>Ga0181535_10004302_pt1 | contig 15972 bp, 13 predicted proteins | sample PEATcosm2014_Bin_44_FD_119774 | JGI IMG/M metagenome (GOLD analysis project Ga0181535, IMG submission 119774) | Peatland microbial communities from MTU Mesocosm Facility, Houghton, MI, USA - PEATcosm2014_Bin17_30_metaG | ecosystem: Environmental > Terrestrial > Soil > Wetlands > Peat | place... | reverse complement strand
GTTGACGGGCTGGAGACCGACGCCAGGATTGCCCTGGCCCGCCGCGCGGAAGAGGCCGCGCTCGACGCGGATCCGCGCATCACCAATTCCGAAGGCGCTTCGTTTGACAGCTACGCCGGGCGGCACATTTTCGCCAACTCGCGCGGATTTGAGGGCGAATACCGGACCAGTTCCTGTTCTCTGGCGGCGGTGCCGGTGGCGCGAGATGGGGAATCGATGGAGCGCGATTTCTGGCACCATTCCGCGCGCTCGCTGGCCCTTCTCGAGCCGCCGGAGCAAATCGGACGCACCGCCGCCGCGCGCGCTTTGCGCCGCCTGAACCCGGTCAAAGTGGCCACGCAAAAGGTGCCGGTAGTCTTCGAGCCGCGCACCGCCGCGTCGCTGGTGGAGAACATGTTTGAAGCCGTGCACGGCATGATGATCTACCGGCACGAGTCATTTCTGGCGGGCAAGCTGGGTGAAAGGGTGGCGAGCGAAAAGCTCACGCTGATTGACGACGCCACGATTCCAGGCCTGTTCGGCACCTCGCCGTTTGACGACGAAGGCGTGGCTTCGCGGCGGACAGTGGTTCTGGAGCGCGGCGTGCTCAAGAGCTACCTGCTGAATACGTATGCGGCGCGCAAACTGGGGATGAAGACCACGGGTAACGCGTCGCGCGGGCTGGCCGGCAATGCGGGCATCGGCCACGGGAACTTTTTCGTCGAAAACGGAGTCGAAACGCCGGAGCGGATTATTGCGGGAATCGCCGACGGGTTCTATGTCACGGAACTGATCGGCATGGGGGTCAACATCGTCACCGGCGACTACTCGCGCGGCGCGGCGGGGCTGTGGATTCGTAACGGCGAGCTGGCATTTGCGGTCTCCGAAGTTACCATAGCCGGCAAGCTGCAGGATATGCTGTTAGGCGTCGAAGAGGTCGGCAACGACCTCGAGTTTCGCGGCTCCGTGGCCGCGCCCACGCTCAAGATTGGAGAGATGACCGTTGGCGGTAAATAAAACTGCGGGCGCAGACCAGGCGGCCAGCCCACAACCGAAACAGTTCTCGATTCACCCGGCGGCGGTTGTGATCGCGCTGGTGCTGGCCGCGGGCGTGGCCGGCTTTGTCTACCTGAACCGGGCCGCGCGGCAAGCCCCCCCGGCGCCGCCGCCCCTGACCGGCGTAGCGCGCGCTTACATCCGCGACGGTTTCCTGAAGATCACCGATTCCGACCTGCGAGCGCATGAGAGCTACCTCAAGCAGGAGGTAGTCGAAATCACCGGCAACATCACCAATGCCGGCAACCGCGTGCTCGACTCCGTGGAGATCGTCTGCGTATTCTACGATCCGTACGGGCAGGTGATCCTGCGCGAACGGGTGGCGATCGTCAGCCGCAAGATGGGGAAACTGGCGCCCGGCGAATCGAAGCCGTTCCGGCTGGCCTTCGACAGCGTTCCGGAAAGCTGGAATCAGGCCATGCCGCAGATGGTCATCGCCGCGATCGACTTCGCGTGATGCTTATTCCGGTAAGTGACTCAGGTTGTCGGATCGTAACCGATCCGAACCGCTTCTAAGAGTTGCCGGCGAACATCGGCGTAATTGGCGTAGGCATTGTTTTCGCGAACTCGTTGCTCCACTATGTCCGAGCGAATGTGGATAGTTGATGGTTCGGGGAGGCATTGGCCGAACAACTCGCACATCCTATCGGCCTCGTGCACATAGTGCTTAAGCGTTTCCCAACACTTCGCGTGCAGTTCTGCAAATTGTTTCGGATCCATTCCGCTCGCCCACCTATTTCTGGCGCTTGATGGTCATCGCCGGGAAATCCATGTCGGCGCCTTCTGCCTTGGTTTTGAGAACGATTTCATCCCCGTTGATGGTGCCTTCGCTCGAAAAGACGGCGCCGGTGCCGTTCATATCCACTTTCACGGAAAACGAGATCTTGTCTCCTTCCACCTTGCCGTTGTCGAGCGGAAGGGTATCGCCTTGCGGCGACAGAACCGTGCCGGTCAGCTTGGCGCCATCCTGCTTAAACGTATAAGTCAGGGAAAAGCTATTGCCGTCCGGCGTGGCTACATCGCCCTTCCAGGTGCCGGTCACATCCGCCGCCCAGGCGGCGGCGGCAAAAAGCAGGAACAGGACTCCCATTCCCAGTCTGCGTGTCATCATGCTCCAGATTGTACCGTCTGTCTTTCGGGTAAGCTAGTCTGGAAAGATGGAGCAAGGCGGGCGTATATCGTGGCGGAGCCTTGGGCGACTGGAAAAGGCCTTCGTGCTGCTCCTGCTGGTCTACGTCATCCTGCGGGTCACCGGCGCCGTGCCGGACGCGCAATGGCTGCTTGCGTTTCTGGTCTTTCTGCTGGGCATAGCCGTGGCATTCCGCCTGGCGCGCCGCGGGCTGCGCAAAGCCATCTGGCGTCTCCGCAACCGGCTGATCGCCGCTTACATCTTTATTGCGGTGGTGCCGGTGGTGTTGATTCTGCTGCTTGTCGGTATCGCCAGTTATGTGGTGATCGGGCAGATGGCGGTCTACCTGGTGAACACCGAATTGCGCCACCGGGAGGCGGTACTACTGCGATCGGCGGAAGCTTTGGCGATCGTGCCGGTAAGGTCGGCAGATCCCACCGCTGCGCTGCGTCGCTTCGAATCCGTCACCCGCAATGCATTTCCGGAGTCTGCCCTGCTCATCACCGGGCAGCGCGAGCTACGCTTTCCGCCTGACAATGCGATTTCGCATCCGCCTTCCGAATGGCAGCGGGCGTCCGGGTTGATCCTCAAGCAAGAAGGCAGCGAGGATCGGCTCTTCGCCTGGGCGCATGTCCTCGAAAACGGTGAGGAAGTGACCGTCCTGGCGCCGGTGACGTTCGCGGTGCTCGGCGGCCTGGTGCCTGGCCTGGGAGACGTAGCCTTTGCGCCCTTGGGACACCCACACGCCTCGCTGGTGCCGCAGGCGCGCAACGCCTTCGATTTCCCGCTACTCAGCTGGTTCCAGGTGGATGTGCGGCGTTGGCACTCGCCGCACGAGCATCGCACTCTTTACCTGCGCGTCGACACGCGCGCTTTTGCTGTCCTCAGCGCCGTCTTTCAATCGCTCGATCGAGCTGAATTTGCCTTAGGGTTTTTTATCGCCGTGGCCATCTTGTTCTTGCTGGTGGAACTCGTCTCGCTCGTCGCCGGCGTGCAACTGAGCCGCAGCATCACCGGCGCTGTACATGAGCTGTACCTCGGCACGCGCCGCATCCAGCAGGGCGATTTCGGTCATCGGATCCCCGTCAAAGGCAAAGACCAGCTTGCCGAGCTGGCAACGTCGTTCAACACCATGACGGCCAACCTGGGCCAGCTGATGGTGGTGGCCAAGGAGAAGGAGCGCCTCGAATCGGAGCTCACCATCGCGCGCGAAGTGCAGAAGCAGCTCTTTCCGAGAGACGTGCCGTACACCAGGACACTCGAGCTCAAGGGCGTCTGCAGCCCGGCTCGCATGGTATCCGGCGACTACTACGATTTCATGGCCCTCGGCGATCAGTCGCTGGCGTTCGCCATCGGTGACGTCGCCGGCAAGGGAATCTCAGCCGCGCTGCTGATGGCCACCATTCAATCCACCATGCGCACCCAGCTGGGCGCGACGAACGGGGCATCGCCGCAGCTGCTTTCCACCGCCAAGCTGGTGGCCACTCTCAACCGCCAGCTCTACGCCAACACCAGCCTCGAGAAGTACGCCACGTTTTATTTTGCGCTGTATCACGAAGAAACACATTCGCTCACGTATACCAATGCCGGCCACCTTTCGCCCATCCTGCTGCGCTCGGGCGAAGTGCAGATGCTCGAGTCGACCGGCACCGTGGTAGGCGCCTTCCCGACGGCGCATTATGAGGAGCGCACCGTCCCGCTCGAGCACGGCGACCTGCTGGTGGCTTACACCGATGGCATCGTGGAGCCGGAGAATGCCTACGGCGAGATGTTCGGAGAGGCGCAATTGAAAGAACTAGTGTCCAAATACGCGCACGCAGATTCCTCCGAGCTGATCGCGCGCACAATGGAGGCCGTGACGGAATGGACCGGCTCCTCGGAATTGCAGGATGACATGACCATGGTGGTGGCTCGGCGAATATGAAAGCCAGGCGGATATGAAAGTTCTCACCGCGTCAGAGATGCGCGAAGTGGACCGGCGCACCATCGAAAAAGGCATCCCCGGCATCGTCCTGATGGAGAATGCCGGCCTTCGGGTGGTGGAGTTTCTGGTGGAGCGCTTTGCGCCGCTGGAAGTGCAACGCATCTTGGTGTTGTGCGGCAAGGGAAACAATGGCGGCGACGGGATGGTGGTCGCGCGCCAAATCCATACCCGCTTCCCGCGGTGCGGCCTGACCGTGGTGCTGTTCGCCCCACCTGCCGACCTGCGCGGCGAGGCGCTGGAAAACTACCGGATGCTGTGCGCCAGCGGCTGCCCGGTTCACACCGCGATTCCGCCGGAAGCTTGCCGGGCTACGCTGGTGATCGACGCATTGCTCGGCACCGGCGTCAGCGGGCCTGCGAGCGGCGTCGTAAGCGAAATCATCCACCGGATCAACCGTGACTTTCCGTTGGCCAAGGTGGTAGCGGTCGACATTCCCTCCGGGATGTCGAGCGATGCGGCGGAATCGGCGGGCGAAGTGGCGCGCGCCGACTACACGGTGACCTTTACCGCGCCCAAACTGGGGCAGGTGCTGCCGCCGAACTGCGATACGACGGGCGAGTTGGTGGTGCGGCCGATCGGCACGCCGGCGGAGTTCTATCCAGCTGCGAAGGTCGAGCTGATCGAGCCCGCGATGTTCGGCCGCTTGCTGGCGCCGCGCCCGCCGGGCGGGCACAAAGGCACGTTCGGCCATGCGCTCGTGGTAGCCGGCTCGCGCGGCAAGACCGGCGCGGCTGCGTTGTGCGGGCTGGGCGCGCTGCGCGCCGGAGCCGGCCTGGTGACCGTCGCTTCGGCGGAATCGGCAACTCCGCTCATCGCGGCTCACGCACCCGAATTGATGACCGAGCCGCTGACCGAGACGCCGCACGGTTCTATCGGACTCAACGCCGCGCTGGCCAGCGTCGCGGAAGGCAAGACAGTGGTCGCCATGGGCCCCGGACTGGGCCGCCAACCGGAGATCTCGATCCTGGCGGCTAACTTCATGGAGAGCCTGGAACAGCCCTTGGTGCTGGACGCCGACGCGCTGGTCAACACCGGTAAAGTTGCACCCGCCGGCCGCGTCCGCGTACTCACGCCGCATCCCGGCGAGATGGCCCGCCTTACCGGGACTACAATTGCTGCGGTGCAGGCCGACCGCATGGGCACGGCGCGCGCCTTCGCCGAATCGCATCGCGTAACGCTGGTGCTGAAGGGCCAGCGCACGCTGATCGCGTTTCCCGATGGCCGTGTCTGGATCAACCCGACCGGCACGCCGGCCATGGGCACGGGCGGCACAGGCGATGTGCTGACCGGCGTGATCGCCGGTTTCCTGGCGCAGTTTCCGCAGCACCCGGACCAGGCGGTCGCGGCCGCCGTCTATCTGCATGGCTTGGCGGGCGAGATCGCCGCGCGCGAACTCGGAGAGCGGAGCCTGATCGCTTCTGACCTGCTTCGCTATCTGCCCGCTGCGATGGAGGAGTGTGCCTCTGTTCCGCACGGCGAGTGAAGCCGAGACCATCGCCCTCGGCCAGCGCCTTGCCACTGAACTGCCGCGCGGTGTGGTGCTGTTGGTCGGCAATCTCGGGGCGGGCAAGACGACGCTCGCCAAAGGTATCGCCTCAGGTCTCGGCGCCGCGTCACCGGACGATGTTTCCAGCCCCACCTTCACCCTGATCCACGAATACGGCCGCGGGAAGGTGTATCACGTCGATCTCTACCGTCTCGAGGAAGCCCGCGAGATCGAAGGCCTGGGCCTGGACGAACTGATCGATAGCGGCGCGCTGGTGCTGATTGAATGGGGTGAACGCTTCCCCCAGTTGTTACCTGCGCAGCGCACCGAAATCCACCTGCGCGCTCTGCCCGACGACACGCGGGAGATCGAGCTTCGGCACGTGGGGTAACCCGTGGCGCCGTTCCGGCTCCGTCCACGGCGTCCCTGTTAGTGAGGTTCCTTACATGAAGGTTCCTGCGCCGCCAGTTGCAGTATAGTTTTGACAAGGTTCCCGACTCAGTCCGTGTTTGTCAGAACCCGCCAGCCGGCGGGAAGGAGCGGCCATGAAAGTCGAACAGCTTGGATCGTTTGGTAAATTGGCGAGCGCGGCGGCCATCGCTCTGGCGACGTGCCTGCTCATGTCCGGCCAGGGTGGGCCGACGGACCCGGGCGTGCGCGCGGGCGCAGCGGGCGCGGGCCAATCCCTCAGCGGCATGGTGGCGGACGAGACCGCTTTCTTTCAGGACGGCCGCGGCCGGTTTGCGGAGGTGGAGTCCGTTACCGGAGGGAGCAACAACGGCCTTGGACCCCGCTTCAACTCAAACTCATGCGCATCCTGCCATTCGCAGCCGGCGATGGGAGGAACCAGCCCGGCGATGAACCCCGAGATTGCGGTGGCCACGCTCAATGGCGCGACGAACTCCATCCCGTGGTTTGTCACGGCTGGCGGCCCCACCCGCGAGTCCCGCTTCCAGCGCAAGCCCGACGGGACACCCGATGGCGGAGTGCACAACCTGTTCGTGATCACCGGCCGGAAGGACGCCGCCGGCTGCAACATCGCCCAGCCCGACTTCGGGCGAAAGGGCGACCCGGTGACCGGCAAGAGCGGCAATCCCAATGTGATTTTTCGCATCCCGACGCCGGTCTTCGGTGCCGGCCTGATCGAAGCGATTCCGGATTCGGCGATCCTGGCCAACCTGAATGCCGAGCAGTCCAGCAAGCAGACGATGGGCATCCGCGGGCGCCCCAACGCATACATCGCGGGCAATGCGAACCGCTCGACCGGCGCCAAGGTTGCAGCCGCCAGCCCCAACACCAGCGGCAACGATGGCACCATTACCCGCTTCGGGTGGAAGGCGCAGAACAAATCTCTGCTGCTTTTCGCGGCCGAAGCCTACAACGTGGAAATGGGCGTCACCAACCAGTTGTTTCCCCAGGAGCGCGACGAAACGGCCGGTTGTCTGTTGAACCCCACGCCGGAAGACACGGTGAATTTCACGGTAACTACTACCGGGGCCTCAAACCCGGCCGTACTTTCCGACATCGAGGGGTTCTCCGTTTTCATGCGGATGCTGGCTCCGCCAGCGCCTGCCCCCGATACGACGTCGATCGTCAATGGGCGTTCCCAATTTTCGAAGATCGGGTGCGCGCTGTGCCACACGCCCTCCTTCACCACGGGCCAGATGATTGCGAGCGGTTCCGCCACCAACCCGAGTGCGGCCCTTTCCAACCAGAAGGTGAATCTGTACTCCGACCTCCTGCTGCACCACATGGGCGAAGGTCTGGCTGACGGCATCAGCCAGGGAGCTGCGGGACCGGACGAGTTCCGCTCAGCGCCACTTTGGGGAGTCGGCCAGCGGATCTTCTTCCTGCACGATGGGCGGACAAGCAATCTGCTGGAGGCCATCAGGGCGCATTCCAGCAAGAAGGGGCATGGCTACCCCGCCAGTGAGGCCAACCAGGTTGTCGCCAACTTCTTTAAGTTGAGCGTGCAGGATCAGCAAGACATCATCAACTTCCTGCGGGCGTTGTAAGCCTTCGTGTTGCCGACGGGCCGAGACCAATTCCCGGCCCGGCAGGCGCGATCGCTGCGCTACGATGGACGGGAATCAAGCGGCCGCGGCAGGCTGCGGTTCAAATCGGCCGGCGTCATTTTGATAACATCTCTGGCATGGCGGAAGCGAGCGTTTACCCACCGAGCCGTGAGTTTGCCAGCCGCGCCCATGTGCAGGGCATGGACGGATATCGCGCTCTGTATCAGAGGGCGGCGGAGAAGCCGGAAGAATTCTGGGGCGAACTGGCGGTGAAGGAGCTCTTCTGGTTTCAGAAGTGGTCGCACGTGTTTGAGTGGCATCCGCCGTTTGCCAAGTGGTTCGTTGGCGGGAAGACGAACGTCTCCTACAACTGCCTGGACCGGCACCTGGCGACCCACCGGAAGAACAAAGTCGCCATCCTCTGGGAAGGCGAGCCGGGCGACCAGCGGCAGATCTCCTACCAGGAATTGCACCGGCTGGTTTGCCGCTTCGCCAACGTGTTGAAGGGTCGCGGGCTGAAGGCCGGCGACCGCGCCGTCATTTATATGGGGATGGTTCCGGAGTTGCCGGTGGCGCTGCTTGCCTGCGCGCGGCTGGGCGTGACGCACAGCGTGGTGTTCGGTGGTTTCTCGGCAGAGGCGCTGAAGGCCCGCATTCAGGACCTGGAAGCACAGGTGGTGATCACCGGCGACGGCGCATGGCGGCGCGGCAAGGAAGTGCGCCTCAAAGATGCGGTGGACGAAGCGCTCACCGAGTGCCCGAGCGTCACCAGCGTCATCGCCCTGAAGCGTACTGGCAGCGCCACCACGATGAAGGAGGGCCGCGATCATTGGTGGCACGACCTGGACCAGGGCGCTAGCGAAGTCTGCCCTGCCGAGGAACTGGATAGCGAGCATCCCCTCTATGTGCTCTACACTTCGGGCACGACCGGCAAACCGAAGGGCATCGTGCATACTACGGCGGGCTACCTGCTACAGGTCACGGCGACCATGAAGTGGGTCTTCGACCTGCGCGACGAGGACACGTACTGGTGCACCGCCGACATCGGCTGGGTGACCGGGCACAGCTACATCGTCTACGGTCCGCTTTCGGCGGGCGCCACCACGATGATGTACGAGGGTGCGCCCGATTTCCCGCAGCCGGACCGATTCTGGCGGCTGATTGAAAAGTACCGCGTCAACATCTTCTATACTTCGCCCACCGCGATCCGCTCCTTCATCCGGCAAGGCGACCAGTGGCCCAATGCGCACGACATGTCGAGCCTGCGCCTGCTCGGCTCGGTCGGCGAACCGATCAATCCAGCGGCGTGGGAATGGTATTACAAAGTGATCGGCAAGGAGCGCTGCCCCATTGTCGACACGTGGTGGCAGACCGAGACAGGCTCCATCATGATCTCGGCGATGCCGGGCGCGGTTCCGCTCAAACCCGGGTCGGGCTCGCTGCCGCAGCCGGGCATTGTCTGCGATGTGGTGGACCTGATGGGGAAGCCGGTAGGCGACAATGCGGAAGGTTTTCTGATTATCAAGCGGCCCTGGCCGAGCATCGCGCGCACGCTGTGGGGCGATCCGGACCGCTACCGGCAGCAGTATTGGGAGCGCATCGAGGGCGTTTACATGACCGGCGACGCAGCGCGCCGCGACACAGACGGCTACTACTGGATTCTGGGCCGCGTGGACGACGTGATGAACGTTAGCGGCCACCGGCTGAGCACGATGGAGATCGAATCCGCGCTGGTGCGGCATCCGGCGGTGGCGGAAGCTGCGGTAGTGGGCAAGCCGCACGAGATCACAGGCCAGGCCGTGGCCTGCTTCGTCACCCTGAAGAAAGGCAATTGGGATCACCACGAACTGGGCGAGGAACTGCGCAAGTGGGTGGCGCACGAAATCGGCAGTTTCGCCAAGCCGGAGCAGATCCGCTTCACCGATGCGCTGCCGAAAACCCGCAGCGGCAAGATCATGCGCCGCCTGCTACGCGAGATTGTGACCTCGAACACCGTCGCCGGCGATGTCACCACGCTGGAGGATCTTTCCGTAGTGACGCGCCTGGCCGCGCAGCACGACGAAGACTAAGATTGCCCCTCGTGGCGCAGGCAGTCTTGCCAGCTGCGTCGAGAGTCGTCTCGACATTTCATTATTTGCGAAAAGGTACCGGCGGCAAGACCGGCGGCGCTACCAAGCAGCCTGGAGCGCGCTTCAGCGCGAACAGCAGGGGCTGGTGATGAGGATTTCCGGCATGCCGGGAATGTGGCCGGGGCCACTAGCGCCGTTGGCGCTGAAATAACGCTGGCCTGAGAGGTTGCGGTAGAGGTTGCCAGCCACGGCGGAAGCCAGCGGACCATTCACGCCTCGGTAAGGACTGGCCAGCATCACCACCACTACCAGCTTATGAAAACCAACTTCATTGAATGAGCCGAACCAGCCCATGAAGTTGCCCACGCGATAATCCGTGCAGGTGCCGGTCTTGCCGAGAATCGGCTCATTCGGATCATAGGCCGCGCTCCGTGCGGTGCCGTAATCCACCGCGCCGCGCATGCCCATTTTGATGTCGTCAATACCGTTGGGAGCCACATCCAGCTGGCGCTTCACCTGCGGCGTGAGGTGCACCGCGTCCTCCTGGCTGTGCGGGTATTGCAGATAATACAACGTGCCGCCGTTGGCGATGGCCGACAGGAGCCCCGCTAGTTCCAGCGGCGTCATCTGGAACCCTTCCCCGTAGGCAGTCATCAGGATCATGCCGCCCTTGGGTTGCTCGGCGGCCACTTCGCCCGGCTGCTCGCCGGAAATATCCAGGCCTGCCTTTTCGCCAAGACCCATCATGCGCGCATAGTGAGTTACGCGCTCAAAGCCCAGGCGGGCACCCAGCGCGCCAAAATACTCGTTGTTGGAGCGCGCCAGCGCGGTCGTGAGGTTATAACTCGTGTAGCGGCCGATGCGAACGAAGGTGTCGCGCTCCACAACGTGCTCGGTGAGCGCTGCCAGCGCTGTTACCAGTTTGATGGTGGAACAGGGAATGAAGCCGCTCTGCAGGGCCAGTTTCTGGCCCACCATGGTGAGAACGCGCCCGTTGCTGGGATCCACGACGACGATCGAACCGCGGCGCGTCCCCAACGCCTCGACTGCGGCGGCGCGCACCGTCGGGTCGTCGCCTTCGATGTCATCCCCGACGGTCGGATCCACCGGCTGCGCCCGCTGGCGCACCGCCGGCTTTCTCCTCGATGCCGTCGACGCAGCAGATGCAACTCCCGCGCATTGCACGAAAGCCGCCGCAACCACCCATCCCAGTATTAGCCTGCTCATGTTCAGCGCGAACGGCTGCCGCGGCGGTCGAAAAGGCTAACCGCAAAAGCTCAAAGTCCGGCAGGACGTTGTAGCCATTATCAGCTACTCCGCCTCAGGAATCAACCTGAGGAATCCCCCCACATCTCCAGTTAGCGCCAGCCTTACTACTACAGGAAACTCGATGACGGGAGGGCACTTGCGCCGCCCACCGCGCGGAGGGGACGCAGGAGCACATGAGCGCGCTGGATCAACCAGTTGGGAACCTCCCGCGGCCCGGAACGCGCTCACTGGCACACTTCGCGCCTAGTGGAGTTTGTCCAGCTTCTTGCGGATGTCGGCGGAGTTCTTGGCGTCCGAGGCGAGTTCCAGGTACTTCTTGTAGGCGTCGCGGGCCGCGTTCCTGTCTTTGAGCCTTTCGTCGGCCTCGCCGAGCAGGAGCCAAGCCTCGCTGTTGCTGTCATCCCACTTGGTGGCGGTAAGGTAACGGCGGGCCGCGGCGCGATAGTTTCCCTTCTTGGCGTATTCCCTGCCGACCAGGACGTCTTTTTTCGATTGCAGCGGGTTAAAGGAATACGAGGTGGTCACCAGCGAAGAGTCTTCCTCCGGCGGCACTTCTTCCTTGTCGGAGGTGGCGGGCTGGGGGCGCTCCGTTTTCAATTGGCCCGGCGCCGGATCGGTTGGCGCCGGCGGGCTGCCGGAGCTTTGCGCTGCCAGCGAAGCTGCGCCCAGTGCCAGCAGGGCCAGAAGGCGGCGTGACATAATTTAATTATAGCGTTCCCTCCGATGGATCTCCGTGAAAAGGCTGCGCAGCTTCCGCTCTCGCCCGGCGTGTATCTATACAAGGACGCCGCCGGCGGCGTCATTTACGTCGGCAAAGCCAAGGTCCTGCGGCACCGCGTGCGCAGTTACTTTTCCGAGGACAAGCTGGCCGATGTCAAGACGGGGAGCCTGATCGCGGAAGCGCGCGATATCGACTATATTCTGGTCGACAACGAAAAAGAAGCACTGGCGCTCGAGAACAACCTCATCAAGCAATACCAGCCGCGCTTTAATGTGCTGCTGCGCGATGATAAGACGTACCCTTACGTCAAGCTGACCAGCGAGCGCTACCCGCGGGTGTACGTCACCCGCCGCCTGCGCAAGGATGGCGCAACCTATTTTGGCCCTTATTTTCCGGCCAACCTGGCGCACAGGCTGGTGCATTTTATCCACCGTCATTTTCTGGTGCCATCGTGCAAGGTGGACCTGACGCGCTATCACCCCAAACCGTGCCTGCAATATCACATTCACCGCTGCCTGGGCCCGTGCGTGGAGGGCCTGGTGGCGGACGATACGTACGAAACCGCGGTGCGCAACGTGCGGCAGTTCCTGGAGGGCCGGCACACGGATCTGGCGCGCGATCTGCGTGCGCGGATGGAAACGGCGTCGGGCGAGATGCGGTTCGAGGAAGCGGCCTCGCTGCGCGACCTGCTGGCCACGGTGGAGGAGATCGAGCAGCGGCAGAAGATGGCGGCCGCCAAGGGCGACGACGTCGACATCTTCGGTTGTTACGCCGAACCGCCGCTGGTGGCGCTGAACCTGTTCCACTTGAGAAACGGCCAGATCGTCGACCGCCGCGAGTTCTTCTGGGAGGACCAGGAGGAATTCGACGAGCCGCAGTTCTTCTCGTCCCTTCTGAAGCAGCTCTATCTCGACCAGCAGGTCATACCGGCGGAGATTCACGTGCCAGTGGATTTCGAAGATCGGGAGACGCTGGAGGAGTTGCTGGCGGAAAAGCGGGGAGCGCCGCGCGGGGGACGCGTCGAGATCCGGACGCCGCAGCGCGGGCAGAAGAAGGCGCTGATGGACCTGGTAGCGACCAACGCCAAACACAGCTTCCACGCCCGCTTCCGCGTGCTGAAGCCTTCCTCGAAAGCCATCCAGCAGGCTCTGCAGGACGCGCTCAACCTGCCCGCCGCGCCGTCCCGCATTGAATGCTTCGATATTTCGCACATTCAGGGCACCGATAAGGTGGCCAGCATGGTGGTGTGGGAAGACGGGCGGATGAAGAAATCCGATTACCGCAAGTTCATCATCAAGACGGTGATCGGCAACGACGATTTCGCCAGCATGCGCGAAGTGGTGACGCGCCGCTACGCGCGGCTGCAGGAAGAAAAGACACCTCTGCCCGGGCTGGTGCTGATCGATGGCGGGCTGGGTCAGTTGCACGCGGCGGCGGAATCGCTGGAAGCGCTGGGCATCGTCGACCAGCCGCTGGCTTCGATCGCCAAGCGAGAGGAAATCATTTACGTTTACTGGCAGGAAGACGAGCCGGTGGTGCTCGACCGGTTTTCGCCCATTCTGCACCTGGTGCAATCCATCCGCGATGAAGCGCACCGCTTCGCGGTGACCTTCCACCGTTCGCGCCGCGCGGCCCGCCAGTTGACCAGTGAGCTTGACGACATCGCCGGCGTGGGCGAGAAGACGGTGCAGAAGCTGCTGAAGCAGTTCGGCAGTTCGGAGCTGGTGCGGGCGGCGACGGAGGACGACCTCGCCAAAGCCGTCGGCCGCTCCGCCGCGCGAAAGGTGAGAGCGCACTACGCGCCTGGATAGGGCGCACGGCTCGCCACCGGACGCCGAAGCGTGGCGCGGGCAGTCGTGCCTGGAGCGTCGCTAGTCGTGGCGACGGCCCAAAGAAGAAATGTCGAGATGGCTCTCGACACAGCAGGCAGGACTGCCGGGGCCACGGGCGGCGTGCGGCTGGAAGCTATGGCGGTGGAGCTCCGTTCGGCTATGCTGGCTGCATGCGAACACTGTTCCTGCTTCTCACTTTCCTTGCGACCGCGGCGGCGCAGCAGACACGGCTGGTCACGAACCATTCGGCCGGTGACGGCAAGGCGAACGATCCGAAGGTGCCCGATGTTTATGCTCTGGATGCCGGCACTTTCGAGCGCGTCCTCATCTTCCGCTTCAAATACCAGACCGATCTGCTGGCCGGGCTGGAGCAGATGGTGAAGGAGAACCACGTCAAAAACGGCGTGATCCTGGCAGCGGCCGGGTCGGTGACCGGCTTCCAGGTGCACCAGGTGGTCAACGGAACGTTCCCCTCGCAGATCCGGTTCGAGACGATGGCGCACCTGCCCGCCGATCTGATCAGTATGAACGGCTACATCATGAACGGCCGGCTGCACCCGCACATGACGCTCGCCACGCCGCAGGGTGCGCTGGGCGGCCACCTGGAGCCTGGGACCAAGGTCTTCACGTTTGCGATTGTGACGGTGGGTGTGCTGCGGGACGATCTCGACTTGAGCAAGCTGGACGACAAGGACTACAGGTGAACGCCGGGGCGAGGTGGAACTCCGCCGCTCTCGCTATGGGTGAAACTGTTCGTGCCGGGCTAGCATGGCCACGAACTGCGCGATGCGCCGGCAGCGCGTTTCGGGCCTGCGGACGGTTTGAACCCGATACAGCACTGCGTAACGGTTGCGCGAGTTGAGGGTCGCGAAAAAAGCTTTGGCCTGCGGGTTGGCATCCAGAGCCGCCTGCAGGTCCTCCGGCACGGTAGCCGTAGCGGGTGAATCGTAAGCGGCCTCCCAGCTCCCATTCGCTTTAGCCCGCTCAATCGCTGACAAACCCGCCGGCGTCATGCGGCCGGCGGCAACCAGGGCCAGCGCCTTCTGGCGATTCACCCTGGACCAGGAGCTTCTGTCGGTCCGTGGAATGAACTTCTGCAGCCAGGCATCCTCGCCGTCACTCTTCTTGCGGCCGTCGATCCAGCCATAACAAAGGGCTGTGTCCAGCGCCTCGGGATAAGACACGGATCGAACGCCCGATGCCTTCTTCGCCAGGCGCATCCACAAGCCAGCCGACCGGCGGTGGTTCTTCCCGAGCCAGTTCTGCCAGAGCTGGTCGCTGCCGAATTCCAGGACCGGCGCATCACCGCCTGGCTGGGCGGGGGGCTGAGTCTTCCGAGCCGCGGGCTTCACTGTATGTCGACTGACCCATTCGCCGCCGACATCATTTCGCCTTGCGCATCGCGCACCACCAGCCGGACCAGGTAAGCGCCTGGCTTGGTCTGCAGGGTGGAACGGACGGTGATGCCGGACTCCAGATGGCGCTGGAGGGTTTCCTCACGGAGATGAAAGTCGATGTGTTTGGTGATCGCGGCGACAAAGTTTCCATTGTGGTCGAACAGGGCCGAGACCACGGTGAGCGAATCCACGTTACGGCCGCCGGCCTTCAGGAATCGCACGTTTTTCAGATCGAGGTGCGCCAGCACGGAAACCGTAGCGGAAGCGCCGGCGCCCCTGGAGAACTGGGTGTGCAGCTCCACCGGCAGGTCGCTCATTTCTTCGCGCGAAAACACGGCGTCTTCAATCTCGCGCATGGCGGTGGCGGCGGCGTCCTGGAGGTGGGTGGGCGCGAAGTAGCCGCGGCGCGCTTCGAGGAGACTGTCGGACTTCGCCGCGAGCGTAACGCGGAGCCCGTGAAAGCTGCCGTCCAGCTTCAGATTTTGCGGCTGGAAACCGAGCAGATAATACAGCTCCGGAGTCGAAGAGGTGCGGCGGAGTCCTTCCGACATGTCATTGTTGTTATGAAAATACGAACCGCCGGTCCCCGCCGTGAACTCCATCAGGATCTCTTCGTCGGCGGAGAAGGCCTGGCGCTCGATCATGCTCTTGAGCGTTTGCGCCTGAGGAGAAACAGGCCGCTGTGAGGCGTCAAAAGAAAGCGTGTAGAGTCCTCTGGCGTTGAGCGAGTTGATCACGACGTTAGCGCGCAGCGCCCGCTCGATGATGTCAGACCGTTCCGTCTGCTGTTCGGTCAGGGCGAAGAATCCGGGAGAGACCACATCCAGCACGCGCTCTCCAGGCATGACGGACATGCGGCGCACCATGTCGCGGATTACGGAAAGCGAGACCGAGGTTTCGTGCTCCCCGGCTGAAAGCGCGCGCTGCGCCTCTGCCTGCACCATCTGCGGCGCCGAGGAAGCGGCATCCGTGCCGGTCTGACAAAAAACTGTTTCGATAACCGCGGCTTGCAGAGCGGTCGGGTCGTGCTGGTTG
>Ga0181535_10004301_pt1 | contig 15973 bp, 13 predicted proteins | sample PEATcosm2014_Bin_44_FD_119774 | JGI IMG/M metagenome (GOLD analysis project Ga0181535, IMG submission 119774) | Peatland microbial communities from MTU Mesocosm Facility, Houghton, MI, USA - PEATcosm2014_Bin17_30_metaG | ecosystem: Environmental > Terrestrial > Soil > Wetlands > Peat | place... | reverse complement strand
TTCAGCCATGTTGCGGTTTCAGACCGATACTATCCATCACCTGTAGCGCGAATCGGGCCGAGACGGTAGCCGGGCCGCCACCCATCTCGATTCCAACCTCGATAGCTTCCAGCAACTCCTCAAACGTCGCGCCATCGGCTGCCGCTTGTTCGATATGCCACTGCATACAGGATTCGCAGTCCTTCGTCACGGAGATTCCCACGGCGATCAGCTCTTTCTGCTTCTTGGGCAATGCACCGTCGCAATACGCCGCCTTCTCCATGGCCAGAAAGCCGTCGTACACCTTCGAGCCCAATGCGACCAGCCGAGCATGAGCACGCTTCCGATTGGCTGTAATCTCTTCAAGCTTGTTCATCGTTGACTGAAATCCTTTCAGCGCAGGTTAACTCGGATTTGATTGCCACTTCTACCCTCTGTTACCTCTGCCTTACTTCTTCTTTCCCAACTTGCCCTTCTTCACCTCAGCCACGGGATGCGCCTCCGGCTCGTCCTTGCTTCCCGGCGGCGCGATCCGCCGGACGATGTTCCCCTCCAGCCGATAGGTCTTCTCGATCAGCCTTCCCGGCGTCACCATTCCGGTCGTCGCATCGGGAACCACAGGCCCGGCGTCGGCGGCCAGCACCTTATAGCTGAACGCCGGCAGCGGAGTCTGTGCCGTCGCCGACTTGCCGTACGGGTCCGTGCTGCTCTTAATCGTCACCGGAAGATAGCCCTCTATATTCTTGTCGCGATAAGCCGTCTCGTAGCGATGCATCTTCAGGTTCCAGGTAAAGACGCGCACCTGGTCGAAGTCGTAGGAAAGTCCCGCAGTATAGGGGGCCATCACGGCCAGGTAGATGGGGATGTCTTTGTTGTCCTGGTCCGCACCGTCGTCATGCACCGTGGCCAGTACATACGCGCCCACGAAGCGCTGCCCCTCGGCGTAGCGTGTCAACGAATCCGGCGCGTCCACATCCACATAGTGGGAGAGCAGCCATCCCGCGCGCCCCCTGGCATCGCGCGCCAGCCACCAGTCCTCCATCGCAATCGGAGGCGCGGCATCCTCGGTCCCCAGTAGCTTCGACGCCTTCCCCGAAACCACACTCTGCGCCGGGGCCGCGCCCGGCACCACCGGCTTGGGCAGCGTCGCGCGTTGGAGAAGTTGCAGCTTGTCGCCCTCCGCCAGACGGTAGAAGACATCCGTCTGTCTGCCTGGCCTCAGGTGCAGGTTCACCTCGTCGCGCACCACCGCCGAGGCCACCGCCGAATCGCTTCGATGCGCCTCGCCCAGCGCCGCAAACGCATCGAACACCTGCTCGCTCGCTACCGCCTTCTCGTCGATCCAGCCCTGCTCCCCCTTCTCCGTCTGCACGCGCAAGAAGCGCCGTCCGTGCTCCAGCACGCGCAGTTGCTGGCCGTTTTCCACCGTCGCGGTGCGGTTGGAGACGGCAGCCACGCGGTCGCGAAGGTACGTCTGCTTCGCCGTCACATACACCGATTCGGCTGCCGGCCTGGGCCGCAGATGAGAGCACCCGCTCAGCATCGCAAAGCACAGCGCCAACGCCAAAATGCGCACCGCGAAACCGGCCCCGGCGGCCCAGCGCGCACAGGCGTGCCCATACGATCCAATCGATAGGAAGCTCGGAGAAACCGGTCGCAGGAGGAAACGGGAAGGATGGGGAATCTTGTCTGGCACATTTTCCAGCATACAGCGCAAAATGCCTGGGTGAGTCTGCGCTCCAGGCTGGAGTGGCGCAGCACACATAAAATATGGCCTTTTTCCCCGAAAAACTCCCTCTTCTGCCAGTTTTTTGGCACCCTGTTCCTGGGGAAATCACCCCCTGTTGCCAGATCGCATCCCGGCCCCAAAATAAGAGTCTTGCGCGAAGTGCCCTCTTGCGCTTACAGTTGCGTACGGAAACAAAACCAATACAGGAAACCACATCAAGCTACGCACTGAATCCAACTCCGTCCATCGCGCAATCGGATCGGCCACATCACACGTCAACTGGTAAGGAGGCCCACACAATGGCCAGTAATGAAATCGAAACCCTCGACCCGGCGGCAACGGTCGAAAAGCTCAACAAGATCGCGGCAGGTCGCGCATTGGATCGCAGGCACTTCATCACTGCCCTCGGTATGACTGGCGCCGTTGCCGGCGCAGTAGGACTGATGTCGGGTTGCAACGCCACCAGCACTCCCATTGCTGTCACCACAGCGGGAGCGGGCCAGATCAATCTTCTCAACTTCGTCCTCAACCTGGAGTACCTGCAAGCCACCTTTTACTCCTACCTCACTCTGGGGACCGATCTGCCGGCTACGGTCACGGGAGGCGGCACCGCCGCCGTTGGCGGCTCCGCCACCACGCAATTGGTCGCCGGTACGCCTTCTGTGGCGATGACCCAGCAGATCGTTGATCTGCTCAACGAGATCTATTTCGATGAACTGAACCATGTGATCGGCCTGCGCAGCCTGCTCGGCTCCGCGGCCGTGCCCAGACCGGCGATTAACCTCGCCGCTTTCGGCGCGATCACCCCTACCAATGCCCTTTCGATCGCACGGCTGCTGGAAGATGTCGGAGTCACGACATACGCAAGCGCCGTAGCCGGACTCAGCACCAGCAACGCCACCTATGCCGGGCAGATCCTGGGCACGGAAAGCTTCCATTCCGGGGCGCTGCGCCTGATCAGCATCCAGAACCCCACCATCGCAGCCTACCTGGCTACTCCCGATGGCCTGGATGTGCCGCCAGCCGACCTGGGCAGCCCGGCCCTTGAAGCAGCCGGCCCAACCGCCAGCGGCGGATTCTTCCCCACCTTTGGCGCCAGCGCAGCCGGCACCACAGCAGGCTTTGCCTTATCACGCACCACATCGCAGGCCCTCTCGGTCCTCTACGGCAGCGTTTCGACATCCACGCCCAACGTCGTGAAGCTGGCAGCTTCCGGGACATCCTCTGGCGGATTCTTCCCCAGCGGAGTGAACGGCGCCATTACAACCATCTAAGACCTGGAAGGACGCACTGGAACCTGAACTCGACGCGGTGATCGCATTCCATCATGACCCAATCTGATCGTACATATCGCAAGACTACTGACAAGGAGGCCAACGCAATGGCCAGCAATGACATCGAAGTCCTCGATCCCGCGGCAACGGTCGAGAAAATCAAGAAAATCGCATCCGGAGTCGCCCTGAATCGAAGGCACTTCATGGCTGCCCTCGGAGCGGCAGGTGTCGCTGCTGGCACAAGACTGGTGTCGGGCCCGGTTGCGCGCGCGCAGCAACCCACACCCACTGGGTACGCGCAGACCGACGTACTCAACTTCCTGCTCAATATCAAGTATCTCAAGGGGACGTTCTATTCCTACGTCACCCAGGGAGTAGACCTTCCCGGCTCCAGCTTCATCACTCTCGGTTCGAGCCAGGTCTACAACCAGCCTGCCCAGGTGTCCTTCACTGCCTTCGGGTCCAGCGCATCGCAGATCACCGATATGTTCAACGAGATGTACTACGACGATCTGAACCACCTGATCGACCTGCGCAATCTCATTGAAGCCGCATCGGGAACCACGGGGGCCGCGGCAGCCGCCGTGGTCGCTCCCCGTCCGACCATCAATATGCTGGGCACGTCCCCCGCGTCCTACCCAGGCAACAGCGTGGGCTTCACGATACCTTCCCCCTTGCCGACGGCGCCGATCAGCGCAGCCCAGGCCATCGCCGTAGCCCGGATGTTTGAAGATCTCAGTGTCACGGCCTTCGCGGGCGCGCTCTCGTATCTCACCGGCGCCAACCTGGCCTACGCCGCCCAAGTGCTGGCAGTCGATGGTTGCCATGCTGCCGCGCTACGCCTGACCACCATCCAGACCGGAGCACCGTATCAAGGAACGTACTACGTCGGCCCCTCCTTCCTGATCTCAGCCACTGCGGGCTCGTCTTCGCTCTTCATGCCGAGCACCGGCGCGATCACAACCAACGGGATATCCCACCCCGCCGTTGGCGATGCCATCAACGGTTTCGGCATTCCCATCGGCGCTACGGTCACATCGATTGCCAGCATCGGATTGAGCAACATCACACCCAGTTGCTATGCCACCGCGGGCAGCAACATCCTCACGGTCGTCGGTGCGATGCCTTCCCCTGCTCCCACGATCGGGATGCCGATCACCGGGACCCTCGTATCCGCCATCGGATCCGCACCCGCAGTCACCCTGGCGCCCTTCACATACGTGACCGGGGTCAACCCCTCCTCGAGCTTAGCGACCATCACGATGTCGCAGCCTGCCACCGCTTCCAGTGTGGAAATTCCCACCGGCATCTTTACCGCTGGCACCGGCTTCAACGGCGGCAGCGCTCCCAACAACCCCAACCTCATCACGGCACTCCAGGGCGCAGGCGGCGCCGGAACGAATGGCGCTGCCGGGCTGGTGGCAGGGCGCGGCATCAGCGCTCCCGGCTATCTCCCCGTCAACACCAACGCCCCCGGGACCCCGCCCAATGCTGTCTACATCTCGTCGGTCGGCGCGACAAACATCAACCTCACGACGAGTGTGCCCTGCACCCAATCCAGCGTCCTCACGCTCACCGGCAGCATCACCGCCGGCGCTGCCGTCATCTCGAATATAACGTGGGGCCCCAACTCCAGCGGCGCAACGTCAACCCTGGCCATGGTGCAGGCCACCACGCAGCCCGTCATTGTGGGAACCAGCGCAGCACCTGTTGATCCCGTCTCAATAAACGCCACTACGGTAAACAACGTGCTGACACTTACGAAGGCTGCGCTGGCTACCGGAACTACGCTGACACTTACAGCGGCTGCGGCAGCTTCGGCAGGTAATACGGTCTACACCGGGACCATCACGGGTGGCGCATCGAATACATTTGCAGGCGCTACGTTCACGGTCTCTGGTTTTGACAATGCGGCCAACAATGGCGTCTTTGTTGCGACTGCTTCCTCGGCTACCTCGCTGACTCTGCAGAACGCGTACGGAGTTGCGGATACCCACGCAGCCACGGCGACTACAACTTCGCTGTTACTTACGGCGGCTGCGGCAGCTTCGGGAGGCACTACTGTCTACACCGGGACCATCACGGGTGGCGCATCGAATGCATTTGCAGGCTATACGTTCACCGTCTCTAATTTTGACAAGGCGGCAAACAATGGCCTCTCTTTTCTTGCGACTGCTTCCTCGGCTACCTCGTTGACTCTGAAGAACCCGGCCGGAGTTGCGGATACCGCCGCTGGGCTGGCGACTACAAATCTTACGGTCTACACCGGGACCATCCCGGGTGGCGCATCGAATGCATTTGCAGGCGCTACGTTCACGGTCGCCGGTTTTGACAATGCGGCCAACAATGGCGTCTTTGTTGCGACTGCTTCCTCGGCTACCACGCTGACTCTGCAGAACCCGAACGGAGCTGCGGATACCGCCGCTGCCACGGCGACTACAACTTCGCTGGCACTTACGTCGGCTGCGGCAGCTTCGGGAGGTACTACGGTCTACACCGGGACCATCCCAGGTGGCGCATCGAATGCATTTGCAGGCTATACGTTCACCGTCGCCGGTTTTGACAAGTCGGTAAACAATGGCATCTTTCTTGCGACTGCTTCCTCGGCTACCTCGTTGACTCTGCAGAACCCGAACGGAGTTGCGGATACCGCCGCTGCCACAGCGGCTTCCAACACCATCACCGGCCTCGCGAGCACCACTGGACTTACAGCCGGTCAGCCCATCTTCGGCAGCAACATACCAACGGGAACCACGATAAAGACGATCAACTCGGCTTCTTCCATTACTCTCTCAGCAGCGCCAACCGCGTCATCCACCTACATCGTTATCGCTTCTGTCCTGTCCCCCAACACGACCGTCTCGGCCGCCAACGCCAACGGTACGATCTCGTTGAGTGCGCCCGCTCTCTCTTCCTACACTGGCCCATTCACCATTCCCTGGCCAGTGCCCATCACCTTTGTCTCGGTGACCACGGCGAGCCTTACCATCGGACGCTCCAGCATCTCCATCTCGGAACTTGCCACTGCCACGGGTGCCGGCACGGCCACCATCGTCTCGCCCGCGGGCGACCCCGATGAAGTCGCGCCCGTCGATCCCGGTGTCGGGGCTGCCACCCCAGCTCTTGCCGCTGCTACCTCTGCAGCAGGGCCGGCTCCGCTCTCCTTCGTAACCAGCGGCACCTTAACCAACATTCCTCCGGGTGTGAATCGTGGGTTCTTCGCTACCGCGGGCGCACTCAACAACTCCGCGGCAACCCCTGCCGGCTTTGCCTTCGCCCGCACCTTCTCGCAGGTTCTTAGCGTACTCTATGGCAATTCGACTCCGGGCACTTACGACGGCGGCTACTTCCCGACGTTCCAACCGAATGGGGACTCGACCAACACCTTCGGAGGTGTCAGCGGCACCATCACCATGGTCTAATCCGTAGCGTTCGCATGGCTCCACGGAGTCCTGCAGTCCAAACCAAGCAAAGATTGAAGGCCCCGCATCTCCCGATAGAGATGTGGGGCTTTTTCCTGCCTCAATGCGTCGTTACCAGCGCAATCGCCCCTGCCGGTTCAGTCCCGGATCCCGTCGAGGCCGACGTGGGAGAAACAAGATTTCCCGACGAATCATAGCTGTACAGGGTCAGGTCGGGCAGCCCGCTGTTGGCCACCGACAGCAGATAATGCCCGCTATTGTCCACTGCCAACGCCGTCACATTGACGCCAGTGTCGCTGGTATAGGGCGACCCGCTCAGTTGCGTCAAAGTGCCGCCGCTGCCGATGCTGAACCCGGAGATGGTACTGTCTGCACGGTTGGCAACATACACATCCGTGCCCGCAGTATTGAGCACAACGGAGTAGGGCTGCGTCCCCGTCGTGGCCGGCAATCCCACCTTCGTCAACGCCCCGTTGGAACTGGTGATTGTGTACGCCGTCAGTTCGCCCGTCGTTCCGCTGTTGGTCGCAAGGTAGAGATACTTGCTGTCTGGACTCACTGCCAGCGCATTGGCAGCTGTGTTCGATGGCCACGACAGCGGCGTCTGAGGGTTCGTCAGGGCCCCGCTCGATGTCGACGTATTGAACGAGTAGACAACGTATCCCGCGGTGTCCAGCGCGGCAAAAACATAGTTTCCATTGGGAGCAAACTTCAGCGCTCGCGGGGTTACAGTCCCACTGGACGGGACCGTGTAGGGCGTTGGAGTGTACAACTGCAGCGCTCCCGTTGAATGGTTGATCTGGTACTCGTCCACCGCCGTGGTGAGGGCGTCCAACCCTATCAGCCAATTTCCATCGGGCGAGATGTCCATTGCCAACATGTCCGCATTGGCAACGCCAACGGTACTGATGATCGACCCGTCCGAGCCGAGGGTAAAGCAATAGATCACGCCGTTACTGCCAGCCACATACAGATAGGAGTTGTTTGGCGTCATGACCATCGCCTGGGGAGTCACCGCCAGTGTGTAGGCTGAATTCTTTACCTGCGTCAGCACACCCGAGGCCACAGAGAACCCGATCAGCGAGCCTAGGTCCGAAGACAAACTCTGGTTCGGATTCCGGTTCAGCACATACACAATATCGCCGATGGAACTGTTGTTGTTACCACCGTTCAAGCTCCCCGGATAGACCCAAAATCCGGCGCATCCCGTCGTCCACGCGAGGGCCAGGATGCCCAACACCGCCGCCATTCGCCGTAGCAAACCCATCATCGACCCGTTCCCTTCTATCTTCTCTCTATTCGACTTTACTCCCATGAAAACATCACCCGGCACCACCGCATAAAAAGCACAAAAAAGCGGCCCCTCGCAGGACCGGCTTTCATGCTGCCGTAATGATGCAGATGCCTGCCCTGGGACAGACCCTCCTGCTCCACACTCTGCCGGTTCCACCGCTCCAGCCAACGAATATTTATTCCCCCGCCGTCGGCGACGCGCGCTCCGAATCGAGTACCACGCCAATCGCGTGGACCACGGACGTCACCCGCACCGCTGCGTTGATCGTCTCCTCGGTCGCGCCCTTCTCGCGCAATACGCGCTCGTGCGCGTCCACGCACTTGGCGCAGGCGTTCACGGCGCTCACCACAAGGCACCAAAGCTCAAAATCCACGGCCTCCAGCGCATGGCCGCGCAGCGCATTCATGCGTAGCCGGGCAGGCAGAGTGGCATATTTCTCGTTTTTCGTCAGGTGCTGAAAACGGTAGTACACGTTGTTCATCCCCATGACCGCCGCCGCGGATTTAACCGCCGTCAAGGCCTGCGCGCTCAGTCCCGCCCCACTGTCCGCGATTGCCGCCCCGGTCAGCTCCCCGTTGCGCGTCGCAATCGCAGCCGCAACCACCGTTCCCCACAGCTGCTGCGGCGTCAGCTCCGTATTCTGTTTCACCAGCGAGGAGTAGTTCAACTTCAGGTCCTTCGCGTATTCCGGAAGCCCGGCGATCAATGCATCAAGGGCCACGTTTTCTCCTCCTTCAAGAAGATGCCTGGTCGTTCCATTTGCATAAATTTGGAAGACCGGCGCGTTCCGTCGTCATTCCGGATTCACTCCGAGACTAGAGCGTGGGTTCGCCCTTATGCCAGTTGCATGGGCAAAGCTCGTCGGTCTGCAACGCATCCAGAACGCGCAGCACCTCCTGCGGGTTGCGGCCCACCGACAGGTCCGTCACATAGATAAACCGAATTACGTTCTGCGGATCGACAAGAAATGTCGCGCGCTGCGCCACGCCCGCCTGGGCATCCAGAATGCCCAACTGCGCGCACAGTTCGCGGCGAATGTCGGAGAGCATCGGAAAGGGCAGGTCCTTCAGGTCCGCATGGTGCGTGCGCCAAGCCGCGTGGACATACTCGTTGTCTGTGCTGCATCCCAGAATCTGGCAGTCCCGCTCGGCGAACTCACGGTCCAGTTTGCCGAACGCCGCAATCTCCGTCGGGCAGACGAAGGTAAAGTCCTTGGGCCAGAAGAAGTACAGCTTCCACTTGTCCGGAAAAGATTGCCCGGTAATAGTTGTAAATGCCTTCGCCTCGTCTTTATCGGTCGATATCGTGGCAGTCAAGGAATATTCCGGAAATTGCTCGCCAATTTGCAGCATCTTGATAAACCCCTCACATTGATTCTCGATCGCATGGCCCAACCGCTCACGACTGATTGCTGTACTTGAGCTAGTTCAGCCGTTCCTTGCTGGTTTTGTCCGTCCGTGGGTGCAGCGGCTTGCGTCCGGCATAGCCATCCTCCGGCGTATGCCAGTAGCCGATCTCCTCCTCGCCCTGCTTCCAGCACAGCAATACTTCCTGTCCCTCCAGCAGCGAGGGAAAGTCCAGCAACCCCTTCTCCAGGTCCTTCACCTGCACTCCGATCTCGTCCATCTCGGCCAGCGTGTCCCTGGCCTCCTGCAACGCTTTCTCGCGCTCCGAGCGGCGCCGCGCGGCCTGGGCCACATTCACATGCATCCCGCCTGTGATAAAGATCCTCTGGCTCAGCTCCTGCATCGCCCGCTCCAGTTCGCCGGCGCGCGCTCCCGCCTCCTGCGCGCGGCGCAACAGCGTCTTCACCAGCGGCAGCATAGTCTGGGCCTCGCTCAGTGTGAATGTCTTGCTCAACGTGCGATCTCCATCATGCGTTCCAGCGCAACCCGCGCCCAGTGCTTCACGCGGCTGTTAACTTGGATGCGGTTCACCACATTCCCGCCGATTAAATTCTCCAGCGTCCAGGCCAGGTGCTGGGGCGAGATGCGATACATCGTGGTGCACAGGCACCCCGACTCGTCCAGCGTAACCACCCGCTTGCCCAGTGGCTTAAAGCGCCTGGCCAGGCGGTTCACCAGATGGATCTCCGTGCCCACGGCAAAGCTTGACCCCTCAGGCGCCTGCTCGATCAACTGGATGATGCGCTCGGTCGATCCCAGCGCGTCCGCCTTCTGGCAGACCTCCCAGCGGCACTCCGGATGCACGATGACCTGCATCCCCGGCTCCTCGCGGCGCACCCGGTCCACATGCTCCGGCAAGAAGCGCTGATGCACGCTGCAGTGCCCTTTCCACAGGATGACCCGTGCCGCGCGCAACCGCTCCGGCGCGACGCCGCCGTTGATCTGGTACGGGTCCCAGACCACCATCTCGCCCAGGGGAATCCCCAGGGCGAAGGAGGTATTGCGCCCCAGGTGCTGGTCGGGCAGAAACAGAATCTTCCCCGCGCGCGCAAACGCCCACTCGAAGGCCGCACGAGCATTGGACGAGGTGCAGACCAGGCCGCCGCGCTCGCCGCAGAAGGCCTTGATCTCCGCCGAGGAGTTCACATAGGTAAGAGGAAGTATCCCCTCACCCGCCGTCATCTTCAGCCGCTCCAGCGACTCCCAGCAGTCCTCAGCCTGCCCGATCTCCGCCATGTCGGCCATCGAGCAGCCGGCATTCAGGTCGGGCAGCACCACCTGCTGCCATGGGCGCGCCAGTATGTCCGCCGTCTCCGCCATGAAGTGAACGCCGCAGAAGACCAGATACAGCGCGTCCGACTGCGCGGCAGCCTTGGAGAGCTTGTAGCTGTCGCCGGTAAAGTCGGCGAAGCGGATCACCTCGTCGCGCTGGTAGTGGTGCCCCAGCAGGACGGCACGCGCGCCCAGCTCTTCTCTGGCCGCGGCAATCCGCGCATCCATCGTCTCGTCCGGCTGGGCCATATAGTGCTCCAGCGAACATGCCTCGCCCACAACCTGCACCGGGGCCTCGTCAAGTAACAGTCCATTCACAATATGCCGCCTTCAGTCTCGCCGATGCGTCCGCACCTGCAGCGCAGAGTGTGTAGACACCGCGAAACGGGGATGTTGAAAGCACTTCTTACCCAGGCGTGCAGCGGATTCACTATGCCGGCCAAATCTGTTGCGCCGTCACCCAATCCGCGGGGATGTTGCCGCCCATTTGTACACGCGCGACCGTCGGGCCGCGCTTATTCCATATTAGACGAAACCGGCCGCAGAAACGATGCCGGCTTTGTGCACCAGGTCACGCCCGCGTCCTTCCAGGCATCGTCTTCCATCGCGGACTATTTGTTTCCATCCCGCTCAGGCCGTATCATTAAACCACTTATGCCGGGCTTTGAAGACAGCGCCATCATCGTTCTACTTGCATTGCTGCTCTTCGGGCCAAAGAAGCTGCCCGTGCTGGCGCGCCAGTTCGGCAAGCTGATGGCGGACTTCCGACGCGCCTCCTCCGAGTTCCGCACCCAGATGGAGGACGAGCTGCGCCTCTCCGAGCAGGCCGAGCGGCAGAAGCAGATCGCAGCGCCCGCCACAACGCCGGCCACTGGACCCGCGCAGGCCGCCGAGGCTGACCCGTACTCCGCCCACTCGTATCCAATCGATTCCGCATTCGACTCGACACCCGATTCCGCGCCGGAACCGGTCCTCGAATCTATGGCGCAGGCAACGCCCGAGACGGCCCCATCCCCGCTACCGATCGCGACCTCCGGCGAGTTGAGCATCCAGCCTCCGCCGACCGGACTGCCCACACCTCACTCCGCACCGTCCGATCTCTCAGGCGCCCTCCCCAACACATCCGAAGAAGAGGCCCTGCATGGCTGACTCCAGCCCCATCGACCGCGCCCGCGCCTCTCTCTCCGACCGGGCCGAACTGCCCGGCATGAGCCTGATGGAACACCTGGAGGAGCTGCGCAAGCGTATCCTGCGCTCCCTTGGCTTCCTCATGGGAGGCTTCGTCGTCGGCTGGATCTTCCGTGTCCAGCTCTACGAAATCATCAAGAAGCCGCTGGACGACCTGCACCTCGATCTCTACTACAACCATCCCACCGACCCCATCAATCTCTACCTCAAGACCGCCCTGGTGGGCGGCGCGATCCTCGCCAGCCCCTTCATCCTCTACCAGGTCTGGCTCTTCATCTCGCCCGGCATGTACTCCAACGAGAAAAAATACGTCTGGCCGTTCATGGGCGCAACGGTGGGCCTTTTTCTCTGTGGCGCATGGTTCGGCTATCGCTACGTCTTCGAGAATGCCATCCGGGTCCTGGTCTTCGGATTCGGCAAGGGCTTCCATCCCATCCTCACCATCGACGAATACACCGGATTTTTTCTGGCCATCATCCTCGGCCTCGGCATCTGTTTCGAACTCCCCATCCTCATCTTCTTCCTCGCTCTCTTCGGTATCGTCGACGCCAAATTTCTGCTGCGCCACTTCCGCTACGCCATCCTTGCCATCTTCCTGGTCGCCGCCATCATCTGCCCCATGCCGGACCCATTCAGCATGTGCCTCTTTGCCAGCCCCATGCTTGCGCTCTACTTCCTCGGCGTAGGCGTCGCCTGGTTCGTCCATCCCAACCGGCGCAAAGCCAAGGAAAGGCCCGCCGCATGATCCAGTCCAAGAAATTCTTCATTCCGGCGAAGCCCCACGGGCCGTCATTCTGGCCTAAGCGAAGTCGAGGGCCAGAATCTCCGTCGTTGCTTTCGCTCCTGCTGTTGCTGGTTCTCCTCGCGCCAAACGCGCGCGCGCAGCAGCCCACCGGCCAGGCCATCTACAAGCTCACCCAGCAATTCCTCGCCGTCGCGCCCAAGCGCTTCAACGGCTCACCCGGCCACCTTGCCGCCGAGGCCTTCATCAAAGACCACTTCAAGCCCGAGGCCGCCAAGGGAAACTTCGAGACCGACCAGTTCACCGTCAACACTCCCGCCGGCCCGCAGACCATGCGCAACTACATCGTCCGCTTCCCTGGCAAAAAGCCCGGAGTGATCGTCCTGGCCAGCCACTACGAAACCAATTTCCCGCTGCGCGACATCGCCTTCGTCGGAGCCAACGACGGCGCCTGCACCACCGCCCTGCTCCTCTCGCTCGGCCAGTACTTCCGCGCGCACCCGCCTGAGGGCTACTCCATCTGGCTGGTCTTCGACGATGGCGAAGAGGCCGTCCGCTCGTGGTCTGAATCCGACTCCCTCTACGGCACGCGCCACCTGGCCGCCCGCTGGTTCGCCGACGGCACCGCGCAGCGCATCAAGGCCGTGCTGGTGGCAGACATGATCGGCGACAAGGACCTCAACATCCTGGACGAGACGCAGTCCACAGCCTGGCTGCGCGTCCTTCTGCGCCAGGCCGCCGCCAACACCCACCACTCGGCCAACGTCTTCAAGACCGAGGGATCGGAGGAGGACGACCACCTTCCATTCCTGCGGCGCGGCATTCCCGCGCTCGACGTCATCGACGTGGACTACGGCCCGCACACCCCCGCCACCCCCGACGGCTACCATCACACCGCCGAGGACACCATCGACAAGATCAGCCCCCAATCCCTGCAGATATCCGCCGACCTCTTTCTGGAATCCATCCGCCTCATCAACCAGCGCTGATCTTCCCCCATGGGTTCGTCGTTCTGGCGCAGCCTATGAAGTCGTCATTCTGGCGCAGCCAGAATCTCTGTATTTGTCTTTCGACCCGCCATCCGCGATAGCATCGAATCGTGCCCCCAACGCCCATCGCCTATTGGATCGGCTTCCACTTGGCCCTCCTGCTCCTGCTCGCCGTAGAGCTTCTCTACGCCCGCCGCCAGACGCGACTCGCCCGCTCGCCCCAGCGCACCGCGTTTCCCGCCGCAGTCCTCTGGATCGCGGCCGCCCTGGCTCTCGCCATCTATCTTCACTACTCGCTAGGCCCGGCCGCAAGCGTTCAGTACCTCGCAGGCTACGCGATCGAAGAGTCGCTCTCCATCGACAACCTCTTCGTCTTTCTGCTGCTCTTCCGGCTCTTCCGTATCGAACCAGCCAACCAGCGTCGCGTTCTCTTCTGGGGAGTCGCCGGCGCACTCCTGCTGCGTGGCCTCTTTATCGCCGGCGGCCTCACCCTGCTCGCCCGCTTCAGTTGGATCGCCTACCTCTTCGCCGCAATTCTGTTGATAGCCGCCATCCGTCTGCTCTTCCCCAGCGCGCAGAGCCAGCCCGCCGCCGCGCCCCGCTGGATCGCCTGGCTCACCCGCCTGCACCCCATCAGCCCACGTCAGGACCGCTTCGTCGTGCTCCAAAATGGCCGGCCCACCGCGACCCTCCTTCTGCTCGCGCTCATCGCCATCGAACTCTGCGACTTCGTCTTCGCGCTCGACTCCATTCCCGCCGTCCTCTCCATCACCCGCCACGCCTTCCTCGCCTACACCTCCAACATCATGGCCGTGATGGGTCTACGCTCGCTCTACTTCCTGCTGATCGGCGCGCTCTCCCGCCTGCGCTTCCTGCACTACGGCCTGGCCGCCATCCTTGCCTTCGCCGCGCTCAAGATGCTGCTCTCGCGCGGGATCGAGATCGGCCCGATTGCCTCGCTCGCCGTCATCTTCACCCTGCTCGCGGTCACCTTCGGCGCATCCCTCTGTGCCAAAAACAGCGCCAACGGCGCGTCGCATACCAGCCTAGGGCGTAGCCCTAGGTAGAAGGCCAAACAAACCCCAAGGGCTGAAAGCACGCCCTATAAATGGGTGTCAGACAAAGCCTCTCCTACACCACAAAGTTCAGCTCGCCACTCCGCATAACCGAATGTCGCGCCACTCCGTCCCGCCCAGGAAAGTCCTTGCGATAATGCGCGCCACGGCTCTCTTCGCGCCCCAGCGCCGCCTGCACCATCGTCTCCGCCACCGTGAGCAGGTTGAGCGCCTCCAGCGCCCGCCGCGTCATTCCGCGCGGTTGTGTAGCCCGTAGCGCCGCCAGCCCCGCCTGCGCCCTCTGCAACCCCGCCGCATCGCGCAGCAGCCCTGCATCCCGCCACATCAACGCCTGCAACTCCGCAATCCACCCCTCCACATCGCCGGCAGACCCGCCCACCACCACGCCTGCTGTTCCCTGTTTCCTGTTCCCTGTTCCCTGCTCCTCCACCATCGCCTCGGCCGCCAGCGCGCCAAAGACCAGCCCCTCCAGCAGCGAGTTGCTGGCCAGCCGGTTCGCGCCATGCACCCCCGTACAGGCCGCCTCGCCCGCCGCGTACAGGTTCGGCAACGAACTCCGTCCATGCGCGTCCGTCCGGATGCCGCCCATCAGGTAGTGCGCCGCCGGTCGCACCGGAATCAAGTCTCTTCCCAGCTCCAGCCCATAATCCGCCAGAAACCTGGAGATCCCGGGAAAGCGCGCCTTCAGGTCCAGCTTCTTCCCCGCCTCGCGCATGTCGAGATAGACCTCGCCCTCCATCGCCTCGCGCGCGATCGCCCGCGCCACCACGTCTCGTGGGGCCAGCTCCAGCCCAGCGTGGTAGCGCTGCATGAACCGCTCGCCCCGCTCGTTCATCAGCCATGCTCCCTCGCCGCGCAGCGACTCGCTCATCAGAAACCGTGGTGCGCCCTGCAACGCAAACGCCGTCGGATGGAACTGAAAGAACTCCATGTCCATCAGCTCCGCGCCAGCGCGGTACGCCATCGCAATGCCGTCGCCGGTGGCCACGGCTGGGTTGGTCGACTCGCTGTAGACCTGGCCTGCGCCGCCGCTGGCCAGCAGCACCGCACGCGCCCGCACATCGATCAACTCTCCCGTCGCATCCAGCAGCGTCGCCCCCACCACGCGCGCGACCCCATTGTCTTGCGGACCGACAACCAACTCCACCGTCGTCGTCCACTCCATCAACTCCACGCGCTCCAACCCACGCACATGCCGCAGCAGCGACTCCATAATCTCGCGCCCCGTCGCGTCCCCATTGGCATGGAGTATCCGCGGCAGACTGTGCGCGCCCTCCCGCGTTCTCATCAGCTCGCCAGCCGGAGAGCGGTCGAAGCCCGTACCCCAGCGCAGCAGCTCCTCCACCCGCACCGACCCCTGCTCCACCAGCACCGCCGCGGCCTCTGCGTCCACCAGCCCGTCACCGGCCTCAATCGTGTCCGCCAGATGCAGCGCCACGTCCTCGCCGCCGCCCAGCGCCACCGCGATCCCGCCCTGCGCATAGGCGGTGTTCGACTCGGTCAGGCCTTCCTTCGTCACCACCAGAACACTGCCCGCCCCGGCCAGCCCCACCGCCGCACGCAACCCCGCAATCCCTCCGCCCACAACCAAAAAATCCACCA
>Ga0181535_10004300_pt1 | contig 15975 bp, 10 predicted proteins | sample PEATcosm2014_Bin_44_FD_119774 | JGI IMG/M metagenome (GOLD analysis project Ga0181535, IMG submission 119774) | Peatland microbial communities from MTU Mesocosm Facility, Houghton, MI, USA - PEATcosm2014_Bin17_30_metaG | ecosystem: Environmental > Terrestrial > Soil > Wetlands > Peat | place... | reverse complement strand
TAGAAAAGACGGCCCAGGTAAAATGGACCGGACAGGACAAGAGAATGAACATGGTCATTTCAAGCGAGCTGGTCGATGCGGCATCGCGCGACGACGCGGTCATAAATTACATGGATTTTGTCTTTAATTGTCTGAACGGGCTCGGGCCGCCGCCCAAAATGTCAAAGAGGCGCATAAACATACTTTTAAGGTATGCGACGATATATTCAATAGAGAACAACGTGAGGCTGCTCCTGCAATACGTGGCGCAGTCGGAACCCACCGAAGTGCGCGACACCATCATGAAATACACGAACAGGAGCGCGGACGCCGGCAGGGAAATGGTAAAAAAGATAATCAAAGAGGACGCCGTGGTGCAGAGGGTGCTGGGAAACAACCCGGATATGGTATGCGCAAAGATATTCGTTTAAATATAAAAAGCAAAAAAGCCCCGCGAAAGCGGGGCTTTTTTTTTACTTACACGGAAGGATTATTACTTGTTCAATCCCTGTAAGGACGGACTTATATGTCCGCCAAAAGTGGCGGCCCGGCTTTGTCCTTGTATGGCAGGCGGAACTTTTTTTGACCAATCGAGAAGTTCTTGGTCGTTGCCGGATGACACGGTAAAAGTGGAAATGAAGCTTCACGCCGCTTGATTGACACATAAATGTATCATAACCGATTGGCCAAAAAAAATCTCCGCCTGCCATTATTTGTTCTTTCATGTTCCCGGCATGATCCGGTTGTTAAAACTATCTAATAAATCCGGCCGTTAGCAATATTACAATCGCCGTAAAATTGACGGTGTTATAGACCATGGCATGTTTTTCCTTAAAAAATAAACCGTTGAAATATATAATAGCCGCGGCCAGGATTGCGGCCGTTGTTTTTGAACCCGAAAAAACAGCCGGGGAAGATATGAAAACCCCTGAAATGTAAATCAGGAATACCATTACCGCCTTACGCAGGGGTTTTATTACATTAAAGGACGAGAGGGAATATGGGGCGGACTCAAAAAACAGGCGGAGGCAAAGGACGAACAGGAATACCAGCAGGAATTTATAGGATAACGCAGCGCATGCAATTGCGGCAAAAACACAGAACGGGACCATTAATTGGCGGCCATCGGCGTCGGCGGCTATCTTATCTGTGGCCGCGATAAAAAGCGAAAGCAGGCATCCGGCCAGTAAAAGAAAAGGGTCGAAGAGCCCGGTGATAACGGAGGAGCCTGAAGAAAGCCTGGAACCTGTGAATCCTGAGATAAATGCGGCCGCGCAAATAAGAGACGAAAGGGCAAAGAACCGGGAAAACAGCCGTGGGAGCCATTTTTTTCCACTGTGCATCGCGTACAGGACAAAAATCAAAGGCATGGAGAAAAGGAATATCATTATCGAGATCCTGGAAATGAATTCATTTACCTGCGCCGGGCCGAAGAAAAATATGGATACAAGTCTGTCAAAATTGACGGGGTCAAAAGGGAAAAAGGGAAGCAAAACGAAGACCGGAAACGCCATGGAAGATACGGCAAGGAAATAAAGGCAAAAAGAGCCCGCGGCCGACCTTATAAGGGAGCGAGTTTTTATATAAATATACGACCCGCACAGGATGAATCCCGCGAAGACCTCGATCCTTATGCCCGGACATACGGCAACATCAGCGCCGGGCACGAAAAAGAACGACAGCGCTCGCAGATAGGCTTTCATCGTGTAAAGGTATTCTATCCTGCAGCCGCCGGGGAAGTTAATGAAGACGTCGATGACGGGGACTATAATTATCCAGGCGTAGAAAAACAGGAGTATTTTCGCCGTTTTTAATATTTTTTCCCCTGAAGCCGCCGCGATAACTGCGGCAAGGGCTGCAAAAAGGGCGAACCATTCAAGGTTGAACAGCACGGCCAGCTGTGAAAAAGTTGTCGGGATAAAGGAGGAGGACATCATGGATCTTGGCGCCTCAAGAAGCCCCTCCAAAAAGTTCCTGGCAAATGATATCGAAAGGAAAAGAAGGGTAAAACCCGCCGCTGAAAGGCTGTAATTTTCCGCAAAATAAACAAAGCCCTTCAGCTTGTCATTTCCGGGCTCTCCGGATTTTTTCATTTTGTAACCTCCTTTAAGGGGAAAAACCCGTCTTTGCCGCCCGCCACATTCGGGTCAAGGGTGACGGCCAGTTCGAGCTGGGCCTGCGCCTCTTTTTCACGGCCCATGGAAGAATACGATCTGAAAAGGGCCAGATGCGCCGCGGCAAAACCCGGATAATATTTTACCGCGTTTTCAAAGTATTGCGCGGCGTCCCGGTAATTTTTTTCATAAAGGCGTATCGCGCCTATATCATAAAGTATATCCGGCGAATAAGGGAAATATTTCAGCGCGCGATTGTAGCAGTCCACAGCCGGCGATGTAAAACCCGAGGAAGCCGAGTAATTGGCGCAATATTCCAGGGCGTAATAATTATCCGGTTCAAGGGAGATGCTCCTGGAATAATCCGCAACGACCAGGGGACCTTCCTTCATGGCTCCCTGAAGGTAAAAGTCAGAGGCAAAAGCCCCCGGTTTTACGCATAGGATATAGGCGGCCGCGGGGATAATGAAGATCACGGCGCATGCCCTGCGCAGCGGTTCCGGCAGGACAGGCCCGGCATCCTTACCGGTTTTGTGCGTCATGGAAGCTATTAACCCGGAAACGCCGAAAAAAAGCGCGGACGACGGGAATGAAAACAGCGGAAAATTGAAAAATGATTCGCAGATGAAGAACAGGAAGGACGAGAAAAGTGCCGAGCCGAAAAGAAAAATTTCCCCGTCCGCCGCCGGGGAAAAACGGCCGAATGACACGGCAGTGGAAAAGACGAAAGCCATGAAAAGCAGAAGGCCGGCTCCGCCGGTCTCGGCCGCCAGCTGCAGATAATCATTGTGGGAATAAGAGGTGGTGACATAGGTAAGGCTTTTATCACTGTTCAGGAAACGGGGTTGTTTTTCCGGGTTAAGCCGCCTTATCGCCCCGATGCCGGCGCCGAAAACCGGCGAATCCCTGAAAATATCCACGGAAACAAGCGCAAGAAGCAGCCTGTTTTTTACTTCGGGGCTTCCCGTTGAAAAAGCATTGGACGACCTCGAGGCTGCATTATTAACCGCGCGCGGAAATCCGGGTATCAGCCATACAAGAATGATCGCCGCACACACGGCCCATGCAATTTTTTTATTGAAAGTCACCTTAAAGCCGGACGAGAAAAAATACCAGGCAAACGCGGCGATACCCATGAAAAGCGAGACGATCACCCCGCGGGACGAACACATAATAAGGGCCGCGGCTGAGAGAAAAAGGTTGACCGAAGCCAGCAGCCTCAGCCTGCCGGGGTAATACAGCGAAAACAGCAGTAAGGGAAAAAGCGCGGCGATAAATTCCCCGAAAAATATGGGGTTCCCAAAAGAGGAATAGGGCCTTGTTATGCCCTTGAATATGTACTGGTATAAACCAAGCGCCAGAGGGACGACAATCACCATATTGACGAACAGGACTGTTTTTTTGACAGGAAGATCGGAATAAAAAGATGTGAAGAAAAAAAGAGGCGAAAAGAAAAGAAGGCCGTAATAGAACGGAGGGTGATTCGGCGAAAAAAGAAGGCTTACAGAGCAATAAAGGTAAAAAGCGCCGGCGAATATGGCGGGGTATGGGATCCGGGAAGGCCCGCGCAGGAAGAATACGGCAAAAAGGGTCGATACACCGGCGACAAAGATCCCGAGAGCCTTGGGGAGCTGGTAGGAGTCATACATGGCCGGATAACAGGCCACAAGCCAGAAAAACGCGGATAAAAAAAGCAGATTAAAAAAAATAGGCGATGTATCTTTTTTCATGACAGCATTAAAAATATGACGGGACCGGCGTCGGAATTAAAAAAGTAAATTCGCTGAAGGAAAGTATCTGGACGCTTGAGCCGGTGACTCCGAAAAGGTTGGCGCCGCTGTTGTAATAAACATAAAGCGAAGGAGTGTCGTGCACGGTATCCAGCCACAACCTGCCGTATTCGCCGAGGTAAACAGTGCCGTATATGCAGATATTGGAATTTGTAGTTGAAGCGCCGCTGCGGGTCCCGCCTATGGTAAGGTCGCCGTCGACATATAAAAGCCCGCAGTGTTTTACGTTCGAAAGATAACCCGGCGCACCGGCGGTAAAATGCAGGCCGTCCGATGATTGTGGGAGATAAAAATTTGTAGGTGTGTTTATATTATATACTGTTGCATAATTGCTCTGTGATGAAGGCGTAAAAGTCGCGTAATAATATGTAACTCCGGCGCTCGGGTTGTCGCCGACGAGCCTTAACGGCCCCATCACTATTACTGTTCCATATGTAAAATACTGCTGAGTGCTGCTTGTGTAAAATGCAAGCGTGTTTGCCGATGTGTAGGTAGTTCCGCAATAAGTGTTGCATGGCGATGTGCGAACAGGAAGGCCGTCTGTCGTGTCTATAAAAAGGACACTTCCGGCGCTGCTTGCTTTTGACATAATCGTCCCGACGCCGGTCTGGGTTACCGATGAAATAGGATTTCCGACAGGTCCGTAATATGTTCCTCGGGCTTTCGCATAGTTCCTGAAATAATCAAAATCAATGTCCGGAGCCGCGGCCAGCGAGGAATAAGGATGGGCGTGGGCGGTCGGGCTCATGTCGTCGTAAGTCTGGCCGAAAATAAAAGTCGAACCTGCCCTTCCGGAATTATAAGATACGGCCGTATAAATGCTTCCCATTGCGAATACCTGTGGAAGCCACGGCTGATGGCCGTTGACGACATTGCCGCCGGCCACCTGTATCTGGCGTATCCTGCAATAGGCGTCCGTCGTGTTGGCGGAATAAATATCGCCCCAGAAAAACTGCGCCGGGTCGGCGTCGCTGCCGGTGGTGTCGTAGCAGGTGTCTATCATTCCCTTGGATATGAGCGGCCCGCCGAGGCCGACTTTTTGTATCACGGCGTAAAAATCGCCCACGCATGCGGTGATTGTTGTCATGACTTTTATGCCTATGGTGCGGCTGCCATTAATATCCTGCCTCGGTTTTGTGGGGTCGGAAATTACCGTATAAAAAAGATTGCCTGGCGTAATATGAATTTCATAAGACCCGAGATTTGTGGAAAACTGGTAGCTGTAATTTTGGTATGGCAGCATTGTCTGGGCGAATGTGTACCAGTTGTTATTTTGCTCAAGCTTGTAAATGCACTGTTCGAGGGCGAGCGACGCCAGCTCCTGTTTCTGTATTATGCAGTTTCCCTTGACCAGGAATTTTTGGTTATACTGGAAAAGGAACATAAGGGAAGCGCTCATGATGGCCAGCACAGAGGCGAGCATAAGCACCGTCGGAAGCGTCTGTCCCCTGTTTTTTCCCGCGGCTTTCCTTGTTTTTGACCTTTTCTTTTTAATGCGCATAATTTCCCCTTGTTTAGTTGTAATAATAGCCCGCCGCGTGCATGCGTTTTACCACTATGGTCTCCTGCGTGAAAATCGTCAGCGGCGGCTGGGCCGCGAATATCCATTTGGAGAAACGCGCGCCGACATTGATGACGGTGGCGTCCTTTGAATCGGCGAAATCAAAACTTATAGAGTCCAGGTTCGCGGTTATCGTTATGGTCGTGTAATACGTGTTGGCCGTGACCTGTGAATTGTCCGTCATGTCCGTGCCGGGCTTCACCTGCGGGTAAACTGCCAGCAGATGCGAGCCGTACTGGAATATCTGGACCGGTGCGCCGGCCGCTCCAACGGTCGTGGTGCTCGACGACTGCCCGGCGCAGCCGCATTTTGACTGGGTGGTGGTAATATAAACTTCCTCGGCGAGTATGGCCTCAAGGTAAGAATTGGCCGGCTCTCCCGTGTCATATCTTGATATCGCTATGGTGGCCCCCTGGCACTGGGTTATAAGCTTCCTTATTGTGAGCATGGTGACCCTGGATTCGCTTTCAAGGGCGACCCTGGCGGAGCCCATCTGCCACATGTAATTGCCGTCTTTAAGCAGGCGGAATATTCCGACGCTTAAAATGCTCAGCATCGCCACCGAAAGGATGGCTTCTATCATTGTAAAACCTTTTTTGCCTTTGCCGCCGAATAAATTCATTTTATCCGCCTTGCCGCGATTTTAATAGGCAGTCCAGGTGCCGAGTGCGCCCGATATTGTCTGCCCGGTTATGGATGTGGTGCCAACGGAGACGCCGCTTTTTATCTTGTAATATTTTGCCACGGTCTTCGTCATGTTCAGCGGCGTGCCCGTGTAGGATATGAAGGAATAATAAGCGTAAATGTCATAAGTGCTGTTTACCGGGACCTTTATGTTGAAAGAGCCGTCGCCCTGGCCGAGGAATCCGTAGCTCGGGTAAAGGACCCGCGAATGTCCGGAATACTGCTGGTAAACGTTTGTAAGATCATAATGGTAGTCGCTTGCGTGCACCGTGACCGACGAAGGATAGATGACGACGTTGACCCCCTGCGAAAGGTTCAGGCTGTCCATCTGGACGCTGCCGCTTATATTGATGTAGATGGGAGCCACCTTGAAATTTGTGTTTACTGCGGTTCCGCCGCCGGTCACGACGATATTGTGCCATGATTTATCTGAGGTGACCGGATAAGTTATATTGAATGAAGTGGTGTCTATGGTCAAAGATACCTGGTATCCCGAGCCGACGGGAATCCCGGTTATCAGATAATAGCCGGTGATCGAATCAGAATAAGCGTCGCTGCCGACATGGTTTCCGCCGCTGTCGGCCGCGGAAACGAATATCCCGCCCATGGGAAGGCCGGTCAACGAGTCGGTAATTGTGCCGGAGATCGAGCCGGACTGTGTAAGGGTGATTGTTCCGGCGTTCGTGATGGCCCCGCCGGCGACGGATGCCAGGTTTTCGGACGCAGACGTGTATCCGGGCTTGCTTGCTTTCAAAGTGTAATTGGTCCCGGGAACCGCCGATGTGAAACTGTAAGCCCCGCCGAATGTCGATACTGAGTCGCCGGCAACGTCGCTCAAGTCAACCTCGGCGCCTGAAATAAAATTGCCGAGAGAATCCTTAACAAAACCCATTACGATCCCGGTCGTTCCGGAAGTAGGCGAAAGATATAGATAAACATATTCAGTAACGCCTATTGCAACCGTGGTGGTTACCGAGGCGTAATACAGCTTGCCGTCCAGGGGGTTTATTACATAGCTTATAACCGTATCTGTTACGCTCGAGCAGTTGACGTTTGAAATGGTAAAGCCGCAGCCTGAAGAAGACGGGCCGACAGTTACCATGGCGGAAATGCCGTCAAGGGAAGCCACGTCGGCTCCGACGGCGCAGTTTGCAGTGGGTGTCGGGGTCAAAGTGGCGGCCGGGCCGCTTGTCGGGGTTTTGGTTGGCGTAAATGTGGCGGGACAGCTGAAATAATCCACAGAAAGCCAGGCCGCGTCCATATAAACGGTATCGCCTGGGCTGACCCTGAATACGGCGCCGAGATTGGCAATATTGGTCCAGTTCCAGCCTCCGGGATATAAAGACGTAATATCTATGGCATAAGTATTCATATTGACGTTGTAACAGGGGTTAATAACAAAACCGAAAATAATAAGAGGGCCGCTTGGCAGCGTTATGGTCCCAAAATTTGTAGTGACAGACCCAGTCCAACCGCCGGAATTATCGGCCCATGTGGAGCCGCTGTTGTTCGTGAAGTTGAAATATAAATTCTGGCTGCAATCAGTGCCGACGTCAATGTTTACTCTCACCGCATTGATGCAGGTATTTGCCGGCGGGGTGGGGTTGTCAAATTCCGTATAAAGTCTTTTATCTGTACCCGAACCCCTGGACGCATTAACGCCGTCATTTGCGTGTATGCTTGTGGGATTTGACCAATCCTCGGTTTTTCCGGTCATGGCTCCTGTTCCGTAAATGTTTATTGTTGTCATAGTTATAGCCGGGGTCACGGTAAATGTCGCTGTTGGTGAAGGATTGGGGGTACCTGCGGGAAGCGGGGCGCTTATATATGCGACCCCGGTTATTATGCCGCCGTCAACCTGGGGGCAGCTGAAATTCACGCCGGTGACCGATGTGACTGTTTCACTTATTGACAGTGGATTCGACGTGTAATAGGTTAGCGATAGGCCGGACCCGTCGGCATATAAGGTATAGGATCCCGGAGGCACGTTTGATACGGTATAGGCTCCGGTGGCGCCGTTTGCAACGCCAGTATATGCCGAATATCCCACAAAGTGGACGGCGGCCCCTGATGACGCCCCGGGCGCGACAGGCGTGCCGGCAGCGTTGATCTTGTAAATTGTACCCGACACAGTGGCGCCTGCGAGATTTATGGTCTTGTCGGACAAATATGAGGTCAGCCTGCTGGTTTTTGTCATATTGCTTGAGTTGTAAGTTACGATAACGGTCAGCTGTTTGATGTCCGGGTTTGTGGTGACAAGGTTTGAGGCGGGTTTTCCAACTATATTACCGTTGCCGTCCTCTTCCGCCCATTCAACACATGAATAGACCTTGTAGGTCATCTGCGTGGTGCCGGACGTGACTGTCACGTAATGATATGTGTCATACGCGGTTGTTCCGGTGGCGCACGACTCAAGAGGGGTGAGGTTCGTAAAATTTGCGTCCGGGATGCATGAGTCCGGAGTAGGCGGTAGGTTGTTAAAGCCTTTTGACTTAAGGTAATCAAGCTGCTGGGAGCAAAGGGAGAGCGAGTATTGCTTTTGCTGGGATATTAATGAATTTTTGTATATACCGGTCATAAGGTTTACCGAGGCGACTATCATGAAAGTAATTATGACGGTCGATATCATGGTTTCGATGTAAGTTAGTCCGCGTCTGTTACGGATCATCGCCATGGAGCATCCCTTTTTTCATTTATTTTTTTAAGCTTTTCCTTATAATAGTATACTTAAGAACAAAACTTTTGTCAAATATTTTAGTAAATATTGATATTTTCATTTTGAAACCAAAGTTTCAAAAATGCCTCAAAGATCAGTATTTTTTCAGAACAGATTTTTTGAATATCCACAAAAAGGATGAAACTGCGAAAACCAACAGGCAAAATATCTGTGCGACAGATATCAAATTATGCACCTCATGATACCTGAAAAACTCTATTATAAAACGGGCGATGGAATAGCAAAACGCAGTCATCAGTATCAATTCACCACGGTATACCGACTTGTTTTTTCTCAGAAAAAGCATCACAAGAATGACGAGCCACGCGAACGATTCGTATAGCTGAACCGGGTGAAGGGGCGCATTCCCGAAAACCGAATAGGCGTATGAATAAGGGGAATAAAAAGTTGCGAAAAAATAATTTTTCGGCGCCGGAAGCCCGATGCAGCAGCCGTTGAAAAAACAGCCGAGCCTGGCGAAAACTCCGCCGGCGGCTATGGAAAATGAAAAAATATCGGTCGCCCGCCACACGTCGGTTTTCAGCAATGCCGCGATGGGAAAGGCGCAAAGCGCGGCCGCGGCAAGCCCCCACCAGAGGGAAACCTCGCCGAAAAGGGAAAAAGAAACATCCTTTTCATGGTTTATTAATTCCTCGGCAACATAGCCGTACCTGCAGGCAATGATGAAGGGGATGAATATGAGGACGGCAAAGAGGAGAACGCGCCTGCGGGTGCCGGCAGGCAGGGCTCTTAGATTATAAAACAGGACGGCAAACCCGGCGATTATGCCCATGATGCTGAGGACCCAGTAAGACCTTATGGCGGTGTCGCCCATGTAACCAAGGATAGGATAGATAAAGGCACCTCGCAACTCAGTTTCAATATTATAGCACAGCCATTTATAAATTTAACTTTTAAATTTTAGAAATATGGCCGCGTATATGAACATCAGAAGGAATATGACCGCTTCGTTTACTTTCCCTTTCCGCATGACGACATAAAAAGTGGCCCCGCCGATTATTATGGACGGAACGAGCATGAAACTGTTCCGTAAAAGCAGCGGGACCAGAAGGTATGCCGAGTACGCAAGGGCCGCCGTCGCCGGCCTTCCTTTTTCCGGCCCGAGCAGGGTCATGAGCGTCTGCACCGAATATTTTTTGTCGCCCTCGCAGTCGTTGACGTCCTTGACGTTGAAAGAGAGAAACAGAAGGCCTGTAAAAATTATTATAGCCGTGAACGGCAGCTTGGAAAATATCCCGCCGGGGACAAAATAGCCGAGGACCAGGGCCAGGCAGGTGGAAAAAGCTATCAAAAGGGTGTTGAAAGGGAAGAACCTTTTTATCCTCAGGGGCGGGCACGAGTAGATCCACGACGAGGCGTGAATGGACATGGCCGTCAAAAAAACAGGGAAGGAGATGGAAAGGGAGATCGCCACAGACGCGGCGGAAAGGAAGAAGAACGTGGAAAGATATTCCGGCCGCGACGCGCCCGGTTCGTTCAAGGGGTTGCATTTTTTATTGACGTCGTCTATGGCCCTGTCGTAATAATTGTTGAGCATCAGGCTTGTGGCAAAAAGAATGTTAATCAGGACAAAACCGTAAATGAATGGATAAACCGAGAACCCGACGCCGCATATCCGCATTGCCAGGTAATATCCGGCGCAAAACACGGCGCTGTAATATATGTGGCGCGAAAGGCGCAGTGAGGATACAAACGTCCCGATTTTTTTCATATCCACCAGCATTTTTTATTTTCAATAATTATACCACAATAAAAAAATTTTTTTCACCTGCCATTATTTGGTTTGTCCCTGTTGGCCGCTCTGTGCCATGCACGCCGAAGCTTCAGCGAAGGCGTGTGTCCGTCCGGCACTGTTGTTGTATGGCAGTTGGAACTTTTTATGACCAATCGAGAGGCTTTAGTCATTGCCGGATGACACAGAAAAAGTGGAAAGGAGGCTTCACGCCGCTTAATTGACGCATAAATGTGGTTATAAACGATTGGTCAAAAAAAGATCCACCTGCCATTATTTGGTTTGTCCATGTTGGCCGCTCTGTGCCATGCACGCCGAAGCTTCAGCGAAGGCGTGTGTCCGCCCGGCTCTGTCTTTGCATGGCAGTTGGAACTTTTTTATGACCAATCAAGCGGCTTCAGTCGTTGCAGGATGACACGGTAAAAGTTGAAAGGAGACTTCACACCGCTTGATTGACACATAAATGTATCATAACCGATTGGCCAAAAAAATCCCCGCCTGCCATTATTGTGTTTGTCCCTGTAGGGACAGCGCCATGACCGCTGGACATCCACAAATATTTTGACATGAAGAGTTGAAAAGATTATAATAAAAACGCAATTAATAGAATGTCTTATGAGACTATTATGGGGAAGAAACACGTGGAGATAATTTGAAAAAAATCATAACATGGGCCAATGCTTTTTTAATAGCCGCATTGTTTGTTTCGTTTTCGTTCTATCTTGTTGTCCCGGTATCGTTTTCTGTCCCCGGTTTTGTTTCTTTTTCACTTACCAAAATAATCGTCATGGCCGTCATCCTGATATACGCCTTGAAGGCGGTTTCAGGCTGGAAAATCGCAATGCCGGGCGCCGCAATTTTTGTCATCATTACCGCGTTTCTCGGGATAATTTCAGCATTGTTCACTGAAATGCGCGTTGAAAACATGAAGGCGGCGGCAAGTTTCGCGGCGGGAACCGTGATATTCGCAGCGGTTTACGACTCCCTCGGGGAAGACCCTAAGATAAAAAAGTTCGCTTACGCGGCCATTATCGCGGGCGGAATACTTGAAATTGCCGCGGCTTTTTTTGAATATTTTGCGGCGGCCAGGTTCGATGCATTGTTCAGGATATTCAGGCCGTCGGGAACATATGACATGATACTGAATGTGGGCCACGGCAACGGACTTGTGCACTGGGATTACGACGGGATATTGCGCGTGAGCGGATTGTTGAGCAACACCAACCAGCTTGCGGCGTTTTTGTTCGTTTTCTTGATATTTGTCGGCGGTGTTTGTTCAGTTAAAAAACTGACGGGACCGGCACTGGTGGCAGTCCTGGTCCTTTTCGCGGCCGGCTGTCAGGCGCTTGTGCTTACCTATTCACGCGCAGCGCTTGTATCTCTGGCGGCCGCGCTCATACTGATGACGGTTCTTTCGTTCATTTATTCCCCGGACGGCGGGCAAAAGAAAAAAGTATTGTTACTGACGCTGGTCTTTGCGCTGATAATGGCATGGAACATGGGATGTGTTAAGGGGGTAAAAAACAGGTTCTCGGACATGTCCGGCGGCGAAAGGGCAAACCTTCAGAGGGCCGCGGTCTTAATGGCCGGGGAGCAGGCGGGAAAAAGCCTGCTTGGCGTCGGATATGCGACGTATGGAAGGAATATACATAACAATCCGGTTTACGCCATTCCCGGGATCAACCAGGGAATGGAAGCGTTGAACACAAGCCCGCATTCGGTTTACTTAAGCATACTGCTTGCCTGCGGGGTGACGGGGCTGCTGTCGTTCATTGTTTTTTTCATTGCAGTCATGATAAGACTTTTCAGGAAAACCGCGGCTCACAGCATGGAAGCTCTTGCATGGCTGGTGATACTCGCGGGCTGGGCCGCAATGAGCCTCATCGGCAACGAGCTCTATGCCGTGGAGGAGTCCGCAAAATTTTTTGCAATGGCGGCGCTTGCGTTTTATTCAGGCGGCAAAACAACGGAACAGTGATCATTATATGGATTTGGCAGAAAAGTAATTTATAAAGGGATTTCCTGCTATATTTATACCGCGTGCAATAATATCTTGAAATCTGACAAAAAATCTATTATAATACCTTTTAGGGAATAGAGATAAGATATTACTGTTTCCATTAATGAAACCGTTTCAGCGGATTTAAATAAGATAAAAAAGGGATAAAAATGAAAATGAAAAAAATTGCAATAGCAGCGGTTTTGATTTTATTTATAACAATGTCTTCCAATATCTTCGCGGAAGTTTCAAATGTGACGATCACAAGCCTTGTGCCGCCGAATCCTAATGCCGGAGACCTGGTGACTTTAAATTACACATATTGCAGGACAACAGACCTCTATAATAACAGTCATTTTATTGTGGCGGTATCTCCGGTAAGCACATTTATATCAGGGCAGTTAGGGCAGACGTTTAAAGTCAATGAATCAGGAATAGACGTGGGAGGAACAGGAGACGGAGCGCTTACAGTTGCAGGCGGGTACAATCTTAATGACGGCAACGGAGTTTCAACGTGTCCTGAAACAGGATCGTTTACTTTTCACATTCCAAATACCCTGTCCGGAGGCACATACTATATAATTATTGGAGGAAAAAAAGATTACGTAGATTTGGGCAGCGCGTATCCCGCATCACAGGCATTTATTGCGATAAATATTCCATTGCCGCCGCCTGCGGCTTCAATAACAAAAATAGCCGAGGACACCCCCGAGTTTCCGGGAGAAAATGTTCTTTACACTATTAATTATACATTTGTGAATTCAACCAATTTTACAATAACAGACACAGTTCCGCCAAACTGCACCCTTGTCAGCCAGAGTGTCGGCGGGACAAGTACCGGGACCACACCGGGCTCAACCCTTACCTGGGCCATAGGAAATACGGGCCCGCAAAAAACAGGGAGCGTATGGTTCATTGTCAATATCGGAGCGGGAGCGGCTTCATCGACCATTCATAATACCGCGAGCTGGACCCTGACGGAAATACCCACCGGAGGCGTAAGCAATGACGCGCCTGTTGTTGTGGGGCCGGCCGCGTTTACTCTGACAAAATCAGAGTCAGAGACAACCGGCGTAATAGGCGACACCGTCACTTACGGCTTTGATTTCCAGGCGGGCGGCATGTTTTTTAATTCATACGACACATTTGACGCAACCAATGAGTCGGCTTTATTTACGGCGGTCAGCAACGGCGGGCCGGGTTATCCGGGAACATGGACATGGAACAGCGACGGCAACGGCGGAGGTTTTATATATTCACCCCAGCAGGGAAGCAGCCATTATCCGCATTATTTGAGAAATACTCCGACAAGTTTTTGTTTTGGCCTGATAGAGGCCGACATTCAGATACAGAACGGCACGACAAACTGGGACGGCTCCATAACTTTCAGGGACAACGGTGTGGCCGACAACTGCGTTGCATACGGGGTGGGAATTTCACAGGATAACAGCCCGGGTTTCTTATTCCTGCAGAAATCAATTCCGGCATATACGCCTTTGACTGCGGTAAATAACGTTCCGATAAATTTTAATCAATGGTATACGGTAAAAGTACTTGTCAGCGATGCCGGGAACGGAAACGTCAGGATACAGGCAAGCGTGTGGCCGCAAGGCCAGCCCGACCCAAATGTATGGTATATAGATTATACCGACACTCCGGCAACGGGTGTCATACCGTCATGCGGCCAGGTCGGCTTCCAGGGATGCCCGTTCAACCCCGATGAATTTGACAACCTGAAAATATCGGAATCCGTCCATACAAACCCGGTCCTTTTCGACACCATCCCGACCCAGATAACATACCAGGGCGGAACCCCGGCGAGTGTGACCGTCAATTCAGCGCCAATCAACGCGGGCGGCATGGTCTCGTGGAACCTCACAACACAGCTGAGCAGCATGGTATATCACTACGAATGGTACGGGATAATCAATTACTGCGGAACAGTGCCTAACAAGGGAACCTTTGGCGCCGGCAACGGTTTTGGCACTGTCGATTCAAACACCGTAAGCCTCAGCGTCCCAGTATGCCCGGAGACCGCGACATTCACACCGACTTATACGGTAACGGAAACATACACCCTTACGCCCACGCTTACTTCCACGCTCACATACACCCTTACCCCGACTCTCACCTCGACGCTGACGGAAACGCCGTCGCCGATAATACCCCAGTTCAACCTTACAAAGGCCGTCGTGCCGTCGACCGCAAACATCGGCGATACGGTCACTTATACTGTGAGTTATTTCAATACCGGGCTCATCGACCTTACAAACCTTGACGTCTGGGACACCGTCCCTGCCCAGCTTGATAACATCACCCCGGTTTCACCCGCAGGCGGCAATTACAGCGCGGCCACAGGCGTTATTTCCTGGGTTATTGCGGATGTTCCCGTGGGCGGTTCGGGAGACCTTATATTCACGGGGGTTTTGAGCAATAATGTAAGCAACGGCCAGGTCATGCCCAACACCGCGTACGGGACCGTGACTTCTGGACAGGCAACAATGAATTCAAACACCGTCAATCTTACTGCCAGCGTTCCCGAGCTTCAGCTTACGCCGATAATGAATTATCCGAACCCGTTCGGCGGCGGGTCGACCGATTCGACCACCATAGTTTTCGGCCTTACCGTACAGGCCGAGGTTACCGTAAAGTTCTTCACTTTGTCCGGCGAGCTTGTAAAAACAATGACGTATGATGAATTAAAAACCAAGCTTGTGGCCCCGCAGACCGACACACAGAAAGGGACCAACAAGTTCACCTGGGACGGGACCAACAACAGCAACGCCAAACTTGCGTCCGGAATATATTTCTACAGGGTCGAGGCCAAAAGGGGAAATGAAACCCGCCATTACATTTCAAAACTGGCCATATTAAGATAAAAACCATTTATTTAAAATAATTTGAATAACTTTATCACCCTCAACCTTACCTTCTCCCATCAAGGGAGAAGGTAAAAACCAATTAAAAATAGAATAAAATTCCCTCTCCCCCTGCGGGAGAGGGTTAGGGCGAGGGATGAACTTGGAGCAATATGAAAATAATAATCGACGGTTACAACCTGATGTATCGGATGGAGCTTACCGGCTCGCTTGAAAAAAAGCGCGATTCCATGCTCGAAACCCTGGCTGAGTTCCTCTCGGTGAACCCAAACGACATGACCGTGGTTTTCGACGGCAGGAACAACCCTTCCGACCACAGGGGCAAAGAGGTGAAATACGGGATAAAAGTGTGCTATTCGGCCCGGGGGGAGATAGCCGACGATTATATAATGGAGATGATAACAAAAAGGACGGGCAAGGCGAAGGAATACCTGATAGTGTCGTCGGACCGCATGATATCCGATTTTGCAAGGGAACATTTCATGAGGACCGCATCAAGC
>Ga0181535_10004298_pt1 | contig 15983 bp, 8 predicted proteins | sample PEATcosm2014_Bin_44_FD_119774 | JGI IMG/M metagenome (GOLD analysis project Ga0181535, IMG submission 119774) | Peatland microbial communities from MTU Mesocosm Facility, Houghton, MI, USA - PEATcosm2014_Bin17_30_metaG | ecosystem: Environmental > Terrestrial > Soil > Wetlands > Peat | place... | reverse complement strand
GACTCGTCGAGCCCCATGACCTCGGCCACGGCCCCGGCCGCCGAGGCGAGAGGGAAGGCCTCGATGGAACTCACGTAGACGAAGCGCGGCACTCCCGCCGCTCGGGCGGCGCGGAGGGCCGCAAGCGTCCCCTCCACGTTCGTCGCGCGGAGCGCCTTGCCGCCCTCGGGGCCGAAGGAGATGCGGGCAGCCGCGTGATAGACGAGGTCGCACGACGCAAATGCATGCTCAAGGCCGTCGGCACCGCCGTCCTTGCCGCCGGAGCTGCCGCCGAGCTCGGCGCGCCGCAGCTCCACGGAAAGGCCTTCGAGACCTCGAAGATCGCTCCCCTCTCTGACGATCGCCCTCACCTTCTCCCCTGCGGCGAGGAGCTCCCTCACGAGCGCCGCGCCTAGGTGGCCCGTCGCGCCGGTGACCGCTACCACTGCTGCTCTCCTCTCAATTTGCTTCTCCTTGTTTTATGACTCCACTCTCTTGAAGATTAATGTTCAAGAAATGCCCATCACATCTTCCGAGGCGGCGGGGCGGGGAAAGTCAGGACGACGCCGAGGCCGGGAGAGGGCTCTCCTGGATTCGCCTCGTATATCGCAATACTTCCGCCGAGCTGCACTGCAAGAGAATGCACAAGAGTAAAGCCCAGTGAAGCGGAGCTTATCGGATCAAAGTCGGGCGGAAGCCCGACACCGTAGTCACGCACCTCGAGCCTCCTCTCCATTCCCGATCGGATGTAGGAAACGATAATATCGCCGGCATTGTCGGCCGGATAAGCATACTTGAACACGTTGGTCAAAAGCTCCGTCGCGATCAGACCGAAGGGCATGGCCTCGTCGACGGACAAAATGTCGGGTCCCGCCTCGACGCGGACCGAATATTTCCCATAGTACCCGGATATTTCGCCGGCGATAGCTTTGAGGAACTCGCCCGGATCGATCGATGAAAGATCCTTGGAACCATAAAGCAGTTCGTGGAGGAGAGCCATCGACCGTATACGCACCTGGGTATCCCTGTTCAATCCCCTTTCCGCCTCGTCGCGACACGACGATTCCTGGAGGGAGACGAGGCTCGATATGACCTGGAGATTGTTTTTGACCCGGTGATGAATTTCACGGAGGAGGACCTCTTTCTCGGCGAGAGAGTCGCGCAGGAGCTCTTCGGCCTGCCTGCGCATCGTGATGTCGCGCGCGAAAGCCTGCTGTGTTCCGTCCAAGAGCTTTCCTGCGCTTATTTCAACGGGGAAGACGGCCCCGTCCTTTCTTCTCATCAACCTCTCAAAGCGCAAGTTTTCCCCCGACTCCACTCTTTCGATACGGTCCCGTCCCTCATATTGCGACTCTTCCGGATAGGTGTCCAAAATGCTCATCCGAAGCAATTCTTCGCGCGAATATCCGAGCATCTCGCAGATCTTGGAGTTTACCATGAGGAAGTTCCCATTTTTATCCAAGAGGAAGATACCGTCCACGGCTTTCTCTAGAAGATCCCGGTAGCGCTGCTCGCTTCTGCGGAGCGTAACCTCGCTTTCCTTCTTTTCCACGAGCGAGGCCTTAAGCAGCTCTTCGCGCCTCCTCGCCTCGGTGACGTCCCGCGCAACGAGGATGACCCGTTCGGAATCAAGAGGCACGAAGCGACCCTCGAAACGCATCAGCCCCGCGGGGACCTTTAGCTCGTATTCCATGACAACGAGACGATTCTCTCCGAGGGACGCACGAATGCAATCCAGATAACGCTCGGCCAGACCTGGCTCCGTGATGACCTCGGGGATGAGCTTTCCGAGGAAATCCTCGGGCGGGGCGATGAGCAGTTCCTTAGCGGCGGTAGTGCACTCGAGATAGCGACCTTCGCGGTCGAATGTAAAAAAAAGATCAGGAAGGGCCGCAATAAAGGCCCGGTTCTTGGCTTGGCTTGTCTCGAGCTCTCCCAATCTTTGGCGCAATTCAGTTGTGGCCTCCGCGATTCGCCGCCTGAGCCTCGCGGCGGCGATGAGCAGAAATAATACGAGACAGAGGACTGACGCAACCACTATGCCGACGATCCTCAGGTCGAGAAGGGTCGGGAGCGTCGTGCCGAGCCATTTTCTGTCTATAGCCGCGTAGGCGGAGCCGGGTATCGCATCGAAGCCCATGCTTAGAACGGTAAGAAGGTCGGCTCGTCCCTTCCGTACCGCGCGGTGGAATTCGCCGCCCGGGATGGAAATGGAGGATCGGAAGTCGCGTTCGATGCCGAGCTTGTTAAGGAAATAGAGGGCCGGTGGCCGGTCGATACAGAAAACCCGAACCTCGCCTTTTGCGGCGGCGCTTACGATGGCCTCATAGCTCGGATACTCTTCAAAGTCATTCACCCCATTGGCCATGAGAACCCCGATCAGGGCATCGCCTGATTTCACGGCCACATGAAACCCTTTAAGGTCGGATAGCGTAACTAGGCCGCCGATCGTCCGATGGAAGAAGACGCTCGATTCAATCCTGACGTACGGTGGACCGAAGTCGTAGAGAACGCGCCGCTCGGGAGTATCGAACATGGTATCGATGACATCGGCCTCGCCAGCCTGCATCCTCCGCTGGGCTTCGCTCCAGTCCAAGCCGATGAGGTCGACGCGCCGTCCGGTTGCGCGTGCCCATTCTCGCCATTGGTCGACCACTATGCCTTGCAGTTTCCCGCTGGAATCGCGAAAGACATAAGGCGGATAATTGTCGTCTGAAATGACTTGCAGAGGGGGCACCGGCGCTTCGGCAAAAGCTATACACGAGGATGCGAGGCAGAGAACCGCAACGAACGAGGCTCGTCGACCTGGGATCGGGAGCATCATATGACCTCTTCTTGAGTATAGGCCCTTCTTTTGTATTAGCAAGTCGATAGGTATGGGGGAGGGCGCAACGTATGGACCCGATTCCCATTCGAGGCCGGCCGGCGCGCGGAAAGATTGGCATTCTCTTGGAATGGCAGAAATTGACGAGCGACACTATCTCACGGAATGGATTGAAAACCACCTTATGAAAATCGATATGAAATACAAAGCGCTTCCTGGACGGCTCCCTCGACCTTGACCACGCACCGCACGGGGTATAGCCTTGATAGGGCATGAAGCTTCGCCAACGACTGCTCTCGATCGCCATCTGCGCGCTTCTCGTTCCGGTGCTCATCGCGATCGCCGTCGCCGCGGCGGTGGCCGTCGGGAGCAGCGGACGCGCCCAGGAGGCGCGATTCCGCTATGCCCTCGAGCAGATCAGGCAGGATATCTCCGATACCGAGCGGCGATATCGGACGAGAATCGCCGAGATCGCGATGTCTCCGACGCTCCAGGAAAAGCTGTACGTCTACAATGCTTACTGGGGCTATTTCAGCAAGGACGATCTCGATCCCGATATCGAGATCCTGCGAGACGAGCTGGAGGGAAAGCTCCTAGGCGACGCTATCGATACGATTGCCGTGTACAGGAGGGAGGGGAACGCCTATTCCTCGATCATCGCGGTCGGCAATTCGACATACTTGCGCAACAGTATCCTGCGCGAGGCGGCGACCGCCCAGGGCGGCCAGCCCGAATACGCCCAGACCGCCGACGGCTTCTTCGCGACCTTCTACATGCCCGTATACCGGGACGGCAGCGAGATCGGGTTGCTCGCCCTGCAAAAGGCGTTCGATCGCAGCTATCTCGAAGCCTTGTCGTACCGTTTCAATATCGGCATCGCCCTGTACGCTCAAGGACTCTACCGCTACATCTCGCCATCCCTGCCGGAAATAGAAAAGGCCGGCGCGCTCTGGACCCGGTCAAGGCCGATGACCGGCGGACCTTTCTCGGGCTCCTACCGATTGCTCGGGAAAGTGTACAAATTCGTGGGATCGTACTTCGAGATGGGAAGCGCAGTAAAGGGCTTCCTCTTCGTCGGCGGCCCCTCTACGATCACGGTCGAGGATTGGCGGAGGAACTTCCTGAACCTCTCCGTCGTGCCGCTGATCTGCGCGGCGGTCGCGACGGTGCTTTTCTTCATGTGGGGCAGCGAGGTGATCACGGCGATCCGAAGGCTGCTCGGCGCCTCGGAGGCCATCGGCGGCGGCGAATACGAAGTGCGGCTCCCCATCGAGCGCAAGGACGAGTTCGGCGTGCTGTACCGGGGATTCAGCCGCATGGCGGAGCAGCTCAAGGAGAACGCCGCGAGGCTCGAGGAGAATAAGCGCATGCTCGTCACGAGCGAGAAGATGGCCGCGCTCGGTAGGTTCTCCGCGGGAATCGCGCACGAGATCAACAACCCGCTCGGCATCATCCTCAACCATGTCCAGCTCCTCAGGACGGGCAAGCTCGACGAGGTCGAGCAGGGCGAATTCCTGGCCAGGATCGAGGCCGAGATCAAGCGAACCAGCCGCCTGTTGCGCAACATCCTCCACCATGCGACGGAGGAGGAGCTCGCCTTCTGCGACCTGTCGCTTGAATCGGTGGTGGCCGAGGTCGTGGAGCTTTTCGCGCCGAAGCTTCGCTTAAAAGGAGTGAGGATCGAGGTCGGGCCATTCCCGTCCGGGGCCATCATCGAGGGCGATGCCGACGCGATCAAGCAGGTGTTCTTCAACCTCATCTACAACGCACTCCAGGCCATACACCACGACCAAGGCCTTGTCCGGATCGGCGCGGAGGACGACGGGGCGGGCTTTAAGGTGCTGGTTGCCGACAACGGCGAGGGGATGGACGAGACGACGCGATTGACCATCTTCGAGCCCTTCGTCACGCGTAAAAAGGGCTACGGTACCGGCCTCGGCCTCGCGCTGAGCAGGACGATCATGATGCAGCACGGCGGGGCCATCGAAGCCAGCGGGGAGCCGAACGTCGGCAGCGTGATAACGCTCTGGTTCCCGCGCAAGGAGGCGCCATGCTGAATGGGAGCGGTTGCTCGATCCTCGTCGTGGACGACGAGGAAGGAATGCGCCTCGGCCTAAAGAAGGCGCTCACCCTCGAGGGCTATCAGGTCACCTGCGTCGCCACGGGGGAGGACGCGCGCAGAATCGGCAAGCGCGCGCGATTCGACTGCGCCTTCATCGACCTCCGGCTGCCGGACATCACCGGGACCGAGCTCCTCCCCGATCTCCGCGAGTCCGGCACCGCCGTTGTCATGATGACAGCCTACGCGGCCGTGGATACCGCGGTTCGGGCCATGAAGCTCGGCGCCGTAGACTACCTGCAGAAGCCCTTCGACAACCAGGACGTCGTCGCCCTCGCCGGCCGGCTCTGCTCCACCGGGCGCAAGGAGGCGGGCAGAGAGCCTTCGCCGGGAGCGGGTCCAGGCTCCGCTCTCGTGGCGGCCAGCCCCGCCATGAAGGGCATCCTCCAGACCCTGCGAAAGGTCGTCGACTCCGACATCAACATCCTGATCCAGGGGGAGAGCGGGACGGGCAAGGAGATGCTCGCGCGATTCGTGCACGAAGGCGGCGGGCGATCGAAAGAACCCTATATCGCCATCAATTGCGCCGCCATTCCTTCCGAGCTCCTGGAGAGCGAGCTATTCGGCCACGAGCGGGGCTCCTTTACCGGCGCCCACGCCTCGGCGACCGGCAAATTCGAGGCCGCGAAGTCGGGAACCATCTTCCTCGATGAAGTCGGCGACATGTGCACGCAGCTCCAGACCAAGCTTCTCCGCGCGATAGAAGAACGCTCGTTCGATCCGATAGGCTCCACGCGGTCGGTACCCCTAGCGGCGAGGCTCATCGCCTCGACGAACCGCGACCTCAAGGCCCTGATCGACGAGAAGCACTTCCGCCTCGACCTGTATTATCGCCTGAAGGGCATCGCCGTTACGATTCCGCCGCTGCGCGAGCGGCGGGAAGACATCGAGCCCCTCGTGAACCTGTTCCTGGACAAGTATAAACGGCGCTACGAAAAGGGCGGCGTCGAGATATCGAGGGAAGCCATGCGGTTCCTCGTCTCATACCGCTGGCCCGGGAACGTCCGCGAGCTGAAGAACGCAGTCGAGTCGGCGGTCCTGCTCTCGGAACAGCCAAGGTCCCTCCTTTCGTCCGATTTCCTATTGGAGCCCGACGGCGATGTCCACGAGCTGTGGCAGCAGGAGAGGGAAGGCATCATCGAAGCGCTCGTCAGGACGGGCTACAGTCGCTCGGACGCATCCCGAGAGCTCGGCATGAGTCGCAAGACGCTTTACAATAAAATGAAACGCTACGGGATAAAATAGCCTCAGATCTTACACCTTTTTACCCAATTCGAGCACGAGCTGGCTCCTGCCCTCTCGCGCCATGATATCTCGATTTGTGCCATTTTCTAATTCTATTAACCAAAATGAGTTGCAAAAAGCGAAGGGGAATGGGCCACTTGGCCCGGAAGCTGCATAGCTATTTGAGATGCGCAGCCAGCTAATCCGGGCCTTCCTACAATGCTCATGGCTAATCCTCTCATGCACGGTCGCGATCTCCTGCTCCGGCGGTAAGCCATCGGTGAGCTCGCCGGGCGCCCCTGCCTCGCGTTCGGCCCAGCCGCGCCAATTGACCTTCGCGCTGGTCCCCAAGGGCGTCCATCCGTATTTCCTGCCGCTGTACCGGGGATTCGCGGACGCCGGCCAGAAATACGGTGTCCTGACGGAGCTCGACGCTCCGCCCCGGTTCGACGTCGCGCTTCAGGTGAAGCTGATCGAGGACCTCATCGCCCGCGGAGTGAACGGCATCGCCATCTCGGCCGACGACGACGCGGGACTCGTGTCGGTCGTCCACGAGGCGGCCCAATCCGGCATCAAGGTCATCACCGTGGACGCGCCGGCTCCCTCGAGCGAGGCGCTCACATATATAGGGACGGATAACGAGAGCTCGGGCTTCGAATCCGGCAAGAGGATGGCGCGGACGATGGGAGGAAAGGGAAGCCTCGCGATACTGCAAGGGGGGCTAGGCGCCACCAACCTCAACCTGAGGGCGAAAGGATTTAAACGTGGCCTAGCCGAAGCGGGCCCCGACATCGAGGTCGTGGGCGTCATCGACGAGGGCGGGGACTTGTCCCGGTCGGTGAGCGCGATGGAGACCCTTCTCGCGGAGCGACCGCGGCTTGACGCGATCTTCTGCGTTTCGGCCGAAGGCTCCCCGGCCGCCGCGGCCGTGGCAAAGCGCCAAGGCAAGGCCGGGAAGATCCTCATAGCCGGCTTCGACGATCTCGGCGACACGATTAAAGGCATACGCGACGGCTCGATCGCCTTTTGCGTCGTCCAGAACGCCTACAGGATGGGCTGGCTCTCGGTCGAGCGGCTACTCGACGCCTCGGCGGGGCGCTCGATCCCGCGCGGAATCGATACCGGCGTAGTCTTCGTCGATCGAGGCAACGTCGACTCGTACAAATCGGCGATGGAATCGGAAAATGCGCGCAAGGGTATAGCGCAAAAAAGGCCGCAAGCCCCGTCGGGGCAGGCCCAAAATATCGTAGGAGGTTGGGAATGAAGAGAGGAACGCTCGGCAGGATGAAAAGGTTTCTGAGTGTCTTGTTGATTCTCGGTCTTGCCTGTTCTGTCGCCTTCGCGGCAGATAAGAAGCCGCTCATCGGTGTGTCGATTTGGAGTTCGACCGACACCCTCGGCAGCCAGTGCAAGAGAATCATCGACGCGGCCGCCCAAGCGCTTGGCGTCAGCGTAATGTATGTCGATCAGGGACATGTCTCCGAAAAGGTGACCGCGTCGGCCGAGACGCTCGCCGCGGCAGGCTGCGACGGCATGATAATCTGCAATTCGGCGTCGGCGGAGATGAATGCCGTCATCAATACCTGCACGAAGGACAAGATGTACCTGGCTCAGTTCTTCCGCATCATCGACAAGACCACCAACCCGAACGAGTACAAGCTGGCGTGCCAGTCGCCCTACTATGTCGGCGCCGTGCACGAGAGCGAGGTCGACAACGGCAACAACCTCGTGAAGCTCCTCTGCGACAAAGGCTGCCGCAAGATCGCCCTTGAAGGCTGGAACTCCGGCGACGCGACCTTCCTCCTCCGCTGGAAGGGATACAAGCAGGGAATCGAGACCTGGAACAAGGCCCACCCGCAGGATAAGGCCGTCCTTCTCGACCCCCAGTACGGCGGAACTACTACCGATACGGGACGCGCCACGGCGGAGGCGATCATCAACGCCAACCACGACATCGATGCCCTTATCGTCGCCGGCGGCGGCGGCGATACGCTTATCGGCGCCCTGGCCGCGATCGACTCGATGGGCCTGAAGGGGAAGATCAAGGTCATGTCGACCGACTTCCTCGCCGACCTCGACCAGCAGCTCGCGAGCGGCGCCATGGCCGGTGAATCGGGCGGGCATTACGCCGATCCGCTCTTCGCGTTCATGCTCGTCTACAATGCGATCAAGGGCAATTATCATAAGCCCGCAAATTCTTTCTATGAGGTAATTTTCCCCTATCTGTATGTCGCTTCCCCCACGGACTACGACGCGTACGCGAAGTATTTCGTGAACGACCTGCCGTACAACGCGGATGAGCTTCGCGCTATGGCAAAGCTCAGCGAGCCCAACCTCGCGAAGACCTCCGCCGCGCTCTCCATCCAGGACGTAATGAAGCGCCACATGTAGGTCGAACAATGGCTTTACAGGCCCCCAGGATGACCCTTACTATGGTTTAAGGGTTCGGCGGCGGCAAAATGCCGCCGCCGAGTTATTTCTCGGCAGGAATCGGAATAACGACGTGAGCAATGCATTCGCGAAATTCAAGACGGGCAGGTATTTCGGAATATCGCTGCTTGTCGCTATGACCCTGTTTTTCTGGGTCTCTTTCAGGCTTTTGTCTCCATCGAATTTCGGTTCCTCAAGACAGATGGTCGATTACCTCCAGACCAGCATCCAGTACGCCGTCGGCGGATGCGGCCTGTACTTTATTGTCGTGATGGGGCTCTTCGATTTCAGCGTCGGCGCCAATATAGTCCTCTCCGCGCTCGTGGGCGTTTTGCTCTCACGGCATTTCGGCTATTGGGGACTCATCTTGGGCTGCCTCCTCTGCGGTACGCTCATCGGATCCTTCAACGGCCTGCTATATTCAAGACTTCGCATTCCTTCGATGATTGTCACCGTCGGTCTCATGCTGATTCTGGAAAGCGTCGCCAACTATGCCGTCACCCTTGACAAAGCGGGATTCCCCGGCAAGCTCAGCAGCGGCAATATCCTCGCCTTTGGCCGCGCTCCGTGGAATTACATCTGCGCCGGCCTCGCCTTCCTCTTGATGTTTTTCCTTCTTCGCTCCACCAAGATCGGGACCTACTGCAACGCAATCGGAAGCGATGAGCTTATTGCCAAAAATATGGGCGTGAATGTGGAACACTATAAATTTATCGGATTCGTTCTGCTTCATTTCTTCGTGGGCATCATGGCGCTGCTCTCCGTGAGCTACGGAAGGGGAATGCTTGCCGTTACGGGAATGGCATCCATGGACCGCAACTTCAAGCCGTTGATGGGCACCTTCTTCGGCGTCGCGTTCAAAAAGTACGGCTACCCGGTACCCGCTATCGTGATCGGCGAGTTCATAATCGTCATGATTTTCAACGGCCTGGTGGCTCTGAACGTGCCCACCACGATAAACGACTTCGTGACGGGGGCCGTGTTGCTCATTATCGTCACGCTCACGAATAGAGGCCGGAAGGGCAGTGTGGTCAAATGACGGAGCGGAGAAATGAGTGACGTCATATTGAGATCGGAGAATCTATGCAAGCGGTTCGGCATAACGACCGCCGTCAATGACGTTTCGCTTGAATTTGAAAAAGGCGAAATTCATGGACTGATCGGCGAGAACGGATCGGGAAAATCGACCTTCTGCTCGACGCTCTGCGGCATCTATCCGGTTACGAGCGGCCGTTTCCTGCTCGAGGAAAAGGAGCTCAGGGCAAGGTCCCAGGTAGAGGCCAATCGCCGCGGCGTATCGATAATCGTACAGGAAATGGGAACCCTGCCGGGGCTTACCGTCGCGGAGAATATCTTCCTGGGCGAAGAAGACAAGTTCATGCGAGGTATCGTAAAAAACACGGGCGCGATGAACCGCGAAGCGCAAAGGCTCCTGGACGGCTATGGTTTCAAGCGCATTATCGCTTCCAAGATGATCGACAACTATAGCTTCGAAGACAGAAAGCTCATAGAAATCGTCAAGGCAACATATTTCAATCCCAAGATCTTGGTGGTCGACGAAACGACTACAGCCTTAAGCCGGTCGGGGCGCGAAGAACTCTTTAAGGTGATGGACCGCATCAAGAGCGGCGGGAACACGGTCATATTCATTTCTCATGACCTTGACGAGGTAATCGACCATACCGATCGCATTTCCGTTCTTCGCGACGGCGGGCTCGTCGACACGGTAAAGAGCAGCGAGGCGAGCGCCGGCGAGCTAAAGCTTCTAATGGTGGGACGGGAGCTGACCAACCGCTACTACCGGACTGATTATGACCAGAGCGTTTCCGACGAGGTGGTACTCGCGGTCGATAATGTGTCGGTTCCGGGCGAGATGCAGAATGTATCCTTTCGCCTCCATAAGGGGGAGATCCTGGGAATAGGAGGTCTTTCCGAGTGCGGCATGCATGAGACCGGCAAGGCGATATTCGGCGCCTCTTATGGGCGAAGCGGCAGCGTAACGCTCAAAGGCGGCTACTCGGTCAAATCGATACCCGGCGCCATCAGGCATGGCGTCGCGTACGCGTCAAAAGACCGCGACAATGAATCCGTCATCGTAGCCGATTCGATCCGCGATAATATCTGTCTGCCGTCCCTCGATGATATGTCGAAACATGCCCTGCTCAATAATAGAAAGCTCGACGGGTTTGCGCGGAAAAACGCCGAATTGATGAGCGTCAAGATGACCGGCATAGATCAGTACGTGTCCGCCCTCTCAGGCGGCAACAAACAGAAAGTGGTGATTTCCCGCTGGCTCGGCAAAGATTCCGATATTCTGGTGCTCGACAGTCCGACGCGCGGAATTGACGTCAAAGTGAAAGCGGACATCTATGCGCTCATGAGCGAACTCAAAGAGCGGGGCAAGTCAATCATAATGATTTCCGAAGAGCTGCAGGAGCTGCTCGGTATGAGCGACCGCATTCTGATAATGAAAGACGGCAGAATCAACGGAGAGTTTATGCGAAATCGGAATCTTGGCGAAAGAGACCTCATCACCAAGATGGTGTAATGGAGCCGTGGAATGGAAAAGCAGGGCGCGACAGCCGCGATCGCAAGGCAGAAAGCGAATACCTATCTCAGAGGGCTGATGCCCTTGTTCGGTTTTATGGGCATCATCATCATCTTCTCGATACTGACAAGGGGAAAAATAGTCACACCGGAGAATCTTTCGCTCATGCTCAGTCAGGTCTACGTCCTGATGATTTCATCCATGGGCGTCTTCATGATAATGACCGTAGGCGCCCTCGATTTCTCGCAAGGCTCGATCATCGGCCTGGCTTCGATCATCTTCTGCTGGGTTTCAAACTACAGTATCGTGCTTGGAGTCGTCGCCGGGATGCTGGCGGGCGCCGCGATGGGTGCCTTTAACGGATTCTTCCACGTGAAATTCAAAATCGCCTCCTTCATCGTTACAATTTGCACGATGTACTTCTTCCGAGGACTCTGCAAGTACATAACGACAAACGGCCCCGTCCCGGCGATCACGAACGTTTTGGCGCTCAATGAGACATGGCTCAAGCTGCTTTTGACGGGAATCATGCTATTCCTGGGGTTTATGGTATGGCACTTTACGCGCCTTGGTTGCGATCTGCGCGCAATAGGCGCAGGCGAGACGGCCGCGCGTTTTTCGGGAAGTCGTCCCGATCTGCTGAAGTTCCTCGTCTTCATGGCATCGGGAGCCATCACCGGATTCGCGTGCTTCATCAACGTGATCAAGGTCGGCTCCATTACGGGCACGGCCGGAAGCCAGCTCGAGACCCAAATACTCATCGCCCTTGTTCTCGGCGGCATGCCGATCTCGGGCGGCGCTAAAGCGCGCTTCTCCAACATAATCATCGGCACGCTGACCTATTGCGTGCTGGATATGTGCCTCCCTATGGTCTTCCCCGTTCCCGCGACACAGCAGCTCGTAAAGGGAATCGTATTCCTTATCGTGGTCGCCCTGACGATAGACCACGAGTCTCTGCGCGTCATTAAGTGATCGATAGTTTCGGCGGCGGCGAGGCGTCTTTAGCGTCCGAATGACAGGTAGGGGACTATCGCGTCGTTCTTAGGCGCGCCCGTCCCGTCGTAGGTGATCGTGACGATCGGCACGCCGGTCACCGCCTCGATCTCCCTCGCCATGGCCTCGGTTACGATCGAGGGACAGCAGAATGCCGGGTTGGCCTGGACGAAGAAGGCCGTGTCGGGGTGCTCGTCGAGGATGCGGAATATCTTGATGGCGTTGTCGAAGCACTCGCCCTCCAGCTCGCTTCGCAGGCCGAGGCGCTCGATCTTCTCGAGATAGCCTGGGTTCCTCCAACTCGGGAGACTGCCGAAGGTGGCGTGGTCGGCGAGCGCGAGCGATTTCTCTATCGCGGCGAGGACGGCGACGGCCGCCTTCATCTTCGCCCACTCGGCCCATGAATGGTCGATCAGGAGCCGCTTGAAATACGCGTCGAGGGTGGCCTTGATGTAGTCGATGTAGGGCGTGGTGATCACCTCCCCGCCCGCATTCTCGATGGCGATCTCGAGACCTTGGTTGAGGACGTCGTTGTCGCGCGAGTAGAGGTCCCCGAAGATCGCGACCTTGGGCCTGGTCCTGGGCCCCGTCGGAAGGTCGCCGAAGGGGCCGAAGGCTTCGCCGTAGGCCGCCTCTTTCGGGCTGCCCGCGGCGAAGGCCGTCACCAAGGTCGAGAGGGCACGGTCGACGAGCCTCTTCGTGGCGCCTGCCTCGATCTCGTAGGGCCTGACCCTGCATGCCAGACGCCTGAGCATGCCTCCGGCCAGGAAGGCGTGGTAGGCGCCGATCATCGTCTTCGGTCCGAGGTACAGGAAGGTGATGTCCCCCGCGAAGACTTCCAGGGCCTCCATGCCCCGGCCTTGGCGCTCGATGAAAGCCTTGATGAAGTGCGGATACATCGGGAAATTGCAGGGCCACATCCCGGTGCCGACCCATAGGACGACTCGGGCGGGATCGAGGCCCTCGCGCTCGACCTGCTCTATTGTCTCGCCGGCTATGATGTTGATGGGGATGCACTGACCGGAATTGCCGCTCATCGCGCGGCGGATGGAGGTCGGATTCTCGTCGAGTATCCTCGCGTCGACGCCGTTGCCGCGGAGATTGGCGGCGAGGAGGGAGCAGACGAGGGGATCCCAGTTGGGGAAGAGGACCGTCTTCCCGCGGAGTTGGGTCGCCAGCCGCGGCACGAAGGGATCGCGACGGCCCGAAACCTCCGTCCTCCGGGCGGAGGCGACGGCGTGGAGCGATGGAGAGGCCCCCGGGCGCGCGCCGCGGAAGTGGTTTCGGAAAGAGCGGAGCCCGGCCTCGATGCGCGTCTCGTAGCCCGCCCCCGAATCGTGCTCGTCGATCTGGAGGACGAGGTAGGGCTTGCCCGACCGGTCGAGGATCCGCCTGAACCACTCGAGGGCGATGGAATCGGGGGAGCACTTGAAGGTAGTGATGAAGACGGGGTAGAAGCGCGGATTCCTCGCGCAAAAGTCGGCGGCTTCGAGGACTTCCGAGGCATAGCGCCAGTGGAAGGCGGCGAGGAGGGGATCGATCGCCGACGCGCCTCCCTCCGGCAGCATGTCGCTGTACGCGAGGTCGACGCCTCGTTTGGCGATCATCCCGCCGATGGAGGCGCCCATCGCGGCCGACAGCGCGGCGTAGGGCCTGCCCACGAGGACGACGCCGATATCGTCGCCCGCGGCGCTTTCCGCGAAGACCCTTCTCGCCACCTCGCGCGCCTTCCGCTTCGTCTCCGCGCAGGTCTCCCACGCATCCCTCAAGGCGCGCTCCGAGGGCGCCCTGATGCCCCAGGGCGCGAGGGCGATCCTCAGCGCGCTCCTCAATTCGCGCACAGCGTTCGAAGCGCCGCCGCGCCGGCCCTTCAGCAGGGGCATGAGCATCCTGACGCGGTCCTTCGATTCCGCGCAACGCGCAACGATCGACGCGTATTGACTGTAGTTGCAATAGTAGCGGCGCGCTCCTTCGCGCGAATCGGCGCCGGGGGGATGGGCCGGCTCCTCTTCGAGATAGATCGGGAGGAAGGCGAAGTCGGCCGCCTCGAGGAGGGCGCGGGCCTGGCCGTGGAACATGGCCATCGGCGCGCAGAACTCGGCGCCGGCGAGGCGCTTGCCTTCGCGGAGGGTGTCGCCGTCGTCGGGAGCGAGGAGGACGGGAAAGCCGAGGAGCTCGAAAAAGGCGCGCCAGAACGGCGCATCCTCGGCGAGATAGAGGGAGGTCATGATGCCGATGGTCGGATAGCCGAGCCTCGGGAAGACTCCCTTTCGCGCCTCGCGCCAGATCGCTCCGATCGCGCGCGAGCGCCGGCCCAATAGATCGCCGCCCTCGTCGGTCCTTTCGAAGCGTTTCGTGCCGTAATCGCGCCCGCAGAGGAAGCCGAAGGCCACCTCCTCGCCCCCCACGTCGACGATGCGGAGTCGGCAATCGTTGGGGCACAGGCCGCATCGCTCGGATCGGGAGGCGAGGTCGAGCCGGTGGATGCCGAAGCCCCGGAACGTCGCCGTCCCGGCACCGGCGAAGCTCCCTGCGGTAGCGCGAAGGCTCAGCTCGTCCCTCGACTGGAGCGCCGCGCCGATCGCGCCCGTAAGATGGCAGAACTTCGAGACGCGGATCTTTCGCCCAAGCCGGCGTTCGAAGGCGGCGACGAGGGCCCGGTTCTTCGCCGTGGCGCCCTGGAAGGTCACATGGTCGCCGATGGCCCCCTCGCGCGCCACTTTGCTCAGGTAGTTGTCGCAGACCGAGAAGAGGGAGGCCGCGAGCAGCTCGTCGGTGGCGTAGCCCTGGCCCTGGAAATGGTTGAGGTCGCGCTCCATGAAGACGGTGCATCGGTCGCTCGTGAGCGGCGCGCGGGCGCCCATGGCGCGCGGGGAGAAGTCGGCGAGGCTCACGCCGAGCCGCTCGGCCTGTTCCTCGAGGAAGCTCCCGGTCCCGGCGGCGCAGACCGCGTTCATCTGGCTGAAGGTGACGAGCCCGCCCTTGAGGACCGTGAACTTGGAGTCCTGTCCCCCGATCTCGATGATAGTGTCGACCTCGGGGTCGAGCTCGACGGCGGCGCGGGCATGCGCCGTGATCTCGTCCATGGCAGTATCCGCTCCGACTACGGCGGCGACGAGCTTCCGGCCCGAGCCTGTCGTGGCGGACAGTCGGACCTCGAAGGTCAGGCCCGCCTTGCCCTCGATCAGCTCGATCGCCTCGAAGATGGACTGCACGGCCTCGAGAGGCCTACCTGCCGTCCTCGTGTAGAGCCCCGCGATTACCCCGCCCTCCTCGGTCAGAATCGCGGCCTTGGTGCTGGTCGATCCGATGTCGATGCCGAGGAGGACGGGAAGGCTCGAGCCGCCCCGGGCTTCGGCGGAGGGATCAAGGTAGATATCGACCTCGACGGGATTGGCGGGACCGCCTTTTCTGGCGACGTGGAGAAAGCGCGAGAGCGAGGAGAAATCCGGATAGCCGTCGCTCGGCGCGTCGAGGGGCTTCGTGGCGTAGTCCCGGCTCTCTCCGGAATCGCTCAAAATCTCGCCGGCGGCGAAGGACTTCGCAGACCTCGCGCCCGCGGCGAGGAATCTCAGACAGGCTCCGATGGCTCCGTAGAGATGGGAAAGATCGTCAACGCCGATTGGAGAGCCCGCGATCCCGGACAGGTGCCTCACGACCGCGGCGTTGCGCGACACCCCGCCTGCCATCACGATGGGCGCCTCCGGGCTCTCGCCCGGGAAAAGGGTGTCGGCGATGTTTCGGGCGAGGCCCTGGCATAGCCCATCGCAGATCGCGTTGACGCTCCAGCCCTCGGCCTGGGCGTTGATGAGATCGGTCTTGGCGAAGACCGAGCAGCGGGAGGCGATGGAGGGGCGCTCTCCCCG
>Ga0181535_10004293_pt1 | contig 15992 bp, 8 predicted proteins | sample PEATcosm2014_Bin_44_FD_119774 | JGI IMG/M metagenome (GOLD analysis project Ga0181535, IMG submission 119774) | Peatland microbial communities from MTU Mesocosm Facility, Houghton, MI, USA - PEATcosm2014_Bin17_30_metaG | ecosystem: Environmental > Terrestrial > Soil > Wetlands > Peat | place... | reverse complement strand
TGGATCCGGCCAGGGATATGCGTGGACTTCCTCAATCGTTGCGTTCGCCAGTGGATGGCACATGGGTTGGCCGTACCCCAACCCGTTTCGCTCGATGCCGAAGATCGTGCGCGAGGTCGCAGCTGGTGAAAGGGTAAATTGTGGCCCCGCATAGACCGCGTAGATGCGGCGAAAATCGTCACCCAGCCGCACGCGCAGCCCTTCGTCATTGAGTCCGGAGGCCCGCTTCGCCGTTTCCCAGAACTCTGGTGACGCCCCGCACCATGCCGGGACACGATCGGGCTGGCGGTGTTCAAACGCCTCCAGGACTCTCTCTCGGGATGTCATCTTGAGAATCCTCCTTTGTACAATCCGGGATTCACGGTTGGAATTCTATCCCAATTTTGAGGTATTGCACCGCCCAGAAGTTAATCGTGGGTGGCGCCCAGCAGGCGCTCGTAGGCCTTACGGTAGTCGGGATCGAGAGGGTTGAGTTGGTATGCGGCGCGGTATTGTTGCAAAGCCTCCGGGCTGTTGCGTTTGCGCTCGAGCGCGAAGCCAAGAAGATAGTGGGCGCCCGGGTCGTTTGGGTTGAGGCGGAGTGCCCGGCGATATTCGGCGATCTCCCCATCTGAGTCGCCCCGTTTTCCAAGGGCGTAGCCGAGGTTAGCGTGCGCAAGAACGCTGTCCGGATCCAAGCCCAGCGCCGCGCGCTGTTCAGCAATATCGGCCTGCCAATCGCCCTTTTCTCCAAGTGCTGCGCCGAGGTAGACGTGTGCGTTCGAATTCTTCGGGTTCAAGCGCTGAGCTTCGCGTTCCTCTGCGATCTCGCCGTCCCAATCCCTCTTGCTCCCGAGGGTCGCCCCTAGCGTAGCGTGAACTTCGTCATTATTCGGATTCAGCTTCAGTGCTTCCCGGTATTCCGCGACCGCTCCATCCCAGTCGCCCTTCTGCTTCAGCGCCGCACCGAGGTAGATGTGCGCCGATTCATATTGGGGATTCAAGCGGAGCGTTGTTCTGTATTCCACGATCGCAGCATCCCAATCACTCTTGTAGGCGAGCGCCACGCCGCGGGCAAAGTGGGCAACCGCATTGTTGGGGTTGATTTCCAGCGCCCTGTCAAACTGCGCCTCGGCATCCTGGATGCGGGTCTTGCCGGCCAGGGCAAGACCCAGTTGCGTGTGGAGGTCATCAGACTCGTAGTAGCGCAGACCGTCTTCCAGGGTACGAATCGCGTCGTCAGGCCGTCCTGCCGCCAGCAGGGTCCGGCCGAGATTGTAATAAATGGTGTGGTACTGAGGATTCAGTTCAAGCGCCTTTTCAAACTCGGGAATGGCTTCAGCATATCGCCCGCTCTTCTGGAGAGCGGCACCCAGGTTGTTGTGAATGCGCGCGTCGTCCGGATTTGTCGCAAGGAGTTCGCGCCATGCGGCGATGGCTGCCTCGAATTGGCCCTTCTCTCCCAAGTCCGCCGCCTGGTCGAATTTCTTGTACATGTCAACCGCGGGAGTGGCAATGGCGACGATGCCGTTTTGTGGAATGTTCACGAACTCGGGGAGATTCACGGCGCGGTTTGCAGCCGTTGCTTTGTCGATCAGGATGGCAGGGCTATCGTTGCCTTCCTCGTCGATGTGCGTGAGGTACATTTGGGTGTAGGGCGAGCGCGCCTTCGAGGAGAACACCAGCCAGCGCCCGTTGGGCGAAAAGCTGTGCCAGGAGTTCATGAGCGAAGTATTGCAGCGCATCCGCCTGGCTTGCCCGCCGGCGGCCGGCACAATCCAAAGCTGGCTGTCGGGACGCATCAATTGCCCGTTGCGGCACTGGACGAACACGATCCAGCGCCCGTCCGGAGACACCTTCGGGAAGGTGTTGCTCATGCCGTTGTCAGAAGCGCCGGCGACGGCCTCCGCCTGACCTCCGAGCCCTCCATTGAAAGGAACACGGTAGAGGTTGTACTGAATCTGCACCTCGTTCGGATCATTCGCATAGGCGGCCATCTTTCCGTCGGGTGGATAAGCTGGCTTTGCTTCCGCCCGCGCGAATACCACGTAACTTCCGTCCGGGCTCCACACGCCGTCCGTCTGCACGTATCGGGGATCGTCCGCACCCGGCAAGGGTTCCCGCTGGCCGTTTTCCCGGCTGTACCAGGCCAGAACTCCCCGGGTTGGATAAAACACCTGGAGGAAGCGGTAGTTCTTGAAATTGACCACATAATAATTAGCTTCGGGAGGGCGGTCCGCCGGATTCACGGTGGTGAGCACATACTTCCCATCCGGAGAAACCTGCGACATGAACCCGACGCGATTCAGCCCCACCTGGCGGTCGTGAGAGGGATTCCACGTCACCATATCGCTGGCATTGATAGTCATCTGTGGCTTGACAGAGACCACGGCGTAAAGCCCCTTGTCATTCTGCGGCCCTTCCATGTCCATCCCCATCGTCTTGCCATCGCGGGAAAAAGAATGGCAGTTGGCGCAGACCACCATGTCCTTCAGAACTACGCTGCTCTGCAACTCGCCAATATTGCGCAGCCGCCATTCAATCAACCGAATCGCAGCAGGAGCCAGAGGCTTGATGATCCCTTTTTCAGTTTCGGAGGGCATCAGCGGCACGTCGCGATAGAAGATGGGTGCGCCGACGGGATCCTTGGACGTAAGGATGGTCACGCGGCCGCTCGACACTGCGCGCCTGGCGTCCTGGGCGCTGAACCCGCTGATGGTCACCACCGCCGGTCCTGCCACGGAGTGTTTCTTGATGGCGTCCCAGATCTCCACCTCGGGGCTCCAAGTGTGCGCCGCCGCCTGCTCCGGCGTCAGCTTGGGTAATTCATTCGTGGAAGAGATGCAACGCGGATCAATCTCGCCAAGGGACATCCGTTCACCGGCCGAGTCGATTCTCATTCCAACCGAGCCATCGGTGAAGGCGATGTCGATCCGCCAATGGGTCGCGCTCGACGCGTCGTCGCGCCAGATGAAAATCGGCGGGGTGATTTCAGGAGGAAAAATCGAACCTTCCATCGGATAATCGATGGTGAGCGAGGCCAGGTGCGCGGTCGAACCTCCTTGGAGGCTCTTCGCTTGGGCAGCCCTGCACTCTGCGAGCGCCGAGAGAGCAACCACTATGGCGCCCAGGATAAGGAGAGTGATACAGAACTGACTTACTGCGCCTCCCCCGTTTTGCACTTTCCTGGACTCGAGTCCGGCCGGTTGATGCACGGCTATGCCTGGCGCAAACGGATCGGGTCTACCAGTTGGCATTGGAGTATGCAACGAACAACCTCCAGAATCGCAAGCATTTTGTTTGGCTCCCTGCCTACCTCAATTGTACACTCAATTGGGCACCTTGGAGCCTTTTCTCTTTCGCTGTAAACTACCGTCAGATGATCGAACGAATCCTGCTCTTCATCTCGCTCGGCGGACTCGTGACCTCCGCAATATATCTGCTTCTGGCGCTGATTGCGGCCATTCGATTCCGCTACGTGACTCCCGCAACAGCTTGCTTCGGTGATGGAGACCTGCCCTTGCCTGCGGTAACGCTCTTGAAGCCGCTGTACGGGATGGAGCCTTTCGTGGAGCAGCGGCTGGAGAGTTTTTTTCAGCAGGATTACCCGAGTTTTGAGCTGATATTCGGCACTCGCAGTGCGAGCGATCCAGTTATGAAAGTCGTGGACGCGCTTCGACAGAAACATCCCGACGTTCGGGTGACAGTTGTGCACTCCGGAGAACCCACATACCCAAATGCCAAAGTGCACTGCCTGGAGAAAATGACTGCGGCGGCTTCCAATCCGTACCTGGTAATTACGGACAGCGACGTGCACGTTGCCTCTGACTTCATCAGGCAGGTCGTTGGGCCGCTCGTGGATCCCAGCATTGGGTTGGTGACGTGTATCTATCGTGGCGTGCCCGGCGGGGGCCTTTGGTCCCGGTTGGAAGCGCTTGGTATGTCCGTGGAAATGTCGACGGGTGTGCTGGTGGCGGAGTTGCTGGAGGGCATGAAATTTGCCCTCGGTCCCTGCATGGCCACACGCAGGGATCTTCTTGCCCAGCTCGGGGGGATCCGCGTGCTGGGCGACTACTGTTCGGATGATTTTCTCCTGGGTCAGCTCACATATGCGGCCGGAAAGAGAGTGCTCCTTTCACGCCATATCATCGAACACGTGGCTGTGAACCTGTCCGCGCGGACATCGCTGCTCCACCAACTCCGCTGGATGAAGAGCACGCGATTCTCCCGTCCGCTGGGTCACGGCGGCGCTCTCATGACTTTCGCGATGCCTTTTGGCCTGCTTGGCTTAGCGGCAGGACTCGCCATGGGTAACTGGAAATTGGGCTTCGGGCTGCTGTGCCTGGCGATGCTGAATCGTGTAGTTCTTTCAATTGTGACGGGATGGGCGGTGGTCCGGGACTCTGACTCACTGCGGTTTTGCTGGCTATATCCGGTGCGGGATCTCTTGGGATTTTTGCTGTGGTGCGCAAGCTATTGGGGTACGGGAATTGTGTGGCGTGGCGAGCGTTACCAGCTCATCGCGGGCGGCAAGATGGCGCGCAAGTCCGGCCTGAGCCGTTCCGCGCGGCAGTCGCCGGATGCTGCGGCGTAGGGGTTGCCGCTACCTTCGGTTACAATAGACGACCTTCCCTGAACTTTGGGCGACGATATATTGCGGTTGAGGAATCACCTGTTTCGCGCGGGCGATTTCGTCCGGCGGCACGAAAAGGAATATCCGATCGTGCCCAGTCCACAGGCGAACTAAATCAGCGTCATCAAGGAATATCGCCGGAGCGTCCGGGAATCGCGAACCAAACCACATCGATGTGGTGTTGCCGTTGATCAAATAGATTCGCCTCTTAAGGTAGAACAGCAGCGACGAACCATACGCCTGGTCGCCGTAAATCATAACCTTATCCGTGGGCGCTGCCAGGCGTGCGATCTCCTGCGCGAGTGTTCGGGAAGAGAGAAAAGGTTCAAAGCGGATCAAGGCTAGCTGCGCAGCAAGGAAAAGTAGCCCGGTGGCAGAAGCGACGGCCCAAGTGGAAGCAAAGTTCTTTCCTCGAGCGCGCAGCCAGAGGGCAAGGAGGGAGCCCGCGATCAGCGCCACCGCGGCGAGCAGCGCGGGCAGGCGGAGGGCAGCGAAAGAATCCGTGGTGAGGTCGAAAAGGTGCGTCATCGCGAGCGTATTGTTGCCGACATTGCGGTCTGCCATGACCGTCCCGATGTCGCTGATGAATGGCTTGCCCCGCGAGGCCCACAAGCCCGCAATCAGAATGCCACCGAGAGTCAGGCCGAGGCCGGCGTACACGATACTCGGAATGAAAAGCCAGCGGCTCCTGGGGTTTGCTTCTTCCTCTGCGGAGAGCGCTCCTGCCAAGAGGATCAGCAGAGGCAGATACGCCGGGAAGGTGTAATACTCCTGATTCGTCGAAAAGGCGAAAAAGAGCAGTACCACTCCTGACCATACCCAACAGAGCAGCCGGGTTCGCGCCTGGAAGTTCAAGCCCTCGGCGAATCCCGAATTGGGGCGTGGCAGGCGGCCGAGAGGCGGCCCGGAGTTCGTGGTCCTGCGGCTTCTGGTTCGGAAGATAAGCGCCAGAAACAAACTCCAGGGGAAGAGCCAAACGAGTGTTAAGCCCCAATAGGCCAGCGGAGGAAGCTTGTTGTAATCCATCGGGTAGCGTTTCCCCAGAAAACGCAGGAAGTGTTCGTTAACGAAGTAGAACCAGAAGAAGCCACGGTTGCGAATGCCTGCCATGACGTGCCAGGGCGCCGCAATCAAGAGGAAAAGCCCGAAGCCTCCGGCAAGGCGAAACTCCCTCCAACGCCTCCACTCCCCGCTCCACAATAAGTATCCCGCCGCGCTTAAACCTACGAACACGATGCCGATCAATCCCTTGCTGAGGACCGCAAGCGCCACGGACGCGTAGCTGGCGTACCATCGCCACGGGCTCTTCCCGCGCGCTTCCAGGGCCGTCAAGAAGAAGTAAAGAGACGCGCCAATCAGCAGGCTCAGCAGCGCTTCCGGGATGAAGATGCGAGTGAAAAGATAGAACCCGACTGAGGTGGTAACGAACAATCCCGCGTAAACGCCCGCACGCCTTCCAAAGGCGCGCAGCGCCCAGATCGACGCCATGGTAACCGACAGCAGAATTGCAAGCAAGGTCGGCAGCCGCGTGGAGAATTCCGACACTCCGAAGGCACGATCGCTCAACCCCGCCAGCCAATAGGGCAACGGCGCCTTTTCCAGATAACGGACGCCATTAACATGCAGAGTGATAAAGTCGCCGCTGGCCATCATTTCGCGGGCGGCTTCGGCATGGGTCGCATCCGCATCGTCCAGCAAGGCGGGCCGATAGAGGCCGGGGGCGTAGACCAGCAGGAAAATCAGGACTACCGCGCCCCACGTGAGAAGTCCGCGCACGGAAGTCGTGGCAGCGGACTCCTGCGGCGCCGGCTTGAGTTCGATTTCTGGCATACAGATCTCAGGTCTCTATTGTAGGCTATAAATATAGACCTACCGCTGAGGCGCGGATTCCTGCTTCTGCTTCATCCGGCGTTCGATCATTTCGAGGGCGGATAGAGCGCCGGAATTATTGGGGGAGATCTTCAGCGCCTGTTGGATCTGATCCTTCGCGCCGCTCAGGTCTCCCTGGCGGGCCATCAGCAGACCCAGATTAACGAAAGCCCGCGCGTAGTGGGGGTCGTTCTCGGTCGCCTGCCGGAAAAGTTCGAGCGCTTCAGCGTCCTTTCCCTGCTCGCTGTAGACGACGCCCAGGTTGTTCTGGGCTTCCGCAAATTTCGGGCTAAGCTCGAGCGCCGCGCGGAATTCTTTTTCCGCGCCCTCCAGATTGCGGTCTGCCAGGAACGCCAAGCCAAGATCGTTGTGCGTGGCCGCCACATTGGGATCTATTTCGAGCGCCCTTTTGAGCGCCGTCTTCTGGCCTTCCCGATCGCCCAGTCTGGCCAGCGCCAGAGAGAGATTGTATTGCCATTGGGCGTTGTCAGGGTCGAGTTGGACGGCCTTGCGATAGGTATCGGCGGCTTCCTGAGCTTTCCCTTCTTGCAGAAGGCGGTTGCCTTCGTTGTTGAGGTTTCCAGCCTCGGTCTCTTCGGTTACCTGGTTTTTCAATTTCTGAAATAGCTGAATCTCCTGCTGCGAGCGTGCCGTCTCTCCCAGCTTGCGCAGTTGCAGCGCGAGTTGGTAATGCGTATCGGCAAACGCAGGATTGAGTTTTTCAGCCGCCAGTAGCTGTTCGATGGCCTGCTTGGTGTTGCCTGACTTCGCCAGAGCCGACCCGCAGTCGTAACGGATCAGGTAATCGCCTGGCTTCAACTGCCTTGCGCGCTCGAGAGCTTCGACGGCTTTGGGGATTTGATCGAGACCCGCATAGGCAGACCCGAGCAGATGAAAGCCCTCCGCGTCTTTGGGCTGGTGGCGGGTGTACTCCTCGAGATAGGAGATGGCATCGGAGAATTGGCCGACCTGCACCAGAACCTTCGCTAACGAATAGCGAGCGGCGTCGTATTTGGGATCAAGCCGCACCGCGTCCTTGAAGTTCGCGATGGCCTTCTGATATCCCAGCGCCGGCCCTTGCCTGGCATAAACGGTTGCCAGATTGAAGTGAGCCTCGGCATCGTCGGGATGGTCCCTGATCATCCGCTCGAGCGTTCCAATGGCCCGATCTGTTTCGCCGTTCTGGGCATAAACCACGGCAAGCAGGGTTAGAAGCTGAGCCTGGGTCTCCGGGGCCGTCGAAGCCTTCAGCGCATCCTGCAAGTAGACCTTGGCGGCGGTGTATCGCTTCTGGTCAATCAGGGTCTGCCCAAGACCCAGGGTGGCGGGCGCAAACGCCGGATCGTATTTGAGTGCCGTCTTGAATTCCTGCTCCGCGCCGCTCAAGTCTCCTTGTTGCTTCAGGAGGCTGCCCATTACATTGTGCGCCTGCGGCGAATCGGGCTTCTGTTGGATCAGAATGCGGAGGTGATCCGCAGCCTTCTGCGCTTCGCCTTTTTGAATTAACGCCAAAGCCAGGTTGTAGCGGGTACGCCAGTCCTGCTCATCAATCCGCAGGGCGTTCTCAAAAGCCGGGACCGCGCAGTTCAGCCGATTCGCTTCCGCATAGGCAGCGCCGAGTGCGTTGTAGCCGTCTGCCGTGGCGTGGCGCGCCACGTCCGCTAAGAGTTTGCCCACACGCTGGTCCGTTTTGCCTATATTTTGACAGGATACTGGCAGAGGTTGGCCTTTAAGGGCGCCGGAGTTGTGTGCTTGCGCCGGTGTCTGGCGCGTGAAGCCGAAGAAAATGACGGCGCTGAGGATGCCCAGCAAAGAGCACTCTGCCGTTCTGCTCCTGCCGATCACGGAAGTCCGCCGCCAATGTAGCCGGCTCTGGGTCATCTGCCCCGCCTCGCCATTCGACCTGGAGCTTTGAGTTCGTTTTGCACGATGTACAGCGTTTGGGCTCGCTTTGGGGCTCGATTGGGCTTCAATCGCGCACAAAAAACACTCCAATGTGAAACAGTTGGAACAGCCCAATCCTTTGTTGTCAACGACTTCTCAGCTTCGTTCCCACTATTTTTGTGTGCTTGCGGCGCCGCCCTTCCGGGCGAAGGAAACAAACCTCGAGTGGCACATACATTATTTGCTATGTAGGCGCTACCCGCGCTTTGCAGGTTCAAATCGCGCCTTTGGCGCTCAAAACTGCACTCGTTTTGAGTTCGTTTCAGGTTCGTTTCTGACATGCCTTTCTTTATTTTCAAAAACATACTGGCTTCGATCGTACTATCTTTTGTTTTTTCCGGACCCCGGATTCCCCGGGTACGGCGACTATTGCGCTTTTCCTCACGGTCCGAAGCCTGCTCACGACAATGTGTCCACAAAATGACCACACCTATAGGCTACCATAGACCTCTGGGTTTGTCAAGCGCAAAGTGCGGAAAAAGCGTCAGGCGGAAACTGCGGAAAAGGAGGTCTGCGCTGCGCGCTTGATCTCTGGCCTATGGCGTGTCATTATTCTCGCTCACTTGCTGAGACCAGAACTGTTATGAGAGAGAAGACAAGATTATGAACCGGCGCAGGTTTGCCCAACAGGGGTTGTGCGCAGTCATCGGCTATGCGGTTGGGGGGCGGAAAACACTGCGAATTGCGCAGGCGGCCTCCGCATCTCCGCGCGTAGACAACATTTATGAGGGCCTTGCGCCCGCGGCGGCGCATGAAATCGAAGAGAAGAACCTTGCCCAGGCCACGGCGGCAATCGACTCGCTGATCGCGCGCGGTCCCTTCCAAGCAGACTGGGATTCGCTGCGCAAGCACCACGATCCTGAATGGTTTCGCGATGCCAAATTCGGCATCTACACGCACTGGGGACCGGTGACTGTTGGCTCTTCAGACTCCCCCGGAGACGCGGAATGGTACGGTAACCAGATGTACAAGCCCGACCACCCGGCGTTCAAGTACCACCAGGAGACGTTCGGGGATCAGCACAAAGTGGGTTTCAAGGACATCATCCCGCGATTCACGGGAGAGAAATTTGACGCGGATGCCTGGGCCGACATCTTCGCGCGGGCCGGCGCGAAGTTCGCCGGACCTGTCGCTTCCCATCACGATAACTTCGCCCTGTGGAATTCCGCCCTCACGCGCTGGAACAGCGTGGCGCTCGGCCCTCATCGGGACATCGTTGGGGAGCTCGAGCGAGCCTATCGCAAGCGCGGGCTGCGTTTCGTTACCACGTTTCATCACGGCTATGCGTGGCGGTATTACGAGCCGGCGTTTGCCTTCGATGCCGCCGACTCGCAATATTCCGACCTCTACACCGAACCGCACAAAGCCGGCGCGCCACCCAGCAAGCATTACCTGGACAAGTGGCTGGCGGAAGTCTACGAGGTGCTCAATAATTATCAGCCGGACCTGATCTATTTCGACTTCGAATTCCGGGAAGTGATCACGCCCGAGTACGAGCAAAGGCTCTTTGCCACCGCCTACGATTGGGCTGCACAGCACAAGCGAGAAATCGGCGTGACTCAAAAGGACCGTGGCATCCACGATCACACCGGGATTTTCGATATCGAAGTCGGACATGAGGACGGCATTACGCCGTACCCGTGGCTCGACGATTCGGAAATGAGCACCTGGTTTTACGTGGCTGCGGCGCACTTCGAGACGGCCACCAAGTTGATCGGCACGTTTGTGGATATCGTATCCAAGAATGGCTGTATGATGCTCGATATCGGCCCCAAGGTTGATGGCACGCTGCCGCAGCAGGCCGTCGACATTCTGCTCGCCATGGGGCAGTGGCTCAAAATGAACGGCGAAGCTATTTATGGCACGCGCCCCTGGTCCGTTTACGGGGAAGGACCGACCAAGAACTTATCCGGCGGCGCGGGGTACGGCGAAGACAAAGACAGGCCCTATACCTCCCAGGACATCCGGTTCACCACCAAAGGCCAAGTGCTGTATGCGATCCTGCTGGGCTGGCCGGAGAAGGAATCGCTCATCGCTTCGCTGCCGCAGGGCAAGCCGCTGTGGCTCGGAAAGATCCGGCAAGTGCGAATGCTCGGTGTCGACCAGCCGCTGCGATGGACTCAAGATGGTCAGGGCTTGCGGGTTGAAATGCCGCAGAGCCGGCCAGGCGAGCATGCTTACGTTTTGAAGATCACCTAAGGGGGATTTTTCTCCCCGCTCGTGAATTTTTACCCGACACCTGGAAGGGCGGGGCTTTAGCCCCGCCGCTGATAACGGCAGGTGTGTGGGGGGCTTTAGCCCCTGAAGCGACGTTGTTTTCAGGGCCTAAAGGCCCATTCAACCCTGTGCCTCTAGGCGGCGGGGCTAAAGCCCCGCCCTTCGGCACTCTTCAGAAATCAGGGAGGAGGCTTCTTATGCAGCGACGTGAATTCTGCAAAGTGATTGCGGGTGCGGCGGCCGCCACGGCCGTACCGGCGTTGGCGCAAACCAATAACGCGGCCCAATCGCCGGTGTTCAAATCCTTCAACACCTACACCCAGGATTATGGGAAGTTCTGCGCGACGCCGGCGGGCGAGCGGGTTTTCTATGCGCTGGAGAACGGCCAGTTCGTGACGAAAAAGCTCGACGAGAAAACCTGGACCGTCAGCAGGGAAGACGAACTGACAAAGCTGCCGATCCCTGGCGGGTCATGGGACAGCGTGCCCGTGGAGTCTCCCTTCCCGAACCTGAGTGGAGTGGGCCCGTACAAGCCAACGTGGGATTCCCTACTGCAGTACGAGACGCCGGAGTGGTATCAGGACGCCAAGTTCGGCATCTGGGCGCACTGGAGTCCGCAGTGCGTGCCGGAATCGGGCGATTGGTATGCCCGCAGCATGTATATGGAAAAGGATGGTGATTACAAATATCAGTTGAAGCATTACGGCCATCCCTCGAAATTCGGATACAAGGATCTCTGCGCCCAGTGGACGCTTCTCAACTGGGATCCGGAGGCGTTGATGGCGCGGTATAAGAAGGCGGGAGCCCGCATCTTTGTGGCGCTCGCCAACCATCATGACGGATTTGATGCCTGGGCCTCGAAGCATCAGCCGTGGAATGCCGCGAGCCTCGGCCCGCATCGCGATGTCGTAGGCGAGTGGGCCAAAGCGGCGCGCGATCAGGGGTTGCGTCTCGGCGTCACGGTTCACCAGGCGCGCAACTGGTGGTGGTTCCAGACCTCTCACGGGGCGGATAAGACGGGCCCGCTGGCGGGCGTGCCTTACGACGGGGACCTGACCGAGGGCGAGGGAAAGGGCCAGTGGTGGCAGGGGCTTGACCCGCAGCGGTTGTACGGCGCGAAACACCCCCCACACTCGCTGCCAGACATCTCCTACGTGAAGAATTTCTACGACCGCACGCGCGATCTGATCGATCAGCACGATCCCGATCTCCTCTACTTTGACGATACCCTGCTTCCGCTGGGCTGGGCCGGGATGAATATCGGGGCTTACTTCTACAACCACAATATCAAGACTCACGGCGGAAAGCTGGAGGCCATCCTCAACATCAAAGACGTGCCCGACCGCCTGGCCAAGGCCATTGTCGCCGATTACGAACGCGGCCTCACTAACAAGATCATGCCGTATGTCTGGCAGTCGGAAACCTGCATCGGAGAATGGCATTACAATCGCGCCCTCTTCGAGAAACCAGGAGAATTCGGAGGATACCTGCCGCCGCGCGATGCGATCCACTGGATGATCGACGCCGTGAGCAAGAACGCCACGTTCATCCTGAACATTCCCGGCCGGCCGGACGGCACCATCGATGCCAAGGAGATTGCGATTCTGGATAAGATCACCGACTGGATGCAGGTGAACAGTGAAGCGATCTACTCGACGCGTCCTTGGAAGATCTACGGCGAAGGACCATCCATGGTGAAGAGCGGATCCTTCCAGGGCGACAGCATCAGCAAGGTGGGCGCCAGTGACGTCCGCTTTACTCGCAACAAAGCCAACACGGTGATCTATGCCATTACACTCGGCTGGCCGGCGGGCGAGTTCGTCGTCCAGGCGCTGGGAACGGCGAGCGCCACGAATCCGGGAAAGATCGAGCATGTGCAGCTGCTGGGCACCGATGCCGAGGTGAAGTGGAACCAGGCGGGCGATGGCCTGCATGTGGAACTTCCGGCCCAATATCAGCCACCGACGGACTTCGCGGCGGCGCTGAAGGTCTCGCTGGCATAATTCATTACGCCGACATCCAAACTTATGAAGATTAGCCGCATTACGGCCTACCGAGTCGAACTGCCTCTACATGAAGGCAGCTACAAATGGTCGGGCGGGCACTCCGTGACGGTGTTCGATTCCACTGTGGTCGCGGTCGAAACCGACGCCGGGATCACGGGATATGGCGAGGTTTGCCCGCTCGGTCCCGCGTATCTTCCCGCTTATGCTGCCGGCGCCAGGACCGGCATCGCCGAGCTTGCGCCGTCTTTGATCGGACTTGATCCTACGGAAACCGGTGTTATCAACAGGCGCATGGACCATGCGATGCGTGGTCATCCCTACGTGAAGTCCGCACTGGATATGGCCTGCTGGGACATTCTGGGCAAGGTAAGCGGCCAGTCGCTGGTGAAACTTTTAGGTGGTCGGTACGGTGAAGACTTCGCGCTTTATCGCGCCATTTCGCAGGAAAGCCCTGAGACGATGGCGGCGATGGTAGAAAAGTATCGTTCGGAAGGCTATACGAAGTTTCAGCTCAAGGTGGGAGGCAGTCCCGATGAGGACATTGCTCGCATTCAGGCCGTGGCCGCCCTCTTGCACACCGGAGATGTGCTGGTGGCGGATGCCAACACGGGATGGACTCAACATCAAGCTATCCGTGTGGCGCAGGCAGTTCGCGATGTGGACGTCTACCTCGAACAGCCCTGCGAGCGCTATGAGGAGTGCCTGGCAGTTCGAAATCACACGAATCGCCCCTTTATTCTGGATGAAGTCATTGACGACGTTTCGATGGTGCTGCGGGGCGCCGCTGATCGGGCGATGGATATTATCAACCTCAAGATTTCCAAGGTTGGCGGGCTGACCAAGGCTCGTCAGATTCGCGACTTGTGCGTGTCGCTCGGCATTGCTTTGACCATCGAGGACACCTGGGGCGGCGACATCATCACCGCCGCCATCTCCCACCTGGCGCACAGCACTCCGCCGGAATTGCTCTTCTCTTCCACGGATTTCAACAGTTACGTCACTTTGAGCATTGCGGAAGGGGCGCCGCAACGCATCGCCGGCCGGCTCGCGGCTCCCACCGGTCCTGGCCTGGGAATCACTCCGCGCTTTGAAGTGCTGGGCTCACCCGTCCTGGACGTAAAGGTCTCCTAGTATTGTGTAACGCAAGTTCGGGCGCTTCCAGAGGCCCGGAGGGCCGACAGAGCGTAGCCCATGGCGCAAGCCGTGGGTTCGAGGAGCAGCCCCGGATTGTATAAGCCCCGGAGGGGCGACAGATCCTCCGGCACTGTCTCTGTCGCCCCTCCGGGGCTGGGGATATGAACGCCGTGCGGGGTCCCACGGCTCACGCCGTGGGCTACGCTCTGTCGGCCCTCCGGGCCTCTGGAGGAGGGTGTGGGGAGGCCCCACGAACCCACGGCCAACGCCGTGGGCTACTCGCTTCCGCCCACTGCGCGGGCTGACGGAGGATCGACTTGTGAGAAAAATATCACGTCGCGATGCAGGCAAGGCTGTTTTGGCGGGCACTGCCGCCTTCTTTGCGCCGAAGATCCGAACTGCGACTGCAAGCGTGGAAGCTTCAACGATTCCGGCCAAGCTTGAACTATGGTATCGCCGACCTGCGAAGGAGTGGACGGAAGCGCTACCCGTGGGCAACGGCCGGCTTGGCGCCATGATTATGGGGGCGACCGAACAGGAGCGCATTCAACTCAACGAGGAAACCCTTTGGACTGGCGCGCCCTATGATCCCACGACTTCCGGCGGCCCGCAGGCGCTGCCCGAGATACGCCGCCTGGTGTTTGAGGGTAAATACTTGCAGGCCCACGACCTCTTCGGGCGCAAGATGATGGGCTATCCCGCCGATCAGATGATGTACCAGCCTTTAGGGAACCTTTGGCTGACCTTCCCGGGCCACGCCAAGGTCACAGATTACCGCCGCGCGCTGGACCTCGACGAGGCGATTGTTCGGGTCAGCTATCGCATCGGCGATGTGCAATTTGAGCGCGAGATTTTTTCCTCTCCCGTCGATCAAGTCATCGTGGTGCGACTGACGGCCAGCAAGCCCGCCAGCATCTCCCTAATGGCCCGCATCAGCGGGGGCAAAAGGACGGATTATAACGGCGACGAATACTACACCTCGGACAGCGCCCCGCCGGATGCGCTTGTGTTGCGCGGTCACAACTCCTCCGATCAGGGCATTAAAGGTAAATTGGACTATCAGGCACGGGTCAGGGCCATCGCTGAGGGCGGGGAGGTGTCCACAGGTTATCAGGAATTGATCGTCAGCCACGCGGACGCGGCGACGTTGTTGATCTCCGGCGCCACTAACTTCGTCAATTCCAAAGATGTGAGCGCCGACCCTCAGGCCCGGGCCTTGAAGTATCTGGCAGATGTCTCCGGCAAGTCGTACATGAGAATTCGCAGCGATCACGCGGCCGAGCACCAGCGGTTGTTTCGACGTGTGGCGCTTGATTTGGGAACCACGGAAGCCGCCCGCGAGCCGCTCGACGAGCGCCTGAAAAACCTCCCGGCCAGCGACGACCCGCACCTGGTGACGCTTTTCTTCCAGTACGGGAGATATCTGCTCATTTGCAGTTCACGCCCTGGAACCCAGCCTGCCAATTTACAGGGCATCTGGAACCAGGACATGAATCCCTGGTGGGGCTCCAAATACACCACTAACATCAACCTGCAAATGAACTATTGGCCGGCGGAGGTCGCGAATCTCGCGGACTGTGCCGAGCCGCTCATCGAAATGGTCCGCGAGATTGTGGCGCCAGGTGAGCGCACAGCTAAGGTTATGTATGGAGCAAATGGGTGGGTGCTGCATCAAAACACGGACCTCTGGCTGGCCACAGCGCCTATGGATGGCCCTACCTGGGGGACCTTCTCCGTGGGAGGGGCATGGCTTTGCAGTCATCTCTGGGATCATTACCTGTTCAACGGGGATCGCGAGTATCTCCAAAGGATTTATCCCATCCTGAAGGGATCGGCCCAGTTCTTCCTGGATACACTGGTCGAGCATCCCAGGTACGGATGGCTGGTCACGTGTCCCTCCATGTCGCCTGAGAACTTTCCTAAGCGCGAAGGCAATGAGCGATATCTCGACGAAACCACCGGCATCTATCTTCCCGGAACCACCATCTGCGCCGCATCGACGATCGACATCCAGATCCTTCGCGACCTGTTTGGCCACTATGCCGAGGGCGCGGAACTTCTGGGCCTCGATTCGGAATTTCGCGGGCGCGTGCTTGACGCCACAAGGCGCTTGCCGCCCATGCAGGTCGGGAAGCGCGGAAACTTGCAGGAGTGGCTGGAAGATTGGGATGACATCGAACCGCAGCACCGCCATCTCTCCCACCTCTGGG
>Ga0181535_10004292_pt1 | contig 15993 bp, 14 predicted proteins | sample PEATcosm2014_Bin_44_FD_119774 | JGI IMG/M metagenome (GOLD analysis project Ga0181535, IMG submission 119774) | Peatland microbial communities from MTU Mesocosm Facility, Houghton, MI, USA - PEATcosm2014_Bin17_30_metaG | ecosystem: Environmental > Terrestrial > Soil > Wetlands > Peat | place... | reverse complement strand
GGTCCAGCAACACGATCACGACCACCACCGAGACGACGATGGTGCCGAGGGGGATGCCGCGACGGTCCGCACTCCCCGAGAGCTTGGACCGCCACGTGTCAGGAGGCTCAGCGGCCATGGGACCAGCTTGGCAGCTTTGACCTTTGAAGAGGCGGTTGGTCACACCACCGACGTGCAAGCATGAATGCGATGGACCAGGTCGAGGAGCAGGGGGAGCCCGAGGAGCAACCCCCCGCACCCCCCGGGGCCTCCCGAGTGCGCCGGCGGTGGCTGCCCCGCAACGTGAAGATCACGCTGATGGTCCTGTTCCTCTTCTTCGTCGGCGAGTACATCCTCCTGCCCGAGCTCGCCAGCGCGCGCCGGCAATTCAGCCGGCTCAGCCAACTGAACTTCCTGTGGCTCATCCTCGGCGCATTGCTCGAGGTCGCGGCCCTCGTCGCCTACGCGGAGCTGACCCGCACCGTGCTCTCGCCGGACGCCCCCGACCGGTTCCGCATCTTCCGCATCAACATGTGGGCGCTGGCCGTCAGCCATGTGCTCCCCGGCGGGACCGTGCCCGGCACTGCGGCCAGCTACAGGCTGCTCACCGATTCGGGCGTGTCGGGCAGCACCGCCGCATTCGGGCTGGCCACACAGGGCATCGGCTCGGCGGTGGTGCTCAACCTGATCTTCTGGCTGGCGCTGCTGATCTCGATCCCACTGCAGGGCTACAACCCGCTCTACGGTTTCGCCGCCATCCTGGGCGTGCTCCTGCTGGCCATCTTCGGCACGGTGGTCTACCTCTTCACGCGGGGCGAGAAGCAGGCCGCAGTCTTCATCCAACGAGTGGCCAATCGGCTCCCCTTCGTGAAGCCGGAGACCGTGACGTCGCTGGTCCAGAAGGTGGCGGACCGCATGAAGATCCTCTTCTCGAGCTCCGAGCTGCTCACCAGGGCCGGGATCTGGGCCGCGGCCAACTGGCTGCTCGACGCCGCCTCGCTGTGGGTCTTCCTGCTGGCCTTCGGGGCACACATCTCGCCCATCGACGTCCTCGTGGCCTACGGGCTCGCCAACATCCTCGCCGTCATCCCGCTGACCCCCAGCGGGCTGGGTGTGATCGAGATCACCATCGTCGCCGTCCTGAAGGGATTCGGGGTCCCAGGCGGCGTGGCCGCCGCCGGCGTCTTGAGCTGGCGCCTGGTGAACTTCTGGCTGCCCATCCCCTTCGGCGGTGCGGCCTACCTGTCGCTGCGCCTCGGCCGCCCTCGGGCTCCGGCGGGGCCCGAGGCGATCACGCCCTGACCCGGCGCCCCTGATGCCCTCGCGACACCCGTCGGTCACGGCACGCTGGGTCGCGGCCCACCGAGCGCGCCTGGCCCGCACGCGCCCGTCCACTCCCGGAGGCGACCGGGAGGGAGAACGCCGCCTCTACCGGTCCGTCGGTGGCGCCCTCGCCGGCCCGCTCGGCCGACCCGGCGGGCTCGAGCAACGCACGAGGGTGATCGACGGCGAGGTCGCCCGCGCCATCGGGCACGCGACAGCTCAGGTCGTCCTCCTCGGCGCGGGCTACGACGGCCGGGCTCTGCGCTTCGGCGGCGGGACTGTCCGCTGGTTCGAAGTCGACCTGCCCGCCGTGCAGGCGGACAAACGCCGTCGACTGGGCGCGCTCGGCATCGAGCCGACCGGGGTCACCTACGTGGGGTTCGACCTCCAGCGCGGCGACCTCGGGGCGGCGCTCCACGCCGCCGGGCACGATGCGGCGGCACCGTCGCTGTTCGTCTGCGAGGACGTGGCGGCCCACCTCACCCTGGAGGCGGCGGCGTCCCTGTCGGAGACCCTGCGCGCCCGTGCGTCGGCCGGCAGCGTCCTGGTGGCCGACTTCGTGGTGACACCCGAGCCGGGCGCGTCCGCCCGGGTGCTGCGCGCCACCACGGGCGCGCTCCTCGCTCTGACCGGGGAGCCCCGCCGCAACGAGTTCCGTCCCGGGGACCCCGAGAAGCTGATGGTCGTGACCGGCTGGCGGGTGGCCCACGCCGACTCGGCCGCGGAGAGCAGGGTCGACCGGGGCTCGCACACGCTCGTCCTCGTCTGCGAGCCGGAGCCGGCGCGCTGAGCGCCGGGTCGCGCGTCAACTCCCGGCGCCGGTCGGTGCGATCGCCCGGCGGCTGCGCCGGACCACCGGCTTGCGGACCGGTGCGCGCCACACTCTGACTCCCGCGCCCACCAAGAGGATGATGAAGAGCAGTGCGTAGGAGTCCGAGACGGGCATGAGCCAGCCCCGTCCCGCGAACGCCACGTTCGGCCCGTGCGGGACCCACCAGGCCGGCGCGGCCCAGAACAGCACCGCCACGGCCAGGGCGAGCCACTCGCCGTAACGGGGCCGGTCCTCGGCCAGGGCGAGCCAGGCCACCAGCAGGATGACCCAGATGAAGTGGTGGGACCACGACACCGGGCTGGCGAGCGACTCGGTGGCCTCCACCACCAGGAACCCCAGCACCGGCGACGAGCGCCGGTACGCCGCCGACGCCACGGCCAGCCCGATCGCGGCGACCGTCACCGTGATCACGAAGCTCGTCGACGTGGTCACCGTGTGCCCCAGCATGCGCTCCGTCGCGCCCAGGACACCCTGGTTCCCGATCCACGACAGCATGCCGGCCCGCTGCGGGTCCCGGATGTAGTGCGTCCAGTACGACCACGAGGTGGAGGCGTTGACGGAGGTCGCGAGGAGCGCGGCGGCACAGAACGAAGCGACGGCCCGGACGCCCGAGCGTCCCTGCCGGGTCAGGAACAGGTACGGGATGAGGATGACGGGTGTGACCTTTATGGCGGCCGCCAACCCGACCAGGATCCCCCGGGGAATCGGCAGGTCCAGCGTCATGTCCGCCACCACCATGAGGGCGAGGATGATGTTGACCTGGCCGAGCAGGAACGTCTGGCGCACCGGGTCGAACAGCACGACCGGCAACACCAGCGCGAGCGCCCACCACAGGATCGTCCGGCGGTCGAGCGATTTGCACACGGCGCGCAGACTCACCGCGATCAGCGCGAACACGGCTGCGAGGTTGAGCCAGGAGAACGCCACCTCGCAGATCCGCAACGGGACGTGCGCGAACGGCGCGAACAGAAGGGCGGAGAACGGTGGATAGGTGAACCCGAGATGGTCGATGGGGAGCGTGACCGTGAAGAGGTTGTTGGCGTGGGCGTGCGCACCGCCGAGCAGGTAGGTGCTGAGGTCGATCTGCTCGTGGACCAAGGCCAGCACGGTCACGCCGACGACGGCGAGCGCGCACGACACCATCGGCCAGGCCCACCCCCGGGCCGACGAGATCGCGCGCATGCGCAGAACCAGTGGATCGCTCGCCATTGCGGAGGATGGTACCGGCGGCAGGGCGCCGTGGTGCGGCTTTGGCCCCGAGCGGTCGCTACGCCGGGGATCTGGCCTCGTCACCCTCTCCGACGCGGAGGTCCGAGTCGAGGCGGCGGCGGGCCCGCTCCCGCGCCAGCTCCTTCAGGCGCTCCTGCGAGCTGACCCCGTGCCGGTTCGTCACGCGGCGCCAGCGCCGGTCGGGACCGAGCTCCCATGCGTTGGTCTCGTCCGCGAACACCAGGTCGAGCACCTCGAAGAGCCTCGCCTGCAACTCGGGGTCGCGCACCGGGACGACCACCTCGATCCGTCGGTCGAGGTTGCGGCCCATGAGGTCCGCCGAACCGATGTAGATCTTGAGCGGCAGACCGGGCCCGGCCTCCGGGTCGGCGGGGGCGCCACCGAACCGGTAGATCCTCGAGTGCTCGAGGAAGCTGCCGACGATGGAGCGGACCCGGATCCGCTCGGAGAGCTCGGGGATGCCCGGTCGCAGGCGGCACAGGCCGCGCACGGCCAGGTCGATCTCGACACCGGCGCCGGAGGCTCGGTAGAGCGCGTCGATCATGCTGGCGTCGGTGAGGCCGTTCAGCTTCATCACGATGCGGCCCGCCGGGCCCGCGTCCGCCTGCTCTTCGATCATCGCCATGATCCGCTTGCGCACGGTCACCGGCGACACGAGGATCTGGCGGTAGTCGGCGTGCCGCGAGAATCCGGTCAGGTAGTTGAACAGCTCTCCCACATCGGCGCCGATGTCGGGGTCCGAGGTCAGCAGGCCGATGTCCTCGTAGATGCGCGCCGTCTTCGAGTTGTAGTTGCCGGTTCCCACGTGGCAGTAGGGGCGGACGCCGTCGTCCTCGCGCCGCAGCACCAGCGCCGTCTTGGAGTGGGTCTTGAGCCCGACGATGCCGTAGACGACGTGCACCCCCGCCTCTTCGAGCGCGCGGGCCCATCCGATGTTGGCCTCCTCGTCGAACCGAGCCTTCAGCTCGACGATGGCTGCGACCTGCTTGCCGTTCTCCGCGGCCTGAATCAGCGAGGCCACGATGGGGCTGTCGCCGCCCGTGCGGTACAGCGTCTGTTTGATCCCCAGCACCGCCGGGTCCTCCGACGCCTGCGCGACAAAGGCCTCCACCGAGGTGGCGAACGAGTCATAGGGATGGTGCACCAGCACGTCGCGCTCGCGCAGCAGGGCGAAGAACTCGGACGGCTCATGGGCCACCACCGCCAGGCGGGGCGGCGTCATCGGCGTCCACGTCTCACCGTGCAGGTCGGGGCGGTCCAGCGCGTACACGCCCCAGAGCCCGCTCAGGTCGAGGGGCGCGCTGACCCGGAAGATGCCGTCGGCACCCACCTCGAGCTCGGTCGCCAGCAGGTCCGCCAGCTCCTGGCCCATATCGGCCTCCACCTCGAGTCGCAGCGCCTTGCCGAAGCGGCGGCGGCGCAGCTCCATCTCGATCGCCACCAGGAGATCATCGGCCTCGTCCTCTTCGAGGGCGAGATCCGCGTTGCGGGTCACCCGGAAGGCGTGGTGGTGCCCGATGGTCATCCCTGGGAACAGCGACTCCAGATGGGCCGAGATGACCTGCTCCAGCGGCACGAAGCGCTCCCCGTCGGGCATGACGACGAAGCGGGGCAGCGCCGGCGGGACCTTGACCCGGGCGATGCGCCCCTCCCCCGACACCGGGTCCTGCACCTCGACCACCAGGTTCAGCGACAGGTTCGAGATGTAGGGGAAGGGATGGCCCGGGTCGACCGCGAGCGGCGTGAGCACGGGATAGATCTGGCGCTGGAAGACGTCGACCAGGTGCTCACGGTCGTCGTCGTCGAGCGAGGACCAGCTCGAGAGGCGGATGCCGGCCTGGGCGAGCGCGGGCACGATCAGGTCCAAGAAGATGTGGTCCTGGCGCCGGACCAGCTCCTCCACCCGGCCCCGGATCATGGTCAGCTGCTCCCCGGGCCGCAGGCCGTCCACCGAGCGCGTGCGGACCCCGGCCGCGACCTGGTCCTCGAGCGCGGCCACCCGGATCTGGTAGAACTCGTCCAGCAGCTCGGAGAAGATGGCAAGGAACTTCGCCCGCTCCAAGAGCGGCTGCCCGTCGTCCTCGGCCAGGTCGAGCAGGCGCGACCCGAAGTCCAGCCGTGACTGCTCGCGGTTGGTGAAGCGCTGGTAGCCGAACGCCTCGATCTGCTGGTACGTCGGGGGCTGGTGGTGCTCAGAGCCGTCCGCCGTCGGCGACGGGCCGGATTCCACCTCGGTTGCGGGACCGCCACCGGCCACGGCCTGGGCATTCGCGGGGGGCGTGGGCTCCGCCGGGGGTTGGCGCTGAGGTTGGGTCTGGGTCATGGGCGGAGGGTCGACGTCAGGCGCGCAACGCGGGATGTCACCTCCGATCCTACCCCCCACCACTACGATTCGCCCGGTGCCGTCACGAGCCCGTCGCACGCCATTCCCGCGTTACGTCTGGGGTCCCAAGCCCAAGCGCCGCACCGAGCTGGGTCTCCTGGTGTTCGGCTCGCTGTTGGTCGTCGCGCTCTACGTCATCGCCGTCCTCGGGCAGAAGTCCAAGGTCCCCGACAACATCGGCGCCTTCCTCGGCATCGTCCTCGGGCTGGCCCTGCTCGCGCACATGGCGAACCGCTGGCTCGCCCCGAACGCGAACGCGGTGATCCTCCCGCTGGCCGCGCTCCTCAACGGGATCGGCTACGTGATCATCGCCCGCTGGGACCCGGGCCAGGCCAAGGGGCAGGCGGCCTGGGCGGCACTCGGCGTCGTGCTGTACGTGACCACCCTCCTGGTGGTGCGCTACTCGCGCGATCTCGAGCGCTACCGCTACCTGCTCCTCCTCCTCGCCGGCGCGCTCCTGGTGGCGCCGCTCTTCTTCTCCCCCATCTACGGCGCTCGCCTCTGGGTCCACTTCGGCGGCCTGGAATTCCAACCGATCGAGTTCTCCAAGATCCTGCTGTGCATCTTCTTCGCCTCCTACTTCGCCGAGAACAAGGAGATGCTCTCCATCCCCACCGCCCGGGTGGGCAACCGCCTCGTCCTCGACCCCCGCCCGTTGGTGCCGCTCGTCGTGGCGTGGGGCGCCGCCATGGCGGTGATCGGCCTGGAGGACGACATCGGCTTCGCCGCCCTCCTCTTCGTCCTGTTCATCGGCCTGCTGTGGATCACGACAGGTCGGGTCGGCTACCTCGTCCTGGGGCTCGTGCTGTTCGGGGTCGGCGCGTACATCGCCGCCCGCTACTTCGGGCAGGTGCACACCCGCGTCGAGGGATGGCTGGACCCGTGGCCCACCGCGACGAACCAGAATCCGGGGGGCTACCAGCTCAGCCAGGCCTGGTACAGCATGGGCGCCGGAGGAGTGGGCGGGACCGGCCTGGGCTTCGACCACTACGCCTATCTGATCCCCGAGCTGACGAGCGACATGATCTTCGCCGCCATCGGGACCGAGATGGGGCTGGTCGGCTGCGTCGCGGTGGTGATGGCCTTCATCCTCTTGGTGGGCGCGGGCTTCCGCGTGGCGCAGACGGCCCGCTCCGACTTCTCACGCCTCTTGGCGACCGGCCTGACCCTCATCATCGGCTTCCAGGCGTTCTTCATCATGGCCGGGGTGGTGCGGCTGTTGCCCTTCACCGGCATCACGCTGCCGTTCGTGGCCTACGGCGGCTCGTCGCTGCTGGCCAATTACATCCTCATCGCGCTGATGCTGCGCATCTCGGACGAGGGTGCCCAGGCCCAGGCGGCCATGATCGCCGCCGGCGCGGCCGGCGGGCCGGGCGAGCACCCCATGGTCCCGGCGCGCTGAGGTCCGGCCTCGACGACGGCGGCGCAGGCCCGCCCGTGCGGGCTGCGCGGCCGGCGGGTCACGACTGGCCCGCGTTCTCCACTTCGGTGAAGAGCGCGCCCTGGGCCGCGCCCGACCCCGCTAGGCCACCGCCGCTGCCGCGCAGCACGAAGGCGATGCCCACGGCGAGGACCGCGCCGGCGAGGGGGCCGGCGACGTAGACCCAATAGTCGGTGAAAGTCCTCGACACCAGGTCGGGGCCGAAGGTGCGGGCCGGGTTCATCGACGCGCCCGAGATGGGGCTGCCCCACAGGCCCGCCAGCGCGATGTACGAACCCACACCGAGGGCGCCGATGATGCCGACGTTCTGCGCCCCCGACGCCGTGCCCAGGATCACGCTCACGAGGCCCATGGTCAAGATGAGCTCCATCCAGAAGGCGGCCATGGCCGAGTACCCGTGCGCCGGGTAGTTGGACCCGTACGTCGCCGACACGTTGATGACCGCACGGAGGAACAGCGCGGCCAGCGCGGCGCCGGCGAGCTGGGCCACGATGTAGGCGGGCACGCGTTGCCAGGGGAAGTCACGGCGCAGGGCGAAGGCGATCGAGACCGCCGGGTTGAGGTGGGCGCCGGAGATCTTGCCCATGAACAGGATGATGGCCAGCACCATGAGGCCGGGCGCCACCACCGCCGCGCTGTGGCTGATCACCCCGGGGAACGCATGGCCCATCATGCCGCCGCCGGCCGCCACCAGCACCAAGAAGAACGTGCCGAGCACCTCGGAGAAGATGCGCCGCCACTCCTGGCGCGGGTCCTTGAAGTCGGCGATGCGGTCGAGGATGCCCTGCTCGTAGTGCGCCAGCGGCCCGAGGGTGTTCTGGACAAGGCCCTCCGTTGTGACGGGTGTGCTCGACGGACTCGTCATGCGCATCGCTCCCCTTCGTGTGCCCGCGTGGGCAAGCTCGTGCCCATCCCCTGATCGGTGTCGCCTCGATTCTCGGGGCAGGGCTTCCCGCACGAGTCTCGGGCATGCGGCGAGTCAGGTCCTAGGGCCGAAAGTCACTGAAATCGGGGTTGGGCAGCTTCGACCACGACGACGGCGGCGCCCGGGCGCGAGCCGACTGCCCCTGGGGGACAATCACTCGGGAAGATCCGGGGATCCGGAGAAGAGGAGCGCGCCATGCCAGCCGATTTCAACGACCGGACCGACTTCGAGAACGCCGACCAGGGGTTCATCGCGAGCATCGAGCCCATGACGATCAGCGACGCCGAGGGGCGCCAGGTCTGGGAGATGGACGGGTGGGCCTTCTTGCAGGGCACCTGCCCCGAGACCGCCAACGCGAGCCTGTGGCGGCAGGGGCAGCTGAATTGCCGCCACGGCCTCTACGAGGTCACCGAGGGCATCTACCAGGTGCGCGGCTTCGACCTCTCGAACATGACCCTCGTCGAGAGCGACCACGGCGTCATCGTCATCGACCCCCTCGTCTCCCAGGAGACGGCGGCGGCGGCCCTGGCTCTCTACCGGGCCCACCGCGGCGAGCGGGCCGTCACGGCGGTCATCTACACCCACGCCCACATCGACCACTTCGGGGGCGTGCTCGGCGTCGTCGACCGGGACACCGACGTGCCGATCCTCGCTCCCGAGCACTTCTTGGAGCACGCCGTCTCGGAGAACGTCTATGCGGGCACAGCCATGCTCCGCCGGGGCTACTACTACGGCGGCGTCACGCTGCCCAAGGGCGCCAAGGGCACGTTGGGCATGGGCCTCGGACCGACGGTGTCGACCGGGTCGGTGGGGCTCATCGCCCCCACCCTCGACATCACCAGCACGGGGCAGGAGGAGGTGCTCGACGGCGTCCGCATCGTGTTCCAGTCCACGCCCGGGACCGAGTGCCCGGCCGAGATGAACTTCTACTTCCCGGACCACCGGGCCCTGTGCCTGGCCGAGAACGCCACCCACAACCTGCACAACCTCTTGACGCTGCGGGGGGCGCAGGTGCGGGACCCGCGCATCTGGTCGCGCTACCTCGCCGAGGCCATGGAGCTCTTCGCCAACCGGTCCGACGTGGCCTTCGCCTCGCACCACTGGCCGACCTGGGGCGCCGACAACATCGTCACGTACCTGGCCGGGCAACGGGACCTGTACGCGTACCTTCACGACCAGACGCTGCGGCTCATGAACAAGGGCTACGTGGGCGCCGAGATCGCGGAGATGCTCGAGATGCCGCCGGGGCTCGACGCGGCGTGGCACACCCACGGGTACTACGGGTCGGTCAACCACAACGTCAAGGCCATCTACCAGCGCTACCTCGGGTGGTACGACGGCAATCCCGCGCACCTGTGGCAGCACCCGCCCGTTGCCGCCGCCGAGCGCTACGTCCAGGTCATCGGCGGAGTGGACGCGACGGTGGCCAAGGCGATCTCCTTCCTCGAGAAGGGCGACCTGCGCTTCGCCGCCGAGCTGGCCAGTCACGCCGTCTTCGCCGCCCCGGACAGCGAGACGGCCCGCCAGGTGCTCTGTACGGCCCTGACCGAGCTCGGTTACGGGTCGGAGTGCGCCACCTGGCGCAACTGCTTCCTGATCGGGGCCCAGGAACTGTTCCACCCGATCGAGCACACAGAGGTCAGCTCGGCCGGGATGGCGCCCGCCCTCACCGTCACCCAGCTCTTCGACTCCGTCGCCATCCGGATCAACGGGCCCAAGGCGTGGAGCGAGCGCCTGCGCATCAACTGGACGATCACGGGCGGCGGGGGCAGCGACGACGGCTCGGGTGCCCGGGACTACCGAATGGAGCTGAGCAACGGTGCACTCATCCACTTCCCCACCACGCTGCGCGAGGACGCCGACCTCTCGGTCACGTTGACCAAGGCCCAGCTCATCGGATTGCTGGCCGAAGGCCGGAGCGACGGGGTCGACATGTCCGGGGACGCCGGCGTGCTGGCCACCCTGATCGGGCTCATCGACAGCCCCGATCCCGACTTCGCGGTGGTCACTCCGTAGTCGCCGGACATCCGCCGCTGGTCGTGCACAGCCCGGGCCTTCAGGGGCCGTCGGGGTTCGAGCCGCCGGCCACCTCGTAGGACCACAATTCCGAGGACACCGACACCGGCCCGCCGTGCGGGGACGGGCGGTCGGCGCCGGCATGCCCGTGGGCGAAGGCCGGCGAGGACACCCAGCTCTGGAAGGACGCCTCGTCGCGCCAGCGGGTCACGACGAGCCATTGGCGGCGGTCGTCAGTGGGGCGCAGCAGCTCGAAGCCCTCGAAGCCCTCCTGGTTGTCCACGGCCCCGGCGCGGGCGGCGAAGCGGCGGGCCAGCTCGTCGCCGGCGTCGGCGGGCACCGTGATGGCGTTGATCTTGATGACGGTCATAGCCCGATCTGATCAGATCCGGTGGCCCACCGCTGGGCGGCGGGCCGGGTCAGGCGGCGTCGAGCGGATCGACGTCGCCCAGGGTCTCGAGCAACCGCTCGTCGACCAGGATCGGCGCCGGCACGGGCATGCGCAGCGCCAGCACGATCCCGTCGGAAGGGCGGCAGTCGACCCGCTCGCGACCCCCCGGGGTCATCACGTCGAGCTCGGCCAGCAGCGTCCCCTCCTCGCGACCCACCAGCCGCACCGCGATGACGTCGATGCGGGCCCGCTGGAGCACCTGCATGAACAGCTCGTGGGTCATGGGGCGACGACCCTCCATGCGACGCATGGCCTGGGCGATCGCCGTCCCCTCGGGCAGCCCCACCGGGAACACCAGCGTGCGCATCGGCGGCTCCGACTCCACGAGGGTGACCGCGGGGTACTGCGAGGGCAGGTCGAGCAACACGTCCTCGACGTCCATCACCCGGAACGACGCGACCGGTGCGGGCTGGGCCGCCTCGGGCTCTGGCCCCTCGGTCGTCTCGGTCGTCTCGGTCGTCTCGGGCCCGGGCACCGCCTCCACCTGCGGTCCCACGTCGGTCACCTGAATCTCCTCCGTGCACCCACGCTCAGTGCGAGGCCCACCGCGGCGAAGAACACGAGCACCGCCGTCCCCCCGTAGCTGACGAACGGGAGCGGGATCCCGGTGATGGGCATGATGCCCATGGTCATCCCGGCGTTCTGGAACACGCTGAAGGCGATGAACGCGAACAGCCCGGCGCAGATCAGGCGGCCGAAGACGTCCCGCGCCACCACCGCGGCGTGCAGCACCCGCCAGGCGATGATGCCGAGCAGGGACAGCAGCCCCACCGAACCGACGAACCCGAGCTGCTCACCCACCGCCGTGAAGATGAAGTCGGTCTGCTGCTCGGGCACGTAGCCGAGATTCGTCTGCGCGCCGTGACCGATCCCCGAGCCGAACAGCCCGCCCGACCCGATGGCGTTCTTCGCCTGTTGCCCGTTGTAGATCGCCTCCTGCACGTACGGGTTCGTGCTGTGCGAATTCGGGTTCAAGAAGGTCGTCAGCCGGGCGATCTGGTAGTGGTGCAGCAGCCCGCCGTCCACGGCCACGAGCGCGACGAGAACGGTGCCGATGAGCAGCATCACCAGGATCCTGATCGGCAGGCCGGCCACGGCCAGCATGACGAGGAGCACGATCACCATGATCATCGCCGTGCCCAGGTCGGGCTGCAGCAGGACGAGCACGATCGGGATGCCGGCCATGATCAGCAAACGGAAGACGTCGCGCCAGGCCAACCCCTCCTCGTCGCGGCGCGCGCAGTACGACGCCACGGCCAGTATGAGCGCCAGGACGGCGAATTCGGAGGGCTGCAATTGCAGCGGGCCCACGCTGAACCAGCGCGCGGCGCCCTGGGCGCTGCTCCCCACGACGAAGACGCCGACGAGCGCCAGCACGATCAACCAGTAGAGGACCGTGGCCAGGGGTTCGAGCCTCCGGTAGTCGAAGACGGCCACCACCAGCATGGTGATGACCCCGAGGACGACGAAGAGCCCCTGTTTCTTCAGGAAGGACTTGGGATCCTCGCCCTGGGCCAGCAGCGGGCCGCGGGTCGCGGTGTAGACCATGACCACACCGATCACCGATACCAGCAGCGTGGCGACGACGAGGATCAGGTCGAACGGGGGGACGCTGCGGCGGGAGGCAACGTGTGTTCGGGCGAGTGTGGTCATAACGCGGATTCCCGGCCAGAATACCGGCCGTGACCCCTGGATCCCTGGCGCCGACCGATGCCCTGGTGGGCACCCTCGGCACCGTCAATCAGGTCGACCAGGGCGGGGGCTGGCTCTACCACCTCCTGACCAAGCTGGGCGTGAGCCCGGACACGGCGTCGACCGTCACCGACCTCGTCATCCGCCCGCTCGGCATCATCTTCGTCGTCGTCGTGGCGCTCATCGCCGCTCGATACGGAGCGAAGGTCATCCGGCGCATCCTCGAGCGGGTCGCCACCCAGGCCGCCAGCCGGTCCGGCTCGCAGCGGGCGGGGGCCCGGGTCGCCACCATGTCGGGCGTCGTGGCGAACATCTGGCGCTTCTTCGTCTTCGTGGTGGCGGGCGCCATCGTGCTCGGCATGCTCGGCATCAACCTCACACCCCTGCTGGCCAGCGCGACCATCATCGGCGCCACGCTCGGCTTCGGGGCACAGCAGATCGTGCGCGACTACTTCTCGGGCATCCTGATGACGGTGGAGGACCAGTACAACGTCGGCGACTCCGTGACGGTGGGAGGCGTCACCGGCGTCGTGGAGGACGTCACCATGCGCCTCACCCGATTCCGCGGCGTCGACGGCACCATGTACATCATCCCCAACGGTGACATACGCCTCGTCGGCAACCTCTCGCGCGGCTGGGCCCGCGCCGTCGTGGACCTCACCCTGCCCGGCGCCTCCGCCGCCGACCTCGAAACCGTACGGCGTGTCATCGAGGAGGCGGCGCACCGCGTCGCCTCCGATCCCGCGTTCGCCGCGCACTGCACCGAGCCGCCGCACCTCGTGGGCCTCCTCGCCGCGGATTCGTCGACCATCACGATGCGGGTGACCCTCCTGACGGTCCCGTCCCATCGCGACGCGCTGACCCGGGCCCTGCGTGAGCAGGCAGTCATCGCGCTGGCGCAGGCGCACCTCTGGCCCGCCGACGCCACGCCGCCCGCCGCGCCGAGCTGAGTAGGCGCGCGGCTCAGTCGTCCCTGGGGCTGGCCGCCTCGGCTGCGCGCCACATGGCCTCCACCGGAGGCTCCACGCCGGTCCACAGCACGAGCTGCGCCGCCGCCTGGTGCACGAGCATCCCGAGGCCATCGATCGCCGTCGCCCCACGCGCCATCGCCTCGGCGAGCCACGGGGTCACGCGGGGCGCGTAGACCAGGTCGGCCGCCACCTGACCCGGTCCGAGCAGGTCCGGGGAGACGAGCCAGACCCCCGGGCCGCTGCCGTGGGCGGCCATGCCGGCCATCCCCACCGGCGTGGCGTTGACGACCAGATCGGCCGCCACCACGGCCTCGGCCACGGATCCGTCCGTCAGCGGCACGACCGAGCCCGCCGGACCCGCCAGGCCGGCTGCCTCGTAGGCCCGTTCGGGCGTCCGGTTCACGACCGCCACCTGGGCCGCCCCGCCCGCCGCCAGGGCCAGCACGACGGCCCGCGCGGCGCCACCGGCACCCACCACGACGCAGCGCCGGCCCTCCGGGACGAACCCCGCACCGCGGGCCAGGGACGACACGAACCCCTCGCCGTCGGTGTTGGTCCCGAACAGGGAACCGTCCCGGTTGACGACGCAGTTGACGGCGCCCAGCCGGCGCGCCACGTCGCTGCACTCGTCGACCAGCGCGGCCACGTCGGCCTTGTGCGGCATGGTGACCGACAACCCGGCGATGCGGGACCGGCGCATCGCCTCGAGCGCCCCGGCGGCCTGGCCCGGGGGGATCTCGAACGCGAAGGAGCACCACGCGTCGGCCAACCCGAGCGCGTCGAAGGCGGCGTTGTGCAAGACGGGCGAAAGGGAGTGCGCCACCGGACTGCCGATGACGCCGACGATGGCGGCGCCGGCACCGGCTTCCCGGCGGGCGCCTGCCATCGTCACGGGAGCCCCCGCGACTTCGCCAGCTGCTCGTTGGCCTGCTGCTCGGCGTAGGTGTCGGAGAAGGCCATGGTCCCGTTCTTGTTCACGAGCACGAAGAAGAGCCAGGCTCCCGCCGGCGGGTGCAGCGCGGCGTCCAAGGCATCCCTCGACGGCATGCAGATGGGCGTGGGCGGCAACCCGCTGTTGAGGTACGTGTTGTAGGGCGACTGGATCTTCAGGTCCTGCGACGTCACCGGCCCGCCGTCCTGACCGAGCGCGTACAGGACGGTCGAGTCCATCTGCAGGGGCATGTCCCGGGCCAGGCGGTTGTAGACGACCCGCGCCACATCGGGCATGTTGACAGGGATGTACCCCTCCTTCTCCACCACCGAGGCCGCCGTGACCACCTGGTAGGGCGTGAGGCCGAATGACGCCGCCGACGCCGTGCTCAACCCCGCGGCCTGGGCATCCTGGTCGAAACGCTGCACCATGGCGCGCACGATGGTGATGTCGCTCTCGCCGGGGAGGATCAGGTAGGACCCTGTCCCCAGCATCCCCTCGAGGTCGTTGGATCCCGGCGGCGAGAAGGCCGAGTGCACCGCCCCGCTCGCGGCGGCCGTCGAGAACCCGCCCTGGGCGTGGCCGGGCAGGCTGTCCACCTGCGCCGCCACCTCGGAGAGCGTGAGCCCGGGGCGCACGTCGACCGGGTAGATGTTGGGCCCCGCATCGAGGGTGGCCCGCACCTCCGGGAAGGACTGGTTCTCGTGCAGGGCGTAGCTCCCGGGGAGCACGGTGGGCGCGCCGTGGAAGAAGTCCGAGATCCGGAAGGCCAGCGAGCTGCCGATCACGTGCTGCTGGCTCAGCGAGTTGACGATGCCGTCCATCGACTCGCCCTCATGGACCGTGACCACCACCTGGGGACCCTCCGGGCCGAGGGCGTGCGACTCCAGCTCGTACCAGAGCGTGAACGCCAGGACGAGGACGAGCAGCGCCGCACCGACCGCGGCCACCACCCGACGCCGGCGGCGGATCCGCGCCGAGCGGGCCGCCCTGCGCTCCGTCCGCGTCGGCCCGCCGTCGTCGGCCTCGGGGGCGCCACCGGCCGTGTCCGCCGCGTCGGGCGCGTCCGCCGCGTCGGGCCCCTCGAGTGCCTCGGGCGCCTCGGGCGACTCGCCGGACGCAGGCGGCTCAGGTTGCGGCCACGGCAACTCCTCGCCATCGGTGTCGTCGGGCCCGCTCACCCGTGATCCAACCAGGCCTGCAGCAGCACCATCGCCGCTGCGCTGTCGATCACCTTGCGCGCCGCCTTCCCTGTGCGGCCCGACGCCCGCAGGGAGCGCCGGGCCTCCACGGTGGTGAAGCGCTCGTCGACCGTCTCGACCGAGATCCCGAGGGGATCGAGGAGCGCGCGCAGCTCGGAGACCTCCTGGAGCGCAGCCCTCGCCGCCGGGCCGACCTCGCCCGAGAGGCTGAGCGGGAGGCCGACCACCAGCGTGGACGCCTCGACCTCGCGCACCGCATGGACGACGGCCGAGCGGTCCTTGGCCGCGTCGCCGCTGCGCTCGATCGTCCCCCACGGGCTCGCGATGCTGCGCCCGCTGTCGCTGAAGGCCACACCGATGCGCCTCGCCCCCAGATCGAGCGCTGCCACCCGGCCACGACCACGACCACGACCACGACCACGATCGGAGCCGTGAGTGGTGCCGCCCCCGTCGTCTTTCACGCGGACAGAAGCCGCTGCGCCTCGGCCAACGCCGCCTCGATCTGCGAGGGGTCCTTGCCCCCCGCCAGCGCCACCTCGGGCGAGCCCCCGCCCCCGCCGCCCACCATCGCTCCCAGCGTGCGCACGAGCCGGGTGGCATCGGGCGATCCACCGGTC
>Ga0181535_10004291_pt1 | contig 15996 bp, 11 predicted proteins | sample PEATcosm2014_Bin_44_FD_119774 | JGI IMG/M metagenome (GOLD analysis project Ga0181535, IMG submission 119774) | Peatland microbial communities from MTU Mesocosm Facility, Houghton, MI, USA - PEATcosm2014_Bin17_30_metaG | ecosystem: Environmental > Terrestrial > Soil > Wetlands > Peat | place... | reverse complement strand
ATCACAAAAAAGGGACGCGAGCATCTGGCAAGCTGGCTGGCCGTCCCGCCGCAAGCTGAAATTCCACGCAATGAATTGCTGCTGAAGCTGTTCTTCGGCGCACAGTTTTCAGCTGAGATTTCGGCCGGATACGTCGAAAGCATGGCGGAGTCGGAGCAAAGATCGCTCCTGTTCATCAAGAGTGTGGCTGTGGAGATCGCCAAAAACCAGCAGTATCCCGACGCCCCTTATTGGAAGATGGCGGTCCGCTTCGGAGAGTTCGAATTAGAGGCACATTTGCGCTGGGCGGAAGAGACATTGGTCGAATTGAACAGACTTGCCGGCAATCCCAAGAGACAAGCGCAAACTCGCGAGGAGAAGCGACATGCAAGCAAATGACGTGTTCGCATCATCAAGTCTAGAAGAGTCCCAAAAACCGGGACAGATCGCCTCGTGGGGATGGCTTGTAGGCTTCCTCCTGATTGGGGCGGGCGTGGTGACCATGGGCTTTTTGGCCCAAAACGCGCCGACGGGCGGCGGAGCGGCACCCGGTCAGTTTGCGAGTCACAGCCAGGCGATTCCCATCTACCTGAGTTTGATCGCAATGGACTGGGCGCTCCTGTATTACTGCTGGGCCGGAGTACATCGCCATGGCGGTAACCTCAAGACGCTTTCCGGCGGGCGATGGACCTCGTGGAAATGCATAGCGACAGATGTTGCCATCGCGCTGCCGTTTTGGGCGCTCTGGGAAGGCGCGGCCTTTGGTGTGCATTGGCTGGTCGACCCGCGGATGTCGGGCGCAGGTAGCGCCAAGTCTGTCGCCAGCCTGTTGCCGCAGAGTCTGCTTGAAATTCTGCTTTGGATTGCAACTTCGATCACCGCGGGAATCTGCGAGGAGTTGGCATTTCGCGGCTTCCTGCAGCGCCAGTTCCATGCACTGAGCGGAAACATCGTCGTCGCTGTGTTTGCGCAGGGCGTGGTATTCGGTCTCTTTCACGCTTATCAGGGTTGGCGGAATGTTGCCGTCATCAGCGTGCTTGGCGTGATGTTTGGCATCCTCGCGGCATGGCGCAAAAATCTGCGCGCAAACATCATGGTTCACTCATGGGCCGATATTTGGGGTGGCTGGCTGCAAATGCTGGTCTTCAAATAAGGAAGGCAGGTCAGCGCTTTCTATTCACTGACGGGGTTCAAGGCGGCAGGTGATTGCCGCTGTGGTGGCTGTTCACTGTTCCCTGCCTTCCAAGACCGCTCTATAATCGCGGCATGCCGTTCCTTGCCGACCCTCGGCGTCGTTCCGTTGCCCTGCTTGCGGGCGGGGTGGTGCTGGGCCTTGCCTTGCTAGGCGGGCTGAATGCTTTCAACACCACGAACGTCCAGTTTCTGAATCCAGAGACCTCTGGAGAAACGCTGCTGTTTACCAGCCTGACTGTGGTTGTGTTTCTGCTTTTGCTGGTCCTGTTGATGCTGCTGCTGCGCAACATGCTGAAGCTGTATGCGGATCAAAGCAGCAGTGCCCTGGGCTCGCGGCTGCGTACTCGCATGGTGCTGGGCGCGGCATTGATTGCGCTCACTCCGGCAGTGTTCATGTTCCTTTTCAGCTTTAACCTGATGAACCGATCCATTGACCGCTGGTTCTCACAACCCACGTGGGAACTGCGTGAGGACTCGACTCGGGCGGTACTGGAACTGGCGCAGTACGTCACCGCGAATGCGCGCGTGGAGGCGGAAGCGATCGCCAGCTCCGGCGCCCCAGATCGGGATTTGCCGGATCTGAACGATCAGTTGAGTGCGCATCGAATTACCCTGGGCGGCGGATTCGCTGTGGTTTATGACAAGGATTCGCACCAGATGACCAGTTTTCAGGCGCCGCCGGAGCAGAGCCAGGCAAGCCTGCTGCCATGGCTGCCCACAAAAACTGACGAGGGCGAGTTGGGCACTGCTGTTCCCCTGCATGGAGCGCTTTCGGCCAATGTTCTGTCCTCTGCGCAGCGCAGCGATGAGGCGGTGCTCAGGGTTGCCGGGCAGGATTACGCACTGGGGATGTCCGCTACCGCATCAGGCAAGGTGGTGGTAGTGGCATTGCCCATGCCGCAGGGGCTGAGCCAGACCGCGGCCCGCATCCGGTCAGGTGCAGACGCCTACTGGAAGCTATTCCGGGCTCGCAACCAGATTCGCACTATTTTCTTTCTCCTGCTTTTAGTCATTACTGTTTTTGTGTTCTTTTCAAGCGTCTGGCTGGCGTTGTTTCTCTCCAAGCAGATCACCAGGCCTGTTGAGGCGTTGGCCGACGCAATGGACGAGATTGCGACTGGAAAGTATGACCACCGCGTAGCGCTGATTGCCAATGGAGAAATGGGGGACCTGGTCCGCGCCTTTAACCGCATGGCCGCCGACCTGGATGCCAGCCGGCAGTTGGCGGAAAGTTCTTCTGCGCAGCTGACCGCGGCGAACCTGGCCATTGAAGAACGCCGCCGGGAACTGGAGACGATTGTTGAAACAATTCCCTCCGGCGTGGTGACGCTGAATGGCTCCGGGGAGGTGCTCCAATCCAATCGTGCCTTTGCTGCGCTGATGGGACGGCGGGCAGATGTGAGCCTGGCCGGGGAGAGAATCGAAGCGCTGCTGCCGGCTGATTGCGCTGACGATCTTGCCGGAGTGATTCGCCGCGGGCAACGTATGGGCGCGGCCTCGACAGAAATCGAGCTTTATGGTCGCGGCGGAACAATTCATTTGGCGATTACCAGCGCGCGCCTTGAACTGGCTCCGGGGCAGCCGGGAACGGTGCTGGTGGTTGAGGACACAACCGAGCTTTTGCGCGCACAGCGGCAGTTGGCATGGAAGGAAGTGGCGCAGCGCGTAGCCCATGAAATCAAGAATCCGCTCACCCCCATTGCCCTTTCCGCCGAACGGATCGGCAGACACCTTGATCGGGGCACGAACGACTCTCCAAACATTATTCGCAAGTGCAGCGAGGTAATTCTGGGTTGTGTGGGAACGTTGCGGACCCTTGTAGACCAGTTTTCAGTGCTGGCCCAGTTTCCGGCGCCACAGCCGCGGGCCTGCGACTTGAATCGCGTGGCGGAAGAAGCGCTGGCCTTGTTCGCCGGCAGGCTTAATGGGATTACGGTGCAGTGGGACCTGGAGCCGGATTTGCCGACTGTGATGGCCGACCCTCAAGCAATTCGCCGCGCACTGGCTAACTTGATTGACAATGCAGCCGAGGCCATGCAGGGCAGCTTGTTGCGCGTGCTCGGCATTCACTCGTCGCTCGGTGAGGATGGCGGTTCGGTGGAGGTCGCAGTCTCCGATACAGGCCACGGACTCACGGATGAGATCCGCGAACGCCTGTTCCTGCCGTTCTACTCGACAAAGCACCGCGGCAGCGGGCTGGGTCTTTCGATTGCAGCCAAGATCGTGCAGGAGCATGGCGGGTCTTTACGCGCGGAATCCAATAGCCCCAAAGGCGCGCGCTTCCTGATGCGGTTGCCGTTGATGGAGCCCGTCTCCGGATCCGAACTTTCCGGGGTGACACCCGAGGGATTCGCTCTCACGTCAGGTAACGGGGCCTTGCCAGCCCGAGAGAGCGTTCCGCTCAAGGGTCTTGATTCATGAACCACATCCTGGTGGTGGACGACGAGGCGGAGATCCGCACCTCGCTCGAAGAGATTCTCGGCGAGGAGGGTTATGGCGTATCCACCGCAGCCACCGCGGCCGAAGCCATGGTCCTGATTCAGGATGCGCCTTTCGACGTCGTGTTGCTCGACATCTGGCTGCCTGACCGGGATGGGCTCGATGTGTTGGCCGATATGCATAAGTTGGCCGTGGAGATGCGGCCCGAAGTGGTGATTATCAGCGGCCATGGCACCATCGAGACCGCCGTAAAGGCCACCAAGCTCGGTGCCTACGATTTTCTTGAGAAGCCGCTCTCGCTTGATCGCACGTTGATTGTGATCAAGAACGCCGTGGAAGCACGTCGGCTGCGGACTGAGAATATCGAGTTCAAACGTCAGTTCAATGCCGGCTCGGTGCTCACGGGCGCAAGCGTACCGGTAAAGGCGCTGCGGCAGCAGATTCGGCTGATGGCGCCCACCAACGGCAGGGTGCTTATTTACGGGGAGTCGGGCACCGGCAAGGAACTGATCGCACGATCAATCCACGCGGAGAGCCTGCGCCGCGACCAGGTGTTTGTCGAACTGAACTGCGCGGCCATTCCCGAGGCGCACATTGATGCTGAGCTTTTTGGGTACCGGCACGGGGCGCAACCGGGCGGACCGCCTGAGCAACGAGGTACGCTGGAACGCGCAGACGGGGGCACGCTCTTTCTCGATGAAGTGGGCGACATGAGCCTGAAGACGCAGGCAAAGGTGCTTTCAGCGCTCGACGACCAACTGTTTACTCCCGTCGGCGGCACGCTGCCTTTACGCGTGGATGTGCGCCTGATCGCCTCAACAAACAAGGACCTTGAAGAGGAGATTGCCAAGGGCAATTTTCGCGAGGACCTGTTTTACAGGCTGAATGTCGTTCCATTCTTCGTGCCTCCGCTGCGTGAGCGCAAGCAGGACATTCCGCCCCTGGCGCGCGAGTTTCTAAGCGAATTTGGGCGGCAGTACGGACGCCCTCGGATGGAAATCGACGACGAGGCGCTAGGCACACTGGCCCTCTATCATTGGCCGGGTAATGTGCGCGAGCTGAAAAATGTGATCGAGCGCGTCCTCATCCTCAATCCGCGGACGCTGCGCATCGAACGCAAGCACTTGCCGCCTCTGACCCATAAGGCGGGCACCCGCTCGACGGAGGAATTCTCGTCGTTGCAACAGGCGCGTGATGCCTACGAGCGAGAGTACATTCTCAAGAAGATTGAGGAAGCCAGGAACAACATCAGCCATGCAGCTGAGCTGTTGGGTCTGGAACGCAGCCACCTTTATCGCAAGATGAAAGCGCTTGGTATTGGCGTGCGTGAATAGAGAGCAATTGGTTTAGGCGTCCGCGATTCGATACTGGGAATTGAATTCAGTTCCGGCCGCTGTCCACAATCGGACGGTTTTTTGCGAAAACGAACAGGCGCCGGTGAATCCCGGACCTGCCATCCGCAGCTATCCCTTCCCTCATGAACAGTTTGAGGGCCGTTTTGCTGGCCAATTCTTTGGTTGATGAATTGCTTACAGATATGCTGACCATCCTCGGAGGCGAGTCATGGCATATTTCGAGCGGGTGCGTGATGTGATTTCCGGGCCGTTTAGTCCCGATGTGATCCGGCAGCGAACAACTGCCGGGTGGCAGATGGTTTCAATCGAGTGGCGACGGGAGTTGCCCGAGTCCGAGACGCCGCCAGAGGGCGGCTTCAACGAGGACATCCCCTACGGGCTGCGCATATCCGACGACTGCACGCGCCTTGAAGTTCATCCCAAGGAGCACCAGACGCTGATGCTGATGATGGAACTGCTGGTGCAGGACTTTTCCTACTCGAGCATCGTCAGCGACCTGAATGAGAAGGGCTTCCGGCAACGTGACGGGCGCCCCTGGAGCCGGATCGCCGTATTCAACATGATTCCACGGTTGATTGAGGTGGGGCCGCGTTTCTTCAGCTCGGATGAATGGGAGAAGCGGCGACAGAAGTTTTCCAAGGCCAAGTCACCTGAGGCGGTATAGCAGCATTCAGGATCACTGATCTCTTGCCGACTTGAAAATCGGTCCGATGGACCCGACGTTGTCTCCCAACTGCGGGTCCACGCGGAAATCCCAAACGGCCTGATTGATGTCAGAGGCGGACAGAATCTCGACCAGCGCATACTCGCCAATCAGCAGCGGCTTGTCAGGCGTGATCTTGAGCCAGTGTTTGCCTGGCAACACCTCGACTTTTGCGCCCATGACATCTTCGTCCTGGGTGACCGTGCCATTCGGGCTCATGTGGATTGCGCCCACGATACGGACAGCTCTGCGCTCGTCTACGTGCACGATTGCGAACCCGGAGGTCGCCGAGCGCGCGCCGTGCTTGCGGTTGGCCAGCGGTTTCGCACCGCCGGTGTCTACCGTCATTGCGTGGGAAACCACCTGCTGAGCGTCTTCGCGCCCTGCGAGCGAAAGATAAATCGCAGGGTCATTGACGTGCAGGTGGACTCTGGCGTGCGCGCCATCAAGTTCAAGACTGGCGTTGGCGCCGGTAGCGGGGTTCAGGATCTTGAGACCATGTTTGGTTTTGGTTTCGACCGCGCCGAGCTGGTTGGGAAGCAGTTCCACAAGCTCTGGAGTATTTTGAAATGTGTCCAACGCAAACACACCGTCCTCATTCGGCAGCTCAAGGCCCTTGGCTACCTCGGGCATGAGAGCCTTCTGGTCAGCGCGTTCGGCAGCTTCTTCCTTATCGATGTCTTCGGCTTCCTTCATGGCTGGGGACGGATCTTCCACCTTTTCAACGGCGTGATCACGCTCCCACTTACGCGTTGCCTCCCAGTCGACCAAACTTTCGGGCAGCTCTTCCCAATCGCCGCTACGTTCCACTGAGATGTAGCGGACTCGATCTCCGACAACTTCGTATTTGCGGACAAGTTGATATGTGCCGTCCTTGAGAATGAGCCGATGGTTGGTCTGTGTGCCTGGCTGCTCGGGTTTCACGGTGAGCGTTTTCTGTGCATACACCTGGCCGGCCACCAGGGCAATCAATACGATTGCCAGCAGACCGGACAGCAAACGCCGCAGATTCGTAAGATTAGCCATTGCCCCACAGTTTAGACGAACGTGGTCACCGTGTGTTTGCGGTTACTCTCGGTCAAATTCGGGGCGAAACTGGTAACCATCACAGCACGACCGCATCCAACAATGTGTATTCTTGATGTAAGGGATGCATTCGTGACAGGGTTTCAGGCAGATATCCGCGGAAAGCGCCGCGCCGGGCTCACTGGCTGGCCGGTGGCCACCGTGGTGTGTCTTGTACTGCTGGCTCTGCTGACCATCGTCCAGGTAGCTCACGTTCATCCCGTCGAGAGCGACGCTGATCACTGCCCGCTTTGCATTGTGATGCACACTGCTGCTCCGGTCGCGGTGACAGCAGCCGTCGTGGTGCTGGTCCAGTTCGAATCAGCCACCCCGGTGTTCAAGGCGCGCACAGTCGTTCGTTTCTGGCATCCACAGCTTTTTACGCGCCCCCCTCCCTCCGGCTGCTAGGGCAATCTTCCCCTTTCCTCATTTGATTTTGGTTCCCGCTTGACCCTGCCGCATATCGTCGCAGGGTAATGGCGCCTCGGCAAAAGCTGATTGGGTGAATTGAAGGAAGCCCCTCATGCACAAAGGATGCCGCGGCGTTCAATAGCCACGGCTCACCTTCAGCATTTTTCAGCTTTTGTAAGGAGGCCACGCATGCCGTTCAATCGCGGCACTTTTCTTCGTATTCTTCCCTTCTTCGCACTGATCCTCGGCGCGGTTTCCGCCTCGTCTCAAGGCGGCAATGCCGGCGCTGTCCGCGGCACGGTTACCGACCCTTCCGGCGCAATGATTCCCGGCGCAACGGTCCATTTGACCAACGCAAGCAGCGGTCTGGACAGGACGGTGAGCGCCGACGCCACAGGCCAGTTCGGCTTTCCAAATGTCCCTTTCAACCCTTACCACATCAGCGTCTTTGCCACCGGCTTTGCCCCACTGGCCCGGAACTTTGAGATCCGCTCGGTGGTAGGTGTCAGTTTGAAGCTGGTTCTTCAGATTGCCGGCACCAGCCAGACCGTCACAGTGGAAGCAGGCGGTGATCTGGTGGAAAACGATCCGACCTTTCACACTGACGTAGACCGCGACCTGTTTGTCAAAGTGCCAATGGAGAGCGCATCTTCCACGCTCAGTTCGCTGGTCACAGAGACCACACCCGGTGTAGCGGCCGATTCCAACGGATTGTTCCACGGCCTCGGCGATCACGCCTCCAATTCGTATTCGGTGGATGACCAGTCGATCACCGATCAGCAGAGCAAGGTTTTTTCCAACCAGATTCCGTCGAATTCGATTCAGTCCATTGAGGTCATCAGCGGCGCGCCACCGGCCGAATACGGCGGCAAAACCAGCCTCGTGATTGTGGCGACCACGCGTTCAGGTCAAGGCGTTACCAAGCCGACGGGCAGCTTCAGCGGTTCCTACGGAGCGTTCGGCTCGGCAACGGCGGGTTTCGACCTGGCGTATGGCGGCAAGAACTGGGGCAATTTTATTGAGGCCGATGGTCTCAACACCGGCCGCTTTCTCGATCCCCCGGAGTTTGAGGTTTTCCACGACAAGGGCAACGAGCAAAATGTGTTTGACCGAGTGGACTACAGCTTTTCGCCTGTCGACTCGATCCATGTGGACCTGAACTACAGCCGCTCCTGGTTCCAGACGCCTGACTCCTATGACAACGAGAACGTGCAAAATGTTGTCAGCATCGGCGCAAACTCTATCCCGGTCTTTGGGAACGTCGGCAGCACGGATCAGCGCTCCAAGATCGGGACAATCAACATCTCGCCAACGTATACCCGAGTGATCGGCAACGACTCGGTTTTCAACCTGGGTGCCTTTGTCCGCAGAGACGAATATAACTATTTTCCGAGCGGCAACCCCCTCGCAGATCTGGGCCCTTCCAATCTGCAAACGGCCTCGATTTCCCAATACCGCACGCTCACCAATAGCGCCGTACACTCGGATTTCTCATATTCGAAAGGAATCCATAACTTCAAGACGGGCGCACAGTATGGACAGACGTTCCTGAACGAAAACGACACACTGGGTGTAGTGGAGTCAACCTACAACTCGCCCTGCGTCGACCTGAACGGCAATTCGCTGGCTGGTTACTCTGGCCCTGTGAGTTGCCCAACCGGCACAACGATCCCAAACGCCAATTACAAGCCCGTTCTCGCGCCCTACGATCTAACTCGCGGCGGTGACCTTTTCAGCTACGCGGGTCACACCGATATCAAAGAGCTTGGACTCTACATCGAAGATCAGATCAAGGCAGGAAGCTGGCTCTTCAACCTGGGACTCCGACAGGACGTTTACAACGGGCTCACGGATGCCAACCAGACGCAGCCTCGCATCGGTATCGCTTATAACATCAAGCCGTCGGCTACTGTGTTGAGGGTCTCCTACGCGCGTACGCTGGAGACGCCATTCAACGAGAATCTGATTCTGTCCAGCGAGGGATGCGCGAATGCCGTGCTGGCGCCGCTGCTGAACTGCACTCCGGGAGTTTCGGGAATCATGCACCCGGGTTTCCGTAACGAGTTTCACGCTGGATTTCAGCAGGCAATCAGCAAAAGGGTAGTCATCAGCGGAGAGTACATCTGGAAGTACACCCACAATGCTTTCGACTTCAGCGTGCTGGGCAACACTCCGATCACTTTTCCGATCGACTGGCATAGCTCCAAAATCCCCGGCTATGCGGCTAACATCGAGATTCCCGAGTGGCACCACCTCAGTGCATACTTCATCACCTCCTCTGTGGCTGCGCGCTTTTACCCGCCGCAGGTTGCCGGGGCCGGAGCCACAGTGGGCCAAACAGGCCTGCCTTTTCGAATCGATCACGACGAGAAGTTCAACCAGACCAGCCACCTCCAGTACACGATTCCCGGCGCCAAGTTCATCAGCGGCCTTTGGGGTGGGTTCAACTGGCGCTTCGACAGCGGGTTGGTAGCCGGATCCACACCTTGTTATAGCCCGACCGATCCAAACACCGCATGCCCGAATAGTTCAACCATGATCAATGGACAGCCTGGCGTGGCGATGGTCGATAACAATGTTCCACCCACTATGAACCCTGTGACGGGGGCGAATGTGTACCAGCCCTTGACTGCAGACGAAGAGTTTCAAGCGGGATTTGCCTGCAACGGAGTTAAAGCGACACGCAACAATCCGCTGCCTACTGTCTGCCCGGCGTCGGAGTTCACCTCGAACCTGATCGACATTCCCGCCCCTGGAGCGGGTGATAACGACCATGACCCGCCACGCATTCAACACCGCGACCTCTTCGATGCGTCCGTCGGCAAGAACAACATCTTCCATGCCGACCGTTACAAGGTTGACCTGGATCTGACAGCCATCAATGTGACCAACAATTATGCTCTCTATAACTTTTTGTCGACCTTCTCCGGAACGCACTATGTGACACCGCGGGCATTGACGGCAAAGATTACTTTGAATTTTTAGAAAGATCGAACGGGCGAGGCAGGCTGATACGGCTTGCTTCGCCCGTGGCTTTCAAACTCCGCAAAAGGGAAGAAAAACTAATACGGAATTGCGTTATAGAGCCGCTGGTAGGCGGTGTAAATCTCATCGCCAAAGCAGGCAAAGGTCACTTTACGGACAAGGTCGCTTCTGTGCAGTTCTGCAACTGTCTCCCGCATGGCAATTTCTACGGCAAGATCGACAGGGAAGTGGTAAACCCCGCAACTAATGGCAGGAAACGCGAGGGTTTTCAGGTTGTGTTCATGGGCAATCGCAAAGCATGAGTGATAGCAACTGGCCAAAAGCTCTCGTTCTGCATGTTCTCCCCCGTGCCACACTGGGCCCACTGCGTGGATGACATACTTTGCCTGAAGCCGATATCCCCTGGTCAGTCTTGCTTGCCCAGTTTTGCAGCCGCCCAGTTTGTGGCATTCAATCATCAGCTCGGGTCCGGCGGCGCGATGAATAGCGCCGTCAACTCCTCCGCCGCCGAGCAGGGAGCTATTCGCGGCGTTCACGATTGCGTCGACGTCGAGGGTTGTAATGTCGGTTTTGAGAATCTCAATTCTGTCGATCATTGAACCCAGATCCACTCTAACCCTGTTCGCCTGCATTTTCGAGTTTGATGCCAGGTTTTGCACTGGCAATTGAAGCTGCAAACCGATGAATCAAATTGGATTGCGCCGCAGCCCAATTCTCTTCACGTCGATTGAGCTAATTTTCTGTTTCCATCCGATCAAGAACTCTGCCATACTTAGTGGTGTCCACCTGGTACGGCCAATCCCAACAATTAAAGAGTGAGGTTGCATCGATGTCGGCAAAGTATGTCTTTGTGACGGGCGGAGTTGTGTCCAGTTTAGGTAAAGGCCTGGCGGCCGCTTCGATAGGTTGCCTGCTTGAAAGCCGCGGCCTGCGCGTGAACCTGATGAAGTTCGACCCCTACCTGAACGTGGACCCAGGCACCATGTCGCCTTTTCAGCACGGCGAAGTATTTGTGACCGACGACGGCGCTGAAACCGATCTCGACCTGGGCCACTACGAGCGCTTTACCCATGCGCCGCTCTCGCGCGACAACAACCTGACCACGGGCCGCATCTACGAGCAGATTATTCAAAAAGAACGCCGCGGCGACTACCTGGGCAAGACCGTGCAGGTGATTCCGCACGTGACCAACGAGATCAAGAACGCGATGCGCAAGGTCTCATCGAACGGTGCGGACGTCACCATTGTGGAGATTGGCGGCACGGTGGGCGATATTGAGTCGCTGCCGTTTTTAGAAGCCATTCGCCAGATGCGCCAGGAACTGGGTCGAGAGAACACGGTTTTTGTACACCTGACGCTAGTGCCCTGGATTGCGGCCGCGCAGGAACTGAAAACCAAGCCGACACAGCATTCAGTGAAGGAACTGCTGGGAATCGGGATCCAGGCCGACATTCTGCTTTGCCGTTGCGACCGGAACCTTGGCCGCGAAATGAAACAGAAAATTGCCGCGTTCTGCAACGTCGAGGAACGAGCGGTGGTAGGAGCCAAGGATGTGCCTTCAATCTACGAAGTGCCTCTTTGCTTTGCGGCGGAGGGTGTTGACTCTCTGATTCTGAAGTACCTGCACAAGGAAGCTCCAGAATCTGACCTGGCGAATTGGAAAAGCCTCGTGGAACGTTGCTATCACCCCAAAGATGTGGTCTCGATCGCAATCGTCGGCAAGTACGTGGAATACGAGGATAGTTACAAGTCACTGAAAGAGGCGCTGACCCACGGCGCGGTCTCACAGAACCTCAAGCTCAATGTGACATGGATTGAGGCGGAGGGCCTGGAGTCAAAGGCTCCTGATGACCGGAGCTACGAAACGCAACTCGCAGGGTTCGACGGCATTCTGGTTCCTGGCGGATTCGGCAAGCGCGGAATCGAAGGCATGTTGAACGCGATTCGCTATGCCCGCGAGCACGAGGTGCCTTATTTCGGAATCTGCCTGGGAATGCAGACCGCCTGCATTGAGTTTGCGCGGAATGTCTGTGGGCTGAAAGACGCGAATTCCAGCGAGTTCGATCCTGCCACACAGCACCGCATCATTTACAAGCTGCGCGAGTTACTGGGCGTGGAGGAGATGGGCGGCACCATGCGTCTGGGTGCATGGACATGCATTCTTCAACCGGATTCAATGGCCGCGAATGCCTACGGCGGCGCCACAGAGATCAGCGAGCGCCATCGTCACCGGTACGAATTCAACCGGGAATACGAAGCGCTGCTGACCGGCGGCGGGTTGCGGCTGAGCGGCACAACTCCGGACGCGACGTATGTAGAGATTGTGGAATTGCCGGGCCATCCCTATTTCCTCGGTTGCCAGTTCCACCCGGAGTTCAAATCGAAGCCACTGGAGCCGCATCCGCTGTTCCGTGAGTTTATTGTGGCAAGTTACAAGAACCGGATGGGCCGGATCGCAGCGGAGAGTGTTTCCACAGCGATTGTCGCTTAGCGGCGAGGCGAACGGTGCCGAGATTATGTTTCCGGCTGGGTTTGGCTCCGTGGCGTGACTCACTCGCACCGCCGCGTAAAAAGAGCTTGAATCCGAGTGCGCCTTGGCTGGGTAGAGGTTCGCATCAAGGAAAATCGATATGGTTACCGATGGTTTCATTGCCCAAGGCCAGGGTCTCGGGGCTTGAAGTGCTAGGCATCCTGGAAGCCACAGTCGCCTGTTTCACAACCATTTCCAGACCTTCGAGTACCAGCTGCCGGACTGTAGTTCCTGTTTCCGCAGCCAGGATTTTCATGGCTCGATGAGTCTGGTCTGGAATGTCGATCGTTGTACGCATAAACGCATAATAGCATATATATGTATATATGCATATCTTTCAGATTTGTAGCCGGACGACACACTTTTAATTGCAGCTCAGGCAACGAATTTGGCCCGTTCCTGCTCACACTTTATGGTCATTCTCATGGCGAAACTTTGGGTTGCTGATGTGTGTTCTGTGCAGTTGACAAAGGCAGTTGCCAAGCCTATCTTTGCCTAGTTTTGTGATCGGAGAGAGAGTTAGAAAACATGGCGTATTTTGAGCTTCAACCTGCTGAAGCGGACCTTCAGCAATTATCTGAACAGTACTGGCAGGAAGCGAGCGAGAGGGAACAGCAGCTTGAGACTGCCGCATTTGAAGCCGGCCAGGCAATTCGAGACGGCGAATATACACTGGCGAATCTTGAAACCATTGTGCGTTGGAAATCCGAGCGCGTTGTGCATTACCTGATCGGCAACAGCAATGAAAGTATCAGGGTGGCACTGGCCATCGCGGCCTCGCCGCGCTCTTCGACTGAAGACGCGGTCATGGCACTGGTCGGGCTCCGCGGCATCGATATCTCCATCGCGTCTGCGATTCTGGCAGCCATTCACCCTGAGAGCTATGCGGTATTGGATTACCGTGCTCTTGAGGCCCTGGGACACGCACGCCACGATATCGCCTTCTACGCTGAATATAATGCGCATTTCAAGCGCCTGGCCGGGTATGGAATCGTAGAACCCAAGGAGGGTCTGCCCGCGCCCACGGCACTTCACGCTCTTGAACGGGCGTTGTGGCAGTGGTCAAAGAGCCGCCAAGATTGGGGAGCGGCCGAGCTTACAGCGGTAAAATCGGGTTCGTGAACAATTCCTTTGAGATTGGACCGGTCCAGGTTGGAGAGGGAAGGCTTGTCCTGATCGCCGGTCCATGCGTGATCGAAGGCGAAGCGCATGTCCGAACCATGGCCGATGCTCTGCAGCGCATCACCTCCGATCTGGGCGTTCCTTTCATCTTCAAAGCCAGCTACGACAAAGCCAACCGCACAAGTGTGAAGAGCTTTCGTGGTCCGGGCCTCGTGGAAGGAACACGGATTCTTGGTCGCCTGGCCAAGGAAACAGGTCTGCCGGTGCTGACCGACGTGCACGAGCCTGCCCACTGCAAGATCGCTGCAGAAGCTGTAGACGTGCTGCAGATTCCAGCCTTTCTGTGCCGGCAGACTGACTTGCTGGTCGCCGCAGGCAAAACGGGGCGCGCCGTGAACATCAAGAAGGGCCAGTTTGTTGCGCCGTGGGATATGGAGCATCCGGTCGAAAAGGTGCGTTCGACAGGCAATGAGCGTGTCTTCCTCACTGAGCGCGGGGCAAGTTTTGGGTACAACACACTGGTGGTGGATTACCGCTCGCTGCCGGTGTTGCGCCGGCTGGCGCCAGTGGTGTTTGACGGTACTCACTCGGTCCAGCAACCTTCTTCTGCGGGCAGCGTAAGCGGAGGACAGCCGGAGTTTATTCCGCTGCTGGCCCGGGCTGCGGTGGCGGCCGGCGTGGACGGTTTGTTCCTCGAGGTTCACGACGATCCGGCGCACGCGAAATCCGACGGCGCAAATGCGCTGGATCTGAAGCTGTTGAAGCCTTTGCTTGAAAAGCTGCTGGCGATCCATGCGGCGGCTTCGGCCTAGTGTGCCTCTGCAATCACGCAACGCTCTATCGCTGTCCTCAAGTCAATTGATTCCGCCTCGTTCCAGAATGTAACCATAGCCTTGGGATTCCTAAGGCTTGAGCGCAGCCGGTTGGAAGTCCTTGTCACCAAAGTTCCATAGGAAGAAAGTGAAGATGTCGGTCCAGTCGGAAGCCTGCTGAGAAATGGTGTCGGTGATTCCGTGACCGGCATCGTAGTTGACGCGCAACAGGATGGGCTTGTCGCTCGCAGTCGCGGCCTCCAGCCGTGCTGCCATCTTCGCGCCTTCCCACGGATCCACCCGGGGATCGTTGGCTCCCGCCGTGACCAGAATCGCGGGGTATTTCGTCGCCGGCTTTATATGTGCGTATGCGCTCATCTCGAACAGCCCTTGAAAGCCTTCTTTCGTGGTGACCGTGCCGAACTCGGGAATATTCGGCGGTCCATTCGCGCCCGTTTCCATCCGCAGTGTGTCAGAACAGGGAACCCCGTCGACTGCGGCGGCGAAGAGGTCAGGGCGTTCGGTGACGGCCCTGCCGATCAGAATTCCGCCGGCACTCTGACTCCATATTCCGAGCTTCGGTGTCGATGTGTATCGATGGTCAATGAGATATTGCGCCGAGGCGATGAAATCCCGCCACGTATTCGGCTTGGTGAGCTTCTGCCCCGCGAGGCGCCATTTTTCTCCAAACTCGCCGCCGCCGCGCACATGAGCCACAGCGAGAATGCCGCCACGTTCAATCCATTCAGAGTTTCGCCGGGAGAAGCCTGGCTTCCATACATCTCCATAGGCTCCATAGCCAATGAGAGCCGTGGGATTGTTGCCGTCGAGCTTCATACCCTTCTTATAAACAATCGAGAGGGGAATGAGCGTGCCATCCGGCGCGGGCGCCATTCGCTCCTCTGAGACAAAATCCTTGGGGTCAGCGGCATTTTCAGGGACAAGGTGCATTGGATCGACCGCGGCGGTGACGGGACTGTAGCGGTAATAATCTCCAGGTCTTGTCCACGAGGCCATATCGATGAGCGCGCCGGGTGCCGTAATGTCGGTGACTACGTCGTCGACACTGCCGTCAAAGGGGAGCGAAATTTCTTTTGGCTTCGAACCTGGTTCATAGGAAAGACGAAGAACCTTTCCAATTCCCGCGACCGCCTGCTGGAAGTAAAGGGCGTCTTTTGCGGGACGCAGAACATTTGAACCGACATAGGAGCCAGTCAAGACCGCGGAGCTTTCGGGCACCACAACCTCCACCTTCGACATATCCGGTTCTGCGGCGCTGACTCGAAGAATCTTTCCGTTCGGAGCGTCTTTCAGCGTGACCAGATAAATCTCGTTTCCGACCAGAGCAAGATCGGTAATGTTGTCGTCATAACTTACCAGCTTTTTCCAACTTGTCTTGTT
>Ga0181535_10004289_pt1 | contig 16000 bp, 16 predicted proteins | sample PEATcosm2014_Bin_44_FD_119774 | JGI IMG/M metagenome (GOLD analysis project Ga0181535, IMG submission 119774) | Peatland microbial communities from MTU Mesocosm Facility, Houghton, MI, USA - PEATcosm2014_Bin17_30_metaG | ecosystem: Environmental > Terrestrial > Soil > Wetlands > Peat | place... | reverse complement strand
CGGGTCGTGCAGGTAGGCGGCGAGCTTGCGTTTCCAAAAATCCGTCATATCACTCCAGATTTATCCGTTCTTGGGTTACAATGCCGACTGTGGCAGATGTGAGCTAAAATGCAAAGTCTTTTTTCGACAGTCATTTTTTCGATCGGGGTCCGTTGAATTGGTTTGGCTCTCACACCGGAACAATGCAATCACTTTTGGGATTCTGCATAGAGGAGGACGTCTGCGGACGTTCCGGCAAAGTCCTGCGATGATTGTGAATGCCGGGATGCAGACAAGTATTCTCATATTTGTGTTTTTTACGCCATGAGCTTTGCGCAACAGGTATGACAACCGTAGTCATAGGCTAAAAAATAAAACCCCTATTGACACTCCTCATTGTCTCCGTCGCCCTCCTGGCCGGCTGTTCAACGGCTGATTCCGACCCGGAGAAAATCACCCGTTCAGATCGTGTCATCGAATGGTTCTCCGATAACGCCTGGATTGTCTGGGTAGTAGCCGGGGCGGCCGTCGGCGCGGCCCCGGGCCGCAAAAAGCGCCAGGTTCTCAGCGGCCTCATCTGGGGAGCTTTCCTTGGCCCCATCGGCTGGCTTGTACTTTTGGCCCTTCCCGATCGCGGCCCCAAATGTCCCGAATGCCTGGCGCCCATCGATCCCTCCGCTCGCAAATGCCGGCACTGCGGATCGGACCTGATGTGTCATGGCAAAATAAATCCTTGACGCCGCCGGCTTTCAGAGTTTTCCCAGAACATTCTTGCTCCCGCGAATGACATCTGGTAATCAGGCTGCACATGAAAACAGGGAGTAAAGGAAAGTTAAAACAAATTACGTTTTCCTGGCCGGATTCTGTGACAGCACACAATTTTTTGGCACAGCAATATTTTTACCCAACAGGCGACGTTAACCGCGCTGATATTTATGATTATGCGATACGGGGTGATATTGTTGCCCAAGCATACATTTTTTCACTTCGCAAATCTGTTCTTTCCGATATTAAGGAATGGCAGCCTGCCTGTTACGCTTACACTGAAACGCTATTGCTCAACCATATTCGTCGCGGGAACGAAATCCTCTGTGAATTGGCTGGGAGCGGCAGGTGGAGCGCATGTGCGGAACTTTGGGAGGAAACTTTGAAATTGAGCAAAGTGTTTTGCGAACTGGCACTCAAACACCCCGATGCGTTCAAAGGTCGTGCGCAGCAATCGCTTTACATGCCGTCAATCCGCACAACAAACCCTAAATTTTCAGCGGATTCAAAAGCCATTGGAGAGGCCATTGAGCTTTCGGCAGAAACGGTTGGAGCTAAACTCTACGATAACCGCGTAAGGCTTGGCGGTTTGTGCGCTCAACTTGTGGGCGAATGCGTGGATGAAATAATGCGGTCACGATGCCAGTGGAGTAGTCCTTTTACCCGTTACAAATTCCCTGTTCAGTGGCCTACGCAAGAACAAATCCAGCCTTTTCTTGGCAAGAAGCCGAATGAATTAATTTCGGTTGAAAAGGCCCCACATAAAATAGGCCATGAAACCATGGAGTCGCGTCTTTTGTTCTTTTGCCTATTGGCCGGTTGTGGCGCGGAGCGTCTTCATTTCCTGACTTTGCCAGAGTTGACAACCGAAACGGCCACGATTTGGTGGAAGGGCGCCATCGAGAGGATGGTGGAGGCAAGGTTTCCATCGTTATTAGAGCATCCGGCTTGGAAAAAGGAATTGAAAGCTGTTTCATCCGGAACCAAAGCGGATATGCGCAAGGAGTTGAAAGATTACTGTATCGCAAAGGTAAAGCAATTCGTGCCAGGGCCATCCAGCCCATAGGTGTACCGCCCATAGGCGGCAGGGATAATGGCGTCTTCATCAGGGAATTTTTCTTCTGTCAAAGCTAGGCGGGATTATTATTGGGACAGATGAAAATTGTTTTCATACAAACGTCAACACTAATAAATTCCCCGCATGGGGAACCCTGAAAGACGACTATGAGTATACCAGTTGTAATTAAGTCCGACTTCCGGCCGGAAGAGTTGAAAACCCAAATCCTCGAACACGCTCGCCAAATGGCGGCGCAAAACGCCGAATCGGCAAATCCGGAGCGCAGCGGCTCTCCTTACGGACCAACCATGGACGAAGCGTACGGGCCGAGGTATCAATGTGGAATCCCGACGACTGGTCGCAAGTTGCCCACTCAACCGAGCCTTTCGCCTGCCGAACTGAGACTTCGCCTGCTTGCGAAGGGTTGAAAGAGGCGAACTTCTGACATTATGACAGCAGTTCGATCATCAGATTTGGCGAGCGTTGATTATGATTGGGGCGGCACGCTCACCATCGCCTTCCACAGCGGCGGGGTTTACGAATACTACGGCGTGCCACATTCAGAATACGAGGCCCTGATGAACGCGAGTTCGCACGGCAAGTATTTCCACGCCCATATCAAAGGCCATTATTCCTACCGGAAAATCTCCGAATGAGAAAAATGCGTGATGATTCGACATGGACCCGGCTCACGCCGGAGCAGCGCGAGACGCTGGAGATCTGGTTGTTTGAGGAGAATCTTGGTTACGCGAAAACGCTGGCGAAGGTGCAGGAGGAGTTTGGTGTTGAGGCCACGGTGGCGAGCTTGGGCCGGTTTTACCGCCGTCGCGCGCGTGAAAGGCAGGTGACAGAGTTGTTGGAGGCACAGGTGGCGGCCAATGAATTGAATGATCTGCCTATCAGCGTAGCCAGTTTGCGAGAAGCGGCGGTAAAGCTGGTCGGCAAAGCCGCCCTCAACCTGGCCACGGAAAATCCGGAGCAATTGGAACAATTGGTTTCCTTCACCAAGCTGCTGTTGGAGAGCGAAGATACTGACATCCGTCGGGCGCGGCTAAAACTGGCGCAAGTTTATTTTGATTATGAGGCAACAGCAGCATCGCAGAAGGACTTGCCGCAATTAAGGGCTTACATGGCGGTGATCAGCGACGATACGACCCTGAGCAATGACGAAAAATTGAAAAAGGTTCACGCCATCCTGTATGGCTGGAATCGCGGGCCATCTGATGCGGGTAAAGAGGACAAATCAAAGAACGGGAATTGAATGCAAAACTGTTCGCTTATGTTCGCCTATATTCGGATATGTTCGCTTATTGGTGAGGATTTTTTGTCGTACTGCCGTCCTGAAACAATGAAGCACTGACATCCATGATTACCTCCAAAATCGCCCTGCTTCCCGAAAACATCCGTCAAGAACTCAATCGCCGATTGCAGACGGGCGAGACTACCGCGCATCTGGCGGAGTGGCTGAACGCGCTGCCAGAGGCGCAAGCGGTGTTTTTCGCGGAGTCCAGCGAAGCCACGGTCAACGAAGAGGATGTGTCGAATTGGCACAAGGGCGGTTACCGCGACTGGCTTGCCCAACAGGAAGCCGTGGCGGAAGTGCGGCGCGCTGTTGCCGAGGCGAAGGAACTGAGCCAGGCCGCTGATGGGACTCTCACCGATCATCTGGCGACGTTGGTCGCCGGGCAGTACGCCATCGCCATCCGCCAATTCGCGGCGGCGAGCAGGAACGGGGCGGTTGACAGGAACCTGTTGCGCGCGACGTGCCATGATCTGGTCGATCTGCGGCGCGGCGATCATAGCGCCGAATCGTTGCGGATTGAGCGCGAGCGGCTGGAGATGGACCGGGCGAAAAAGGAAGAGGATTTGGAAAAGCTGTTTTGGGAGTGGGCGAAGGAAAACCGGGACAAAATCTGCCAAGGTTACAAAGGTTATATGACAGAAAATGAAAAGATGGACAATATACGCCGACACCTGTTTGGAGCAGTGGCTGAATGACGAGCAACCGCCAACGCAACGCAACAAAAATGATGGGCCAGCTTGACGGTTCAGCCCCAAGCCCAAGCCGGTAAAGCCAAATAAAGGCAAATAAAGCCAAAAAATAAATTCCATGACACGAAAAGGCAAAATCGCACGGCTGCCGAACCTCATCCGCGAGCAGATCAACCGCCGCCTGCAAAATGGCGAAGAAGGCAAACAGATCGCCGAATGGCTTAATGCGCTGCCGGAGGTCATTGCCGTGCTGGCGGCGGAGTTCGACGGCCAGCCCATCAACGATGTGAACTTGTCGAATTGGAAGCTCGGCGGATACCGGGATTGGGAAGCGCAACAGGAGGCGTTGGAGGCCGTCCGCCGGTTCAGCGGGGACGCCACCGAACTGAGCCAGGCGGCTGGCGGCCAGATTGCCGATCAACTGGCCGTATGCCTTACGGCGCGGATTGCCGTGGCGTTGCAACGACCGCCTTCCGACGGGGATGATCCCGCCGAACAACTGCGCCGTTTGCGCCAGTTGTGCGGCGACCTCGTGGCGTTGCGAAAAGGCGATCACAACGCGCAATGGCTGAGGATCGAGCGTGAAAAACTGGATTTGGACTTGAAAAAATACGACGAGCAGGCCGTCGCCCGCAAAAAAGCCGAAGAAGCGATCAAAAACCCGAAAAAAGGCGGCCTTAGCCCCGAAACGTTGGCGATGATCGAAAGGGAGTTGCATCTCTTATGAACCAAATGCGCCCGGAGCCGCCCTTGGTTGGAATCAAAGCGTTGCTGCGCTCAATCGCGCCCGGCCGGTTCCCGGCGCAGACGCCTTTAAATTGTTTAACTACTATGCGCATCAAGAAACATTTAAATCATGTTAACACGAAAGAAAAGCCAACCGTTACCTTTTCCTTTACACGATTTTGCCAACTCCTCCTAGACCCGGCCCCACCCCTTCGCGGTGCCGCGCTTGCCTTTCCCGCCCGCCTGCGGAATACTTGGCCCGTGGATCATACGGTTGCCGAATTAACCGATCAGCTCATCGCCTCCTACGCCAAAGTGGGCGGCATTAACCATCTTGATGGCAAAAATCTGCCCTCCAAAAGCGCGATCTCTGCCATTGCCGTGGATTTGCTCCGCCTTTCCTTCCCCGGTTTCTTCGGCGATAAATCCGTCTATTCTTCCCAGTTGAAAGTGGAGATTGCCGCCCTCCTGAAGTCGGTTTTGGGACGGTTGGAGGGGGAAATCTACAAAAGCCTTCATTACGTGCATGAAACGGAGGAAAAGGAGCTGACCCAAATGGCCCGCTCCGCCACAATTGAGTTCCTGCACCGCCTGCCCGGCATTCGCGATTTGCTCCAGACGGATACCGAGGCCGCCTTCCAAGGCGACCCGGCCGCCCTCAGCACGGAAGAAGTCATTGTCGCCTATCCGTTCATTGAAGCCATCGCCGTGCAACGCCTGGCTCATGAACTTTACCTGCAAGAAATCCCGCTCATCCCCCGCATCATGACCGAGTGGGCCCACGGCCGCACCGGCATTGACCTGCACCCCGGCGCCCGGATCGGCTCCCATTTCTTCATCGACCACGGCACCGGCACGGTCATCGGCGAAACCGCCACCATCGGCAAACACGTCAAATTGTACCAAGGCGTCGGCTTGGTCGCCCGTTCTCTCTCCGGCGGTCAATCGCTCAAAGGCATAAAACGTCACCCCACCATCGAGGATAACGTCACTATCTATGCCAATGCCACCATCGTCGGCGGCGAAACCACCGTCGGTGCCGGCAGCACCATCGGCGCCAGCGTTTTCCTCACCAAAAGCGTCCCCCCCAATTCCCTCGTGACTTACGAAAAAATCGACGTCAAAGTCACCAGCAAAAAACACCGGCCCGGCGCGAATTACGAGATTTAGGCCGCGAATATAAATAAAATGGCGGCATGCCGCCGCTTGACGCGCCGCCTCCCCTCCAGTAGGCTGGCCCGAAGGTTCGATGAATACTCCTATGCAAAATTTTCTGGTCCCCATGGTGGTCGAGCAAACCGGCCGCGGTGAGCGCGGTTACGATATTTATTCCCGGCTCCTGGTTGACCGCATCGTCTTCCTTGGCACCCCCGTGGATGACATGGTGGCCAACGTCATCATTGCCCAGCTCTTGTTCCTGCAAATGACCGACCCGAAAAAGGATATTCACCTTTACATCAATTCCCCTGGCGGCAGCGTCACGGCCGGCTTGGCCATCTATGACACCATGCAATTCATGACCTGCGATGTGAACACCTATTGCATCGGTCAGGCCGCCAGCATGGCGGCGGTCCTCCTCTGCGGCGGCGCCAAGGGCAAACGCTACGCCCTCCCCAACGCCAATATCATGATTCATCAGGTGCTCGGCGGCGCCGAAGGCCAGGCCAGCGACGTCGAAATCCGCGTCAAATACATGCTGCGCCTCAAAATCAGGCTCAATTCCATCATCGCCAAACACACCGGCAAACCCGTCGAACAGGTGGAACGCGATTGCGACCGCGATAATTTCATGACTTCCGAAGAAGCCAAGACCTACGGCCTGGTGGACGAAGTCGTCAAGTCGCGCAAGGAAATCCCCGGTTTGGCGGAGCAAACTCCCGGTAGCAAAATCCCCTGACCGACATCATGGCGCGCCCGACCAACATAACCTCGTGCAGCTTTTGCGGAAAATCGCATGCGGAAGTCAAGAAGCTCATCGCCGGCCCCGGCGTTTACATCTGCGACAACTGCATCATCCTCTGCAAAAGCGTCCTCGATAAGGAGTTTTCCGCCGACACCAAACGAGCCGACCTTAAGCTCACCGTCCCCAAACCCAGGGAAATCAAACGGCATCTTGACCTCTATTGCATCGGGCAGGATCAGGCCAAAAAAACCCTGGCCGTCGCGGTCCATAATCATTTCAAGCGTCTTTTGACCAATTCCCAATCCGGTGCTCCCCGTGGCGCCGCTGCCAAGGCGGACGCGGCCCGTAATGCCGAAGTCGATATTGAAAAAACCAATATCCTCCTCCTCGGCCCCACCGGATCCGGTAAAACCCTCCTCGCCCGCACCCTCGCCAAGGTGCTCGACGTCCCTTTTGCCATCGCCGACGCCACCACCTTGACCGAAGCCGGCTACGTGGGCGAAGATGTCGAAAATATTGTCCTGCGCCTCCTGCAAAATGCCGATTACGACGTCAAACGCGCCCAAATGGGCATCATCTATATTGATGAAATCGACAAAATCGCGCGCAAAACGGAAAATGTTTCCATCACGCGCGACGTCTCCGGCGAAGGGGTGCAGCAGGCCCTGCTCAAAATCCTGGAGGGAACCATTTGCAACGTCCCGCCCCAAGGCGGTCGCAAGCATCCCCAGCAGGAATACATCCGCGTCGATACCAGCGGTATTTTATTCATTTGCGGCGGCGCGTTTGTCGGACTGGAAAAAATCATCCAGCGCCGCCTCGGCCAGCGCGTCATCGGCTTCGGCGCCCAAGACTCCGCACCGCGCGCCTCCGGCGTGTCCAGCGCGTCTGAACGCGATAAAGTGCTGCGTCTCGCCGAACCGGAGGACCTGATTGCCTTCGGTTTCATCCCCGAATTCATCGGGCGCCTGCCCATGACCACCGCGCTTGAGGAATTAACCGAAGACCAGTTGATTTTGATCCTGACCGAGACGAAAAACGCCCTCATCAAGCAATACAGCAAACTCCTCGCCATGGAGGGCGTCGATCTGGAATTCACGCCCGACGCCCTGCGCGAATTGGCCGCCCAAGCCATCATCAAGGGCACCGGCGCCCGCGCCTTGCGCAGTCTGCTCGAAAAAATCATGCTGGATGTTATGTACGACATCCCCACCGACGACGACATCGTCGGCGTCACTGTGACCCGGCCTGCCGTCCTCGGCCAAGCCCAGCCGCTTTTGCGCCGCAAGGGCGGTCAAGCGGCCGCCTGACACCGCCAAAGCCCCTGCCTGGCGGCAAGGTTATATGCGCTTTGACCCCAACCAATTCATCGCCCGGAATGTGCGCGCCATTCCCCGCTCCGGCATCCGTGATTTCTTTGATATTGTCCAGTCCATGAAGGACGTCATTTCGCTTGGCGTGGGCGAACCTGATTTTGTCACCCCCTGGCACATCCGCGAAGCCGCCATTTACGCCTTGGAACGCGGCCGCACCTCTTACACGTCAAATCTCGGTCTGCTCAAATTGCGCCAGGCCATCGCCCTCAGCACCGCCAAGTGTTTCAAAGTCAATTATAACCCCGCCAACGAAATTCTCGTCGCCGTCGGCGTCAGTGAAGCAATGGATGTCGCCTTCCGCGCCGTCATCAATCCGGGCGACGAAATCATTTACCACGAGCCTTGCTACGTCAGTTATGCCCCGGGCATCAGCCTCGCCCACGGCGTCCCGGTGCCCGTGCCGTGCCGGGCGGACAACAATTTTTCGGTCACGGCGGACGCCATTGAAAAAGTCATCACGCCCCGCAGCAAAGTCCTTGTCCTTAATTTCCCCACCAACCCCACCGGCGGCGTCCTGCCCCGGTCCGAATTGGAAAAAATCGCCGCCCTCGTCCTCCGCCATAATCTGCTTGTCATTACGGACGAAATTTATGCCGAACTGACCTTTGAGGGCGAACACACCAGCATCGCCTCCCTGCCCTCCATGAAGGCGCGCACCATTTTCCTGCACGGATTTTCCAAGGCCTACGCCATGACCGGCTTTCGCATCGGCTACGCTTGCGGACCGGCGGAGATCATTGAGGCCATGATGCGCATCCACCAATACTCCATGCTCTGCGCCAGCAGTATCAGCCAGGAAGCCGCCCTCGAAGCCATTGAGCATGGCCAGCCGGACACCGCCGAAATGCGCGAACAATACCGTCTGCGCCGCAATTTCATGGTCAACGCCTTCAATCAAATGGGTCTGCCCTGCCATCTGCCGCGCGGTTCCTTCTACACTTTCCCCTGCATTAGCTCCACCGGGCTGACCTCGAAGAAATTTGCCGCCCGCCTGCTGGAAAGCGAAAAGGTGGCCTGCGTGCCAGGAAGCGCTTTCGGCCCCGGCGGCGAAGGTTATCTGCGCTGCTGTTTCGCCACCTCGCTCGATCATATCGAAATCGCCGCCGACCGCATGGCCCGCTTCGTCAAGTCAATCTCCGCCAAGTCCTGATGGAAATTCCCGCGACAGCGCCGCCCGAAAGACACCCGAATTTCAAAAATCCATCACTCAGCCCAGCGGTTGGCGCGAACGCACCTACCCCGGGGAAAAAATTAAAAGTATGGATGACCCTTTCGATTTCCTCCCCTCGTAATCGTAATCTTAACCTTAATCCTCTTCGGGCCGCCCCTACGAACCGCCGCAGAACACAATTCACGGCGACGGACAACGTTTCTCCCTCTCCCTTCGGGACGGGGTGAGGGCAGGCGTCATCGCCATGCCCCCCTTCCACCGAAAATGTCGGAGAACCAAAAAGTTTGAACCTTTCCCGCCGCGCCGGGGATTGATACATAGATGGTCATTACGCAGGCCCCGGCCGAAACAACGGATATCGAGGAAGCCCTCTCGCGCGCGCGGGCCGGGGATGCGGAGGAATTTTGCCGCCTGATCGAGCCGCTCCATAACCGCCTGTTGCGCCAGGCCGCCGCCTTGTCGGGCAACGTCCACGTTGCGGAAGACCTCATTTCCGAAACGCTGGTCGAAGCTTGGAAATGTCTGGCGCGCTACGATGAAAGCTGCCGCTTGTCCACCTGGCTTTACGCCATCCTCCTCCATCGCCACAAAAAATGGCTGCGCCGGGCGCGCTCCCGCCCCGTCGCCCTCGCCTGGCTCCCCCTCTTTGACCGCGACCGCTTTGTCTCCGGCCAGGAAAACCTACCGGCAACCGGCCCCTCTCCGTCCGAAAGCGCCGCCGAGCAGGAAGACTTTTCTGTCCTGCGCGCCCGTCTCGCCGCTTTGCCGGAAAAATACCGCCGCGTCCTCCTGCTCAGATTCTTTGAGGACGCCTCCCTGCCGGACATCGCCCGCGTGCTGGGCTGCCCGGTGGGGACGGTCAAATCCCGCCTCCACCACGCCTTGGAAAAAATGCGCAAAATTAATATGAACCATCACGCCTTTGCCGGAGATAAACGGATATGAAATGGTTTTGCAATCGTTGCCGCCAACGCCGCCAGGATTTATGCCTGCTCGCCGCCGATGCCCTGGATGCGGATAGAAAGCCGGAATTGGAACGGCATCTGGCCTCGTGCCGCGCCTGCCATGATTATTTCGCCGCCGTCTCGCGCGCCGCCTCGCCCCTCGCGCGCTGGCAGAAATCCTCCCCGCCCCTCGAAGCAACACCCCAAGCTAAATCGCGCTGGAATAATGCGGTGCGACAGGCTCAAACCCCCAATCCTGTCTGGCTGGTCGTCTGGCTGGAATTGATCCGGCCCAACCGTCAGGCATGGGCCGGGTTGGCCGCGCTCTGGGTGTTGCTCCTGGCGGTCAACTCCCAATTGTCCGATCCCCGCCACCCCTCGGCCGACCGCCATGCCTTCCCCGCTTCGGATATGTGGCAGGCCTGGCAGGAACAGAATCAAATCTTGGCCGAACTGACCCGGCCCGTCTTTATTTCTCCCGCTCCTCCCGCAATTTCGCCGCGCCCGCGCAGTGAAAGAGAACGCCATTGGGAAATGACCTGATCCTCATTTGATATGAATACTCCAAATCGTTGGCGCACCCCGCGCCGCTGCCTGCTCGGCCTCGGTATATTGTTGACATTAATTTGCCTGTTTTACACCGTGGAACGCTGGCGCGGCAAGCGCGCCTGGGAACAGTGCAAACAATCCATGCTGGCCCAGGGCGCCCCGCGGCATTGGGCCGATTGCATTCCCGCCCCCGTGCCGGACGACCAGAACTTCTTCGGGGTGCCGCAGATGCAACAATGGTTCACCGGCCACGGCTCATCCGATTTGTCAAAGAAATTGTCATTTCCCGACCCCGCCAAAACCAATCGCCTGACCATTGCCGAATTGAAAATTGGTTTGCCGGGGGATTTGCCGCCGGATGGCGCTGTCGTGTTTCAATTGGATGATCCGGCCTTGCGGACAAATGTCTTTGCATTGCTGACCAACATCCTGGGGCCAGTATTCACAGTCCCGCAGGGGTTCGCCTTGATGTTGCGGCGTCCGGAGGATATCCGCGCCGCCCAAATCTTCCTGCAATGCAAAACAGCCCCAACCTTGAAGGAGTTGCAGCAATCCCTGCCCGATCATCTTCTTGAGACGCTCTCTGCCCCTCCTGACCCGCTCGAGTTGGAGACAACTGCCCCCGGCCTTTATCGCGCAACCATCACCGCCCCTGCGACGGCATCGGATTTCCTCGCCTTTTGCCAGTCGCTAGCCCCCGACTTCGACGTCATCCGCAAGGCCATGCAGCGTCCCCGCGCGCGGATACAAGGCGACTACACAGCTCCTTACACGGTTCCCATGCCCAACTTCGTCACAGAACGGACTTTCGCTCAAACACTGGGAGCGCGGGCGCAATGCCATCTTTTATTAGGCCAGCCGGAGGAAGCCTTGCGCGACCTGTCGCTCCTGCACGACGCTTGCCGCCCCATTCTGGAGGAGAACAATCCCATGACTCTGGTATCCGCAATGATCAACGTGGCCGTAAGGGGACTTTACGCGGACCAAATTGCCGACGGCCTGCGTTTGCACGCCTGGAGCGAGCCGCAATTGGCCGCTCTGGAAGATCAGCTCAAACAAATAAATCTTCTGTTGCCGGTGAAACAGGGCTTTAAAGTGGAGAGTTTGTTTCTCTGGTACGAGTTGGAAAACAGAAACCCGGCACAATTGGTCAAAGATGACCGGAAAGTATCAATCCTCGCGGCTCTGATCCCATCCGGTTGGACTTATCAGAACATTGCCAATTTAACGACCTTCGAGTCAAAAATCACTTCCTGTTTGAACGTTCCCGATAAAATCGTTTTCCCGGGCATGGTTCATACCTTTTACCAAGAACAGGCTGCCCTCCTTTCCCATTGGTCGCCCTATTCTTTCATGGGGTTCCAAGAGATTGCTAATTATACCAGAGCCTTTAAAGAAACCGCCCAAAATCAAACGCGGGTCAATCAGGCGCTCATCGCCTGCGCCCTGGAACGTTACCGCCTCGCCCATGGCGAATACCCCGAAATCCTCGCCGCCCTCGCTCCGCAATTCATCGACAAAATCCCCCACGACGTCATCGGCGGCCAGCCCCCGCACTATCGTCGAACCGCCAGCAACGCCTTTCTTCTCTACTCTATCGGCTGGACCGGCAAGGACAACGGCGGCGTCCCCGATAATAAAAACAGCGCAAACGGCGACTGGCTCTGGCCCAACCAAAATTAACCGCCCCTGCGCGTAAAATTACTGCGGGTTGTCTTGCAGCCAGGTGTCGATGGAGGTGGACCATTGGTCCCAATCCGTGCCGTTGTCTTGCTGGGTAAGAAGGCCCAGCAGATCCAAAGCTTGATCCTTGAGCGGATGATCGCCGTTGCGGGCGATGGCCAGCAATATGGGCAGCTTGAGGGTGTTGTTGCGGTTAAGCAAATCGTTCAACAACACATTAGCCACATCTGGTGACGTGGCCGCATTGGTCAGCATCCCGGCCACGCCGTCGTAATGATCGTCCCGCGTCATGTTAGCCAGGTGCTGGGCCAATTCCGGCTGGTGCTCGGCTGGCGCCAGCGGAATTAAAGCCAGTATCTTGTCTGCCTTGCCGTTCTCGTCGTCTTCACCAAGAAGAATGCCATCCAACTGTTGATCCCAATCGGACGCCCCGGTGTCGCGCTGAGTCACCGTTTTGACCCGCGGATGCCGCAACGCCCGTTCCGACCCAACGCCAGGCTGTCCAGGCTGGGCGGCGGCAACAGCCATCGGCTGATTGGTGGCGGAAGCCACAATCATGGGCTTGATGTCCCCCTGCCGGCTGACCAGCCACCCCAGCAAAGTCCCCAGCCCGGCCGCCAACCCCAGCGCAATCAGCCCCCGGAATACCTTTGAAAAACTACTCATATCATCATCTCCTTTACCAACCCCGCCGGGTCGGTTTTGTTGCGGTTTCAGGTCCCGCCCAATTTCGGAAAAAAATCGCGGGCGGCAGCCAGACTGGCCGCGCTCAATTCCTCCAGCGAACAATTTTTGACCCCGGCAGCCACCCGGGAAATTTCGCCGATGTAAGCCGACTCGCACCGTTTGCCTCGAAACGGCACCGGAGCCAGAAACGGGCAATCCGTCTCAAACATAAATCGGCCCATCGGGGCGGCATCCAGGGCGTCCCGCGCATTCTGTCCGTTTTTGAAAGTAATGATGCCGGTGAAGCTGACCATCGATCCCATCTCCAACACCCGCCGCAACCCCTCGGGAGATTCCGAGAAGCAATGGAACACCCCCCGGGTCTTTCCCGCAAACGGCTGCATAAGCGCCAACGTATCGTCCAAGGCCGCGCGCTGATGAACAACGCAGTTCAACCCCAATTCCGCCGCCACTTCCATCTGCTGCCTGAAAATATCCGCCTGCCGGCTTTTATAATGCTCCAACTCGGCCGGCGATTTCGCATCAGCGGACTTCTCATGGTAATCAAGCCCCGTTTCGCCGATGGCCACGACCTTGGGATGGACCGCCAACTCGCGCAAGGCGGCCCGGATATCCAACGGTGCTTCCAACACATGGGTCGGATGCCAGCCGACCACGGCAAAAACATTGGGAAATTGTTCGGCAATGCGGATAGCGAGGGCGCTGTTTTCCAAATCCGTGCCAACCGTGATGATCCTGGCAATCCCGGCCGCCGTCGCCCGCGCGATCACTTCGGGCAGGTCATCGGCAAAATCGGGAAAACCGAGATGCGCATGTGTGTCGTAAAATACAGGCATGGGATAGCCAGCTAATAAAAAAGGATATACCCGATGACAGCCCCGCACGCAAGCCGCGCCGCGCGGCGGCAAGAGCGCAGTTTGGGCGCTTTCAGTTCTTTTGTTGTCACCTCTTAGTCCTTTTCGGGTGCTTAGAAGGTAATATGATGACAACCGAAACGATGTCCCCAGCAGAATTCAACGATGCGGAGTTGGTGGCCGGAAGCCTGGATGGAAACCAGGATGCTTTTCGCCAGATTGTTGAACGGTATCAAACCTTGATCTCCTCGCTGGCCTATTGTGCCACCGGCAACGTGGGCCAGAGCGAAGACCTCGCCCAGCAAACCTTCGTGGCCGCCTGGAAACAACTGGCGGATCTGCGTGACCCTGACAGTTTGCGGCCTTGGTTGTGCAGCATCACCCGCTTTCTCATCAGCAAGGAGTTCCGCCGCCAGGACCATGAGCCGGCTCATGCCGCCAAATCGTTGGAAGCGATGGATGAATGGGTTTCACCGGAACCTCTGCCGCCGGATCAGGCCATCAGCGATGAGGAAAAGGCGATTCTCTGGCGTTCGCTCGAACGAATCCCGGAAATTTATCGCGAGCCGTTGGTCTTGTTCTATCGCGAACACCAATCTATCGGGATCGTGGCGCGCGATTTGGCATTGAGTGAGGATGCGGTCAAGCAACGATTGTCACGGGGACGAAAACTGTTGCAGGAGCAGTTTCTCGCCTTTGTCGCCGGCGCGCTCAAACAAACAACACCGGGCAAGACGTTCACGCTTGGCGTGATGGCAACCCTGCCATTGCTGGCTACGACGGCCAAGGCGGCGGCTGTGACCTCTGCCGCGACGAAAGGCGGTTCGGCAGCCAAGGCCGCCACCGGCGCGGGAATGTTGACCGCATTTTTCTCCGGCGGCATGGTGTTTCTCTTTTCCTTGTTCGGTGTTTTCGGGTTCTTTGGCCGCTGGATTGGTCGCAGGATGGGGCGCGTCTGCCAACAGTCAGTCCAGGGGCGCAAACGCATCATCCAGTTCTGGCGCGCGCTCGCCGTGGGCTTTTTGGTGTTCGTTTTGCCGGCAATGCTCATCAGCAGTTCAATGATTCATGCTCATCATTGGCTTTTCCGCGCGGCAACTTGGTCGATTTCGGCGTTTTACTGGTTGGTGGCGGCCGCCTGGGTCAACTGGGTGTGGCAACGAAAGCGCGACGCCCGGCGGGAGACGAAGGAGTCCGCGGAAACACCCCGGACGATGATCAAGGCATACAATATTTGGGTGACGCTGGGAATGGCCGGGCCGGCATGTATCGTTGGCATGTTCCTGTTTGCCCTTTTCTTTTCGGACTGGACCTTGTCCTCCAAGTATGTTTCCGCAGTCGAGGCTCGGCACGTTATCGCGGAACGGAAGGATGCTCGATTTACGGTTAATCAATTCCGGGACGGATCAAAGTCCCTGGAAATCCGCCTGCCGGAAAATCACAGGATCAACCTTTCCACGCCTTTGGATGCCCCCGTCCTTTCGGCATTGAACGAGAACAAGATCGCCTATCAGACGCTGATTGAAGATGAGGACTTCCACAACGGCGGCGTCCGGGGCTGGCTTGTGCTGTTGTCAACCTTCATTGTGGTGGCTGGAACGGTGCTGCTTCTGCGACGGCCCGGCACGCAACAATTTTACCGGCAGGAACTGAGCACACCCCGGGCGGAACGGAGAGAAGGAAAAATAGTGGCCGTATGCGGCGCGCTGGCCATGCTCGCAGTGTGCCTGCTGATTTTGAGCTTTATGATCGCCCACCATCCCAAGTCCATCTCCGGCACTGCGGCTCAAAATATCATCCTGGAACACAAAAAAGCGCGGTTCGAAGTCTTTCAGTATGACGATGGCTCCAAAGAGTTGTGGATTACCCCGTCCGGCGGCAGGTCTTACCCCGGCTTCATTGCGCCGGCGGATGAATCCATACTGGCATTGTTGGCGGAAAATAAAATCTGCTATAAAATCTCGGTTCAGGGCCATGATTTCGGCCTCCGCACCCCCGGCTCTTGGATTTTGTGGTCGTCCTGTTTCGTCCTGCCAATCGGCGCCATTCTCCTCTTGAGGCGGGCATGGAAAAAGGATTCCCAATTCCCGACTCCAGAAGTTGGAGGTATCGCGTGACTTCTTTCGTCCCTTTGCTTCCCGGCGTCCCGCTTTGGCCAGCCACACAACGGTTGGCCCGGTAATCGGAACGAGGGTGTGAGACATAATTCTTCATTTAGGCCGCGAGGGGCAGCGCGTCGTTGCGTGTGGCCTGTTCATTGAGTCTGTGTTTCCAGAACTCATCGAGTCTGCGGCTGCTGTGGATGCAGCGCAGG
>Ga0181535_10004280_pt1 | contig 16015 bp, 16 predicted proteins | sample PEATcosm2014_Bin_44_FD_119774 | JGI IMG/M metagenome (GOLD analysis project Ga0181535, IMG submission 119774) | Peatland microbial communities from MTU Mesocosm Facility, Houghton, MI, USA - PEATcosm2014_Bin17_30_metaG | ecosystem: Environmental > Terrestrial > Soil > Wetlands > Peat | place... | reverse complement strand
CGACGCCGGTTTTGACGCCTTCCTGATCGGCGAAAGCCTGATGCGCCAACCAGACCCAGGCACGGCGCTCGCCGAACTGCTTAAGGGCACGGCGGCCAAACGATGAGTCCCGCCAACATCTGGATAAAAATCTGCGGCAACACGTCGCTGGAAGATGCCCTCCTGGCCGCCAACTCTGGCGCGGATGCAGTCGGTTTCGTCTTTGCCACCAGCCCTCGCCGTGTAACTCAGGAGCAGGTTACCGCAATCACTCCCCGTCTCCCCGCCACACTCGAGAAGATCGGCGTCTTCGTCGATGCCTCGTTCGAGGAAATAGAAGCCACCGTCCTCAGCACCGGCCTTACCGGCGTCCAACTCCATTTCGACGCCGCACCCGCCCTGCCCGCCAAACTCCGCGCCCGCTTCGGCCCCGCTCTCCGCATCCTGCGCGTCCTCCACTTTGAAGCTCAGCCAACCGCTGCGGAAGTCGGTGCTGTATCAGGGCACGACTTCAGTCGTGCCGTTTACCCCGAAAAATTCGAGCGGGCTTTGGCCCCTGAGGCAGTCTTGCTCGACCCCAACGTTGACGCCATTCTGATCGACTCGCGCACCGCAACAGCCGTCGGAGGCACCGGCCAATCCTTCGACTGGGCGCTCGCTTCAAAAACTCTTTTCCAAGACGCCGTCGCTTCCAAACTTGTAGCCGCCGGCGGTCTGACTCCCGAAAACGTCGCCGAAGCCATAGCCACCCTCCGCCCCTGGGGCGTGGATGTAGTGTCGGGTGTCGAAGCCTCTCCCGGCCGCAAGGACTCCGCCAAGGTGCACGCCTTCATCGCCAACTCTAAGACTGTCAACCGCGAGAAGCGACCCTAGTACTAGAAGAGACCTTGCAAAGTATACAAACACTTGTATACTTGAATCGTGAGCAAGGGCCCCAAGCCAATCGAGTTCCGAGGTGGAGCGCTCACCGACCTTTGCCGTTTTCCCTCCGCGGCACGGCGAGAGCCAGGTTACCAGCTTTATCAGGTGCAAGAAGGGCTCGAACCCGATGACTGGAAGCCGATGAATGGAATCGGCCCAGGCGTTAGCGAGATTCGGATTCGCGAGAGAGATGGAGCCTTCCGCGTAATTTATGTTGCTAAGCTTGAAGACGCGATTTACGTGCTCCACTGTTTTCAGAAAAAGACCCAGAAGACCAGTTCCGATGACATTGCTCTTGCCTAGCGGCGTTACAGGGATCTGATACGGGAGTTGAATCAATGAAAAGCAAACGTTATGCCAGCGTGTGGGATGCGATCGAGAAAACTCCAGCGCAGGGCGAAAACCTTAAGTTGCGGTCCTCGCTGATGCTTGCCCTCAAGCGTCACATTGAACGCGAAGGTTTGAGCCAAATCGAAGCGGCAAAGGTCTTCGGCGTAACGCAGCCTCGCGTTTCCGACCTGATGCGCGGCAAAATTGAACTCTTCGGCATTGACATGCTGGTCAACATGCTCGCCGCCGCAGGCCTGCGCGTGAAATTGCAGGTGAAGAAGGCGGCATAACAATCGTTGCGCTGCGATGCCTCCTAGTAAACTGAAGTGTTCCTTCATCCCTCGGCCAATCCAGCAGGAGGCTCTACAAATGGCATCGGTCATTCTTCCTTCAGTCCCCTCCGAGTCGCGCCCCGGCCGCTTCGGCATCTACGGCGGCCGCTACGTCCCGGAAACGCTGATGGCCGCCCTTCTCGAACTGGAGCATGAGTACGACATTGCCAAAGCCGATGCCGCCTTCCAGGCCGAGCTCGCCGACCTGCTCCACAACTACGCCGGCCGCCCCACGCCGCTCTACTACTGCGAGCGCCTGACCGAGCAACTCGGCGGAGCCAAAATCTATCTCAAGCGCGAAGACCTGCTCCACACCGGCGCGCACAAAATCAACAACGCCCTCGGCCAGGGTCTGCTTGCCAAGCGCATGGGCAAAAAGCGCATCATCGCCGAAACCGGCGCTGGCCAGCACGGCGTGGCAACTGCCACTGTCTGTGCCCTCCTTGGTTTGGAATGCGTCATTTATATGGGCGACGTTGACATGGCCCGCCAGGAGCTCAACGTCCTCCGTATGCGTCTGCTCGGCGCAGAAGTCCGCGGCGTCTCCTCCGGCTCAAAAACGCTCAAAGACGCCATCAGCGAGGCCATGCGCGACTGGGTCACCAACGTCCGCACCACCTATTACCTGCTCGGTAGCGCGCTCGGTGCGCATCCCTATCCCACCATGGTGCGCGACTTCCACCGCTGCATCGGCATTGAAATGAAAGAACAAATCCTTGAGAAAGAAGGCCGCTTGCCCTCCGCCGTCATCGCCTGTGTCGGCGGCGGCTCTAACGCCATCGGCGCTTTCTACGAGTTCATTCCCGACAGGCAGGTGCGCCTCATCGGCGTCGAGGCAGGCGGACGCGGCACGGCGCTGGGCGAGCACGCGGCCCGCTTCAAGGGCGGTGCCCCCGGCGTTCTCCAGGGAACTTTCTCCTATGTGCTTCAGGATGAGGACGGCCAGATCGCTCTCACGCATTCCGTTTCCGCCGGCCTCGATTACGCCTCCATCGGTCCCGAGCACGCCGCGCTCCACGATTCCGGCCGCGCCGAATACGTCTCGCAGGACGATGCCGCCGCGCTCGATGCCGTCGTTAAGTTGGCGCGGACTGAAGGCATCCTTCCCGCCCTCGAAAGCGCCCATGCCGTGGCCGAGGCTTTGCGCCTCGCTCCCACGCTCCCGGCCCGTGACATACTGGTTGTGAACCTCTCTGGACGCGGCGACAAGGATATGGGCATTCTGGCCCATGAATTGAAAATTCAGGGAGCATAATCGCGAATTCCAATGCCTATTTCTTTCCATCAAAAACCGGGCCTTGTCGTCTATCTGACGGCTGGCGATCCTTCGATCGAGGCCACGCGCGCCATCGCGCTCGCAGCCATCGACGCCGGTGCTGCGGTGATCGAACTCGGGATTCCCTTCAGCGATCCGCTTGGGGACGGTCCGGTAATTCAACGCGCCATGGAGCGCGCCGTGGCCCGCGGTACACGTCTCTCCGACGTATTGAAACTTGCCGGCCAGATTCACGCGGAGCGCCCGGCTGCCGGCCTGGTGATCTTCAGTTACCTCAATCCAATTCTTCGTTATGGTCTCAAGCACTTTGCCGACGATGCCGCCGCGGCAGGCGTCGACGGAGTGCTGGCCATCGACATGATCGTTGAAGAAGCCGGCGAGTATCTGGCCGAGCTGGCACGCGTCGGTCTCGCGCCCATTTTCCTGGCCGCGCCCACCAGCCCCGATGAACGGCTCCAGGCCATCGCCACCCATTCCAAAGGTTTTGTTTACGCCATCTCGCGCACCGGCATCACCGGCACGCAGCAGACTCTCACCTCCGATGCCGCGGCTCTCGTCGCGCGCATCCGGCGATGGACCACGCTGCCGGTGGCCGTGGGATTCGGCATCTCCAACGCGACTCATTTCGCCCAGGTGGGGGAGTTCGCTGATGCCGCGGTTGTTGGCAGCGCCATCGTCGAGCTCGTTGAACGCTCGACTCCGGAGAGCGCGCCTGGCGCAGTGGCTCGATTTATCAAGGGCCTGCGCCTGCCACAGGCAGCGCTGGCCCGGTAAGAAACGCTAACAGCCTTCAGCTCCTGGCTCTCAACTCTCAGTTCGGACCCTGTCTGGACCAGCGACAGCAGGTCGCGCCGGCAGAAAGAAACTGAGAGCTGAAAGCTGAGAGCTGAAAGCCAACTCAGTCTTCAACGCAATTCCCGTGCAACCAGTCAATGATGATCGGTGCTCAGGAATTCGACACGAGGATGAAATGACGCTGGAAGAATTGCGACTTCGAATCGATGAACTGGACCGCCAGCTCGTTGAGCTGCTCAGCGAGCGGGCCCGCGCCGCGCAAATGGTTGGCTACCTCAAAGCCGCCACATCGCTGCCGGTTTACGAGCCGGCCCGCGAAAAGGTGGTCTACTCCAACGTGCGCGCCGCCAACAAGGGGCCGCTCCCAGACATCGAACTGACGCATATCTATGAGCGCATCATCGACGTGATGCGATCCCTGCAAAGGGACGAGTTGGCTTCGCAAAGAAACGCACAGGCCGCGGGCCTGGGCAATGCCGCTGGCGCACCGCTACCCCACGCCGTTGGGGACCCCGGGTCGGCGCCTGAGACAGGGAACAAACAATGATCGTAGCCATGCAGGAGAAAGCCACCGATGAGCAGATCGATGCAGTCATCGACGCCATGGTGGATTCCGGAGTCAACGTCCATCGAACTACAGGCGCATACCAGACCATCCTGGCCGGCGTCGGCCCCACAGCCAATGTCGAGCTTAGAAAATTCGAGCTGCTGCCGGGTGTACTTTACGTCCACCGGATCACCGCGCCGTACAAATTAGCCGGACGCGCCTTTCGCCCGGAAGGCACCCAGGTGGAGTTCGCCAACGGCGTAAAGATCGGCGGCGAGCGCACTCACGTCATGGCCGGGCCATGCTCCATTGAAACCCGAGAACAGATGTTTGAGACGGCTGCGCGCGTCAAGGCTGCAGGCTGCAGCTTTCTCCGCGGGGGCGCCTTCAAGCCCCGCAGTTCGCCCTACGCCTTCCAGGGCCTCGGCATTCCCGGGCTCGAGCTCATGCGCGAGGCCGCCGATGCTCATGGCCTGCTCACCGTCAGCGAGGTCATGGAGATTGCGCAGATCGAGCCCATGCTGCCCTTCGTCGATTGCTTCCAGGTCGGCGCGCGCAACATGCAGAACTTCAACCTGCTGCGCGAGCTCGGCCAGGTGCGCAAGCCGGTGCTGCTTAAGCGCGGCATCGCCGCCACCCTTGAAGAGCTTTTGCTGTCCAGCGAATACATCATGTCCGGCGGCAACTACGACGTCATCCTCTGCGAACGCGGCATCCGCACCTATGAAACCGCAACCCGCAACACCATGGACATCTCGGCCATTCCTGTGCTGAAGAAGCTTTCGCATCTGCCCGTGGTTGCCGATCCCTCGCATGGCACAGGCCGCCGCGACATGGTTGCTCCCATGGCCAAGGCCGCTATGGCCGCGGGCGCGGACGCAATCCTCGTCGAAGTCCACCCCAACGCCGACAAGGCCGCCTCCGACGCCGCGCAAACCCTCTATCTCGATCAATTCGAGAAGCTGATGGGCGAGCTCAAAGTCATTGCCACCGCCGTAGGCAGAAGCCTGTAAGATGGACCGGAACAAGCGGAGTTAGCCGGGTCAGCGGAGCTCGCGGAGTTAGCAAGTGCACCGAACGCCTAACTCCGCTAACACGCCCGAAGCGCGGCTAATCCGCCGCCACGGACCAACTCCGCTTCTAAGGAACTCCATGATCGAACGCATCGCCATCGTCGGCACAGGCCTGCTGGGTACATCGGTAGGCCTCGCCCTGCGTTCCTCTGGCTTCACCGGCTCCATCTCCGGCTGGAACCGCAGCAGGGAACACGCCGAGCTGGCAATGCACATGGGCGCCATCGACTCCGTCGCCGCCGACCCCATTGAAGCCGCGCGCGCAGCTCAGGTCACCCTGCTCGCCGTCCCCATCTACGCCACGCTCGATTTCATGGAGAAACTCGCTCCCATCCTCGGCTCCGAACACCTGGTTACCGACGTGGGCAGCACCAAACGCCTCATCTCTGAAGCGGGCACGCGCCTCTACAACATTACCGAACGCGCAGCCTTTCTGCCCGGCCACCCCATGGCGGGCAAGGAGCGAGGCGGCGCGGCGCTGGGCGACCCAAATCTCTTTCGGGGCGCGGTCTGGCTGTTCACAGACGACCCAACGGCACAGCGCTCTCCGCACTCTGCCGCGCTGGTCCAGGGCTGGCGCGAATGGGTCGCCGCCATGGGCGCCAAGACTCTCGATCTCGACCCGGTGCGCCATGACGAATTAGTCGCCTGGGTCAGTCATCTGCCCCAGTTTTTGGCGACTGCCCTAAGCGCACTCCTCGAAAAAGAAGTAGGCGACGCCCCCGAGCTGAAAGACGTCGGCGGCCGCGCTCTCCGCGAAATGACCCGGCTCGGCGCGAGCCCCTTCTCGATGTGGCGCGACATCGCCTACACCAACTCTGAACCCATCCAGGCCGCGCTCGAAGCGCTCGAACTGCGCATCGCCCATCTCCGCGAAAACCTCCGCACCCCCGAACTGCGCGACGAGTTCGAGCAAGCCAACCGCTTCCGCCGCGAGTAGTGCTCCTTTGATCGATTGCCGCATTTTTTCGCGCACCGGGATTCGAGGGCGCAGCTCATCGCGGCATTAACAAAGGCTCGGACCTCTCTGTGCTACCTTTTACCGTGTCGAATCAGCGTTTCAAAAATGACACTTTGAAGCCGTGAATCCCGTCCAGGAGTCGTAAAGGTGAGGAACTTTCGTGCGGTTGTACTTTCGCTGGCAGCGCTCGCCGGCTGCCTGCCGGCTTTAGCGCAGACACAGTGGGGCGTAACAAAAACAATGCACATTGGCGGCGAAGGTGCGTGGGACTACGTGACCGTCGACGCGCAAACGCATCGCCTCTTCGTCACGCGCAGCACGCACACCCAGGTGATCGACGCCGCGACCGGAACGGTACTAGGCGACATTCCAGGCCAGAAGCGATCGCATGGCACGGCAATTGTTCCAGCCCTCGGCCGCGGCTTCATTACCGATGGCGGCAGCGGAACAATTGTGGTTTTCAACCTCAAGACCTATGCCACGCTCGGCACGCTCGCCGCCATGCCTGACGCGGACGGCATCATCTTTGACAAGGCACAGAACCTGGTCCTTGCCGTCTCCGGCGATGGAAACGCGCTCATGACGATCAAGCCGGATGTCGATCCTGTAAACGGCAAAATCGATCCGCCCATCGCACTTGGCGGCGCTCCCGAGTTTCTCGCCTACGACGATGCCGGCAAGGCTTACATCAACCTGGAGGACAAGGATATGGTCGCGGTGGTTGATCTCAAGATGCGCAAGGTGACTGCGCGCTGGCCTGTTGCTCCCGGCGGCCATCCAGTCGGCATGGCGATCGACAGAAAGTCGCACCGCCTCTTCATCGGCTGCCGCAATCCGCAAAAGTTGATCGTGATGAATGCGGATGACGGTAAGGTCCTCGCCGATCTGCCCATCGGCGCGGGAGTCGACGCGACCAAATTCCACGCGGGATACGCCTTCGCAAGCGCCGGCGATGGAACTCTGACCGTCGTTACCGAAAAGGAAGGGAAGTTCCAGGTTGAGCAAGTAGTCAAAACGCCGGCAGGTGCCCGCACCATGGGAATCGACGACTCAACCGATAAGCTCTATCTGCCCACAGCCGAGTTTGAAGCGCCTGCGCCGGGAGCGGCCTCGCGGCGTCCGAAGATGAAGCCGGATACTTTCATGATCGTCGAAGTTGGAAAGAAATAGTCCTTCTTGATTTAGGTTCGATACCAACCCGGGCACAGGAACCGTGCCCGACCTTCCATTCCCCTTCATTGATCCGAATTCCTGGCTGCCTCGGCCACTTCCTTCACCGGATCCAGAACCTTGAACCCTTCGCCTGCGGCTGCTTCAAGCAATTGCGCCGAAGCAGACACAAACACAATCTCAGTCCCTTGAAACATGTCGCGCGCCGCCAGGGCCGAGCCCAGTTGCAGGGCGTCCGGCCAGCGAAGAGTGGTCCGGTCTAGAAGTTGGCGCGCCGCTTCAAGCACCGCCGGGTTCAACGGCTGCTGCACCATGCGCGCCGCTTCCTGGCGCAGAATTGAAAGCGCCGACGCCGCATCTTCAGTCTTCAAGTCGCCCGCCCGCTCCCGCCGTCGAATCACCGCGTAGGTCTCCAAAGGCGTGGAGGCGGAAATCAGCTTGCGGTTGTCTTCCGCCGCTTCCATCAGGCCAATCAGCAAATCGGTTCCGGGCTCCTGCACAAACAACTTGACGAAGGCCGTGGCCTCAAGAAAGTAGAAGCTCAAAGCTCACCCCGCTCGTCTTCGATGGTGTCGGAAACGGCGTCGCCCTGCACGGCAACCGGATGGAACCGCTGTGCCTCGTCAGGAATGCCGGCCTCTGCACGGTTCAGGCGAATCGTTGTGGTGGGATAGGCAGGCGTCTTGGGGTTTGCAATCTTGCTGGTCATCACAACGCCGCGCTGGATGGCCTCGGCCAGCACCATCTGCCGCGTCTCTGGATGCTGATTCCAGCGGAAAGCCTTGCGCGGAAGAAACGAGTCGCGGAACCACTTGAGGGCAATGAACGCGTGACCGCCGCGCTCTGCTTCAGCCAATGCGGCGCACAGTTCTTTCACCCGCGCATCCATATCGGCTGGAAGCACCGCCTCCTGATCGTCATCTTCGTCGTCCGCCGAGTGGAGGGCTGCCGGCCGCTGTGCGCGCGATGCGCGGGCAGATGGTTCTACGTCGTCAATGCGCTCAAAGTAGATGCGCACTTCATCTTCTTCCGGCGACCAGGTGTCCGCCGGCGCATTCCGCCGCTTGCTGCGGCCGTTCTCACTGCAAAGCTCCACGATCGCCTGGTAGCCGGGAGGCGCAAGAAAGCGCAGCGCCCGCACAAGGCCCGGGTCCTGCGAAAATGCCAGTTCGTTCAATGCGTCTTCAATAATCTCTTCCGCGGCAGGAATACTCAGGTTTACGCCTTCTATGCTGCTGGGTGCAGCTTTTGTGGACTTCATTTCTTCTCTCCGTATACCGTGTTCCACATCGGTTTGCCAGGCAGCCTTCTTGTCAGGTACTTGGACCTCGGCTCAGAGTTGCGCCGCGCAAAACGCTTGAAAGACAACGGTTCTCGTACGAAACCCCCGCCATCTCCGACTGGCCCAGCGCCATTCAGATCGCCGCTATTGCGTTCTTGGTTGTCCGGGCGATGGTGCACTTCATTGACGGGTTAACTGATTTTGCGGGCTTATGCCGCTTTTCGGCCTGTAAGTCGGGCCCATGGCATCTCTCGAATCAATGCAAGACGGCGCATGGTTGTTCATTAGGCTCTTACCTGACAAAAGCCATCTTCTGTGTTTCTCTTTTACTTCTTCCGATAGTCTCGAGAAATACTTATCGGGCCTGTTAAGAATGCCGGGCCCTTGCTAAATTCAGAGCTATACAAGCCTCAGTGTACCCGAAATTACTGTCAAGTGCACTGCAAAATGTTAGAGATACGCCCCATTCAACCCCATTTTCACCAGAAGCTTGCGCTCCTGCCGCGCTCACCTAAAGCACTTCAGTCCGTACAATAGACGTCATGCGCTGTTGCTTGCTGTTCCTTTTGCTTTGCTGCTTGGCTCCAATCGAACTGCTCGCCGACGGTCCGGCCTTCGATCTCGCGGGACCTAAAGTTGATGTCCACGTTAAGCGCGGCGACATGACTTTGCCCATCTCCGAGACTCCAAATCTGATGCCCGGTGACCGGCTCTGGATTCATCCCGATCTGCCCGATAGCCAGTCCACCCGGTTTGTGCTGGTGATCGCTTTTTTGCGCGGGGTCACCAATCCGCCTCCCCCGGAGTGGTTCACTCGTGTCGAGACATGGACCCAGCAGGTCCGCGACGAGGGCGTGTTTGTCACCGTGCCCGTCGAAGCGCAACAGGCGCTCATCTTTCTTCTCCCTGAGACAGGCGGCGACTTCGCAACACTGAAAAAAGCCGTGCACGACGAACCTGGCACCTTTGTTCGCGCCGCGCAGGATCTGCAAGCCGCCAGTTGGGACAGGATGCGGGTCGAAGCCTACCTCGCACAAGTAAAAGTCACTTCGCAAACCGACTTGAAATCGCTCAAAGAGCGCACTGAAATGGCGACCCGCAGCCTGGGTATCAAGCTCGCTCAGCAATGTTTCGACAAGCCTATCGACCAGCAGGCCCCCTGCCTCGCCCAAAACCCGGAGGGACTGGTGCTCGACGATGCCAACGCCCAATCGCTGGTCTCGCAAATTACCAGCGGAAGCACCGTCGATCTGATGAACGCCATCAGCTCTTCAAGCATGGCCGGAGCAGGTGTTTACAGCCCCTACGTCGGCGCTATCGTCGACACGGCCAGAATTCTCTCATCGTTGCACACCGCGCATTTCCGCTATATCCCGGCACTGGCTCTGCCTTCGGCCGATACCCTGAATCTGCGCCTCAACGTGCCACCCTCGTTTCGTAATCCCAAGTCAGTCGTAGTGGTTGCACTGCCTCCGCTCGGTCCCATCAAGCCGGAGCCCCTGCATCCCGTCGCCTCGGCAGAAACCTTCTGCGCACAAAAACCGGATCTCGTGCTCCCCGCCGAAGGTGCCCCGCTGGTCTTCGCCTCCCAGTTGGCTCACGATCTCACTTTACACATTGAGCTTCCTGCCAATTCAAAGACCCCCCCCGTCGATTTGCCGATAACGGCTGATCCTTCCAGGGGGGGCCTCGTCCTCAAGCAACCGGCCTCCGGGTTGCCCAACGGCGAACTAATTGGCGTGGTCCGCGGGAAATGGGGATTTGACAACTGGACTGGGCCGCAATTCCACCTCTTATCGTCTCAGTCGAGTGGCTGGACCCTTGCGGCTGCCGACCAATCGGCGCTGGTCGTTGGACGTGACGACACTCTGCATTTTGAAGGACAGAACTCGGTCTGCATCGACAAGGTAGAAGAACGATCCAACGCCGGAACCCCCGTAAAGCTGATCTGGAAATCCCCAAAGCCTGAGGCGCTCGACGTAACCGTGCCCTTGAAAGAAGCCGCGCCGGGACCGGTCACCGTTTCGATTTACCAGTTCGGAATTGAGAAGCCGGAAGAAGTCGCAATGACCGCGTTTGCCGACGCGGCCTCCCTCGAGCGTCTGACACTCAGCTCCGGCGACTCCGTGGCTTTGCTCAAAGGAACCAGGCTTGACGAGGTGGGAAAGGCCGATTTTGATGGGGTGAATTTCATGCCGTCCACCCTCAGTCGCGTGGAAGATCACGACCAGCTACTCATGAAAGCCTCCGCCTCCACTGCCCGCCTCGATCCTGAAAAGCACTACGTTGCCCGCGTGGAGCTGAAAGATGGCCGCCTGCTGCGTGCGCCGGTTATCGTGGAGCCGCCACGTCCACAGGCTGCCTTGCTTAACAAGGGAGTGCAGGAGGACGCCACCACCTCGCCTTCTCCCGTGCAGCTAGGCAGTGCGGACGATCTGCCGCTCAATGGACGCCTGGTCTTTTTCCTTAAATCGACGGTACCTGCCAAGTTTCCCCGCAATGAGAAGGTTGAATTAGCCGCCGTCGACGGCAGCTTCGACACTCAGCTCTCCGTGGCCGATGGCGGCTTGATGCTCGAGGACGCTAAAACCGCCATGGGTAGCGTGGAGCCGCTCGCGCGCTTTGGCACCTCTGCCTTCGGGCCCGTTCACGTGCGCGTCCTTTCGGCGGATGGAGCAAACGGCGATTGGCTGCCCCTCGGAACTCTCGTGCGGCTTCCCGGCTTCAAGGAACTGCGCTGTCCGCACGCTCAGGCCAAGCCATGCACGCTGACGGGAAGCAACCTGTTCCTGGCTGACTCCTTCGCCGCCACATCCGATTTCGAGAATCCCTCCGACGTTCCGCAGGGTTTCACCGGTACCCAGATAACTGTGCCTCATCCTGCCGGTGGCACGCTTTATCTCAAGCTGCGCGACGACCCGCTGACCGTGCAGACGCTCACGCTTCCGGTCACCCCGCTGACTCCGGCAGAGTCGAAGGCCGCCGCCGCGCAGGCTCAGCCCGCCGCCGCTCCCGCGCCTCCAGCACCCGCTGCGCCAGCCGCAACCGTCCCAGCCACTCCACCTGCTGCTCCAGACACAAATCCCATAACGCCACCCGATGCTTCCACCGGTAAGCTCTAGGAAGGCCCAACTGAATCCACAACCTCGTGCGCCAGTTTGAAATTGCGCCTGACCTAGTTGAAGTATGCCCTGTTCTTCTCCGCGAATTCTGCCTTGTCCGCCGGCAGTTCGTCCAACGCGAAGATCGCATTCTGCGCGCATACCGATGCGCAGTTGCCGCAATCGATGCACTCATCCGGGTTGATGAACACCTGCGAAACTGTGCCAGCGGCCGCATCGGCTGCCATTGGCGCAATGGCTGAGGTCGAACACTCATCTACACAGACAAAATCCTTGGTGCAGGCATCAGTAACTACGTAAGCCATTAAGAAATTGCTCCTTGCTTTTATTCGGGGCCCTCTTCTGCCCTGCAGCCCTCGATTTTGAGGCTACCGGGCCCCTCATTCCATCACCGTGACCTGAATCACGCTTTCAGCCTGAATCGTCTCATCGCGGGAATCTTCCCGGTTACGGTCATCGACCGATCTAAACCCTCCTGTAACCCCCCGTTGACGCTGCATAGGCGCGTGTTGCTTCACGATGGAATCATGCAACCAGCCAGCCGCCCTGCTCTCTTCGCCCAGGCTCTCTCCTGCTGGAATTGGAAATGCGCCCTGCTCAGCGCAACCACCCGCTCCCTCATTTATCTGGCAGCAACGGCCCGCACCGGCTTTAACGGCCGCCTCGCGGTCGTTGTTGTTGAAATTGCATACGTTACCCTTACCGCCGGGCTCTATGCCGGGCTGCAACAAAAAGCCCTGGGAATCCGCTCCCGCCTGCTCGGAAATCTGATGATCGCGCTTATTGTTCCCGCTCTCGCGCAGTCGCTCGACTGGTTTGTCCATCGCGCCGCCGGAGCCGTTCCTCCTCCAAGAGCCACTCTCTTCGTCTGCATCTTCACGGCCATCTCCGCCCTCTTTCACCTCTACGTCATGCGCCGCGGCGTCTTCCTCTCCGGCCGCGGTAGCTCCCTCCTCGATGATTTCCGGCGCATCCCCCGCCTCATCGCCGGCTTTGTCGTCAGACCCGTCGTGGTCATTTCAACTCTCTCCCATCGCTTGGTACACACCATCGAATCCCAAACGGCGCTTTAGTCGCCTCTATCACTCGCCTCCGCAGGGTCTCGCGTCCCCAACCGTGCCCCCCGTCACTGAAAGCTCTCATCGAAATGGAGTCCGATAAGCTTGCTGGCAATATGTCTATACGACCTAGAGCCCGGCGATTTTGTGGTCTCGGATCGTGAAGGCAAAGCAATGAGAAGCTTCGAATACAATCGCGCGGTAAACAAAGACCCGGCACAACGCCTCCGCGCCTATCGCGCCGATCCCTCCTATCCCTCTTATCCCGTTGACAGCAACTCTCCGGTCGAAGCCAGGTTTTACCAGAAACTCCCCGACCTCAGAATCAGGTGCCAGCTCTGCCCCCGCGCCTGCATTGTTGCCGAGGGAGACCGCGGCCATTGCGTCGTGCGCGAAAATCGCGCCGGCACGTTCTACACCCTGGTCCACTCGCGCGCCTGCGCCGCCCACGTCGATCCCATTGAGAAGAAGCCCCTCTTCCACTACCTTCCCGGAACCGTCGCCTTCTCCATCGCCACCGCCGGATGCAACGTCAACTGCAAATTCTGCCAGAACTGGAATCTCTCGCAGTGGCGTCCCGAGCAAATGCAATCCAGCTTTGCGCCTCCGCACCGCATCGCGGCTATCGCCAGGGAATCGAACTGTCCCACCATCGCCTACACCTACGGCGAGCCGGTCGTCTTCGCCGAATATCTGATGGATACAGCCGATGCCGGACACGAGACTGGTATTCGCAGCATCGCCGTCTCTAACGGTTACATCCAGCAGGAAGCCCTCAAGCAGGCATACGGCAAAATGGACGCCGTCAAGATCGACCTCAAATCCTTCAGCGAGTCCTATTACGCAAACATCGTCACCGGCCGGTTGAAGCCCGTGCTCGACACGCTGGTCACGCTGCGCGCCATGGGCAAGTGGACCGAAATCGTTTACCTCGTTGTTCCCACCCTCAACGACAGCGACACCGAACTCCGCGCCCTCGCCCAATGGATCAAAACCAACCTCGGCCCGGATGTGCCGCTCCACTTCACGCAGTTTCATCCGGAATACTTACTAAAGAATCTGCCCGTTACGCCCATCGACACACTGGAGCGCGCCAAGGCCATTGCCGACGCTGAAGGCCTCCACTTTGTCTACATCGGCAACGTCCCCGGCCACCCCGCCCAAAACACCTACTGCCCGCAGTGCCGCAAAATAGTAGTGGAGCGCGCGGGCTTCACGGCCAACCGTCTGCTGATCGGCAAAGACGGCGCCTGTCCGTATTGCCTGCATCCAATCCCTGGTATCTGGCACCTTTGAGGGGGCAATCGGAGGGTCGGTCGGATGAAGTTCCTAAGGAGTTCGCCTATGGCCTGGCTCATGGCCCCGCTCGTCGCATTTCTCGTCACAGCGCCAATCAAGCACATTCAAGCGGCCTCTCCGCAAAAGGTGCGCCGCGCCGCGGTTGCCGGCTCCTTCTATCCTGCCGATCCCCATCAACTCTCCGCCATGATCGACAACATGCTCGCCCAAGCTGCGCCTCCGGCCCCAGCGGGTCCCATTCTCGCTGCCGTTGCGCCGCACGCGGGTTATCCCTACTCCGGTCCCGTCGCCGCCTTCACCTACGCCGCGCTCAAGGGACACAGATATTCCCGCGTGGTCGTCATCGCCCCCTCGCACTTCGTGGGCTTCGACTTCACCTCCGTCTACGATGGCGACGCTTACGAAACGCCGCTCGGAACCATTCCCGTCGATAAGGAATTTGCGCGCCAGCTTACAAGAATGAGTTCCACGATCCGCCTCTCCGAACAGGGACACATGCCCACCTCCGCAGGCGGCGAACATGCCATCGAGGTCCAGTTGCCTTGGCTGCAATCAGTGCTTGGCAACTTCGAACTCGTCCCCATCGTCATGGGCGACCAGAGCTATGAGAGTAGCCGCGCCTTGGGCGTTGCGCTTTCAAAGATGATTGACTGGGAGAAAAAAGCCGGCGACCTGCACGGCGACACCCTGATATTGGCCAGCTCCGATCTCTCCCACTATCACCCTTACGCCGATGCCGAGACCATCGATCACAAGACGCTCCACGCTTTGGCCCAGTGGGACTACCTCAGCATGTCGCGCAACTTCCAATCGCGTACCTGGGAAGCCTGCGGCGGCGCGCCCATCGTTGCCGCCATGATCGCCGCCGAGCGCATGGGCGCAAACAAGGCCGAGATGCTCCGCTACGCCAACTCCGGCGATACCTCCGGCGACCATTCCCGCGTTGTCGGCTACAGCGCCGATCTCTTCGTGAAGGCCCCGCACGACGCAGCGGACGACGTCGCCTTCTCGCTCACCAGCCAGCAAAAAACCGAGCTGCTCACCCTCGCCCGCAAATCCGTAGAACACGCCGTCCAGAGCCACGAGGCATACGATCCGCCTGCAACCGCGGATGAAACTCTTAATCGGGAATCCGGCGCCTTTGTCACCCTCACTGAGGCCGGCAAGCTGCGCGGCTGCATCGGCTACACCTCGCCCATCAAGCCGCTTTATCTCACCGTGCGCGACACCGCGGCCTTTGCCGCTCTCCGCGATCCGCGCTTCAGTCCAGTCTCCCCTTCGGAGCTGCCGCAGCTCGAATACGAGATCTCCGTCCTCTCTCCGCTACGCCGCGTTACCAACATCGACCAGATCCAGGTCGGTCGCGACGGCCTGCTCATGAAAAACGCCGACCACGAAGGACTCCTGCTCCCTCAGGTCCCCGTCGAACAGAAATGGGACCGGCAAACCTTCCTCGAACAGACCTGCGCCAAGGCCGGCATGCACGCCGGTTGCTGGAAGGACGGGAACACCGACATCTTCAAATTCACAGCCGTAGTCTTCAGCGAGCACAAGCAATAAACGCGGGATTGGCCCAACGCATCATCGACCCACTTGTTTGAGAGGGAAAGATTGAATTTCGGAGATGGTGCGCCCGGAGAGATTCGAACTCCCGACCTAACGCTCCGGAGGCGTTCGCTCTATCCAGCTGAGCTACGGGCGCGCTCTATCAGCATATCGCAGATTGAAGACTAAGGGTTATCAGCCAGACTATTCAGAGCCTGAACCGGGGTTTCGAACCGCCCAGGAACCTTCCATCCAATGCAGCCAGCAACTCCCGGCAACGTGTCCCTCAGTCCCTTAGCCCCGAGTCCCTTAGTCCCTGGTCCCT
>Ga0181535_10004279_pt1 | contig 16018 bp, 15 predicted proteins | sample PEATcosm2014_Bin_44_FD_119774 | JGI IMG/M metagenome (GOLD analysis project Ga0181535, IMG submission 119774) | Peatland microbial communities from MTU Mesocosm Facility, Houghton, MI, USA - PEATcosm2014_Bin17_30_metaG | ecosystem: Environmental > Terrestrial > Soil > Wetlands > Peat | place... | reverse complement strand
CCCTGGCTGCGGAATCGGTGACGGATTTTGACTTCAATTTTGTCCCGGACGAACTGCCGCCCGTTCCCCGCCACCACGTCCGTCCGTCCGAAGTATCGCCCAAACCCACCACGGCGACGCCCAAAGTGCTCAATGGAATTGATGTCCTGGTCAATGAGAATTTCGCCCCGCTCAAAGGATTGCGCATCGGCCTGATCACCAACCCGACCGGCAAGGATTGGCATCGCTACCCGACCATCGATCTGCTGCGCAACGCGCCGGGGGTGGAACTCAAGGCGCTCTTCGGGCCGGAACATGGTTTTTATGGCAATTTCGATGAACCGGTCACAGATGCGGTGGACGAACATACAGGGCTGCCCGTTTACAGCCTCTACGGCGCGCGCCTCGCCCCGACTGAGGACCAACTGGCAAACCTTGACGCCCTGGTTTTCGACATCCAGGACGTAGGCTGCCGGTTTTACACCTACACCTCGACCCTAGGACTGGCCATGACAGCAGCCAACAAGGAAGGGCTGAAGTTCTTTGTCCTTGATAGAATCAATCCCATCGACGGCGAGATGATTGACGGCCCGGTGTTGGGCGGCAAAACGAGTTTTATCGCCTGGCACCCCATCCCGGTGCGCAGCGGAATGACCGAAGGGGAACTGGCCCGGATGTACAAGGCGGAACGGCATCTGGACAATCTCGACTTGACTGTCATTCCCTTGCAGGGTTGGGACCGCAAGATGTGGTATGACGAGACCGGGCAGCCGTGGATCAATCCCTCCCCCAACCTGCGCAGCCTGACCGAAGCCGCGCTCTATCCCGGCATCGGGTTGCTGGAGAATTGCTCCCTCTCCGTCGGACGCGGCACTGGCACGCCCTTCGAAGTGGTGGGCGCGCCTTACATTGAAGATGTGCGCCTGGCTGAGGCGCTGAACAAGGAAGGACTGCCCGGCGTGCGCTTTGTCCCGATCCGGTTCACCCCCACTGATTACATCTACAAAAATCAATCCTGCGCCGGCGTGAACATTATCCTGACCGACCGGGGACATTGCCAGGTGGTTGATGTGGGTCTGGAAATCGCCAAAATCCTCAATCGCTGGTACCCCGACCAATTCAATGTTGAAAACCTGAACAACCTGCTCTTGGACGAACCCACCCTCAATGCGGTGGAAGAAGACAAGCCGCTGGCGGAAATTCACAAAATGTGGGAGTCCAAGCTGGCCGCGTTCAAGGAACGCCGCGAGAAATATCTGCTCTATCATTAACAAACCTGCGAATCCCAACGCAGAGGTTCCGTCTCTTTCGATCAGTTGGCCGCAATGCACTGCGGAGGGGTGGCTTGAAACAGGACAGACTTGGACACACTTTGGAAGGCAGATGTTTCGGCCGTGGACATTCTTGCCTTTCTCCAAATTTCCGTTGGAATTAAATTCCCCTTTCCCCCGCCCGCTCACCGGAAAATCGCCCGCACTCCGGCTCTTTCGCACTTTGGCACACCTATTGCTCCATACAATCCAAAGATATGACACTTATGACTGACACTGCATTGAGCCAGATGGATTGTTTCCCGGCCACGGGAGATAAACAAATTCTTCAGGAATACATTCACGCCCTGTTGGCCCGCCAACAGGCGCTCGACTTGCTGGACATGATCCAGCAACAAATCAGCCACGTATGGTCGTCTGTGCGCCGCTTGCTGGGAGGCGCCGGCTCCGCAGTGCGGGCCACCCAATCGATTCGCGTCGCCCGCGTTGCCCAGGCCGCCCAAGCCCAATATTCCTATCGCTCCCTCGAAAAACGCCGGGAAGAGTGCATCGCCTCGCTCCAGCAGGCCGAACTCCGCGCCAACGCCGCCTTGCAGCAGTTAATGATTGCGACTATTGCCCAAGCCGGCAAAAAAACGTCATCCCGGACGGCTGAAAGCCTTCCCGCCTCGCGCCGGAAGGTCAAAACCGTCCATTCCGTGGCCATTTAAGTCCATGACGGCAAACATCCGATGCTCTACGTAGGAACTTGAATGAATGCTGTCGCCAACGATGATGCGGTTTTGGATAGGGTGGAATCTTTTGCCCGAAACGCGCCCGCGCCCCGAAGGTTGAAAATCGCTTGGAAAACGGACGCCGCCCAACCCGTGGCCATTCGCATCACCCCGGCGCCTGAAAACCTGGTCGCCGCCTGTCTGGCCAACGTCCCGGACGGGACGCCCGAATATAAATATTACATATGACAACCGCCATGCCCTGCCACGTCCCCGCCCAAAGCGAGTGCGCCGCCGTCAACGAACTGACAATTTTGGGCAATGGCTTTTTCATGGTTCGCGACCCGAATAATTCCGAATTTTACGCCACCCAGGCGGGAAGTTTCAGGGTGGACGCGAGGGGATACCTCGTCACCGAATCGGGCGCGCGTTTGCAGGGCGGCATCGGTCGTGATCTGGTTGCGATAGGCGATGTGCAAATCAACATCGGAAATTTGGCCCCTTTCTCCGCAACGAAGCCGTGCGTGCTCTACTATGTGGTGGATGAACGGGGAAGGATTCTGGCGCGCCTGGCCAACCGCTCGTTGTTCCTTTGCGGACAGATTCTGCTCCAAAATTTTGATGACCCCCAGGCGCTCGTCAGCGAAGGCGGCACCCTTTACTCCAACACGGACAAAGCAGGCCCCCTGCCCGCGCCATCCGTGCCGGGAAGCCAGGGTCTGGGCGCCATCCATTCAGGCATGATCGAATTTTCGCGCGCGGCCAGTCCCAACTGGCGCAATTGATCCCAGCCGCCTTTTCGCTTGAGCCGGCTTATCGGTGCTTCCAGTCAACCTTGGGGGGTTCCGGCAAACCTTGCGCCCGCAAGGCGGTGCGGAAGTGCATCTTGGCCACCTTCCCCAATTCCTCCACCCCGCGCTCGGTGACATATTGTTTGGCGGCGGCGTCAACAATGGCGGATGCGCCCTTTGGAAAGGTGAAATCGTGCGCTTTGCCCAAGTCATGCATACGCGTGACAAATTCGTTCCGGGCCAGAATGGACGCGGCCGCCACCGCCGCATCTGACTCCGCTTTGTGGCATTGCACCAATTTTATGCCCCGCCCCAATTGCATGAGCGCCTTGCTGATGACGCCCTTGTCATGGGCGAATTGATCGCTGATCGCCCGCACGGGAGGAGGATTCATTTGATAGGAAACGCCCAGCAGATTTTCGATGACCCGCGCGTGGCCCCAGGCGAGCAACCGGTTGACGCTCTTCATTTGCCTGTAGGCGCGGTTATAGGCTTCGTTTCCAACCCGCACCACCGTATTCACACAACCGGGCGTTTCGCGGATGAGCCTGGCCAGTTCGGCAATGCGGCGGTCGCTCGAAATATTTTTTGAATCCTGGATTCCGGCCCCTTTCCAGGCGGTCAGCACCTTTTCGTTGACATAGACGCCGGCGATGCACAGGGGTCCGAAAAAGTCGCCCTTGCCGCTTTCGTCCACCCCGATGCGCGGAGCGAGCAAATCAGGATTGAGCACCTCTTCATAACCAAGCTTGACCTCCTTAAGGATGCTGGGTTCCAGTATGAACTCGACAAAATCATGGGCGCCCTTCCCTTGCACGACCAGTTTGCCGCTTTCGTAAAAAACCACCTGGGTCTTTTCCTTGCCGGCGGCAAAACGGGCGTAGGGCACGTCGCGAAACTCGTACGCCTGGGCGCGCAGATATTCCTTCAGCGCGACGGCTTGCGCGTCGGTCAAAGTGCAGGTGTAGCTGGTCAACGGTTGCATGATCTAAATCTTGCTCTTCCAAATCTTAATCCTAACCTTGATGATAAGGAAAGATCAGGATTAAAATAGACAACTATCCCAATGAGCGAGACACTTCGTTATTTACAGTCCGGGAATGCCGAAACCGAGGTTGAAATCGGCGCTTTGGTCAAATACCTGCTTTTGGATGCAATCAAGGCCGGGGCCAGCGACATCCACATCGAACCATGGGAAAGCACCCTCGCCGTCCGCATACGGCTCAACGGCGTGCTCACCGAATTGGTGCATCTGCCCCTGGAGTTGATGGAGAAAATATCAGGGCGTTTCAAGGTCATGGCCAACCTCGTGACCTACAAAACCGGGACGCCCCAGGAAGGCCATGTGCCGGCCGATCCTGAATTGGGAGGGGTGGAACAGCGTATTTCCATCTTTCCCACCACCCGGGGGGAAAAGATCGTGGTGCGCATTTTTGATCCGAGCAACCGCAGTTTTGACCTGGCCGCCCTCGGTTTCGATGCCGATATTTTGCAGCAGTTCATGAAATTGATTTCCAAGCCGAGCGGATTGATTTTATTAACAGGTCCGACGGGTTCGGGGAAAACAACCGCCATTTATTCCGCGCTTTACGCGCTGGTGCAACGGTCGGGGCCGGCCATCAGCATCTCGACGGTCGAGGACCCGGTCGAGTTCAACCTCCCCATGATCGCGCAGGCGCAAGTCAACATAGCCCAGGATTTCACCTACCCGGTGGCGTTGCGGTCGTTGATGCGGCAGGATCCGCAGGTCATCATGGTAGGGGAGATACGGGACCCGGAGACGGCGGCGATTGCGGTGCAGGCGGGATTGACGGGGCATCTGGTCATCAGCACGATCCACAGCGGGAGCACGGCGGGCGTGTTCGCGCGCCTGATTAATATGAACATCGAACCCTTCCTGCTTGCCTCGAGCATGAGCGGGGTTTTGGGTGTGCGGCTGATACGCAACAACTGCACCTTTTGCTCGCAGCCTTATGAACCCGAAGCCGGCCTCATGCGCCTCATTCCGTTGGAAGACCGGGAAACAGCCTCGTTCCGCCGCGGTGCGGGATGCGATCAATGCCTCAACACAGGATTCTCGGGCCGGACATCGGTGGTGGAACTGCTGGTGGTGGACCAACCCCTCCGGGACGCCGTCATGTTGAAATTGCCAACCAAAGCATTGCAACAAACCGCCGTGCAACAAGGCATGCAAACCATGTGGCAGCGGGCGTTGCGCCGGGTTTACAGCGGGCAGACAACCCTTGAGGAAATTCTGCGCGTCATTTCCGTGGACGAAATTTAATCGTGCGAGATCTGGCATTGGCAATATTCGCGCTCCTCAGCCTGGTCCTGACCGTATGGCGATGGTCTGTCGCGATCCGCTTTCCGTTACATCGCCGCACCACCGCACCGGCGCATCTGCCCGGTCTGACCATTCTCAAGCCGGTCAAGGGCTGTGGCGCGGAAACGCGGCGCTGTTTGCAAAGCTGGTTTGCGTTGCGCTACCCCGGACCGCTGCAAATTTTGTTCGGCGTGGCCGAGGCCAACGATCCGGCGTGTCAAGTCGTACGCGATTTGATCGGGGAATTTCCGGGCATCGACGCCCAATTGGTCATTTGCAACAAGGACATGGGCGCCAATGGCAAGGTTTCCAATCTCCGCCAACTCGAGCCGCTCATCCGCCATCCGCTGGTCATGATCAGCGACGCGGACGTGGAAGTGGATGTGGATTTTGCGGCGGCAATCACGCCGCTGCTGGCCAACCCGGACGTCGGGCTGGTCAATTGTTTTTATCAAATGGCCAATCCGGGAACAGCCGCCATGCGATGGGAGGCGGTGGCCGTCAATGCCGACTTTTGGAGCCAGGTCTTGCAGGCGCGCTCCTTGGGACCGGTGCGCTTTGCCTTGGGCGCGGTCATGACTCTGCCCGCCTCCGTGCTGCAACGCATCGGCGGCTTTGCCCCCCTGGCTGATTTCCTGGCCGACGACTATCAACTGGGCCAGTTCGTTACGCGGGCGGGATGCCGGATAGAATTCTCGACGGAAGTGGTTCATTGCCGCGAAATGAAAGTCAACTGGACCGACGCCTGGAAACACCAATTGCGATGGGCACGCACTATTCGCATCTGCCAGCCGCTGCCCTACCTCATGAGCATATTGGGCAACGCCACCCTGTGGCCCCTGCTCTGGGTGGCAGGGACGAATGATCCGCTCGCGCTCCCCTTCTTCGCCGCCGCCCTGCTCTTCCGCATTTTGAGTGCGGGCCACCAGCAAAAACGTCTGACGAAATCAAATTCCCATTGGTCTTACTGGTGGTTGCCGCCGGTAAAGGATTTGTTGGACTTCCTGATTTGGGCGGCTGCTTTCTGGGGCAACAGTGTCGATTGGCGCGGCGAACATTACCGCATCCTGTCAGGCGGCAAATTGCTCAAAATCAACCGCAGCCCGCAGCCCGGACAAACCACCACCACCTGATCAAAACTCTTCGCTCCCGCCGATCTGGAGCAAGTGCAGGCGCAATCCCGCCGCCGTGAACTTTTCCGCCGTCTTTTTGTGGTCTATTTGAATCGGGGGAAAAGTATCGTAATGCACACCCACCACATGATCGCAACCCACCATTTTGGCGGCGCGGACAGCATCGTCAGCTCCCATGGTGAAATTCCCGCCGATGCATAACGCGGCAAAAGTGAGTCTGGCCCATTCGCCCACCAATTCCATGTCGCGCGTCAACGCGGTGTCTCCGGAATAGTAAAAATTACCGGCATTGCTTTCCACCACGAAACCGCAGGGGTTGCCGCCATAGGAACCGTCGGGCAGGCTGCTGGAATGAACGGCGTTGACCAGTCTGACCTGGCAATCAGGCAATTGACAAACGCCGCCATGGTTCATGGACCAGGTTTTTCCCACGCCCTTCCCGCCCAGCCACTGGCAGATTTCAAAAGGAGCGATGACGGTGGCCCCGGTGCGCCGGGCGATGGCCACGGCGTCGGCCAGATGGTCTTCATGCCCGTGGGAAATGAGAATGTAATCCGCCGCCAGATTTTTTATATCAATGTGCGCGGCCTTTGGATTGGGAGTTATAAAAGGATCAAAAAGCAAATTGCTCTTTCCAATTTGAACTGAAAAACAAGCATGTCCGAAATAGGTAAGTTTCATAGTTTATCCGCCCTCCAGATTAATTCAACCGGGCTTCCCCCATTTTAGCCTTTAGCCCTTTTCTTCCGTCTTTTCCAGTTCGGCGCTGACCAGGCTGATGAGGGGTTTGACGGTTTCAGAGCTGAAATCAAACCGGCATCCGGCGGCTTGGAAAAGTTCGGGCAGCGGTCGGGAACCGCCCAGGGAAAGGGCGTGGTGATACTGTTCCATGGCCCGCGCCTTGTCCGCTTTTGAGTTGGCCCAGACTTGCAGGGCGCCGAGTTGGGCAATGCCGTATTCGATGTAATAAAACGGGTGGATGAACATGTGAAGCTGACGATGCCACAAATTCTGGCGCGCCTCTTCGTGATCTTTCCAGTCCACGTCGCCCCCAAAACGGTCCATGAGGTTGAGCCAGGCCTGCTGTCGTTCGGCGCGGGTGTGGCCGGGGTGGCTGTATATCCAATGTTGAAATGCATCGACGGTGGCGATCCAGGGGAAAATGTCGATGATGCCCTTGAGATGATCACGCCGGGCGCGCCGGGCGTCGCCGGGTTTATAGAATTTTTCGATGAACTCGTTGCCCAGCAATTCCATGCTCATGGAGGCGACTTCGCAGAATTCAATGGGCGCGCTGCGGTAGGCGTAAAGATCGTCGGCCCGGGCGGCCAGGGCATGGAAGGCGTGCCCGGATTCGTGCAGGATGGTTTCAACGTCGCGCTGGATGCCAACGGCGTTCATGAAAATAAAAGGGAGCCGGGCTTCGGCCAGGGTGGATTGGTAACCGCCGGGCGCTTTGCCTTTGTGGTTGTCCAAATCAAGCAGGTGCAAGTCGCGCATGAGGCTGAATTCGCGGGCGAGTTTGGCATCGAGCCGGTCAAAAATAGCAGCGGCGCCGGAGACAAGCCGGTCGATTTTCTCGAAAGGCCGCAAGGCGGGGCGGTTGAGGGGATCGACCGCCAGGTCCCACGGGCGCAAGGTTTCAAAGCCAAGCTGGGAACGGCGTTGGGCCTGGAGTTGGCGGAGGACGGGCATGACATCCCTGGCAACGGCTTCATGGAATTTCCGGCAATCCTCCGGCGTATAATCAAAGCGGCCGCGGGCGCGAAAGGCGTATTGCAGATAGTTGGGAAAACCGGCGTTGGCGGCGATTTGCTCGCGCAGTTTCAGGAGTTGCTCGAATATTTGTTCGAATTGACCGGCCTCCCGCAGACGTCGTTGGGCGACCAGTTCCCACGCTTCCTGGCGAAGGGCTTGATCCGGGTCTTCGAGATAACGGCCCATTTGCGCCAGGGTTTTTTCCTCGCCGCGAAAAGTCACGGTCAGGGAGCCACTCAATTTCTGGTATTGCTGGGAAAGTTTGGCCTCCTCGGTTTCGAGGGGGACGTTTTCGGGACGGTAAAGCTCGACTTGCAGTTGGGTGCCGCGGTCAAAAACAAAGTAGCGATCCTTGGACAGACGGGCGCGCATGGGATGGGCCAGATAAACCTGGGCCAGTTTGAAATAACGCGGCTTAAGTTCTGGTTCGATGCGCTCAACGAAATGCAGATAGGCCGCCTCCGCCCCCGCATCTTCGGTGTGGCAGGTCATGGCGATGTAGCGGCAGGAAGCTTCTTCATCCAGCGCCGCGGCCAGTTCGCCGCCGTCGATCAGCCATTGCCCGAAAGCGTCGGGCGTCTGGCACTGTGCCGCCCCGGCTTCCAGTTTATCAAACAACGGCGCAAGCTGGCTCCAGTCGCCCAAATCGATTTTTTCGGGAACGAAACGGCGCGGGCGATAAGCGGGCAACTGGGCAAAAGGCAACAAATTCATGGGTCAAGCATAACCGCAGACCGGAATTTTTGCCACGGTCGATTTGCGAAACGAAATATTTTGGCGCATGACGGATGACAGACGGGCGGTGATCCCTTATGTTGGACGGCGTATCAATATATGAGCATGATTCGTTTTAATCTGAAAGTTGCCGTGTTTTTTTCGGGACTGGGCGCATGGATGGTTTCAGCCGAACCGCTGGCCCCCATCGGGCCGGAACCGGTGTCGCCCGCTTTTTCGGTGTCATACATGGATCGCTCTGTCTCGCCGGCAGTGGATTTCTACGCCTATGCCGACGGCGAATGGGTGAAGAACAACCCTGTGCCATCGGACAAATCGCGCTGGACGAGCTTTATACAATTGGGGGATCGGAATGTTTACCTGATCCACGGACTGCTGGAAGAAACAGCGGCCAGCCCCGGCCAAAAAGGAACGCCTCAGGAAGAAGTGGGCGATTTTTATACGTCAGCCATGGATACGAACCGGTTGGAGCGACTGCGTTTTGAACCGCTGGCGGCGGATTTGGCGCAAATCGAAAACATCCAGTCAAAGGAAGACCTTTTCCGGGTGGTGGCGCGATTGCATGATGAGGGTGTGGGCGTTTTTTTCGGGGAGAGTGTCAGCCCGGATGCGCGGCAAAGTTCCATTTACGCGTTTGAACTGGATCAAGGCGGGTTGTCGCTGCCGGATCGGGATTATTATTTAAAAGACAGCTTCGCCCAGCAACGGCAGGACTACCGCGAGCATGTGACCAAAATGTTCAAGCTGTTGGGAGAAAAAGCGGACGAGGCCTCCGCCCACGCCGGAATTGTGCTCGATTTGGAAACAGCCCTGGCCAAAGCCAGCCGGACGCGAGTGGACTTGCGGGACCCGAACAAAAATTACAACAAGGTCGCGCAGACCAATCTTTTGAAAAATAATCCAGAGATGCCATGGCAGGTTTATCTTTCGGAACGGAAATTGGCGGGGATTTCCTACGCCATCGTGGGGCAGCCGGAATTTTTTGAAACAGAGGGGAAATTGATTGCGGAGCGGCCGCTGTCGGATTGGCGGGTGTATTTGCAATGGCATCTGCTGCACGCGTCGGCCCCCTTTCTCTGCCGGGCGGCGGAATTGGAAAACTTCAATTTTTTCGGCAAGGTGTTGAGCGGTCAACTGGAACAAGAACCGCGCTGGAAACGGGCTTATCACACCATGGACGGATGCATCGGCGAAGCGGTGGGCCGGCTTTATGTGGAAAAATATTTCCCGCCGGCCGCAAAGGCGCGCATGAAGGACCTAGTGGAAAATCTTCAAACCGTCTTCCGCGATCACCTGGAAAAAGCGGATTGGATGACCGACGCCACCAAGGCAAAGGCGCTGGCAAAATTCGCGCGCTTTACCAAGAAAATAGGCTACCCCGACAAATTCCGGGATTACTCGTCCATCTTAATCACGCGGGACGATTACCTGGGCAACGTGCGGCGGTCGGCCGCATTTGAAGAACGCCGGGAAATCGCCCGCGTCGGCCTGGCGGTTGACCGCTCGGAATGGGATATGACCCCGCCGACGGTGAACGCTTATTTTAATCCGGTTCAAAACGAAATCGTTTTCCCCGCGGGCATTTTGCAACCGCCCTTCTTTGACGCTTCCATGGACGACGCGGTCAACTACGGGGCCATTGGAGTCGTCATTGGGCACGAAATCACGCACGGTTACGACGACCAGGGACGCAAGTATGACGCCGACGGCAATTTGAACGAATGGTGGACGGCGGCGGACGCAAAGGAATTCGACGCCCGGGTCCAAAAGGTGGTTGATGAATACAACGCCTTTGAAACATTGCCCGGCGTGCATGTGAACGGACGGCTGACTCTGGGCGAAAACCTGGCCGATTTGGGGGGAATCAGCATCGCCTACGACGCGCTGGAGCGAACCTTGGCGCGGGACCCGTCAAAAAGAAAATTGATTGACGGATTAACGCCAGAGCAGCGGTTTTTCATTTCGTTCGCGCAAATCTGGCGGACGAACATCCGGGAGGCCGAGGCGCGGCGGCTGGTGACGGTTGATCCTCATTCACCCGGCCGTTTCCGGGCGGTGGGGCCGCTGGTCAATTACCAGCAGTTCTTCGACGCCTTCAACATCAAGCCAGGCGACCCGATGTGGCGGCAGCCGGAACTGCGCGCCCATGTCTGGTGAAAACAAAAACACGCAAATTTCACTTCCCTGCCGTGCCGATACTTTTATAGTGAGAACGTTATGCAACACCCCGTTGAAGCGACTTTAAGCCATCTGAAGGAAAAACTGCTCATGATGAGCAGTTATGCCGAGAGCGCAGTCAGCCAGGCCGTCCGGGCGGTGACCCAGCGCAATGACGCCCTGGCCAGCCAAGTCCAGGCCGACGACGACATCATGGACCAATATGAAGTTGAGATCGACGAGATGGCCATTCAATTGCTGGGAAAGTCGCCGGTGGACGCGGATTTGCGGCTGATCACGGTGGCGATGAAAATTTCGCAAAACCTGGAGCGGATCGGGGATGAAGCGACAACCATCGCACGGCGGGCCATGGAATTGAATCAGGACGCCCCGCTGCCGGCGCAGTTGGAAATTCCGCGCATGGCGGCCATCGCGCTCGACATGCTGAAGGATGCCCTGGACTGCTTTGTCAACAAACAGGCCGAAAAAGCCCGCGCCATCGTGCCGCGAGACAAGGAAGTGGACGACATCAACCGGCAGATTCACCGGGATCTTTCGCGGCACATGGCGGATAATCCGCCGGCCATCCCCCGCTGCCTCGACCTGATGACCGTTTCGAAAAGCCTGGAACGGGTGGCGGATCACGCCACCAATATCGCGCAACAGGTGGTATATTTATGCGAGGCGCAAGACATCCGGCACAAGCCGCTCCCGTTATGAACCTGTTTTTTCTCCGCCATGCCAAAGCCTGCGCGCGCGGCCGCAAATGGGCTTCGGACGAAGCCCGCCCCCTGACCCGCGACGGCGAGAAAAAAATGTTTGAAGTGGCGCGGGGGATCAAGGCGCTGGACCTGCCGCTGGATTTGATTCTGACCAGTCCCTCCATCCGGGCCTTCCGCACGGCGGAAATTCTGGGCGAGATCCTCGAGTCAAAAAGAGTGATCGAAACCGGGAACCTCGCTCCGGAAGCGGCGCTGAAAAGCGTGATCGGGGAGATCAAACGGAAGTATCCGAGGTCGAAGGAAATTGCGCTGGTGGGACACGAACCGTTTATGAGCCGGCTAATTTCGGTGTTATTGACAGGCGGAGACAAACTGCCCCTCGAACTGCGCAAGGCCGGATTGTGCAAATTGACGGTCAAGAGCCTGCGTTTTAGCGCATGCGGTTCTCTGGAGTGGTTGCTGACGCCCAACCAATTGGTTTGCCTGGGCAGGGGCAAACGCTGAATTTAGTTCATCCAACCAATGGCGCGTGCCAACCATACCAGACCGTAGGCCAGCAGGGCGGTGGCCGGAATGGTCATAATCCACGCCCAAACAATTCGCTCTACCAATGTCCAGTTGAGCGCGCTGAAACGCCGGGCGCAACCCACCCCCATGATGGCGGTGGTGATGACGTGAGTGGTGGAGACGGACATGCCCAGCCTGCCGGTCAACATCAGGACAGACGCGGCGGTCGTTTCGGCGGCAAAACCATGAATGGGACGCATCCGGACCAGCTTGTGACCAAGCGTCTGAATAATGCGCCACCCCCCGATGTAAGTGCCAAGAGCCATGACCAGTCCGCAAAGTATGATCACCCAATGTCTGATCTCAAAAGTGGGTGTGTTGAGAAACGACAGCCAGGAGGGCGCGTTTTTAAGATCGCCATTCTCGGTCGCGACGAAGCAGGCCAGGGCCACGATGCCCATGGTTTTTTGTCCGTCGGCAAAACCGTGCGCCCATCCCATGTAGGAGGCACTGGCCAGTTGCAACTTGCCAAAAAGCCGGTCCACAAAGCGGGGACGCAACGGACGGATGAGGGCAAATAGCAATCCCATGACAATCATGCCGCCGATGAATCCGAACACCGGCGAAGTGATCATAGGCACAATGACCTTGGGATAGACGCCATCCTTGACCACATGGCCGGAAACGGCATCCACCTTTGTCATCGACCATTTGATGACACTCCAATGATTGTGAGCAGATGCAAAGGCCGCGCCGAGCAATCCGCCCAGCAATGAATGACTGGAACTGGAGGGCAGGCCAAAATACCAGGTAAGCATATTCCAGGTGATGCCGGCGATCATGGCGCAAAAGATGGTGGAGGTGGTGATGAACTGGGAATCCACCAAGCCGGCCCCGATGGTTTTAGCCACGGCCACGCCGGAAAGCGCGCCGATAAAATTGGTGGTTGCCCCCATCACAACTGCCTGGCGCGGCGTCAGGACGCGGGTCCCCACAACCGTGGCAATGGCGTTGGCCGCATCGTGAAAACCGTTGGTAAATGTAAACACCAATACGGTGCCGATGACCAAAAGAAGGAAGTACACCGGATCCATAGGTGCCTATGAATGTTTTAACACCACATTGGCCACCACGTTGCCGACGTCGCGGCAGCGATCCACCACTTTCTCCAGCAGCTCGTACAAATCCTTGACTATGATAATGGTCAACGTCGGATGGGCGCTCTTGTAAAGTTCCTGCAACAGTTGCAGCATGAGCTTGTCGGCGTCGCCTTCGATGATTTGAAGTTTTTGATTGGTGGCGTTGACCTCCTCAAATTGGGATTTCTCCAATGCCTGGATCATCGTGGCCACGATGTCGGTGCATTGTTCGGCCAGGGCGACTTGCCGGGAAAAATCCACCTCGCGCAGCATCGCGCCGCAAGCGGAATGGCGTTCGGCAAACTTTTCGACCGTCTTGGGAATCTTGTAAAGCGCATTGGAGATCGCCTCTATGTCCTCCGGATCAAGGGAGGTGATGGAGGTGCGGGCAAGCAATTCGGCGATGCGGACGGTGATTATTTTATCCTTGCGCCGGACGTCAATAAAAGCTTCCAGGCTGGGTTGGTCGGTGGGGTTTTTCAGGATGGCCTTGAGCGCTTGGATGCTGCTGCGGCCGGCATCGGCGCTCTCCTTCAGTAATGCGAGAAATTCATCATCCTTGGCAAACCACTGTTGAATCGAAAACATAATAATAAATCTCTGATGAAACCGCTCCGTCCGCCGGGGTATTTATGGAAAAGCTGACGTTGACGGCGGCTTGTCGATGACAAGCCACACGGCGCACGGCCCCCCGTTCCAAACGCATGTGGACTCCCTTCCACCAGTGAAATTTTCACGGATGCGTCCACACTGGCCGCACGGTTTCAAGACCGTAAAATTAGAGCAGAGAGGGGCCGTTTTGTCGAGTGACAATCGCGTGGCAATTGTGTGACTTTTTGCCACATTCCCCTCGGTGGAGGAGGCCAGATCAAATGACCGCAACCCTGACTTCCAGATGCTTATTCGTAGGTCTTTTCCAACTGCTTGACCCGCTCATAGACGGGCGAATCGGGCTGCACACGATTCTTGACCTTGGCAAATTCCCGGCGGGCTTCGCCAGGACTGCTTTGCGCCAGCAACACAACATAGTCCAATTCAATCCAAGCCCGGCGGGGATCGCTGATGGTATTGCCGTACATGGCCAGAAAATCGCGCAAACCCGGCGCGCCGCGCAAACGGGCGGCGTCAAGCACAGGTTGCAACTTGGGCGGCATGCCGGCCAGTTGATCTCCGGAGGAAGGGACGTAGGCCGGCGCGCTGGGCGGCGGTTCGTTCTTGTTCTTGAATTGGCCCCAATAGTTGTAGAACTGCCAGGCGCCCATGGTCAAACCGACGACAATAACTAATCCAATAAGGAATTTCATGGTGCTTCCGTCCGCTCAATACGCGCTCCCAGCTTGCGCAGTTTACCATCTATGTTTTCATACCCGCGATCTATGTGATAGACCCGGCTGACCTCCGTCGTGCCGCGCGCCGCCAGCCCGGCGATGACCAGGGCGGCCGAAGCGCGCAAGTCGCTCGCCATGACAGGAGCGCCGCTGAGATGGCCTCCCCCTTTGACAATGGCGCTGGGACCTTCTATGGCGATGTCCGCCCCAAGTCGGGCCAGTTCGCTGACATGCATGAAACGCGATTCAAAAATTCTCTCGGTGATGATGCTGATCCCCGGCGTCAGGGCCATGAGCACCATGATTTGCGCCTGCACATCGGTGGGAAATCCGGAGTAAGGCAGCGTAGTGATGTCCACCGGTTTCAATTTCCCTTTGCGCGAAATGTTCAAAGCCGCCCCACTGCGCTCCACCGTGACTCCCGCCTCCTTCAATTTGTCCAGAACGGCGTGAAGATGATCGGGCCGCGCGCCGCGAAGCGTGACCTCGCCGCCGGTCGCAGCCGCCGCCACCGCAAAAGTGGCCGCCTCAATCCGGTCTGGAATCACCTCGTGTTCCGCGCCGTGCAGTTTTTTCACGCCGGTGATGGTGATGGTGGGGCTGCCGGCCCCGCAAACTTTCGCCCCCATGTCGTTGAGGAAATTGGCCAGGTCAACCACTTCCGGTTCGCAGGCCGCGCTCTCGATCACAGTGATGCCCCCGGCCAGGGCGGCGGCCATCATGACATTGGCGGTGCCCAGCACGGTCGGGCCGGAACGCCCGCCCAAGAACAATTCGGCGCCCCGCAATTTTCGGACGGCGGCATTGACATATCCTTTGTCAATACTGATTTTTGCCCCAAGCGCCTTCAGGCCTTTGAGGTGCAAATCAATCGGGCGCGCCCCGATGACGCATCCGCCCGGCATGGAAACCATGGCCTTGCCGGTGCGACCGAGCAAGGGGCCGAGAATGCAGACGGAACCGCGCATCTTGCGAATCAACTCGTAATCGCCGACCCCGGTGATTTTGGCCGCCTGAACATGCAGGACATCGCCGTCGAACCTGACTGTCGCGCCCAATGACTCCAGTATTTGGGCCATGAAACGGACGTCGCTCAAATTGGGCACGCGCCGGATGATGCAGGGTTCAGATGTAAGAAGAGTTGCGGCCATGATGGGCAGCACGGCATTTTTCGCGCCGCTAATCATTACCTCTCCGCGCAGGGGTATTCCGCCTTTTATGAGAAATCGATCCATTTGGTGCTCCTAAGCCGGAGCGGCTCCATCGTGGAATTCCGCCGCCTGATGCGCAACAAAAATCCTCTCCAGCTTGTTGTAGTCCGGCTCTATCGCCTCCACCGTCCAGCCGCTTTGCGCGAATATTTTCCCCACCTGCCCCCCGCCGTCATCGTTCAATTCCAGCATGACCCGCCCGCCCGGACGCAGGAACGGCCTCGCCTCGGACGCGATGCGCCGGTAAAAAT
>Ga0181535_10004278_pt1 | contig 16019 bp, 13 predicted proteins | sample PEATcosm2014_Bin_44_FD_119774 | JGI IMG/M metagenome (GOLD analysis project Ga0181535, IMG submission 119774) | Peatland microbial communities from MTU Mesocosm Facility, Houghton, MI, USA - PEATcosm2014_Bin17_30_metaG | ecosystem: Environmental > Terrestrial > Soil > Wetlands > Peat | place... | reverse complement strand
GACGGAGGTAAAGCCCCCGGCCACAGCGGCCGCCAAGCCGGTTTGAAGCGTTTCCGACGCCTCGCCCCCCGGCTCCCGCAAATGTACGTGGATGTCCACAAAGCCCGGCGCCACCACGTGCCCGCGGGCGTCGAGCGTTTCATCCGCCCCGTCCGCGAGGTTCGGGCCGATCTCGCGAATGACGCCGTCCTCAATGCGTATGTCCAACGCCCCGTCGAGATTGTCTTCCGGGGAAACTATGCGTCCGCCCTTGATGAGTGTGGAAGCCATGAGGTCCTCGTTGATACTGGTAATTTGACAGGCAGTATAGCACCGGTGCCGAGATTCGAGCAGGAACAGGGAAATTCGATTGGGAAGGGGCTTTCCCCGATCATTCCGTTGTCTTCAGTGGCGCCACAAATAAAGCCGGTGACACTAATGGGAACAGCGGCAGCAGACAATCCTTCACCGGCTGGTAAGTCTTGCGGTGCTCGGAGCACGGGCCGAAGCGGGCGAGCGCAGACAGGTGATCGTGTGTGCCATAACCTTTGTTCCTGGCGAGGCAGTATTGCGGAAACACGCGATCGAGTCTTCCCATGTGTTCGTCGCGGGCCACCTTGGCCAAAATCGACGCGGCGGCAATAGATACCGAGCGAGCATCGCCGTGGATGATGGCGCGGTGAGAAATGCAAAAATCTCCATCGGCTTCGCGCAGGGGCATTGCATCCGTGAGGATAAAATCCGGCGTGGGGCTGAGAGCTTTGATCGCGCGCAGCATTCCTTGACGGGAGGCTTCGTAAACGTTAAGAAGGTCCACTTCCTCGGCACTCACCGCCACTACCTGCCACGCCAGAGCCTTGGCGCGGATTTCCACTGCCAGGGATTCGCGCACCCGCGCCGTGAGCTTCTTGGAGTCATCGATGCCGGGGATCGGTTCCGCGGCGGGATCAAGGATAACCGCTGCGGCATAAACCGGCCCCAGCAGCGCGCCTCGCCCAGCTTCGTCGCAACCGGCAATGTAGCGGCACCCCTGGCGCAAGGCCAGCGATTCAAGCTGAAGCGTGCATCGAAAGTCGGCAGGGTCGCGTAGACGTGGCATGAGGCTCGAAGTCAGTTTTATCCGTTTGCGAGCGCGTATGCAAGAGGGAATTGCGACCGCAGCGGCGACTACGCCGCGTCTACTTTTTCCCCAGGGCCTCTTCTACCGAGCGCAGCATCATAACGTCTTCCTGGTTGTAGGCGAGCACTTCTTTTCGAATCGCCTCGTCCCGAGTGGCTTCGTATTTCTTCCACATTTCGTCTGCCCATTTGCCATCTTTGCCCGGCAGCTTTCGCTGAAGCCCCAGGGTCTGCTCCACCACCTTCAGCCCGCCCCAGAGGCCTTTCCGCCAACATTCCGGGCACAGGTCCACATGCACGAACTCCTGGTCGAGCACGACTCCCAGTTGCGCTGCAATCACCGGAAAGTCAAACCCCGTATAACCCTTTACCTTGTCGGGAACCGATCGCCCATTGTAAGTTACCAGCCGCTCCACCCCTTTCAGCACCAACATGAGGTTAGCCCGCGTGACGTCGTTCCCCACTAACTGGATGAAAGCGTCGCTCTCCCCGTCCAAAACCCTCACTCCAATGACAGTAATCCGGTGATGTTTGTAGTCCTTGAACAGCCGCTGATCGATAAAGGTCCCGTCGTAGCTGGTTTCAATGTCGAGGTACGCGGTCTTCATGGTCTCTTCACTCCGGTTAGCCTGGCATAAAATGCAACTCTAGATTTCTCGATAGCTCGGTCCGCCAGGAACCTATTCTCGCCCCAGGAATTCGCGGCGCTTACGGGGCTTCGCGGGCCGGCCCGTTTCCACCGAGCGCGCCAATTGCACCGCGTCAAATCCAAACTTTTGCCGAAGATGGTCAGCCGCCTTGAGCGCTTTATCAAGCTTCTCGTGCCGGGCGGCATCGATCAAGCTGCGCTGGAACACCACGCGCTCAAGATTCGACGTGCGGACCCCCACTAATCGGATCTTCTGCTTGCCGTCCCAGGCGTGTTCGAGCAACCGCAGCACGTTCGAGAAAATGACGGAATCGAGATTGGTGGGTTCGTCAAGCGTGGCGTCTCTCGTCAGGGTCTTGAATGGAGCAAAGCGCAGCTTCAGCCCCACCGTGCGCGCAAAGAGGCCGTGGTCGCGCAGGCGGCGGGCAACGAGCTGAGCAAGGTACGAGAGCGTGCGCTCGACTTCTTCGCCTTTGTCGATATTCGTATCGAAAGTGGTTTCGTGGCTGATCGACTTGGGCTCTTCTTCGTACTGGTAGGCTTCGATATCCAGGCCGCAGGACTTGGTATAGAGCCATTCGCCGAATTTTCCGAACCGCTCCCGCAGTTTCTCCCGTCCCATTTGCCGCAGATCGCCGATGGTGGCGAGGCCGAGCGAAAGCAACTCCGGCTCCGTCACTTTGCCGATGCCGGGCATGCGGCGAATGGGAAGCGGCGCAAGAAACCTCGCCTCGCAGCCCGGTAAGACGTAGAGGAGCCCGTGCGGTTTCGCCTGGTCGGAAGCGATTTTTGAAACCAGATGTGAAGTTGATAGGCCGATCGAACAGTTCAGGCCTGTTCGTCGCTTGATGGTGCGGATCAATCGATCGGCGCCGCGAAATGCCGAACCGTGCAGTCGCTCGCAGCCTGTCAGGTCAAGGTATGCTTCATCGATGGAAACCATCTCGACTACGGGTGTGAATTCTTCAAAGATCAGGTGAATCTTGCGCGAATACTCGCCGTATTTATGATGATGGCCACGCAGGAAAATCGCGTGCGGGCAGAGCTTTTTTGCGGTGCCAACCGGCATGGCCGAATGTACGCCGAACTTGCGCGCCTCATAGCTCGCGGCCGCAACCACGCCGCGCCCATCAGGGTCAGCTCCCACTACCACGGCCTTCCCCTTGAGCGAAGGATCCTCAAGCTCCTCGACTGAAACGAAGAAGGCGTCCATGTCGACGTGGAGAATCTGGCGCAGCATGGCAAGCATAAGGGTAAAGGCTAAAGTGTAATGTGTAAAGAATGAGGCGCGAAGTGATGGGGTGATGTCGTTCCTACCCTTTAACCTTTACCCTTTAGCCTTCCGGACGCTTCTTCGCGCTCACCACCCTCGGAATTCCCGCCAGGTCCGGCGTCACCTTGATTTCGCCCCATTCCTCGCCCAGCAACGCCAGCACGCGCTCCCGCATGTTGTAGCCGATTTCCACAACGACGCACCCGCCCGGCTTCAGCGCCATAAGAGCTTGTGGAAACAGGCGCGCATAGACTTCCTCGCCGCGTTCGAGGTCCCCACCCCAAGCGAGGCGAGGTTCGAAATCACGCACTTCACGCTGAACTTTATCAACTTCGTGCTTGCCGACATACGGAGGATTGGAGAGGACGAAGTCGAATGTTCCGGCAAAGTCGGGCTCGAGCAGCCGGTGCAGGAGGTCGCCTTCCAGAAACTTGACGCGTTCCGGCATGCCGAGGCGCACGGCATTGCGAGAAGCCACCACCAGCGCGACACGTGAAATATCTATGCCAAAGAAGATCGCCCGCGGGAATTCAGATGCCAGCGCCAGGGCAATACATCCCGATCCGGTACCCACGTCCGCAATTCGTAAGCGCGCGTCCTTCTCGTGGCCCTGGCGGCGCGCGAGATCCAGCACACATTCCACCATGTGCTCCGTCTCTGGCCGTGGGATCAGCACATCGGGTGTCACCTCAAAGTCCAGTCCCCAGAATTCCTGGTGGCCGATGATGTATTGGGTGGGTTTGCCCGTAGTTCGTTCTGTGATCAGTTGGGAATAGCGCTGGAGCGTTTCGGGCGGCACCTCTTTTTGCGCGTGGGTGTGCAGGTAGGCGCGGTCGCGCCCAAGAACGTGCATCAGCAGCAACTCGGCGGCAAGTTGCGCCGAGGGCACCTGGTGAGCGAGAAGGGTTTGGAGTCCTTGCCGAAGAGTGGCGCGGAGCTGTGGCATTGCCGATTTTCGATAGCCGATTGACAATTTTCGATTGCCACTGCCGAGTTGCTTTCAATCGGCAATCGAAAATCGGCAATTCTATCCCGCCAGCGCCGAGGGGGCATCGTCTTCCCCTGGTTCGCGCCTGGGGGGCTGCTTCAATTTTTCTGCCTGGTAGTAGGCAATGAGCGCGTCGATGATATCGTCCATTTTGCCATCGATAATCCGGTCGAGCTGATGCAAGGTCAGCCCGATGCGATGATCCGTCACGCGATTTTGGGGATAGTTATAGGTCCGAATCTTTTCACTGCGGTCGCCCGAGCCGATCATGGAGCGGCGCTCTTCGATGATCTGCTTCTGCTGATTCTGCAACTCCATTTCATAGAGACGGGAGCGAAGGACGCGCAAGGCCTTGGCGCGGTTCTTAATCTGCGATTTCTCATCCTGGCAGGAGACGATCATTCCGGTCGGCAGGTGGGTAAGGCGCACCGCGGAGTAGGTGGTATTCACCGACTGCCCGCCCGGCCCCGAGGAGCAAAACGTGTCAATCCGAATGTCCTTCGGGTCGATTTGGATTTCCACTTCGTCCGCTTCCGGCAGCACCGCCACGGTGATGGCCGAGGTGTGGATGCGTCCCTGCTGCTCGGTGTCGGGAACGCGCTGCACGCGGTGGACTCCGCTTTCGTACTTGAGCTTGCTGTAAACTTTCTGACCCTCCACCAGCGCGATGACTTCCTTCAGGCCGCCGACTCCCGACATGCTCGATGAAAGCACTTCCACGCGCCAGCGCTGCGACTCCGCGTAGCGGGTGTACATGCGGAAAATGTCCTGGGCAAACAGCGAGGCTTCGTCTCCCCCAGTGCCGGCGCGGATTTCCAGCACAACGTTCTTCTCGTCGTTGGGGTCCCGGGGCAGGAGTAGAAGTCTCAGTTCCTGCTCTACCTTCTCCTCGCGCTTCTCCAGTTCGAGGAGCTCTTCATGCGCCATCGCTTTCATTTCCGGGTCAGAAGAAGACTCGTCGACCAATGTCTTCGTTTCCTTGACCGATTTGTTGATCGTCTTCCACTCTTGGAATTTCTCGACTATTTCCGTAAGGTCCGCGCGCGCCTTCGCGGTTTTCTGATAAAGGGCAGGGTCGGCCAACACTTCGGGTTTGCCGAGTTGCGCCGTCAGCCCCTCGTACTGCGATTCGATTTCCGCAAGCTTGTCAAAATAGTGCATATATCTTAATACAGTATACAGGAAACGGTAAACACTAAACGGGGAACATCTCCGCCGCTCCGTATGCTGTCTACCGTATGCCGTCTACTGCCTTTACGCCACAATCAGCTCGCCGCCGCGGCTCTGCTCGAGGGTCATGGCCGTTTCCAGGGCCTTGATTGCGGTTTCCAGTTGGCTGTCATCGGGCTCGCGAGTGGTGACGCGCTGAAGCCAGAGGCCGGGCTGCGACGCCCATTTCCACAGACTGCCCTTTGACCTCGCGGCAAAGCGGATGAACTCATAGGATAACCCGGTGATCACCGGGAGCAGAACGATCCGCCCGACGAATCGGAGCCAAAACGAATGAAAGGGCAGAAACATGTAAAGCACCATGGAAATGCCCATTACTACGAGGAGAAAACTGGTGCCACAACGAGGGTGAAAACGCGTGCAAGCGCGCGCCGTCGCCACATTAATCGGGCCCCGCTTTTCAAAAGCCCAGACCACTTTGTGTTCGGCGCCGTGATATTCGAACACTCGCTGGATTTCCTTCCATTGCGAAATCAGGAAGAGGAAGGCCAGGAATAAGACGATTCGAATGGAGCCGTCGAGCAAATTGAACGTCAAGTTGTTGTCGGTCCGCAGGTACCGGTGGGTAATCCCGGTAGCCAGATAAAGCGGCACAAGCTTGTACATGAAAATGAAAAAGGCCAGAGAGAAAGCCACATTGGCGGCGAGTACCCAACCGCTCAGTTCCTTGGGCTTTGAAGGCTTTATGGACTCCGAACCCGCCGCCTCCGGCTCCTCCAGCGCTTGTTCGGCGGAGTAACGCAAGGCACGGATCCCCAGCACCAGTGCCTGGCCCAGCACGCCGAGTCCTCGCAAAAGGGGATACTTCAGCCAAGGGTGTCTTTCCGAAGGCCGGTCCAAGTAGGCTTGCGTCACGGCCAACGACCCGCTGGGTTGGCGTACCGCCACGGCATAGGAGTGCGGCGAGCGCATCATCACACCTTCGATGACCGCTTGGCCGCCCATCAGGGCTTCTTCCGGCGCCTGAAGGAGAGGCAGCGTGATCAGCCGAAGCGACCGGCGCACCGTCCTGTGTAAGACAGTCAATATGCGAGTCATTACAAAAGGGTCCAGTCTAACTTTCCGAAGCAATTCGTCCTGTCGAGGATGTAATCCCGGCGTCCTGATGGTGACACAGAAACGCTCCCCACACCCCAAGGCTACAGCCCAGAATAGCTGTTATTGCCGAAGAGTGTCAAATCACCATACAGTTTTTCGACTCCTCGCGCTATAATGGCCGCGCTTGCATTTCAGTCGAAAAAATGCGCGCCGGCGGAGGTCCCGCCCATGATCGCTCCAACCCTACGCTTGGGTGATGTGCTCGACGACTATTGTCCGCGTTGTAAGCTGCTGCTTAATCATGCGGTGGCCAGCCTGGTGAATGGCACCGTAGTGAAGGTCGTTTGCCAGACCTGCCATACCGAACATCCTTTCAAGAACGCCGAGGTCCCGCCCAAGAAGAAAGCGGGCCCGAAGGCGGCTTTGTTGGCCGAAGTCCTCGCAAAGGTTGCTCCCGCCGCACCGGACGCAGCGCCGGCCGACAAGCCTCCTGAGTCCGAAGAGGTTGCGGAGCCGCCCAAGAAAAAACGCGCCGCCACTCCTGCCCGTTACATTACGCGGCACGCCACACGCCCTCCCCGCGGCAGTCACTAAGTGGGTTTGCCCACAGGCTCGCGAGGGGCCATTGCAGCGGGGGATGGGCGGCGGAACTTTCAGCCGCCGGTTCGCCCCAAGACGCGGACTTTGTCTCGCGAAACCAGCTCGTATTCTGTTCCCCTCCATTTGATCCGCCGCGTAAAGCCGGCCACAACAAAATTCCCAAGCATGATCCACGGAACCAGCGGCGATAATTGCCAATAGCAGGAAGCGCCAGCGCCGGTTCCCGCGGCAAAGAGCTCCTGCGCCACAAGAGACCGAATATAGCCTTTGCCGGCGCCGACCAGAAGAACCACGGCCAGGGTAAACGCCTCGGCCAACCGCTGAATCGTCGTAGGGCCTGGCATTGTGATTACGATTATCCCTAGCGTGACCGTCCCGCAATAAAAGAGGTATGCGGCCAGGCCGAGCTTCCATAAGTGAGATGCGTAAACCCTCGTGATGATGATTTGCCGGGTTGACCAGCGGAGAAATTCCCGCAGGCTGGATTCTCCCCGAGACGCCACCAGGCATCGGGGCTCAAACGTGATCTTTCCACCCGCGTCGCGAACCGCGCGCGTCAGGGCGTAATCGTCACTCGCAGTGTTGGCCCAATAGCGTTCCGCTATTCCCAATCGGCGAAAATCGGCGGCGCGGATGGCCATCGAGCCGCCCCACGCGAAATTGTGATCGTGGTTGCCCATCATGGTGGCGATCGAAGTGTCCCATGCAGCGCGCAGCCGCGACACGAAACCCTCACCCGGCAAATACCAACGGAAGCCGGTGCTGACCGTCGTTTCAGGATTGGCGAGAGACGCCACAAGCGATCGCAGCCAGTTCGCCGAGGGCGTAGCGTCGATATCCGCAAAGACCAACACTTGGGCGGCCGGGTCCACCGCCTCGATTCCGTGCAGCAGGTTGTTGACCTTCTCACCCCGGCCATCGGTAACTCCGGCCACGACGAGTGATGTTTGGGGCCTGCGGATTACGCCGGACACAGGACGCGCCGCCAGCTTTGCGCTCAGCTTTTGATAAACCGATTCTTCCACGGTGGCGACGACGAAAACAATCTGGTACTTTGGGTAATCCTGATCCAGGAACCGGTCGAGGTTCTCATCAAACCCTACATCCACGCCCTTGCACGGGATGACCACGGCCGCGAATGGCGCATAGCTTCCTGCCGGGCTGCTTCGTCTCCGCCTGACAAAACGGAGAAAGCGAGTTCCATCAACGAGAGCCCAAGCGCTCTGGACCACCAGTAACCCGGCGGCCAAAAGAGAGGTTTTCACGGCCCAAAGCATCAGCCGATTCCCGCCTTTAGATTGGGAGAAGTGACGAACCTGACAAAGGGGGAGTGTACCATAGGGACCCAGACGCACTTCCAAGTCTACCGGATGGGAGCAGACGCCGTTGTCTCACTCGGACCTCGGCGTACCTGGCCCTCCTCCAAGCTACTTATTTTTCATACACTTATTGGGATACGCGAAATATACGCGGAATACTGAAGCTATAAGGCCATCATTTTCTGCAATTTAACGGGATAGCGGGAATAAAGCCGAAAAGTGGTGACTTTTTGAGGTCAAAAATCGATGTAACTAGGTTTGCTTTCTATAATTAATCGGCTATTTTGACTAACTATCGTGTTTTCAAATGCTTGATGGCTTCCAACATTTTGTCCGATATTTGTCCGTTTGTTTTCATCAACTTATTGGGACCACCCTTCATTTTTGATGTTTTTTATTTTTGGTGAGTGGGCTTGATTGGCATCGATAAAATGTCGCTTTGTGCCGCTTTGTGCCGCTTTCAAAGGGGTCAATTCGTCTATTCCTCTCGTGATTTCCAGCCCGCGGGAGAGACTTTCCCCACCCACGGCGGGTGCGCGATTTGACTCCACCAAATATGAAGGCAGCAATTTGGCCTCCAAACCTAGCGTCGAGGCCAACGGACTGCCCGATCATCAGCGGAAAAGCGAGGGTGCTCTTACTTTTTCTCCGGCGCCCTGGCTGCTTTCGCCTCCATTTCGCTTGCCCCGAGGAAACTTCGCGGACTCTGACGTTGCCCTGCAGCTCAGCGCCCCGGCGCCGAACCCGCGTAACTTTCTGCTAAGATGGTTTGGGTTCCGGTGCCCTGAGGGGCAGCATTATGTTTGCGCGCCATAATCGGATAATAGGCAGCATTTTCCTCTTCGGCGATGTTCTTCTGGCGCTGGCAAGTTTCGGTCTGGCACACCTAATTCGATCCCACCTTGCAGGCGTGCGGCCCTTATACCCACTTTCCAATTGGATGATTCCCCTCACCGTCGTAATTTGGGTCGGCGCGGGGCTGGCGGCGGGAATCTACCGCGAGGTCCACGAGGAGAACTTACGCCGCGCATTCGGCGATCCCCTCAAGGTCGCCCTCGCCTCCACCGTCCTCCTTTTCGCCGCAACTTTCGCCCTGCATTTGGAATTCATCAGCCGCCTGCTCTTAGTGATTTACGCGCTGATCGACCTCTTGGTCACGACGGCCTTCCGCCTGCTGGCATGGCGTTTTGCTGCGACGTTGCAAAGAAGGGTCGCGGGTTTTCGCAACTTCCTTCTTGTCGGCGACGGCCCGGAGGTGGCGGAGATTGCGCGAACCCTGGAGGCGAATGAGGCGCGCGGAATGCGTCTCTTCGGGTTCGTTAGCATCCGAACTGGGACTCCCGACGCTCTCCCCGCCGGCCTCACTCGGTCGTACCCCACCGTCACGCTTCCCGAGCTTCCCGATCTCCTGCGGCGTCAAGTTATCGACGAGGTGATTTTTGCGGTTGGCAAGGAGGACTTGGAAAAGCTCGAAGACACGTTTCTCGTCTGCGAAGAAGAGGGGGTCAAGACGCGCGTGCTCCTCAGTTTCTTCCCCCAGGCCATCGCCAAAGTCTATGTGGAGCGCCTGGGCTCCAAACCCTTGCTGACTTTTTCCGCAACTCCCGAAGATGAATCCCTGCTTCTCAAGCGGGGGCTGGATTTCATCCTGGCGCTGATTTCCCTAGTGGTCCTCTCCCCACTGCTGCTGGTTTTGACAGCGCTGGTTAAACTCACCTCGCGCGGTCCGATTCTCTTTTCCCAAACACGCTGCGGCCTGGGCGGGCGAAGATTCACTCTCTACAAATTCCGTTCAATGCGGGCGGACGCTGACCTGCTGCGGGAAGAGCTCGAGGCTTTGAACGAAGTGGACGGTCCAGTTTTCAAGATCAGAAACGATCCGCGCTGCACCCCCATCGGACGCCTGATGCGCAAGTTCAGCCTTGATGAACTCCCTCAGCTCGTCAATATCATCAAAGGTGATATGTCCTTTGTAGGTCCGCGCCCGCCTCTTCCCGAGGAAGTGGAAAAGTACGAGCGCTGGCAGCGGCGCCGCTTGCGCATGCAACCCGGGCTGACCTGTTTGTGGGCGCTTGAAGGGCGCAGTAAACTCAGCTTCCGGCGTTGGATGGAGTTGGACCTGGAATACATCGACCACTGGTCCATGATGCTGGATTGGAAAATCCTTCTGAAGACGATTCCGATTGTTCTGGTGGGGCGCGGCGCGAGTTAGTCCTTGAGAGCCGTTGAGTAGGCTTCGAGCAAGGCCAGCTTTTCGTTGTCCCAGTTCAGCTTTTCCTCGATGCGCTTGCGTCCGCGCGCGCCCAGTTCCGCTCGAAGGCTGGCGGAATCCAAAAGAGTCATGAGCTTTTGAGCGAAGTCTTCCGTGTCGTCCTGCCGCGCATACAACGCCGCATCACCCGCCGACCGCCGGCCTTCTGTCAGGTCGTAAAGAACCACGGGCAGGCCGAAGGCCATATACTCCAGAATCTTGTTCATCGTCGACTTGTCGTTCATGGGCGTCGCCCGGTCGGGGGCCACGCCGAAAGCCGCGTTCGAGAAGTAGGCCGCAACATCATCGTCAGGTAATCTACCGGTGAATTTCACCAAAGTGTCGAGCCCCTTTTCGTTAGCTAGAACTTTAAGGTGTGGGAGTTCCGGACCTGAACCGATCAGGACAAATAGGGTGTCGTCGCAGTTGCGGAGCTTGGTGAGGTGGGCAATCGACTCCAGCAGCAGATCCAGTCCATCTTGATGGCCCATGACGCCCAGATACACGACCAAATGGCGGCGGCCCTCCTTGAGTTCGGGTTGTGGAGGCCGTATACGGATTCTCGCCAGGTCCGGGCAACTTCGCACCACAAAGACCCGGTCGCGTGCTATGTCGCCGCGACCCACGGCCACTTCACGGTAGGATTCGTTGGTGGCAATCGAGACGCTCGCGGTTCGGAAGGTCCAGCGTTCAGCCCAGCACACCAGCTTGTATCCGAGGTCATGACGGTGAAATTTGGTTTCGTAAAGCTCGGGGTTCAAGTCGTGGTGGTCGAAGATGAATCGCACGCCGAATAGCTTGAAGAAAATCCCGATCAGGAAAATCGTGTCGGGCGGATTGCACGCTTGGAGGATGCGGAATCGGGTCCGCCAATACACGCGCAACGAGAGCAGGAATTGAGCCGTCAGTGCCCAGGCATATTCGACAAGGTAGCCGAGGGGCCCGGAGGCCTCCCAGAGCCAGTGACGATAAATCTCAATACCTTCGAGCGTTTCGCGGCTCTTTTGGAATCCGGAGCCTTTCGGGCAGATGATGGAGACTCGATATCCGGCGTCGCGCAACGTGCGCGCTTCCTGCCACACTCGCCGGTCGATGGGGACAGGCAGGTTTTCAATAATAATGCAGACGGCGGGCCGCTCATCGGGCATGGCGACAATACCAGCACCATCGCTTCTTTCTGCTCCCCGCTTGTCACTCGTCACTTGTCACTCGTCACTTTGTTTTCAAATCCGTTCCCACAAGCCGGGTAAAGCAGGTGGTAGAGCGTCATCACCTGTGGCCGCGGATACGACCGGCCATCACGCAGGAATCCGTAGTCACCCGTGGTGTATGCGAAGCTTCCATCGGGGCGCTGGCGCTGGAGGAGGCGGGCATAACATCGCGCGCTTCCCTCCCACGATTCCGATTGATGATTGCCGATTGATGATTGCCGATTGGCGCCGATCGGCAATTTCTCCGCTTCCCACAGGGCCGCCGCCAGTACCGCAGTATAGTAATCCGTCTCCGGCTTCGAGTGGAAGCAATCGGCGGCGCTCGCGCCCGTTTGAGTAACACCTTTCGAAAGGAATACTGCGAGGGCTGCGAGAAGACGTTCCAGACGAGGATCTGGGCGCAGGGCATTTGCCCAGGCGAGCTTCAGAAATTGAAATGCATTGTACTGGTGGCAGAGGTAATGAACGCGGCCCTTCTCATACGGGCCATCGACGATATAAGGCAACTCCCCCGTGGGGAGCTGCGCGCTCACCAGGAAATCCAGCATGGCATCCACATGCTGGAGGAACCGGGCATCGCCGGAGGCTTTCCACAGCCGCAGGAAAAGCCACACGGCCTCCGCGGAATTATTGGGAACCTTCCCTCGCGGCTTATCGAAGTAATTAATCGCTTCTCCTGGTGTATGGGGCTGAAAACCGATCGTCTCGACCAGGTAATCGTACCAGCGAATCGCTGCTTTAAGGAGTTCTTCCCGCGGTTCACGCGCGTACGTAGCGAGAAGTCCTACCGCCCCCCAATCGCCCTCCACGGTGGCGATCAGATCCTTGCGCTCAGGGAGGGGATACAGCCAGAACCCTTCGGACTGTTGAAGCCGGAGAGTCGCGTCAGTGCTTTCCAGGGCGAGCGCGCGATATGTTTGTTCCCCTGTCGCTTCATGGAGCATCCAGTTGCACAAAATCCAATAGCCCTGCGATTGCATGAAAACGTAATCGTCTCTCCACCGAAGAAAAGGCAGACCCGCTTTCAAGAACCTCCAAAGGCGCAAATTGAAGCGCACGCCGGCGTCGGGACCGTGAACCAATCCTCGAGAGTAATGGCGTCGCAGCAGATGTCCGTGCAACTCCTCGGCGGCGCGGGTGAGTTCCTGGTTGGTGGGCATTTTCGCTTAGTCCAGTCCACAGATTACTCGGATCACGCAGATTATCTATCGGCAAAGACAATCTGCCGATGCTTGTCGGCCTATCGGTGCAAAGTTGCCGCGTAGACATTCACAATCTGTTGCGCCACGGCCTCCATCGATAGCTTCTGAACGCGGTTGCGGCCATTGGTGCGCCCGCCGCGGCGGCAGACTTCGATAATCTTTTCCGCGATTGCCGCAACCTCACGGCGGACGAGATAACAGCCGGCCGTTGCACCGATCAACTCCGCTGCGTCGCCCACATCAACGGTAATTACCGGGAGGTTTGTTGCCATTGCCTCTTTGACTGCGTTGGGTGAGCCTTCCGACATGGAAACCATCACCAGCACATCAGCAGCGTTCATATAAAGCGGAATCTGTTCCTGCGGCAAGCCGCGGGCAGTTAGGAGCTCCAGCGCGGGAACCTGCTTGCGGGCCTCGGAAACTGCCGCATCGACCAGATCGAAACGCTTGCGCGCCTCGCCAGGGTTGTAAGGAAACAGCACAAACTTCTTGCTCAAGTCGAGGCCCAGAGCTTGGCGCGCCTGCGCCTGATCCATGGGACGGAACAAGTTGAGGTCAACGCCGTTGGGAATAATGTGCGCGGATGGCATGAGCAAGACGGAAGCCATTTGCCGTGATTTCACAATCACGGAGTTGCCCAAGCGCGCAACAACGAACCCGGAGAGTTTCAGGAATTGCCCCGCGAGGGTAATCCGCCCGCTCCGAGTCGGCCGGCCCAAAACATCGTCACCCATGAACGACACCACAACCGGCACGCGCCATTGCCAACGCGCGACCCAGCCGGAGAGGCCAAAGTGCGCGTGGATCAAGTCATACCGCTTCTTCTGGAGCTGCTTGCGAACCTGGCGGACACCGCGAAGGTAATTCCATGTTGATTCGCGGCCATTAATAAAGAGAACGTCAAACTCAACGCCGAGTTGGCGGAGAGATTCCATTTGCGCCTTCACAAAGCTGCCGTAACTCGGATCAGCTTCGGTCGGCCAGAGGTTGGTGACCACCAGAATTTGATACGAGGTCATGGGGATTCGGGCTCTCGGGCATCACCACGCTCGGGGAAGAAACTGGCAGCGGCGGGCTCTGATAATAGGAAGGCAAAATCATGACACCCGCTTCAAATAACCCCGTGGATTGAAAGTGATCAGGAAGTATTCGCGGCTGTCGTCAATTTGGAACCGCGAATCCTCGCGCACGAATTGCTCGACCGCCGCCAGGGGGCCGTCCACCGTTCCCAATCCGTCGCCGGCCCGGAAGAGATCGATGACCGTATCCTCAACGATGAGGTAGCTGCCCACGCCCACGAATTGAGCGTAGGTGCGCAGATCGCGCAGAACGTGCTCGCGCGAGTGGTCGCCATCATGAATAACCAGGCCGCGGCCGCCCCGCGCGATTTCGGCAATTTGCTCCAGTGTTCCGGGCGCCAGACTATCGCCCGTGATCTTGTGAATGCGCGGGTGTTCAACCTGGAAAAGCGAATGGTCGATATCCACGGCGACGACTTCACCCCGGCCGAGCAGGTCCAACATGTTGGCCAAAAATTTCGTACTGCCACCTTCCGCGTTGCCGATTTCAATAATGAAGTCCGGCTTCACTTCGTAAAGAATCTGCTGATAGACCCAGGCATCCAGGACCATCTTGCGCGCGGTCGAGCCCATCCAAGTGACTTTGTCGAAGAGCACGTCCTCGTGGTAGCGGATCATCCACTGGCGCAGACCGCGGTTCCAAACGCGCCGATAGTCCGCGCGCATGGGGCGGAGCCACGACCCAACCTTCTTGAAGAAAAGCCCCGGGTCGTGGGCCACTAGCCTGAGGTTGCGTGCCAGCCGGGATTCACGGGATTGTGTAGGCGCCAAAGGGGACATGTTCACGTTCGGCAAGAGAGACGCGTCTGCACTCCTCTTGTGCGAATTCCATTCTAGCAGCGAATGCGATGGACGGCGCGGTGGAATGTTCGTGAAACCATCGCCGAGGGTGGGGGCCGCCGGAACCCCGCGAGCGTGTAGCTGAGGTCACGGTATTGACGAGGTCTCGCCCCCGGGGCTCGCCGCGCCCCTACTGAAAATGGCCATCCAGGCTTTCGGCAAGGCACGCGTCCAGATGAGCGCGATGAAGAAAGTCAGACTTCCCACTCCACAGAGCAAGCACAAATAGCCGAAGTCTCCCAGGCCGGAGGCGGGCCCGGGAATCTCAATGTGCAACGCCCCGACCGCCGCCGCGCAGATCAGAGCACCCAGAAAAACCTTGGCGGAGAAAACCGCAAGGGACCGGTCCAGAACGATGCGCAATTCGCATAGGTCGCGTTGGTAGGTCAACCACGCGGTCACCAACGCGCTGCTGAGCAAACCCAAAGGAATGCCTTTCGCGCCTAAGCGGAAAACGGCCGTGTAGAGAAGGTCAAAGCCCACATTGAGACCGTAGAGGAACAGTGCCAGCCGGAGATAAACCCCCGCCTCGTGGCGCGCGAACATGTGGAAGCTCAGAATTCTTATGAACGCATAAGGCAATAGGCTGAGGCTGTAGTAGAACAGTACCATCGCCATGAGGCGCGTTGCCTCGGGTGTGAAGTTTCCGCGCTGGAAAAAGAGGCGAATGATGCTGTGATTGAGCAGCAAGCAGAAGACTGCCATGGGAGACAGGAGCACCAGGCTGATCCGTAGAGTCTCGCGGAATGTCGCGCGTTCTTCCTCATGGTCTTTGCGAGCGACCGCCCGGGAAAGAGCCGGAAGGGCTGCCGTTCCGACACTGCCTCCCAGCAATTCTGTAAGTGCACCCTGAATCTTGAACCCGTAGTTCAAAGCTGTGAGTGTCCCTGCCGGCAGGAAAGAGGCGATGATGCGCTCGACCACTACGACACCCTGCCAGGCGACGGCGGCGGAAAGCTGCGCCGTCCCGGCGCCGCGCAGGTTGCGAAACGATTCTCCACTCCCACGAAGTGTCAGGGAGTAGCGCACCCGAAAAACCACCAAGACGGGAATCCCCAGAATCAGCAACTGGAGCAGGTATCCGCCCATATACCCAATCACGATGCTATAGACCCCGAACCGGTGGAACCCGAAAACGATGAAGGCAATGGAACTGACGTTGCGAATAAACCCCGACGCGGTCGATAGCGCGAAATAATGGCGGCTGAGAAGAAAGGACCGCAGCACTTCTCCGAGGCCAG
>Ga0181535_10004277_pt1 | contig 16020 bp, 9 predicted proteins | sample PEATcosm2014_Bin_44_FD_119774 | JGI IMG/M metagenome (GOLD analysis project Ga0181535, IMG submission 119774) | Peatland microbial communities from MTU Mesocosm Facility, Houghton, MI, USA - PEATcosm2014_Bin17_30_metaG | ecosystem: Environmental > Terrestrial > Soil > Wetlands > Peat | place... | reverse complement strand
AGTTCGGCGCCGCTTGATTGCGATTCGACTACGGTAAACGTGCCGCCTGCCCAGTAGTTCGGCGGAACGCCATCGTACTGATCCGGAACGGTAAACGTGCTCGTTGTGCCGGCTGTCGTCAATGCCCATATTTGCCGGTTCTGCAATGGCTCGAATCCAGGATTGACGGCCCCGATCAGGTTCTTGAGAATCTGACCACTATCCCAGTAGTCGATGGCTCCAATGTTCAATCCGATGCGACTCGTGTTGCTCTGAATGACTGATCCGTCGTTGAGCGACAATGTTTGTGCGGAAACGGATAAAGAAAAAAGGACCAGAACACCTAAAACAATAATTGCAACGGCATAAGACATGTGCCTTTTCATGATTACTGCTCCTGGATGGGAACCGCAGAGAAGCGGGCTTCGGATGCAGTTTGCCTGCACCCTCCTAGGGTTTGCTCAGTGACGTTGCAGGCCGCGCAACGATTGCTTGGCCACGTCCTAACGCACGCGATTATTCAAATGTCACCCAACGCAATCGCAGTGAAGCAAATCCAAAGGAGAATCAGTAAGAATGGCGCTATCGAGAAGTGCTAATGTGTTAATCACCGCATTCTCTCCAACTTTGGCTCTTGACCAGGCTTCCTATCAACCGGAGCCTTCTAAGTCATGCCTAAGTGCGGCCTTGTCTAACTATCTTGCGGGCCGCAAAAGCGAACATAGTTAACTCTGAGATTGAGATGAGGCGGAGCCGATCTTCCGGCGTCTGTACGCCCCAAGCTCCAATTGGCATAGCTACCCTCTAGCCTGATGGGCAACGATGCCAACAGCGCCGCAGTCTTGTCGACTGCTTCCAATCAAAACTTTCAGATTCAGCGAATCCTTGATTGCATCTTCCGCCGCGGTTCTCTAGGGGGCAGTGATCCTTGTCACAGTCGAACCTCTCGCTAGATTCCGTTCTCGATCCAGCAACGAAGAGAAAGTACATCGCAAGGCGTAAGAGTAATAAGATTCAGGCGGTTACTAGAATACAGATTTTCTTGAACCTGCTTCCAAATCGGCCTGCACCTGTGACGCAGGTCACAAGCTTTTCTTCTAATAATACCAGCGACTGATCGTCATGCGGGGTTGGTTGTGAACTCTATGAATAACCGCATATCCGGTTATTCCGTGGCTCAATCTCCGATTCAATGAATCGCCCGCCTCCATCGAGTCAAAGATGAGGGCAAGCCCAATCCTCAATGCATTTCGCGGCTCATTCCAACTCTCGCAGCAGGAAAGGAATGCGCCTAGGTGAAGATCCGTCGGAAAATAAACCGGGATCGCACTGCGCTCTCTGGCGCGACTGCCGGTTCTGTGGAAGCTGGAAGGATGGACTGACTCCAACCGATCACAAGGAATGCGATCTGCGGAGTTTGTTCGCCCATAAAGACTGTGGAGATGGATATCCAGAACACCGCCATGGCTGCCAAAAGAGCAACAGCAAAGGCTTGATCCTCAGGCGCTTGAAGTTTCCACGAGCGAACAATCAAACGCCGGAAGGTTTCCACGGCAATGAGTACGAAGAGGATATAGCCAGAGTGTCCATAGGCGAGGTGAACGAGCAAAAACTCATTATCAACGGAGAACATGCCGGGAAGGACTGGACGGCTTAGAATGCCCCAGCCGAAGAGACCGCCCTGTTTCACGATTGGCTGGTAGAGTTCGTTCATTTGCCGCCTGTACAGCGCGCTGCCCTGTTGCTCATTCACAATGGCGCCAGGGTCGACGATGTTTGTGTAGTGGGCGAAATACTGGTATGCGGAAAGAGCGGCCGCGGCAATCAAAATGGCCACCAAAGCGGTTGCGGCTTTCTTGTTCTTGAACTTGGGAATCTGGAGAATAAGGTAACCGACGCCCACGGCGAGCATGGGTCCGCGAGATTGCGTAAGAAAGACGTATAGCAAGAGCAGAAGGCCGGGAATGTGGTACTTTTCAACCCACCCTAGCCGCTTTCCGAGATTCGCAGCCGAACGCCATTTTTGAATATAAACCAGCCAAACATTCAAGGCGGCGGTCATCCCAAAGACAATTCCAGCCAACTCGGCATCATTGAAAGATACCGCCGCTCTTCCACGTCCCGATCTGAGTTGAATAAACGCCCGGACACTGTCCAGATTGAAATATCGAATCCCAATGATCCCATAGAGACTCTGTCCCATTCTCCACTCGTACAACGCGATAGGGCCCAGCAACAAAATCAGCATCACAAATCGCCGCACGGTAACCAACCGTAGTCCGGGCTCGATGATCTTGCGCCCCACCGCATAGGCGAGGAAGATGGATATGAAAGAGATCAGAGCAGAGAAGATGCCATCGTTCATGACACGTTCGCGAAGAACCTCGCTTGCGGTGGAACTTATGATGAACAACGTCACCAGAATATCCATTAGCGAAGGGATGCCGCTCCTCAAGAGGCGAACCAATGCCACTGCGCCAATCGGGATCAATGCCGACTGGGCCGCGGAGATTGCGGGCAAATGTGGGAATTTCAGTGCGTATCCGTCGGGGAGCAGCAAGAGCGCGGGAAGATATACAGAAAGGAACGCCGTCTCGATTCGCCCGCGGATCACAAGATAGAGCGAGAGAAGGCCGGGGACAAGGAATATCGCACTCATGAAACTAGGTTAGCCTATTCAAGCGGCCTGCAAGATAGCAAACGACAGCGCATGCGCCAGGATCGGATCGCGATACCGCCGAAAGACGAAATACACCAGCTAACGGGCTATAAAAATTCACGCTCATCGTCGGTGTGAGCTTCCCTTACAGAACTCTCCAGTCCCTGCGACAAGTCGACCACAATCATAGGTACAGGCTGTTTATGAAGATATATCTCTTCTTCTTTCTCTTCTCTGCAGTGCCGCCTCTGTCCCAAGCTCCAATCAGGGAGAATTGCGAGTAAAAGCGATGCAATATTCCCAAAAACGCTATCACGCTACGAACCTGATGAATCACGGCGCTGAGTAAGTCCACGAGAGCACATTCTGCGTTGCAGTCAGGCCGCCCGTTGCGCCGGTGAATCCGACATAGGCTGTGCTGCCTCCCACGATGCTGGGGATATTAACCGGGAAGACCTCCGTCACCGTTCCATTGGTGACCGTGTCGGTCAGCGTCAGCGTCAGGTTGGTCCCGTCATAGACCATTTGCGCGTTCATGATGTCGCCGCTGTGCAGGTTGATCGCGGTGGAACTCAGATCCACAGAAGGCACTGTCGGTATCGCACCGTCGGTATATAACCCCGTGGAGTCGCTGCCCTCTCCCGAGTTGTTGTAGAGGTCAAACTTGACTGCCACGCTGTTTGTGATTCCTTGATAACCCAAACCTCCCCCAGGATCACCCAGCGCCCAGACATTCTCTCCCTGGATTGCAAATGTCATGCCGTCTGCAGACGCATTCAGTTGCTGGAAGGTGAAGTTGGTGGTGAAGGCCTGCACCGGCACTTCGGATGCAAACCATGCGGATCGATCTTCTCCGACCCCTCCGTCTGTTATTTGCAGCAGTCCCCCGGTGACTTTCGGTCCATTGTTCAGCGAAAGACTGCCGGCTGTAAATCCACTGCTTGGATAATTGACGTAGGTAGTAACAGCGCCAATGGTATAGGCGGCTATGGCAACAGCGCTGTTAGTGTAGCCAGTTTCGACTGCGAGGGCTTCGAGAGTCTCTGTTGCGCTCACCGTAATCGGTCCGCTGTAGACGGTCGACGATGTGGTGGGCGTAGTCCCGTTCGTGGTGTAGTAGATGGCAGCCCCACTGGTTGCGTCGCTAATCGTTACTGTTTGCGAAGTGGCGTAAGAACCGGCAGAGGGAGAAAATGTGGGTGCGGGCAGCGCTGGAGTGATGGTGTAAGCGGCTGTTGCAATAGCGCTGTTGGTGTAGCCTGTTTCGCCTGCGATGGCTTCTAGCGTCTCCATCGCGCTCACCGTGATTGGGCCGCCGTATACGGTCGACGAGGTAGTAGGCGTCGTTCCGTTGGTGGTGTAGTAGATGGTGGTGCCGCTAGTCGTGTCGCTGATCGTTACGGACTGCGATGTGGTGTAAGTGCCTGCTGCTGGCAAAAACGTGGGCGCGGGCAAGACCGGAGTGATGGTGTAGACAGCCGTGGCGACTGCACTATTGGTGTATCCCGTCTCGACTGCGATAGCTTCCAGCGTCTCTGTCGCGGTCACCGTGATCGCACTTGTGTATTTGGTGGACGAAGTAGTCGGAGTGGTTCCATTGGTGGTGTAATAGATGGTCGTCCCGCTCGTCGCATCGCTGATGGTCACTGACTGAGAAGAGGTATAAGTACCTACTGCTGGCGAGAAGGTCGGGGTGGGCAAGACAGGAGCAATCGTGTAAGCGGCCTTGGAAACGGCACTGTTGGAATAGCCCGTTTCAACTGCGATGGCTTCCAGTGTCTCTGTTGCACTCACTGTGATTGAGCCGCTGTAAACGCTGGACGAGGTGGTAGGCGTGGTCCCGTTCGTGGTGTAGTAAATGGTCGTTCCGCTGGTTGCATCGCTGACCGTAACTGATCGAGTAGTTGTGTACGTGCCCGCTGCCGGCGAGAATGTTGGTGCAGGAAGTACTGGATTGATTGTGTAAACCGCCGTGGCAACGGCACTATTAGTGTAGCCTGTCTCGACTGCGATGGCTTCCAGCGTCTCTGTCGCGCCCACCGTGATTGCCCCTGCGTATTTAGTGGACGAGGTAGTAGGCGTAGTTCCGTTGGTGGTGTAATAGATGGCCGTTCCGCTCGTCGCATCGCTGATCGTGACTGACTGAGAAGCAGTATAAGTTCCTGCAACCGGCGAGAACGTGGGAACTGGCAACACCGAAGCGATCGTGTAAACGGCATTGGAAACGGAACTGTTGGTGTAGCCTGTCTCGACCGCTATGGCTTCCAGCGTCTCCGTTGCACTCACTGTGATTGGGCCGCTGTAGACGGTGGACGAGGTAGTAGGCGTCGTTCCGTTGGTGGTGTAGTAGATGGTCGCACCGCTCGTCGCATCGCTGATGCCCACAGATTGTGATGTGCTATAAGTCCCTGCCGCAGGCGAGTATATTGGTGCAGGCATTACAGGGTTGATTGTGTAAGTTGCCGTTGCTACAGCACTGTTGGTGTAGCCCGTCTCGACTGCTAATGCCTCGATCGTCTCATTTGCTCCCACTGTGATCGCGCCGCTATACACACTCGACGACGTGGTAGGCGTAATTCCGTTGGTGGTGTAGTAGATGGTCGTCCCGCTGGTCGCATCGCTAATGGTCACAGACTGCGATGTGGTGTAGATCCCTGTTGCAGGCGAGAATGTGGGCGCCGGAAGCACCGAAGGTATCGTGTAGGCCGCAGTGGCTACAGTGCTGTTGGTGTATCCAGTTTCAACTGCAATTGCTTCCAGCGTCTCTGATGCGCTCACCGTGATTGGGCCGGTGTACACTGTCGATGATGTGGTGGGCGTCGTCCCATTGGTGGTGTAGTAGATGGTTGTCCCGCTCGTCGCATCGCTGAGGGTCACAGACTGCGATGTGGTATAGGTTCCTGCTGCGGGCGAGAATGTGGGCGAGGCCAGCGCCGGAGCAATGGTGTAAGCCGCCGTCGAAACAGCGCTATTGGCGTAGCCTGACTCTACGGCAATGGCCTCGAGCGTCTCTGTTGCGCTCACTGTGACGGGGCCGCTGTAGAGGGTGGACGATGTGGTCGGCGTTGTTCCGTTGATAGTGTAGTAGATCGCCGTCCCAGGCGTCGCATCACTTATCGTCACCGTCTGCGATGTAGCGTAAGTGCCGGCCGCTGGCGAGAATGTGGGCGAGGCAGCAACATTTCCTGCCGGACTCACATATGTCCACGACAGCACATTCTGTGTCGCTGTCAATCCGCCTGTTGCGCCGGTAAATCCTACATATGCCGTATTGCCTCCCACCATGCTGGGGATATTCACCGGGAAGACTTCAGTTACAGTGCCATTGGTCACCGTGTCGGTCAATGTCATGGTCAGATTGGTTCCATCATAGACCAATTGCGCGTCCATGATGTCGCCGCTGTGCAGGTTGATTGCCGTGGAACTCAGGTCCACCGCAGGCACCGTCGGTATCGCGCCGCCCGTATACAACCCGGTTGAGTCGCTGCCCTCTCCGGAGTTGTTGTATAGATCGAACTTCACCGCCACGCTCTTGGAAATTCCCTGATATCCCAATCCTCCTCCAGGGTCACCCAATGACCAAATGTTGTCTCCCTGAATCGCAAACGTCATCCCGTCTGCCGAGGCATTGGATTGCTGGAAAGTGAAGTTGGTGATAAAGCTCTGCACTGGGATCTCAGTCGTGAACCAGGCCGATCGATCTTCTCCAACTCCTCCGTCGGTAATTTGAAGCACTCCGCTGGCCACCTTCGGTCCATTGTTCAGTGACAAGCTGCTGGCCGTAAATCCGTTGTTTGGATAATTGATGTAGGTGACGCCAGGCGTGCTGATTGTGTAGGCTACCGTGGCGATAGTGCTGTTCGTATAACCTGTTTCGATCGCGATTGCCTCAAGCGTCTCCGTCGAGCTCACCGTGATTGGGCCGCTGTAGACGGTCGACGATGTGGTGGGCGTCGCCCCATTGGTGGTGTAGTAGATTGTGGCGCCCGCCGTCGCATCGCTGATGGTCACAGCCTGCGAGCTACTGTAAGTGCCGGCAGCAAGTGAGAATGTTGGTGCCGGAAGCGGAGCCGCGATGGTATACGTGCCGCCTGCAACCGGGCTATTGTTGTACCCTGTCTCCGCCGCGAATGCCTGTACAGTCTCGCTCGCGCTCACCGCGATTGGAGAGCTATAAATGTCAGACGAACTTGTGGGCGTCGTCCCGTCGGTCGTGTAATAGATGGTGGCGCCACCCATCGAGTCACTGATGGTCACCGTCTGTGCTGTTGCGTAAGTTGCAGGGGAGGGAGACAGAACCGGCACAGGCAGGATGGGCGCTATGCTATATGCCGCCGTTCCCACTGCGCTCGGACCATAGCCAGACGCAACAGCGATCGCTTCCAGCGTTTCCGAAGCGTTCACTGTGATCGGGCCGTTGTAAACGGTCGAAGCGGTTGTTGGCGTAGTTCCGTTTGTCGTGTAGTAGATCGTCGCACCTGAGGATCCGCTGGCAATGCTCACCGATTGTGACGCGGCGTAGGCTCCGCCAGGTGGGTTAAAAATTGGTGAAGTTGTAACTGGCAAGCCGTTTGATACAGTTGTATAAATCCACGTTTCGATCTTTTGGCTGGAAGTAAGTCCACTCGTTCCTCCGGTAAATCCAACATAGGCAGTATTGCCGCCTACGGTAGAAGGAATATTCACCGTCCAACTTGTGGAGTAAGCCGCACCGGTAATCATGTCAGAAATAACCATCGACAGAATAGTGCCGTTATAAGTCAGACTCACGTCGAACGTATCGTCACTATGCAAGTCGATGCCGGTGGTGCTCAGGTCAATGGCGGGAACCGTTGGGCTGGCGCCGTTGGTGTACAAGCCGGTTGAATCGGCGCCTTCCCCTGCTGCGTTATCGAGATCAAACTTGATTGCAATACTGTTGGCGATTCCTTGATATCCCAGCCCCAATCCTGCAGTACCCAGTGAGGTGTTGTTATCCCCCTGGATTGCGAAGGTAAATCCCTCTCCAGCAGGATTGGATAACTGGAAACTGAATTCGCTTGTGAATGCCTGGATATTGATCGGCTGGTAGTACCATGCCGATCCAGCTTCACCAGTTAGCCCTGTTGTCAGTTGTAAGCGCGAGTCATCCAGATCCGTGCTGCCGTTCAGGATCATGATTCCCTGAGTCCCGGCAAACCCCAGCGGGAAGTCGATTCCCGTTTGTCCTGTATCGATTGTGTAGGTTGCGCTCGCTACGTCACTCGCGACAAACCCGGTAGCCACTGCAATTGCATTTAAGGTCTCGGTAGTGCTGACTGTTACCACCCCGGTATACAACGTCGAAGAGGTCGTCGGCGTCGTCCCGTTTGTCGTGTAGTAAATCGAGGCTCCCGCCGTGGAATCGCTGATGGTCACCAAAATGGGTTGTGTGGAGGTGCTGCTCGATGGGTTGAAAGTTGGTGTGGCAACTTGCAATGAGTCGATATAAGTTGCGGAGGTTACCCCGCTCTGCAGGTAGCCGGGAGCGCTAGCAATGGCTTGAATCGTAGTTGTTGCCGCGACCGCGATTGGGGCTGTATAGACCGCGGATGCCACGGTTGGTGTGCTGCCATCGAGGGTGTAGTAGATTGTGGCTCCCGCTGTTGCGTCCGTGATGCTCACGGAGACACTGCCGCTGAAGGTCTCCGCACCTGGGCTCAAAACCGGCTCCGAAGCCAACTGTTGTCCGGTCAGCAGGCCATACACGCTCAACTGGTATTGGGCGCCAACATATACTTTCCCATTTGCCACGGTCGGCACCGTGAACTTGACCGCAAGACCGGGATTGTCGCGTGAGGAGTTCGTGCTGCTTGAGTAGAGAGTGGTGGCCACATTGGTCGCGTTGTGGGCCATCAAGACGGAAGGATCAGAGGACATATATCCATCGGTCTCGAGACTCCAGACAATCCCCTGCGTATTCCCGTTGGCCGAGACCACCGGATTCGCTCCGGGATAGCCGTATTTTTCAGAAGAGGTCGCGGTCGGGCCGGTAAGCAGTCCATTCACAAGCGGAAACGCCTTCAGCGTATCAATCTGCCCCCAATAATAAACAGTTCCATTCCAATACGCAGGCGTGCTCCAGGCACCCGTGTTCCCAACTCCATTCGGCAACTCCTGTACGACCTGGTCGCCAGCGGTATTGTACCCACCAAGATTCTGGCGATTGAGCAGGTATACTATGCCGGTTTTTCCAGTTTGGATCAATAGATATGGATTGCTTCCAGAGGTTTGGGTAGGAACGATCATGAGGCCCCCGGATGCTTGGTCCATGTCCCATAAATCCTGTTGGGCCTGTCCTGCTGGGGTGAAATCGTCCTGAATGGTCGGCACGCCATTGGTCAGGTCGAGATTGAGGATGCTGTCTCCAAAGTCCATGCTGGCGGCATACGGTGTTTTCGCCGTGAAGTCGCCGTTTCCAGTGGCCAGGAAAATCCGGCCATAAGGATGGTTGACCGGATCGAGTACATCGGCTGCCAAGCCGGCTCCGCCCATCCAGATACCGGCGCCGACACCGTTCGGAGTGGTGCAGAATGCGCCTGTCTGCTTGAGAGTCTGTTCGTTGTATCCCAAAAGCCATCCATGCCAAGGGCCGTTGTCGCCATGAGAACCGAATGCAATATAGATAATGCCGTTCAGCAGCAGAAGCCCAGCGCGCTGATTGGCCCACTCTGGGTCCAAGGAAAGCGTGCCGCCTGTGCTGCCATTTCCGGTGCCAGGAACAGATGCAGTAATCACTACCGGGCCGCCGAGCTTCTCCGCACCCGAAGTGATATCAAGAGCGTGCAGACGTAGAAAAAAGCTGCTGCCCTCCTGGGTAAAACTCACCACGTATAGCGTCCCGTTTGCCGGATCGATCACCGGGGTTCCAGTGATTCCCAGCTCCGGAATAATATCTGTGCCTACGGTATTTGAAGAAATGGTGGTAGCCCCCGCCGCCGCGCCGTGCGCCGAGGTAAGCATCGAAGCAGACCAGAGTGGGTTTGCATTGGCGCCGCCATTGCTATCCGCATCGAAAGCATAAACGCTGTCATGCTCGGTCGCAACAAACACCACATTGTGCGACTGTCCGCCGATGGTCACGTTTGGAAGATAAAGCGGCTCAGCGTAGACATACCCATCCACGGCCTGCGAGAAGAGCTTGCCAAACTGTGTGGCGTTCACATTCGATGGATTCAGGACGGTCTCATTGAGGTTCTGTCCGGTCCGTGCAATGTCATTGCGCCAGGTAGTTACACTGACCTGAGCATTCATCGCAAGACTGCCGGCTACCAAAAAACAACCCGCTCCAAACAGCGTCCTCAGGACGCTGCTCACTTGCGCCGCTGCTCCACGTACTTCGTGCAGACCTGACATGAACGCCCCCTCTTACCGGTTACCGGTTCACGTTTCATACGAGCGAGTAGCATACCCCACTTCGCCGAAACACACATTGCGTTGCGGCAAAGCAGGCCTCTCCCCGTTCTTCTCCAGTTTGCCGGCAAGCCGGCTGTGTGGAGGGTCCACCTCTCGCCCGTAATCGAACGAGCCAGACGACATAAAGGCCTATGGAGCGTCCAAATGACGTTGGAGGCCAAGGATATCGACTTGGCCCAATCCAGCAATCTCCGCGGCGGCTTCACACACGAACATCCTGCCTGATCGAAGAAAAGAAAGATTGGCCCGCAGCAGCTTCTGGTTTGTGTTGTTGACTGATGTTGTCTGAGAATTGGGGAACCCAGACACCTGCATTATAGAACAAAGACAAAGCTAGAAATGTAAGCCATTGTAAAAAATCTGGAAGATACTCTTCAATCTCGTTATCTCCGTTGTCCGCGCAAGAATTTTTTTACTTGTCACAACTCCTGCAAAGATATGCAAAGATACAAGTTCATGGAAGGAGCGTCGGGATTAGCATGGTGATCGGGGAGACTTCGCGACGATTGATTCTCGCATTGGCTTCGCTGTCTCTGGCGGGGATAGCTGGAAGGTTGGCTGCGCAGCACTCGCCAGTGGCTGGATCTCTTACCATCGAGCGCATTGCGCAAGAGCGTGAGCTGGAGAAAGCCGGGCCCGCACGTCTAACCTGGAGCCCCTCCGGCAAGAGTCTCAGCTTCATTCGGACAACTCCCCGAGCGAGCAAAGCCGCAAATAGTTCCCCGGCTACCGAGATCTGGAACATCAATGCAGCGAGTGGCGAACAAAAGCTTCTTGTTTCCGATCCCGAGATCACTGCCGCAATCGGCGGCGATCATCGTCGCCATGCAGCAACGAACGGCTACGAGGCCCAAACCGCGGAAGAGCTACGGGACTATGCCTGGGCTCCAGACGGACACGCTCTGTTGCTTGCCACCAGCGCCGAACTCGCATGGTTTGATCTCGATGCTCGTTCTTCCCGGCCCCTCGTGACAGATCGAATTGGTCTTAGCAATCCTCAGATCAGCCCTGACGGGCGTTTTGTAAGCTTCCTTGAGGACCACACCCTTTGGGTAACAGATGCTGCAACTGGCGCCGCTCGCGCGTTTGCACCTGCGGGAAGCAGCGATCTGCGGGAGGGCGAACCGGATTGGATTTATCTTCACGAACTGGGATTGCATTCGGGATATTGGTGGTCGCCGGACTCGTCCTCCATCGCCTGGATCGAGACAGATGATCGCGCAGTCGACAAATACTCACTCCGTGGTTCCGATGGAGATGAACGCTCAATAGCGTATCCCAAACCTGGCGGGACTATTCCGGCGATTCGCCTCTTCTTGAAAACGGTGCATGGCAGCAAGACGCTCCAGATCGACCTTGGCTCCGACACAAATGTGTATATTCCACGTGTGCAGTGGCTGCCAGATGGTAAACACCTTGCCATCGAGCGTCTCAGCCGCGACCAGAAGACTCTTGATCTTCTCCTGGCGGACACAGCGACAGGAAAGACGCGCGCGATTCTTGCCGAGAAAGACGCCTACTGGCTCAACCTGAACGACTGCCTACATTTCCTCAAAGACTCGCGCCGCTTTCTCTGGGCCAGTGAACGCTCAGGTTATCGCCATCTCTATCTTTACGACATTTCCGGCCGTGAACCCGCCCAACTTACAAAGGGAAACTGGGAAGTTACTTCGCTGGTGGGGGTTGACGAAGCCACTGGCGTTGTCTACTTTACCGCGACCGAAGCGAGCGCCTTGGAGCGCCAACTATATCTCGTGAAGTTGGATGGGACGGGGTTTACTCGCATCACGCGGGACAAAGGCACACATAACCCGGTACTTTCGCCTACCAGCGATGCTCTTGTTGATACATGGTCCAACCACGCCACTCCACCCTCCTGGGATTTGCTCGGAACCGACGGAAGCAGGATTGCATCCCTCGACGGAAAAGTGACCGCCGAATCGACAGAGAGTCTGATCGGCTCCATCGAGTTCCTTACCGTGAAGACACACCTGGGTACGGATTTGAATGCCTGGATGATGAAACCCGCGGAGTTCAATCCCGCGCGGAAGTACCCAGTCATTCTCTACGTTGCAGGCGGACCTGGTGAGCAGATCGTGCGTGAAATCTGGGGCGGGGATATTTCTCTTTGGTTCGCTCTGATGGCGCGGAACGGCTACATTGTGTTTGCTGTCGATAACCGTGGCTCCGCCGGACGAGGCCATCTCTTTGATGAGCCGGTTCATTTGCGGCTCTCCGCGGCGGAAATGGCAGACCTGCGGGACACAGTCCTATATCTGCGCTCTGAGCCCTGGGTGGACAAGACGCGTATCGGGATTTGCGGATGGGGGTACGGAGGATTCCTGGCCCTCCATGGCTTGCTTGACCGCCCCTTGCTATTCAAGACCGGGTTTGCCGGTTCCCCAATTACGGATTGGCATATCTATGACGCGGTCTTCGCCGAGAGATACCTGGAAGACCCGAAGCGCAACCAGGACGGCTGGCTAAATTCTTCGCCACTGGACAATGCCAAGAATCTCAGTGCGCCGCTGCTGCTCGCACAGGCAACTCTAGATGAAACAGTACATCAGGAGAACTCCCTGATGCTGCTTGATGAGCTTCTGGACAACGGAAAGTATGCCGACATACTGCTGTTTCCCGATCGCCGGGATTTGTTTGAGGATCATGGGGCTCGCCTGATCCTCTTTCAACGGCTCACAGACTTTTTTATCAAGAATCTGTGAGGGGAGAGAGCGCCTTCCCAGTGGGCTTCGCACCCTGTTTGACATGAAAGCGAGCCTCCCGCGCATCCCACAGAATGCCGAGGACAGTCATCAGGGAGCATGTGAGCCAGCACAAGCTCACGAGCTTGGCTTCGCCAATTCTCAAGTAAAACACTGTATCGGTGGCGTGCAAGGAAATAACTTCGGAACACCAGCAACTCAATGAGAGAATGACACCACAAGCTGCCAGAGTCGCGCCCGTCCTTCCCCGGAAGCGCTTATAGGCAAGCCCCATCGTGCTTGCCGCGGATACAACCAAAAGACCGAGCACGACAAGCTGTGGGCCAACGCGCCGGGAGTACAGATTCTCACGAATCGCTTCGCCTTCCAGCAGGTCATGCAGTTGCCAGCGAGTGTTGAACGCCATGTCCAGAAAAAGCGCCGCTTCCAGCGCAGCAAGTAGCACGGCGAGCCGGCTCGCGCGCGGAATTTTGCGGTTTATGGCCCATGCGATGCCGCAGGCTATGGCCGCGAGGGAGTAGGAAAATAGCCCGATGATTCGCGTCGGGGCCGGCCATCCGCCGAGAGATATCATCGGCTCCGTCCTAGTTGTTCGGTTTAGGACTGGGCGTCGGCGATAGTTGCGAACCGGTGTACGACGGTGCAGACATAGTCATCCCCGTGTAGCCGGGCATACCGGCCAGTTGTTCCTGCCGCACGACAACCGGGCGAGAAAGGACCATCTCCAATGTTGTGCCTTGAGCGAATACGATATCGTTGCCGCGTGTGAAAAGGGTGGTTATAACGCCCGCAGCCGCCCCGGCGCCTGCGCCGATTCCAACCGCCCTCCCAACATCCCCCGTCCCCAATCCAACGAGCCCGCCAACGCCTGCGCCCTCCACCGTGGTGCCGGAGACCGTCTGCACATCGTGCCCCACGGATCCGGCTTGCTCGACTGTGCCCTCGGAGTTTTTCACCTTAGCCCCGGTTGAGCCAGGAACATTGTTGAGCGGGCCCGGAATTGCGACCTCTACGCCGTTAGGAAAGATCATCGTCGTAAGGTGCATTTGAAGCTGCGCGCGCCCTTTTACCTTGCCGGGCCGCTGGACGCGGTCGATGGTTCCTTTCACATACATGCCGGCGGGAAATACCACCGCCCCGCCTTCGACCACTGGGAAATCGGAGACTAGATATACCGCGTCGCCGGGCTGCGCGACCCGTGTGCTGATTTCATGCTTCAGTGAAAGCAGAATCTTGGTTCCAGCAGGAACTGTATAAGTCTTCCACTCGGTTTCCGAAGCAGGGGCAGCACTCCCGCCTGCTGCTGAGCCCGCGGCGCCCGGTGCCTGCGCCAATAGGCCTGTAGCTATGCAAACCGACAGAACGAAAGAAATCGCTACGCAGCGCGCCATTGAAACCCTCCGATTCAAACCCGAATGTTCACCAGGATCATGCAATCAAATACAGGTTCGAACACAGCTCCAAAATATGCTTTCGCACCCGCCCCACACCACTTTCGATTCCGCTCGTTACAGAAACGATGCAGGTAATTGTTGTTTTCCTCACCATGCTCCACAACGACGGGTCGTGGCCGCTGGGAAGGAAGTAATAACCCGCATAGATTCCAACCTAACCGGTAAAACATGCGCTAATACGATACTCAATTCTCTGCTTGCCATAAGTCGGTTGCGGTGCAAGGCGCCAAAACAAAGGGGCTCCGGGCGCAAGAGCTATTTTGCGTGAAAATCGACCGTGAATACACAGAACTCCGAATCGTCGTCGAACCAGTGCGTTGTGTCGTCAAACTCAACTATTTTCACAACTACCGCTTCGCCGGTACGATGAATATCCACAGATTCAGGCGCCAAATCCCAGATGAACACTTTTTTCTTGCCGGAATTCAGGCCCTCTTTATACGCTAGGTCATACGGGTACGGTCGTCGATAGCCACCGGCATCGAGCAATGACAAACTGAACCTGACGTTTGAGATTTTCTTACCGGAATGATTTTCAAACTCTACGCTGAGTTGGGGCCTCGATACCCCGCCTTGATGGTTGTAAATGAGCTCAACACTGTTGATGACGACAGGGCAATAGCGCTCAGGACTCTCGGCCTCCATCCGCATTGTTCTGCAAGCTAGACAAAGCACCAAAACCAGCAATGCTGTGCGTGTTCTCATAAGAATTTTCTCAAAGATTCGCGTTCCCGGCCTGCACCGTTCGCGAGGACTACAGTGTGTATGCTTGAGATTTCGCTGTCAACGGAAAAATCGCAGTTGTTTGTTGTCAGCTGCCTATTCTCCTGAACCAGAAACCGGCCGGAACAACTGCTGCGTTGGACAACAGCGATCAAACGAGGTCTAGAGTCTGTTAGCACCGCTTCCGATTGGGCGGTCATGTGAAAAATCGGTGAAATGGCTTGCGTTTTCGACGGCAAGTGCGGAATGGAGTTTGCAATTGTCGTCGGACACGATAAAATCCGAGACGGACAGCAATTGTTCGGACTGAATGGTCGGTTTGGTCCTACTTGAAGAAATGGCGAAACGGTGCGCCACGGGTGTAGTCTCCCCTTCGTGCAATCGGGTAAGCCGTGTTTTCCCAGGCGTGGAGCGCAGAGATGCCGGAAGATCGGTTCCGCTTCAGCACGCTGTTTGAATTGAGTCAGCTGGTTCGCGATCCTCGAGCCAGTCTTCACGGCATGCAAGACAAGATCGAGAAGACCGTTGAAGCATATGTTCTTAACGGAGAATTCCTTTGTTTGGTGATGGCCAAACGCAATTCTCGTGCAGGTTTGACCATTTGCGATTGCCGAGGTTGACGGTGTAGCTTCCCCTCCCCAGAGTTACCGGGAGCCACCGTCAAAAGAAATCCAAAACCGCCGAAGGGTTCATCCATGAAGAGGACGTTTGCAGTTATTTCGACGTGTATCCTAGCTTTCTTCTCCGTTTCCGCTAAGGCACAGACCTTGTCGCTCAACGATGCATCCATCATTCAAAGCCACACGAATCGTATTGGATTAAACATTGGATCCATCGACTATTGGGGCAGCGGTCAGATTCTCAAGAACCTGATCGGGGCCGTCAATCCTGGATTCGAGCCATTGCAGAACCGGCAAATATGGGTATTGACGACAGCCGGCACAACGAGCACGTTTACCGTTCCGGATCAGTACGATGGCGTTCCGCCGAACTACTGGGCAGGCGGCACGTTTACCGTAGTCGAATCGCAATCAAGCGGCGCCGAACT
>Ga0181535_10004274_pt1 | contig 16027 bp, 13 predicted proteins | sample PEATcosm2014_Bin_44_FD_119774 | JGI IMG/M metagenome (GOLD analysis project Ga0181535, IMG submission 119774) | Peatland microbial communities from MTU Mesocosm Facility, Houghton, MI, USA - PEATcosm2014_Bin17_30_metaG | ecosystem: Environmental > Terrestrial > Soil > Wetlands > Peat | place... | reverse complement strand
GGCTTCCGCGAGGCGCGCGACTTCATGCGCCTGCTGATGCCGACCCACGTCAAGAGCGTCGTGCCCTACCGCGACAGCCAGCCGGTGTTCGCCAAGTCGGGCGTCGAGGCCCAGCTCGACGCGATGTTCTCCAATCAGGTGACGCTGAAGTCGGGCGGCTACATCGTCATCAACCAGACCGAGGCGCTGGTCGCCATCGACGTCAACTCGGGGCGTTCGACCCGCGAGCACAACATCGAGGACACGGCGCTGCGCACCAACCTCGAGGCGGCGGACGAGATCGCCCGCCAGCTCAGATTGCGCGACCTCGCCGGCCTGATCGTCGTCGACTTCATCGACATGGAGGAAGGCCGCAACAATCGCGCCGTCGAACGGCGGATGAAGGACGCGCTGAAGAACGACCGCGCCCGCATCCAGGTCGGCCGCATTTCGCATTTCGGCCTGCTGGAGATGTCGCGCCAGCGCATCCGCACCGGCGTGCTCGAAGGCTCGACCGTCGTCTGCCCGCATTGCCTCGGCGCCGGCGTGGTGCGCTCGACCGCGTCCGTCGCGCTGCACGTGCTGCGCCTGCTCGAAGACGCGTTGATCAAGAGCGCGACGCACGACATGACGGTGCGCGCCCGCACGCCGGTCGCGCTCTACATTCTCAACCAGAAGCGCGCCCATCTGCGCGACCTCGAGCGCCGCTTCGGCGTCACGATTCTGGTCGAGGCCGACGACACGCTGACCGGCGCCAATCACCACGCGCTCGAGCGCGGCGAGCCCGCCTCCGGCGCCGGGGCCGAGGAGCCCGCCGAAGCGCGGCACGCCGGCTACGGCGCGCCGCCGGTCGGCGGCGAGGCGTCGCTGGTCGAGGACGAGGCCGAGGTTGAGGCCGCGGCCGAGGCGGACGAAGACGAGGAGACGACGGAAACCGAGCCGGTCGCGGAGGAATTCGCAGCCGAAGCGGGACGCGGCGAAGGCGGGCCGGCCGCGACGGGCGAGGGCGAGCCCAGCCGTCCGCGACGCCGGCGGCGCCGGCGGCGCGGCGGCGAACGCAGCGAACGCGGCGAGCGCCCGACGGGCGAAGGATTCGGCGCGGAGGCGCCGCAGCCGACTGACGACGGGCTGGCGGCCATGGCCGAGATTGGCGGCGACTTCGCCGTGCCGGCGCGCGCCGAAGACGAAGCGGCGGAAGACGAAGGACGGGCGCCGAGCGCGCGTCGTCGCCGCGGTCGGCGCGGCCGGCGCGGCGGCGGCGATCGCGAGCGGTTTGGCGCGCCCGCGCCGACCAGCGAAGCGACCCCGATCGAGAGCGAACCCGAGCCGAACCTGTTCGACGATCCGCCGCGCCCGCCGCGCGAGGCGGAGCCCGAAGCGGCGACGTTGGAGGCTGCGCCGCCTGCGGCTGAATCGACCTCCGACCACGCGGAGGCGCCCGCCCCCGCGGCGCCGGCGAGTGAGCAAACGCCCGCTTCCGCAAGCGAACCGGCGGCCGCGGCCGAAGAATCCGCGACCACTGCCGCCCCCGAGTCGACTGCGGCGCCCGAGTCGACTGCGGCGCCCGAGCCGACGCCAGCCGCCGAAGATCCGTCGCGCCCGCGCCGTTCCGGTTGGTGGCAGCGCGCGCGCGCGACGCTGAGCGGGGAGTAGGCGAGACGCCCTCGACTTCGCGCCGCACCCCCAAGGGCGGCGCGAACATTGGTCGATTGGCGGGCGCGGCCGCCCGCGGCCCGCGGCCGAATTCACGCCTGCCGCGGAAGCGGCGCGGCTGCGCGCGCGACGCCGATCGGCCCGAAGTCCACATCGGGAAAATGCCGGGCGAAAGAGACGATTCTTTCGCGGGCGTTCAGCGAAATGCTCTCGCCACGGCCGGAGACGCCCTTGTTGAAACGGCGCGCCTTGGCGCGCGCCGCCGCGATCGCACGCTCGATCGTCGCTCCGTCCGCCTTGATCCGGGCTCGCTCGCAGATTCGGGCGACGACGTCGCGCGGCGATTGCCGAACTTCGTCGTAGGTCGTTCGAACGCTGTCGACGCCTTCCCAGCTGACGAAGAAGTTGAAGTACCAGGGAACGATGAGATCGGCGATCAACTCTTCAAGGGCCGCGTCGCCGAGCTTAGCATGCTCAGGGCCAAGAGCGGCCATCGGACCGTCCGTCGACTCGTCGCGGAAATGATCGCGCACGCTGGCGACCACATCGAAGATGTTGCGGATCAGAACGACTGGCGTTAGCCGATATTCGGCGATGAGTTCGCCGACGTCGGCGCTATACCGCAGATGCTGCTGGCTTACGTAGGACGCGAGGTCGAACCTCGCGAGTTGCGCGACGTCGAGGGTCTGCTCTCGCCAGCCGTACGCCCAAGTCAATGAGGTGCGGCGCATTCCGGGCAGTTCCGCCACAACGTCGGTGACAAATGTCGACGCCGACTTCGGCATGCAGGCGACCAAGACGTGCGGACGCTCCAGTCGCAGCGCACGACGCGCGGTCGTTGTCACCGACCCGATGAACAGCCTCGACGGCGAGCCCACTTTCGCTCCATCTTCTCGCGCAAATGTCGTCGCCGCGCCGACCCACGACAAAGGCGCGCGCCGCTCGGCGCCGCGCCGACCGATTCGTTCGCCTCGTTCGCCGCCGCCGAAAGCATACTCGGCGGCGCTTCATCGATCCAGCGAGCCCTCGTGCTTGAAAGCGCGCCAATCCACTGTCGCCGGTCGCAAGTACTCGCTCGCCGCCGGCCCGACATTGGCGATAAGATCGAGAATCGAGGCAAAGGGCGTGAACGCCGGGTCCGACCGCGGCCACGGGGTCTTGCTGTAAGCCATGTATTCGACCGCGACGCCCGCCGCTTCGAAAGCTTCGTGATCGAGATAGTTGGCGGCGCCGTGCCCGGTGACGTAACGCGTTCCGTCCGCCGAGAGAACAACGTCGAGAACGCGTCGCCACGAGGCGCCGGCGATTCCGCTCGCGCTCGTCCGCTCTCGGCGCTCGGGCCAACGAATCCCGAGCCGAGCGGCGGGAACCTCGCAGCTCGCTATCAACAGACCGCAGAGCGTCTCCGTGGCGTAGACTTCCTCAACGATTTCCATCGCCAGCGCGCGGTGCGGCGCATCCGCGAACGCCTGACCGAGAAAGGCGATGTGCCGCGCACGGAAGTCCTCCGCGGCGACGAGGTCGCGGATCGACTGCGACAAGCCCTTGCGCGCGAGGGGGATCGACAGCCACTTCACCGCGCCGCCGTGAACGATACGCGTCCGGTTGGTGAAGCTGCCGCGCGAAAACTGCGCGTCGTCGAGCCAGAAATAGACGTCCGCCAACATCATCTGCTCGAAGAAGCCGGGCCAGGGAAACAGCATCGGCTGCGAAATGACGACGGTCGTCATCCCCGTGAGATCCGATCGGCGGCCCTAAACGCGCCAACGATATTCGTCCGCTCTCCGTCGGCGGTCCGCCCAGACTCGACCGTCGTCACGCCTTGACACAGCATAAGTAACCTCCAGGCGAACTCGACAGGATCAACTTGCCGTTGAGTTCTGGGTCGGGCCGGAAGCGATCGTTCTCGGTCAGAAACGCCTGCACCGCCGCCAGCGGTTCGTCCCCGGGCGGCCAAAAGTGCGAACGCGCGGTTGGCGTCTGCTCTGGTTTCAACCGACCGAGAAGCGTGTCGGCGACGACGAGAAACTGCCCTCGCGTGACCAACGGAGAAAGGGCGCGCAATTCGGCCAGGACATGATTCTTGGAGTGGTCGGAATCGAGCACCAGCATCACGGCGCCGCCGGCGGGGATCTCCGCCTTCACGCGCTCGATGGTCTCAGGCGCGATCGACGAGCCTTCAATCAGCGTTATGCGGCTCGCCATCGGATGCTTTTCGATCGTGTCGCGGTTGTGGGCGCGAATGTCGATATCGACGCCAATTACCTTGCCCTTGCCGAGCAGCGCCAGCATCGAGGCGTAGAAGATGACGGACCCGCCGCGGGCGACGCCAGTCTCGATGATGACGTCGGGCTTGGTCGCCCAGATCACTTCCTGCGTCGCGACGATGTCGGCGGGCACCTGAATGATCGGCGCGCCCATCCACGACCAGAGATAGGTGTAGCGATGACGGTCGGCGCTCATCACGCAGTCGCGCGCTTGCTCGAACAACGCATCGTCGGCGCCCATCGCCAGACTGCTGCGCCGGCGCTCCGCTTCGAACTCGGCGCGATCGTCGGGAATGTTCGGCTTGACGAACGGCTTGGTCGCTTCGGTCACTGCAGACGCCCTCCCTCTCTCACCTAACGTCGCTCGGCGACGATCTCGCGCAGCGCGCCGCACACGACGTCGACCAAGTCTTCGGTCATGTTGTAGCCCGACGGCAGATTGACGCCGAATTCTGCGATCGTCGCGCCGCGGTCGGTCGGCGTGACGAACCGCTTCGCCGCCGCACGATCGCCGAAGGCGGGCAGGCTCGACAGGCGCGAGAAGAACGGCCGCGAATCGATATTGCGCTTGTCGAACGCCGCCATCACGGCGAACTTGTCGAGGCCAAAGCTCGGGTCGAGCACCGCGGTGACCATCCAATAGCTGTTGATCGTGTCGGGCGGCTCGGCGTTGAGCGTGATCCCGTTCATGCCGGCGAGCCGGTCGCGATACCAGCCGAAGATCGCCCGCTTGTAATCGATCAGCGCGTCGATCCGCTCCATCTGCGCCACGCCGAGCGCCGCCTGCACCGCGCTCATCCGGTATTTGAAGGCGATCTCGGAATTGAGGAAGAAGCGGTCGCCAGGCTTGCGGCCGTGGTCGCGCAGAAACAGCACGCGGTCGAACAGCGCCTTGTCGTCGGTGGCGAGCATGCCGCCCTCGCCGGTGACGACGGTCTTCGAGCCATGGAAGCTGAACGCCGAAACGCGACCAAGCGCGCCGGCTTTGCGGCCGCGACGCGCCGAGCCCAGCGCCTCCGCCGCGTCCTCGATCAGCGCCAGTCCGCGCCGGTCGGCGATCTGGCGCAGGCGCTCCCAGTCGCAGGTCGAGCCGTAGAGATCGACGCCGAGGATCGCCTTGGTTCGCGGCCCGACCGCCGCTTCGACGGCGTCGGGATCGAGGCACCAGGTGTCGGGCAGGATGTCGACCAGCACCGGCTCGGCGCCGACATAGACGATCGGCGCGACCGAGGCGATCCAGGTGACGTCCGGCGCGATGACTTCGTCGCCGGGGCCGACGCCCAGCGCGGCGAGCGCGAGGTGTAGCGCCGCGGTCGCGTGCGGCACGCTGACCGCGTGGGCGACGCCGATATAGTCGGCGAGCATGCGCTCGAAGCGGGCATTATAGGCGTAGGCATTCTGTCGCCAAGCGGTGCGCGCCGCCTCGGCGGCGAGCTCGGCCTCACGCTCGGTGATCGACGGCGCGGCGACCGGAATGCGTTCGGACGCGACGATCATGCGCGTGCGCCGCAGTGCGGCAGGGTCGAAATCGCCAGGGTCAAATTCATCGGGATCGAGTCCGCGCCTTTGGCCACGCAATACGATCGAATGCGCCGTTTGCCTAGACCGTCCCCTCTGCAAACGAGGATTCAGGCGCTCGGCTCGAAATGGCGCCCGGCGCCGCGCTTGCCGGCGATCCCGAGCAGCTCGCGCGCCTTCGTGCGCGCCATTTTCAACAGAGACGGCAAAGTGTGATGCAAATAGAGCGGCTCGCTCGCCAGAAGCGCGGCCCGCAGCGGCAGGGAAAGCGGGCGTTCCGAGCGCATGCGGCGCAGTTCGGCGCGAAAGGCGCGACGCAGGTCGAGCATCAGCGAGAACGGCATCCGCGTCTGGCGACGCGGCGTCGCGGCGGTGCGGCGCGTGCGCTGAATGAATTGCGTTTTGTCCGTCGTCCTGACGACGCCGTCGATGATCGGGCCGTAGAGCACCAAATGGTCGGAGGCGACGGCGTAGGGGAAGTTCGCGATAACGGACCCATACGCGTCCAAGACCGTTTGGCGATCCCACAGGCCGTAGAACCAACTCGGATGGCAGCCGAACAAGGTGCGAATTCGGCCGACCTCGCCAATGGAGTCGGAGACTTTGGGCGGGGTGGTCAGCCGCCGCCTCCCGCCGTCGAGGTCGTGGGAGACGATGGTCGAGGCCGCCAGCTTGCAGCCCGGGGATTCCGTCGCCAGCCGGTAGAGCGTCTCAAGGTAATCGTCGTCGCTCAGGTCATCGTCGGCTCGCCACATGAACCACGGGCTTTCCGCCGCCGACAGCGCATCGCGAAAATTGGCCACGCCGCCGAGATTTCTCGGCTGTCGCACGTAGTGGAACCGTGAATCGCGAGCGGCCCAGCCCTGCGCAATCGCGGCGGTGGCGTCCGTCGAGGCGTTGTCGAAGATCAGGACCTTGAAATCGCGGAAGGTCTGTCGCGCCAGGCACGCAAGGCATTCGTCGAGCAGATCGGCGCCGTTATAGACTGGCACGCCGATCGTAATCGGAACCATCTACCTGTCCTTTACCACGCGACCGCGCTGATTGGCCGCCTCGTCGACGCTGCGCCGCGCTTGCGCTCGCCGGCGGAATCGCGACAAGCCGTAGCACGAAAATCCTTAATGGGAGCGATGAAAGTGATTCTGCCCACGGGCCCAGCCGCACGGCTGAGACAAGGCGGAGCGCCGCGAGACGAGGTTTCCGCCACGACAATCGGCGCCGGCTGCGCGCCTCAACCTTCCCAGGCGGCGCTCATTTGCGCACGATCCCGATAAACGTAAATTGAAAATTCGTAAAGCGGATAGGCGTGATCGACACGATATTTGCGCGAAAGCTCGGTCGAGCAGAAAGCAATGATTTCGAGCGGATTCTTGTAATACAGATTTGACGCCATGAAATTCACATGGCTCGTCATCATGTTGAATACAATACCGCGACGCGCAAGCGAGAACAGCTTTCGTATCAAGCGCCGCGAAAAGCGATCCATGTCGAGGATGCTGGCCTCGAGCTTCAAAGTCAAAATGCCGTTGCAGACCACGTAGTCGAAGCTTTGGGATTCACTCAGGGAGAAGACGTCGCCCACGTGGAAACGAGCGATGGGATGGGCGCTGCGAGCGTGTTCGATCATCTCCGGAACGATGTCGATTCCGGAGTATTCCACCGCAACGCCCTTTTCGATGGAATAGTCGAGCAATCCGCCAAATCCGCAACCGACGTCCAGCAGCGAGGGAGGCGTCGCCGTTGCGCCGAGTTCGATGACCTCCAGCATTTTTCCGTAGCGGATTTGCACGTCCGGCCATACGCCCCAATCGACGCCGCGGGATGACGCGCCATGCTTCGCGAACGTGCCTGTGTAATGCGCTCGATAAGCTTCGACGATCGCGGCGTCTGCCAGGGATGCGGCTTCAGACATCTGCTTCACCACAGCGAAGTAGAGAGCGTCGCATTAGGCGTTCACTGAGCCGGCCCCTCCCTCCTGCCGACGCCTCGAGGCGTCGATCGGGATTCGGGCGGCGGGATCGGGCATATGCCGCCCGACGCTTCCACTGGTTACGATAACTTGCTAAGCCCCTGCCGGCAAATCGCGATCCGGCGGCGGTATGAAAGCGGTCATAATGGCGGGCGGCCTCGGCACCCGCATCTCCGAGGAATCCCACCTCAGGCCCAAGCCGATGGTCGAAATCGGCGGCATGCCGATTCTCTGGCACGTGATGAAGATTTACGCCCATCACGGCGTCGAGGACTTCATCGTCTGCCTTGGCTACAAGGGCTATATGATCAAGGAGTACTTCTCCAACTACTTCCTCCACGCTTCCGACGTGACGATCGACGCTCGGGCCAATCGCACCACATTCCACAACACGCATGCCGAACCCTGGCGGATCACGCTGATCGACACCGGCGAGCAGACGCTGACCGGCGGCCGGCTGAAGCGCGTCAGCCATTATCTCGATCCCGACGAGCCGTTCTGCCTCACTTATGGCGACGGCGTCGCCGACATCGACATTTCCGCCGAGATCGCCTTCCACCGCGGCCATGGCCGCAAGGCGACGCTGACCGCGGTCATTCCGCCCGGGCGCTACGGCGCGCTGTCGCTCGCCGGCGACCGCGTCGAGCGTTTCGTCGAGAAGCCGCCCGGCGACCAGGGCCACGTCAACGGCGGATTCTTCGTCCTCGATCCCTCGGTGATCGACCTGATCGCCGACGACGAGACGTCGTGGGAGGGCGCGCCGCTGGAGACGCTCGCCGCGCGCGGCGAGCTGATGGCCTATCGCCATTCCGGCTTCTGGCAGCCGATGGACACTTTGCGCGACAAGAACTTGCTCGAGAGCCATTGGGAGTCGGGCCGCGCGCCGTGGAAGGTTTGGGCGTGAGCGCGCCGCTTCCCTCGCCGGACTTCTGGCGCGGCCGCCGCGTGCTGCTGACCGGCCACACCGGCTTCAAGGGGAGCTGGACCGCCCTCTGGCTCAAGACGCTCGGCGCCAGGACGACGGGCTTCTCGCTGCCGCCCAACGTCGATCCGTCGCTGTTTTCCCTCGCCGGCGTCGCGCAGGATCTCGATTCGCGCCTCGGCGATCTGCGCGCCCCCGAAGCCGTCGCCGCCGCGGTCGCCGCCGCCGACCCCGAGATCGTGCTGCACTTCGCCGCCCAGCCGCTGGTGCGCCGCGCCATCGCCGATCCGGTCGAGACGATCGCCGTCAACGCGCTCGGCCTCGCGCATCTCCTCCAGGCGCTGCGCGACTGGCCGGCGCTCGAGCGCATCCTCGTCGTCACGTCCGACAAGGTCTACGACAATCGCGAACATGGGCTCGCCTTCGCCGAAGACGACCCGCTCGGCGGCAAGGACCCCTACTCCGCCTCCAAGGCGGCGGCGGAAATCATCGCCCGCACCTTCGCCGAGACGTATTTCGCCCCACGCGGCGTCGCCGTCGTGACCGCGCGCGGCGGCAACGTCATCGGCGGCGGCGACTATTCGCAGGACCGCATCGTTCCCGACATCGTCCGCGCCTGGTCGAAGGGCGTCCGGCCGCTGCTGCGCATGCCGACGGCGACGCGGCCGTGGCAGCACGCGCTCGATTGCATCGCCGGCTATCTGCTCTATGTCGAACGCGCCGACCATTCCGGGCAGCGCGCGCTCAATTTCGGCCCTGACGCTGAGCATCCCGTCACCGTCGCCGAACTGACGCGGGCGATGCTCGAAGCGCTCGGCGCCAAGCCAGAATTCGACGTCGAACCCAACCCCCGGCCGATCGAGATGCAAAGCCTGTCGGTCGACGCTTCGCGCGCCCAAGCGACGCTCGGCTGGCGCAATCGCCTGTCGAGCGCGGCGGCGATTGGCTGGACCGCCGACTGGCATCGGCGCGTGCGGCTCGGCGAAAGCCCGCGCGCCGTCTCGCTCGACCAGATCGACGCCTATGGCGCGATCGAGGCGGGCGCATGAGCGCCGCCCCGCCCGCCTGCCGCAATTGCGGCGCGCCGCTGGCGACGACCTTCGTCGATCTCGGCGAGACGCCGCTCGCCAATTCCTACGTTACGGCCGAGGACGTCGCCGCGGGTCGCGAGCGGCGCTTCCCGCTGCGCGCGCGCGTCTGCGGCGCATGCTTCCTGGTTCAGGTCGACGAGCCCGTCAGTCCCGAGGCGATCTTCTCCGACTACGCCTATTTCTCGTCGATGTCGGATTCCTGGGTCGAGCACGCGCGCCGCTACGCGCTGGCGATGATCGACCGATTCGGGCTCGGGCCGCGCTCGATGGTGGTCGAGATCGCCTCCAACGACGGCTACCTGCTGAAACATTTCGTCGCCGCCGGCGTGCCGGCGCTCGGAATCGAGCCGGCGGCCAATGTCGCGGCGGCGGCGATCGCGAGCGGCGTCCCGACCGAAGTCGCCTTCTTCGGCCGCGCTGCGGCCGAGCGGCTCGCCGCGCGCGGCGTTCGCGCCGACCTGGCCGCCGCCAACAACGTGCTCGCCCACGTGCCGGACATCCGCGATTTTCTCGCCGGCTTCGCCGTCCTGCTCGCTCCCGAAGGCGTCGCCACCTTCGAGTTCCCCCACCTGCTCAATCTCATCCGCGACGTGCAGTTCGACACGATCTACCATGAGCATTTCTCCTATCTGTCGCTGACGGCGGTCGAGGCCGCATTCGCCGCGACCGGCCTCAGGGCGTTCGACGTCGAGGAGCTGCCGACCCACGGCGGCTCGCTGCGCCTCTACGCCTGCCGCGCCGGCGCCGGGCGTCGCGAGAGCGAGCGGCTCGTCGCCCTGCGCGTCCAGGAGCGCGCCGCCGGCCTCGACCGGCTCGACGCCTATCGCGGCTTCGCGCCGCGGGTCGAGGCGGTCAAACGCGACTTCCTCGCCTTCCTCGCCGCCGCGCGGGCCGAGGGCAAACGCGTCGCCGCCTATGGCGCGGCGGCCAAGGGCAACACGTTCCTCAACGTCTGCGGAATCCGCGCCGACGACGTCGTCTGCGTCTTCGACCGCAGCCCGGCCAAGCAGGGCCGGCTGCTGCCCGGCAGTCATGTGCCGATCCTGGCGCCGGAGCGGCTCGCCGACGTGCGGCCCGATTATCTGGTCGTGCTGCCGTGGAACCTGCTCGACGAAATCCGCAGCCAGACGGCGACGATCGCCGACTGGGGCGGGCGCTGGGTCGTCGCGCTGCCCCAACTTCGGGTCATTGCGCCATGAAATTTGCGTCGACCGAGCTGCCGGGCGTCGCGCGCGTGTCGCTCGACCGCTTCGCCGATGCGCGCGGCTTCTTCGCCCGCCTGCATTGCCCCGAGGAATTCGCCGCCGCCGGCTTTCCCTTCGCGCCGGCGCAGACCAGCCTGTCGCGCAACGACGCGGCGTTCACCCTGCGCGGCATGCATTTCCAGGCGCCGCCGCACGACGAGGCCAAGCTGGTGCGCGTCGCGCGCGGCGCGATTTACGACGTCGTCGTCGATCTCCGCCGCGACAGCCCGACCTACAGGCGCTGGATCGCCGCGACGCTCAGCGCCGACAATGGCGAAGCGCTGCTGATCCCAGCCGGCTGCGCGCACGGCTTCCTGACGCTCGAAGATTCGACCGACGTGCTCTACCAGATCGACCGAATGCACGTCCCCGGCCAGGCGCGCGGGCTGCGCTACGACGATCCGGCGATCGCCGTCGCCTGGCCGGCCGCGCCGCGCGTGATCGCGCCGGCGGACCTTGCGTGGCCGAGGTTGGGGGAGTGAGTTCCAACACGGCGCGCGTCCTCGTGGCGCCGCAACGCGCAGGCGGCGCGCCGTCTCCCCCGGCCCGCCCGGCCTTGGCCTTGATCCCAGAGGCGCTAAGTTTAGCGCTCGCGTTTGCTCTCATGGCGTCATGACCGGGCTTGTCCCGGTCATCCACGCGGCGCCGCTGCAAGAACCTTCCGAGATTGGCCGCGGCCTCACGGCGTGGATGCCCCCGGGCTAAACAGCTAGGCCGCGCGTGACGGCGATAGACGGTTATCTCAACGCCTATCCGGGCGCCCAGGCAGCCCCGCGCCCCGATTAGGTTATCTCGGCCGCCTAACACAGTTTAGTCAAATTCCCGCGCCGTGATTCGTCGCAGAAATTCCTTAATGATGAACAACGTTTAAGATGTCGGTCAGCTCAAGTTCAAGCGAGGTGTGTTTTAACAAGATCGGGCGGTCCGGTCGACTCGGCGTCAGTCGCCGACATCGGCGCGCGGTCCGCTTTCACTGGAAAGGAGAACCGTCATGCGCATTCTCGTATCTTCGGCCGCGGCGCTTGCCTTGCTCGGCGGCGTCTCTGCGGCTTATGCGGATTCCACGTCTGACATTCTGAATGCAAAAGGCGCCATCACCAGCCTCGACCAGGCCAAGCACACGGTGACCCTGGACAACGGCTCGACCTACGTTGCGGCGCCGAACGTCAAGCTCTCCGACTTCAAGGCGGGCGAACAAGTCAAGTTGAGCTACTTCAAGTCCGGCGACGCCCTGGACATGATGTGGATGAAGCGCGCGGGCTGACAGCGCCGCCGACGCTCAAAGGGGAGCCGCCGGCGCAACCGGCGGCTTCTTGATTCGCCAGCCCAGAGCCCGCATTGCCGTCAACCCGCCTCCCTCTCGGCGGCAAAGGCGCTTCGACTCAGCGGGGACGCATTCGGCGTCGGCGAACCCGAACGGAGAACGGCCGGAAGTCCTCGACGAAGCGCGTCAGCGCGGCAAGCGACGGCTATCGCCGTCGCCTCCATTTCCGGCGCCAGAGACCCCTTCCGCCGCGCTTCGCGCGGTCGCCGTTCCCCGCGCCAAACGCGGGGGAGGATGAGGCCGTCGCGTCGCTCGCTCTTGCGACGGCCGCCAACCCGGCCGCGAAGCGATCATCCTCCCCTGCGAAGCGGGGGAGGGGGACCGCGCATAGCGCGGTGGAGGGGGACGACGGGGCGATCCCACGTCAGCGCAGCTCGCTCTAGAGCATGATGCGATTTGAAGGAATCACCAGCGATGTCATTCCCGCGAAAGCGGGAATCCAGACTCGTCGGCCGATGCGCCCTTTCCCCTCTGGATTCCCGCGTTCGCGGGAATGACACAGCAGAGGGCGTCATCGGTTTCTTCTCATAGCAACGCGCTCTAGCGGCTTGAATTGCGCGGGCGCGCGTCGGCGCGGCAAGCGCGAGCCGCGCCCTCGTCCTCGCTGATCGACTCCGGCAGATTGCGGCGGACGCCACCTCGCAGCGCACGAACGTCATGCCCGCCGGCAAGGGCGTATCGGCCGCGTCCACACGAACACGATTGAGGGCTTCTGGTCGCTGATCAAGCGCGGCAGGGTCGGCGCCTTCCACAAGATCAGCAAAAAGTACCTTCCTCTCTATGTCGCCGAGTTCCAATTCCGCTATAATAACCGCCTGAACGCGGATATTTTCAGGGCGGCGATCAAGGAAGGCTAATGTCATCGCCCTTTCCAAATATTTCTGACGGCTAGAAACGTACCGCCAACAAGCTCGCGTAAGATATGGCAATGACCGAAAACACGGCCGTCTCAATTGGGGTGAGGCGAATGCTCGGTTTATCGCTCAATATATGGACCGCAATAATGTTGCTGTCATTGGGGGCAGCGGCAATCGCAGCGGCAGTGGTCGGTGTTTCAACGTACGCAGTTGTCCAGTTACAAAAGCAAGCGGCCGCAGACGCAGAGGAGGCCTTCGAAAAATACAAAGTTACTGCCAAAGCGGACGCCGACGTGAAGATAGCCGAAGCGACAAAAGAGGCCGCAAAGGCCAATGAGCGTGCAGCTGCTCTAGAAAAAGACGCCGCCGCACTAAATGCTCGTTTGGCCGACAGGTCGATAAATAACTCGGCTTTCGTGGACGCTTTGAAAGATAAGATTAAATATCCAACCACGATTTTCTATGTACGTGGAGATAAAGAATCATACGGACTTGCGGCTCAAATAAAACTTGGTCTTATACGCGCCGATTGGACCGTTGATTCAATTTCGCCAAAAACTCCGGAAGAGATGTCTCATTTTGTAACCTCAGACCTGAATATCGCCGGAACTGCGCCATTTGGAGTTACCGTATCAACTAGAGTTGACCGACCCGAGAAGAGCGGATGGGAGAACGCCTTAAAGAGAGACTTCAACCACCAACTTCGTGGAATTGCGATAGTAGACGCGTTAAACATTAGCCAGACTGGGAAGCCCGGATTTATATTCCAAGTTACTGGCGAATCCTCTAATATCGAAGCGCCTCCAAGCGATTCGGTCTGGATCATTGTTGGCCAGAAACCGTGAGCACAACTTATTTTCATATACCATTTTTCAGAATATGTCAAACCAATCAAGCGCGTTGATATAATGCGTCTATTGGTGCCTTTGACAAATTTTTTGTCCGTCAAAGAAAGGAGCATCGCCAAAGCCCTTTCGGATCAGCAGAATCCGTGCTATCCTTCTTTCTCGATCGAATCCGACCTTGGCCCGCCCCATGACCGCCTCCGTTCTTCCTGCCGCCGCCCCGCGCCAAGCCGATCGCGCCCTTGACGCGCCGCAGACCATTGACGGCGTTGACGATTTTCCCGCGGCGTCAAGCCCGGAACTTGACGTTCCTTGACGAAACTTGACGTGCGCCTTGACGCCGTCAATCAGAACGCCCGGAAATCCTCGACGAAGCGCGTCAGCGCGGCGAGCGCGATCGCGCAGTCTTTTTCGCTGATCGACTCGGCGGGGTTGTGGCTGACGCCGCCCTTGCAGCGGACGAACAGCATGCCGGCCGGCCAGCGCTGGCCCATGACCATCGTGTCGTGGCCGGCGCCCGACGGCAGCAGGCGCGGATCGGCGCCGACCGCGACCACCGCCGCCGCGAGCCCGGCGACGATCTTCGGATGGCAGACGTAGCCGGCCGCTTCGTGGGTCGGCGTCAGTTCGAACGCGACGCCGCGACGCCGGGCGATCGCCTGCATCGCCGCGGCGATGTCGGCGACGGCGCGCCGGCGCGGCTCGTCGAGCGGCGCGCGCACGTCGATCGTGAAGCGCGCCCGGCCGGGGATGACGTTGACCGCGCCGGGCTCGACGTCGAGCCGGCCGACGGTGGCGACGAGTTCCTCCTCGCCGCGCGCGCGCGCTTCGATCGCCAATATCATTTCGGCGGCGGCGGCGAGCGCGTCGCGCCTCAAGTTCATCGGCGACGCGCCGGCGTGGCCGGCGCTCCCGGTCACGACGGCGCTGAGCCGCGTCGCGCCGTTGATCGCCGTGACCACCCCGAGCGGCCGGGCCTCGGCCTCCAGCACCGGCCCCTGCTCGATATGCAACTCGACGAACGCCGCCACGCCCTCGGCGCGCGCCGCGCCGAGATGATCGGGATCGCCGCCGAACGCCTTCAGCGCGTCGCGCATCGACACGCCGTCGCCGTCCTTCTGCGCCAGCGCCTCCGGCTCGTTGACCCCGACCAGGCCGCGCGAACCGGTCAGGGTGTGGGGAAAGCGCACGCCTTCCTCGTCGCCGAAAGCGACGATCTCGATGGCGACGTCGAGCCGCCGCGCCTGGGCGATGAGGCCCTCGACGACGCTGAGGGCGGCGAGCGCGCCGAGCGCGCCGTCGTAGCGGCCGGCGTCGCGCACCGTGTCGATGTGCGAACCGATCATCAGCGCCGGCGCTCCCGGCCGCTGGCCCTCGTAGCGCGCGCGGACGTTGCCGACCGGATCGATGCGCGCCGCCAGGCCGCTCTCTCTCGCCCAGGCGACGAACTGTTCGGCGGCGCGCCGGTGCGACGGCGACAGGCAGAGCCGGGTCAATTTGGGCGGGTCGTCGGTGAAGACGGCGAGCGCGTCGAGCCGCGCCATCAGCCGTCGCGCCTGGCCTTCCGTCGTCGCCGCCATCGCGCGCTCGTCCCTCAATTGCCGGCGAGCGAGGCGCCGGCGAGCCAGTGCGCGAGCACGCGGCGCTCGGCCTCGGTCATCTCGGTCAGGTTGTTGGGCGGCATAGCGTGGGTCAGCACCGCCTGCATGCAGATCGCCGGCGCGAGCGCGGCGATGCGCTCTGGGGTGTCGAGCATGACGCCTTTGGGCGCGACGCCGACGCCGTCCCAGACCGGCTCCGGCGCGTGGCACATGACGCAGCGCGTCTCAACCACGTCGACGACCGCCGGCGGCGCGCGCGGCAGGTCGAGGCCCGCGACAAGCGTCGGCGCGGGCGCCGGCGCGAGGCCGAGTTCAGGCCGCATGCCGGGCGACGACGCCATCGCGACCCAGAACGCCGCCCAGATCGCCACGGCCGCGGCCAGCCACGCCCACCATGGCGCCTTGGCGGCCTCTTCCTCGGCGTGCCAGCGGTTGTAGAAGTAGCGCACGAGCGCGCCGGCGACGACCACGCAGGTGACGATCGCCGGGATCGCGGCGCGATTGGCGAAGGTCACCGGATAGTGGTTGGACAGCATCATGAACAGAACCGGCAGCGTGATGTAATTGTTGTGGGTCGAACGCTGCTTGGAGGTCTTGCCCCAGCGCGGCTCGGGCGCGCGGCCGGCGATCAGCGCCGCCACCGACTTGCGCGTGTTGGGCATGATGACCAGGAAGACGTTGGCGGTCATCATCGTCGCCATCAGCGCGCCGGTGTGGATCAGCGCGCCGCGGCCGGAGAAGACGAGCGTGTAGGCGT
>Ga0181535_10004273_pt1 | contig 16028 bp, 11 predicted proteins | sample PEATcosm2014_Bin_44_FD_119774 | JGI IMG/M metagenome (GOLD analysis project Ga0181535, IMG submission 119774) | Peatland microbial communities from MTU Mesocosm Facility, Houghton, MI, USA - PEATcosm2014_Bin17_30_metaG | ecosystem: Environmental > Terrestrial > Soil > Wetlands > Peat | place... | reverse complement strand
GGCGTTGAAGGTCTTGTCCATCTTCTTCATCATGTCAGTGATCTTGAAGTGGGTGGGCGCCTGGAAGGGATCGTAGTTGCGCAGCAGGGCGAGGCCGAATCCGATCAGGGACAAGGTCTTGCCGCGTGCCGCGTCGTTGATCTTGGCCAGGTCCTTGGCTACCTTGTCCATGTTGAGGAAGGCGGTGACTGGAGCGGCTTCCTTGGTTTCTTTGTCGATCATCAGCGCCATGCCGATGCCGCAGTTGGGATGGCATCCGCAGCTCAGCTGGCCCCACTCAGCGCCAGGCCCGTGAATCAGATCGGCCCAGTCAGAGAAGGTGCTCATAAAGCTGATGGGGAACCAGTCGCGCTTCGGCTCGCCGATGCCGACCTGATTCTTGACGTCGTGGGCCATGTGGCTCAGGGTGTAGCGCTGCGCCATGCGGCGCTCCTCGGTGATGTCTTCGTCACGGCCCGTGAAGCTGACCGGCTGGAAGCTCAGGAAGCTGATCTTCTTGGGGTTGTCTAGAGCGAACTCGATGATGCGGCCAACCTGCTCGTTATTGATGCCGTTGATGATCGTGGTCACGGGAACGATTTCAACGCCGGCTTCGTGGAGGTTGTTGATAGCCTGCAGCTTCACGTCGAAGAGGTTGCCTACCTTGCGGTGGCTGTTGGCTGCATTTCCGATCCCATCGAACTGGAGGTAAACATAGCGGAGTCCAGCTTCAGCAGCGGCGCGGCAAAGCTCTTTGCTCTTGGCAAACTCGATGCCGTTCGACGCGGCCTGAACACTGTTGTAGCCAACCTTGCGGCTGTAGGCTACGGCGTCAAGGAAGTAAGGCGACAGGGTGGGCTCGCCGCCGCTGAACTGAACGCTCATCTGCCGCTTGGGCTTGATCGTGATGGCGTTGTCGAGCATGGTCTTGATCTCGTCCCACGTGAGCTCGTGGACGAAGCCAACCTGGTTGGCATCCATGAAGCAGGGGTCGCACATCATGTTGCAGCGGTTGGTCAGGTCGATGGTCAGCACCGAGCCGCGTCCATGAGTCACAGTGGAGGTGCCGTGATGGTGCAGGGCTTCATCGCCCTTGCCGTGAGCGCGGATGTCGCGGCCAGGGAAGCTCTCTTCAAGATGCTTGAAGAAGGCGGTGTCGATGGACATGACGTCTTCAAAGTGCCCATGCTTGGGGCAGTCCTTGACCATCAGGATCTTGCCGTCGCGCTCGATGATCTGGGCCTTGATCTCGCCGACCTTCTCGTTCAGCAGGACTTCGTGGGGCAGCTTTCCGTCCAGAATCTGCTGGCGAATCTCGGGAACGCACTTCGGGCAGAGCGAGTCAGTGGTGCGGGGCCAGCCCAGGGGCGGCTTTTCCTTCTGCCAGCTCTTCTGCAGGGGCTTTTCGCTCCACTTGGGCGTAAACGATGCATTGGGGCTGATGCGGTTGAGACGCTCAAAAACCACCCACGCGCCCTTGGCGGCGTAGACGGCTGCTTTCTCGGCATACTTGATTGCTTTAGGCATCGTGTTGCATTCTCCTCAGAATTTTTAATTTGTTGCCGGCGAGGTTCGCTGGCCCAGCCCTGGCTTGCGGTTCCGGGCGAAAACCCGAAACCTGAAACTGCACTTCTAAGGTAACCGCCCCCGCAGGTCAACTCAAAGCCAGAACATCGAACGGCAGAATCCGCCAGTGAATGGTAACCGGCAGACGGCGAATGGGTTGGGCGGGGTCCTGAACCGGTGGAGCAGGGGCCTTCAGGCCCAATGCCCCACTCCCCTCAAGTTGACGAATTGGGTGGGCCATGCTCCAGCTGACGTTGTCCGGCAACGTTCCGTCAACGATGGGGCAGCCAGAGATGATCAAGGGTTCAGCTTCCGCCTGAAGGTCGGCGACATCTTGCAGAGTAAATAGCGGAGTGTCGATTTTGGCAGTGCATGGAGGTTTTGCCAACCGGCTGCGATTCGAATCGACAAGAACTCGCGATCTTCGGCCCGAGAGTTGCTCCGAAATTGAATCATGCCCAGCCCCTGTTTTGACCCGGATCGGGCAGAATGTCAGAGCGCATGGCTGGGTTCCTTTGTGGGGAATCTCGAGGGCCACATCAGCTCAGCACGTTGAACTCGCGATGTATTCCGTCTTCGACGAATTCATCAGCCCCGATGCGACAACACGATTAAGTTCCAATGTTTGATGCCTGTTGTCGGCGTTTTGTCGCCAATGGACAGTTCCGGTGGGGGAAGAGCGCCCTTCCGATCTCGTCGTCTCCGCGAGTCTTGGGGCGCCTGGTACGCCATTCTTACTGTGGCCCGCCGGTCTTGGCTACCTGGTTGATGATGCGCTGGATTGCAACGACGCGGGTGTGGATGTGGCGGGCGATGTCGGGCAGGAACTCGGTGATGTAGTTATTGATCGGCGCGCTCAGCAATGCATACCCGTAACGTTCGGCGCTGGCTGGCAGGTTGGTTTGGCGGCCCGGGACGTAGAGATTGGCGATTTCATCTTCAGCAGCGAACCCTACGATGTTGGCGTAGTTCACCATCTCGTGGCCGTTGTCGCCTTGGGTCCATAGCACTTGATAGGCCGCATGGGCGATGCGGCGCTTCATGCCGGCACGGGGCCAGCGGTGATAATGCGGGTCCTGGTGAGCAATGGATGGAATCAGAAAAGTGCCGAGGAATTCTCCGGTCATGTCTTGTGTATAACTCACTCCCACATAGCGGCCGAAGCCAGCCATGCCCGGCCCGTAAGGGGTATGGGAGTCGGTGCCGATGGTCAGCGCGGAACTGGCCAGAATGGTCAAGGAATTGAATGGATCGGCAACGTCGCGCATGGCCAGCCACGCCTTTTCCCTGGGCGTCATGTGCCGGGTTTGCGGTCCGTCAATAAACCGCGCGAACCAGTCAGTGGGAGGCCCGGGCGGCGGGCAAAGGGGCAGAGTGACGGCCGGCTGAGGATTTGTGCCGGGCTGTGCTGCAGGCGACTCCGGTGCCGGACTCGATGTTGAAGTTGCATTGGACTTTTCAACGGCGCAAGGCTGGGGCGCAACGGCTCCGCTATGTGCAGGGAGTTCGGACACGGGCACTTCTGCCGACGTTGCGCTTCCGCCTGCGGCCTGGGGCTTGCAGGACGGGATGGCGAGTATGAGAACTGACGTGCAAAGAATCACCTTGCCGGCACGCAGCCATCCACGGTGCGCGCATCGAGTCCGATGGCCACCAATGCGAGTGCGCTGTAAAGCCTTCAGAAATTGCTGCATTCTCGCCCCGCGCCGAGAACCGCGGTTGCCCCTGCGATGAGAGTCTAAAGCAGATTTAGGTCAGAATAGCGGACTTTGTCACCAAGGGGCCGCTAAAGTTTCGAAACCGTCGAATGGAACTCGTGGGGCGGGATTGCGTATTAATCATTGCGGCACAGTTGTGCTGCGCCCCATTGACGCGCAGTGCCGGACCCCGCAGACTTAAAGTGGGGTGACTTGCCAGGATTTTTTCACAGGAGGCTAATCCCCAATGAGCACTTATCCCCCGTACGGTTCTGGACCTGGTGGTGTTGGACGCCGCATTGAAGAAGCTGTCGAGCTGATCGAAATGGAGTTGCGGCATGCGGCGGCCTACGTGAACGACGCGGTGATCCCGCAAGTGCGCGCCGAATCAATCTCTGGCTTGCGGACGGTCGCCGACGCGTTGCGCAAGTTCGCCGATAAGCTTGACGAGCAGTCGCCTCAACCGCCGAGGCCGCCGAATCCTTGATGGTTGCTTCAATTCAAGGCCTAAGCGCCCGCCGAGCATCAAGCTTGGCAGTCGTGGCGTTTTCGTTGCTGTTGGCGTCCGGATGCGGACATCACAAAACAGCTCCCCCATTGCCTGAACCACAAGCCGCGCCGCCTGCGCCTGAGCAGTATCCTCCAACGCCGCGCACCCCGCCCGCTGTACGGATTCCCGTCACACCGGTGCCGGCCGGCGGGGTGAGTGATGAAGATCTGGACTTCATCCTTGCGCACAGGCCGATTCTGACGCAGGTGGGCCTTGCCACCTGGTACACCGCGCCCTACAAAGGGAAGAAGGCTGCGAACGGGCAGGCATTCGACGACAACATGTTGACGGCGGCGCATCGCACCTTGCCGATGGGCTCGCTCGTTGTTGTTACAAATCTGAAGACCCGTCAGGCCAGCGCCATGCGGATCAGCGATCGCGGGCCGTTTGTTGAGGGGCGCATCATCGACCTCAGTATCGCCTCTGCAAAAGCTACGGGTGTCTACCGGGCAGGCCTGGCGCAGGTTCAGATTGATGTGTACAGCACACCGAAGCCGATTGAGACCGGGGGACGATGGTGCGTGCAGATTGGTGCTTTCAAAGACGAGGATGGCGCATTGAGTTTGAAGCAACAGCTGCTGCTTGACTACCCAGGATCTAACGTCATCGAGTTCGCGGGAGAAGACAGCTACTGGGTACGCATCCGTCCGCAGGGCGACGGTCGCCAGCAGGCAGAGTTCATCGCCGCTCACCTGCAGCCGGCGGAGGGCGCAGCATTTCTTACTCGCCTCGACTGAGCCCACGCGTTACTGCGGCGGCGGGTAGAACGGCAGTTTGTCATTCTTCTCGTTGGCGCGGCGAATCGTCACATCGTCTAACAGCAGAGCGGGCGCAAGCACCGTTTGCGGAACCTCGCCGAAGAAGTTTGCCACGAACAAATCCTTGCCTGCGGCTTCGACGTTGGAACGCAGCGCACGCTGGTCAAGATCGTCGATCACCGCGCCACGCACCAGCTGGCGTTTGCCATCGAGGGTTACGCGGTAGATGAGGCGGGGGACCGATTCGCCGCCCAGCGTCTCAACAAAATACACGCTTTTCAAGCTGCGATCTTTTGCAAGGGCGATCAGTTTCCGGTTCAGATCTTCATTTGAAAGCCCATCTTTTGCCGTGACTTTCAACACGCCGAGCGTGGGCCTCGGCGCCCCCATAATCCCACCGCGCCCGTGGCCATTGGACTGCGGAAAGTCGCGAACGGGCTCGCGGCCAATAAGGTAATTCTCCAACTTGCCGTCGGTTACAAGCGTCACAGCGGTGGCCGGCACACCTTCATCATCAATGTCGTACGCACCCACCAGGCCTTTGCCCGCGTAGCTCTTCAAAGTGGGATCGTCCACGGCGTTCAGGAATTCCGGAAGCACGCGCGCATGTAGACTCGACGCGAAAGGTCCATTGGTGCGAGCCTCGGTTCCCAACTTGGGCCGCGTAGCCGTAACTCCGGAGCCCAACAGGGAACGCAGAGTATCAGCGCCTGCGTCAGAACTCAAAAGAACCGGACCGTGATACTCCTCTTCAACAACTGGAGCCTTGCGCAGTTCGGTGAGAGAGGCTATCAATCCGATGGCACGCTTCTCAAAAACCTCCGGGGCATCCAGGTCTTTCAAGCCAACGCCCACCGATCCATAGGAGCGGTCAAGCCTCATGCCATCTGGTGCCTGCGTTCCCACGGCAAAAGTCTCGTGATACTCCGACGCCGCCTTGCGGACGATGGTCCCTTCGCTGGTGACCAGCCAGGTGGTGGTGGCCTGCGCATGAAACTCCGCCGTGGCGTACTCAATTTCAGCTTGATTGGCTTTTAGTGTGGCCTCCGTTCGGTATAGCCCGCTGGCTTTGGCAACGCGATCTACCCAGGCAGCTTCATCCAGACTCAACTTCATGGGCGCGGCGAGCGAAATGACCGGTGTCTCCTTGCTGAAGTCGTCAGCTTGCGGTGCCGTCTCAACCTGCTTCAGAGCAGCCTGCTTTTGCGCATAGGCCGCGAGCGCAGCCTTGTATGCCTGATCAGTACCTGACCAAAGGGCGGAGCGGATGGCAATGGGATCGTTGTCAAGGGAAGACAACTCCAGGGCTCCGTCCCCGCGTCCGCCGGAACTGTCAGTTTTGTAGTCGCCCACTCGAACCGTGATGCGCGCGATGCGCTGGTGGGCATGGGCGGAATCCTCGCTCGCTCCGAACTCGGCCTTGGTCTGAAAATCCTCAACATCTTCAATTTTGTATTGGATGAAAAACGGCTTCTCGAATCCCTGCAACTGCAGCTGGCTCATGCTCCGGTCGAGTTCTTCGAGCATCGCCTTGAGGACGGGGTCTTTTTCAGCATCGTCGCGAGTGGGCTGCGCGACGAGCAAATTGGGCGTCAACAGGCTGGCAGCAACGATTGCGGCTCCGGCTATCCATGCAACACTGCGAATCGCGTTCATTGCGCCTCCTTGTTTGCGGGGGTGGCGATGACCGCCCCGGGAATGGGCAGAATTGGCGGCCGCGCGGTTCCCTGCGCCTGCTTTTGTGTCTCCATTTCACTGACCAGCATGGCAGGGGCCACTGCACTGACAGGCACCGTGCCCGATTCCGCGCCGCACTCCCCGTTGAAGACCTCGCTCTTGTCGCCCGTCGCCAATATCCGTTTCAACGCGGCCTGCGGCGTTCCCACAATGCTGACGCCGCGCACCAGTTCATCGGGACGGCCATCCACATACACGCGGTAAACGACCAGCGGGATGACCTGAAATGCCTGCGGCGAACTGCGCGTGGTGACCGCGAAGCCTGAGGAAATGTCTTCGAAGTACAGACCGTACGACCTGCCTTGTTTCTTTGCTTCTTCAATCAACTGCTTGCGGAGATCGGCTTCCGGCTCGGTCCTGGTTGAAGTGACAATCAGGTTGCCTTGACGCCCGGTTGGAACCCGTCCGGTCTGCGCGCGTCCGTGGCCGTTCGAGGCGGAAAAGCTGGCGATCGGAAGGCGCGACATCAGGAACGTTTTCAGCACCCCATCGTCGATCAACTCGACCCTCCGAGCTTTCTGCCCTTCATCGTCGTATTCGTAGGTGCCGCTGAGCCAGGTGTTGCCGAAGGTGGTCAACGTGGGATCGTCAGCTACAGAAAGAAATGTGGGCAGAACCTCTTTGCCAATGTCCTTGGTGAAGGTCTGTCCTTCCTCATCGCCGCGCTGCCTCTGGCCCTCAAGCCGGTGGCCGAGCACCTCGTGAAAGAAGACCGCAGCGGCGCGCCCGGAGAGGATCGCCGGCCCGTCAAAGGGCTCTGTGAGCGGGGCAACGCGCAATGATTCAAGGCTCCTGCCAAGGTCGCGCATCGCGGTCTCGAGCTCCGCCTGGGCGGGGAGGCCGTCGACGGTCTGGGCTTCAAAGGTCTGCGCGCGGAACAGGTCCATCCCATCGTCGGCGCGGGTTACCGCGAACACGACCAGCCGCGCAGCCTGATGGGCCGAAACAATCTGCGAGCCCTCAGAGGAAGCAAAGTAGTCGGTTTCGTTCTGTACGGTCAGCATCACCACGTTCTGATCCACGTCAGGGAATTCGCGGAAAATCTTTGACAGCGCGCTGACCCGTTTTCCCCACGCCGCTTTGTCCACAACGACGGGCGGGGCCGGTTTGCCGATGGAAACCTGGGGTGTTTCCTGGCTGAAATCGGGCGAGGAGTCCTCTTCCCTGGCCCTGACCTGCGCCTCGGTTTTCACCCGCAGATAGTTGTCCATCGCGTTACCGTAGCCGGTGTTGGTGGCCAGCCACAAGGTGCGTTGCAACGCCTCGCGATCGTCGGTGAGCGGCAACTGCAGGCTGTTGACTGCCGAGCCACGGTGCGTTCCGTGGGTGTTGTCGAGCTTGGGATCGCCGAGCCGCACTTGCACGTCAGCCACGCGGACTCGATTCTCAGAGCTGTCGACCAGGGCACCAAACTGCGCACGAATGCCGACAAAGCCTGCTTCACTGACTGAATAGCTAAGAAAATAAGGAGAAAGCAGTTTTTCAGCCGAGGGAGCAGAGGAGGTTTGCTTGCCGAGAGAGGTGAAAGCCCGATGCAGTTCGGTGGTCATGGCATCCAGCAAGGGGGGAGTTGCCTGGTTCTGAGCTCCTGCGATTGTGGGCCAGACAAGGGTGAGTGCGGAAATGGCTACGCATAGGCTGCCTTTCAGCGCAGTCCGCACAGAGAAGACCGATGAGTTGTTGGGCATTGAGTTGAGAATCCGAGAGCAGCGCATCTGTAGCATCGATTGTCGCAGAGTAGGCTAGGGTGAAGGGAATATCTCATGAAATTTGCCCGCTGCGTGATGCTTGCCGGTTGCCTTGCCCTTCACTTCCCCTTGCAACTTGCTGCCGTCGCGCCCCGGCTTGGGCCTGCTCCCCACACTGCACCCCGAATCGTTTTGAATCCAGTGGGTTCTGCTGAAACCGGGCCTTCAACCGCAGGCACCGCCGCTCAACCCCCGCAGGCCTACAAGCTGCCGCCGGACAAGTTGGCAAAAGCAATCGCGCTTGGCCGGATCCGCAACATCATTGACCTAGCCGGTTCCCTGCTGGATCTGGCTGTCTTGTGGTTGCTGCTAGCCACCGGCGTGTCCAGAAGAATCGAAAACTGGTTACGCGGGATCACCTCGCGGCGCTGGCTGCAGGGCCTTCTGTTCTTCGCGCTATTCCTGCTGATTACCGCACTGGCCGATCTGCCGCTGGATGTCTATGCGCACTACGTCAGCCGCTCCTATGGAATCAGCGTGGCGGGCTGGAGCAGTTGGCTGATCGACTTGTCGAAGGGGATTGGCCTTTCAATTCTTTTTGTTCCGCCCATCCTGCTGGCATTCAACTGGATCGTTCGCCGCTGGCCGCGGCGCTATTGGCTCTATGCCTGGTTCGCAACCATCCCGTTGATGGTGATTTCAGTCTTTATCGCGCCGCTGTTCGAGCCCATTTTCAACCAGTACGAGTCTCTCGGCAAGAATCATCCTGTCCTGGTTGCTGAGCTGGAAAAAGTAGTCGCTCGCACAGGCACGGATATTCCGCCGGAGCGCATGTTCCTGATGAAGGCGAGTCGAAAAACCAATGGCCTCAACGCGTATGTCAGCGGTATCGGGGCCACCAAGCGCATCGTTGTGTGGGACACCACGGCAGACCGCATTCCCGATGATCAGGTTCTTTTTCTGCTTGGCCACGAGACGGGCCATTACGTTCTTCACCACATCCCGAAAGGCCTGGCGCTCTCTGCCGTCGGGCTGTTCTTTATCTATTGTGGTTGCGCGCGATTTGCGGGCTGGCTGGCTGGGCACTTTGGCGCGCGCTGGGGTCTCGGGGATGAAGGGATGGGGTTGCAGGCCGAGAATGCGCTTTCAAGCCGCTCAGGATTTGTGGTGCTGCTTTTCAGCATCTCGGTTGCAGGCTTTGTGCTGGCCCCAGTTGACAATGCAGTGAGCCGCTACTTCGAGCACCAAGCCGACGTTTACGGGCAGGAAGCAGTCCGTGGTATCGTCACTGATCCGCAGAAAACGGCCGTCGCGGCCTTCAACGCGCTTGGCCAAGCCTGGCTTGAGGATCCAAACCCAAACCCGTTTATTGAGTTTTGGACGTACAGCCACCCCTCGACGCAGCACCGCGCCAGCTTCGCGGCCCAGTATGACCCATGGGCCAACGGCGGACGCGGAGAGTTCTTCGAAAAGTAGCGGACCGCGATGAAACAGAGGATCTTCAGCGACTATTCAGCGGTTGTGGGGTCGATTGTGGTTCGAACCTGCGAGACCTTGTTGGCGGGGAAGCCGCCCATGGTGGCGTGTTTGCGCACCGTATCTTCATCCGGGGCGATGTAGACGCAGTAAATCTTGTCGTCGGTTACGTAGCTGTGCAGCCACGTAATCTGGGGGCCCAGTTCGCGCAAAACGCCGCACGATGTCTGTGATACAGCCTTCAATTGCTCCGGGGAAAGCTTGCCGACCTCAGGTATCTCTCTCTCGATCACGAACTTGGGCATGGAATCGATCTCCTGTTGGGAAGTATCAAACATACTAGAGCAAATTCAAGCCTTGCGGCGAGGATTTGCGAGGACGATCGAAGGAAATCTCAGCCCTGACAGCTGAAGTAAACTACTTCTTCAAGGAGACGACGCCATGGCCTATCCCGCCAACTACCGTTACACTCGCGAACACGAATGGATCGTTCTCGATGGCAACATCGGGTCGATTGGCATCACAGACTATGCGCAGAACTCCCTTGGCGACATTGTGTACGTGGATGTGCCCAAGATCGGTGACGCGGTCACGGCCAACGCCACCTTCGGATCGGTGGAGAGCGTGAAGGCTGTGAGCGACCTCTACTCGCCTGTGACCGGCACTGTTACAGCAACCAATGAGGAACTCAAGTCGTCGCCCGACAAGATCAATGAAGCGCCGCACGAGACCTGGATCATCAAGGTGGAGCTTGCCGAACCGGCGCAGATTGGCTCATTGCTGGATGCAGCGGCGTATGAGGCATTCATCTCGGAAGAAACGGGAAGCTGAAGAGCTAGCTACCAGCATTTAGCTCTCAACTCCGTTTGGCAGCTCGAAAAAGCGCTGCCGATTATGAAATCTTGTTCAGGCGGACCCCGATCAGGCCTGCCCAACGGGCTTTTAGCGAGAGGCTAGAAGCAAGAGGTTAATAGTTGAAAATGCGCTACCTACCCAAATCGCCAGACGAACGGAAACAGATGCTGGCCGAGATCGGCGCGGCATCGATTGCGGATTTGTTTGCGGTAATTCCGGCGGAGTACCGACTGGACCGCGATCTCGATGTCCCGCAGCAAATGGCGGAGAGCGAGATCGTCAACTACTTTCGCGCCGCCGGCCAGAAGAACGCAACGGATTACGCAAGCTTTCTGGGGGCAGGCGCCTATCGGCACTACCGGCCAGTCATCATCGATTCTCTGGTGCAGCGGGGCGAATTCCTCACCAGCTACACGCCCTACCAGGCGGAGATCACGCAGGGAACATTACAAGCGATTTTTGAGTTTCAGACCATGATTGCCGAACTCACCGGCATGGACGTGGCCAACGCCAGCATGTATGACGGTTCGACCGGCGCGGCAGAAGCTGTGATGATGGCCGTCCGCGTGACCGGGAGGCACGAGGCAGTTGTGGCCAGAACCGTGCATCCGGAGTACCGCGAAGTGCTGGCGACGTATGCCAAGCATCAAGGCCTTCCTGCCGCGTCGGTTGGTTATGACCGCGAAACGGGACGCGTGAATCTGACTGCACTTGAAGCCGCAGTCACTGAAGAAACAGCGGCTGTTCTGGTGCAGAACCCCAACTTCTTCGGGACGATTGAGGACATTCCAGCCATTGCGGCGATTGCTCACGCGAAGGGAGCGCTGCTGATTGTGTCGATTGCGGAGGCAATTTCGCTGGGGGTGGTTCGTCCTCCCATCGAGGCCGATATCGTCAGCATGGAAGCGCAGTCGTTCGGCGTGGCGCTGAGTTACGGCGGGCCGTTTTGCGGCGTGATCGCAGCCAAAGAACAGTACCTGCGGCAGATGCCGGGGCGGCTGGTAGGTCAGACTGTGGACTCGACCGGATATCGCGGGTTTGTGTTGACGCTTTCAACGCGCGAGCAACATATACGACGTGAGAAGGCGACGTCGAACATCTGCACCAACCAGGCTTTGGTGGCGCTGATGGCGACCATCTTCCTGACGGTTTATGGAAAAGAAGGGATTCGGGAACTGGCCGAACATAACCTGGCAAAGGCCGCCTACACCGCCGAAGTACTGAGTTCGCAGCCTGCCGCAAAGCTGCTTTTTAACGGCGCGCCGCGGTTTCACGAATTTGTTTTGCAGACGAGCGAGGCACCTGAGTTGTGGGGCCAGCGCCTGTTGGATGAAAAGATTGTTGGCGGGCTGGATCTTGGCAAGTGGTATCCAGAGTTGGAGAACGCGACGCTCTGGTGCGCAACAGAGATGGTGACGCGCGAGCAGATTGACACGGCAGCACGAGTGTTGGCGGCGGGGCTGGTGGAGGCATAGATGACAAGCAACGGGACCGGTCCAAAGACCCTCGGGAAGGTTCGCCCGCACCAGACGCAGAATGAAAGGCTGGTGTTTGAGAAGTCGTCGCCGGGGAAGCGCGCCTACAAAATGCCGCCGCTGGATGTGCCGGCGATTGACGCAGCGGCGTTGCTCGGCGAATCCCATCGTTCAGAGGACGCTGAACTGCCGGAGTTGAGCGAGATCGAAATCATCCGGCACTTTACACGACTTTCGACGTGGAACTACGCCATCGACCTGGGCATGTATCCCCTGGGGTCGTGCACCATGAAGTACAACCCGCGCGTGAACGAGGCGGTCGCTCGGATTGAGGGATTGGCCGAGGCGCATCCTTACAGGCCAGACGCGCTGGCACAGGGGATTCTTGAGGTGATCGAACTGCTGCAGCGGTGCCTGATCGAAATTACAGGGATGGACGCGATCACCCTGCAGCCGGCGGCAGGCGCGCATGGGGAGTTCACAGGAATCCTGCTGGTGCGGGCATGGCATGAGTCGCAGGGCAATGCGCGGAGGAAGATTCTGATTCCTGACTCGGCGCACGGGACGAATCCGGCAACGGCGGCCATCTGCGGGTACCAGGTGGAGAACCTGAAGTCGAATGCGGAAGGAGGCATTGACCTGGAGGCACTCGCGCGCCAAGTGGATGAAGAGACTGCAGCGCTGATGCTGACCAACCCTTCGACCATTGGAGTGTTCGAGAGCCGGATCCACAAGATCGCCGACATTCTGCACGCCAAGGGCTCCCTGCTGTATATGGATGGCGCCAACATGAACGCGCTCGTGGGCAAAGCCCGGCCGGGCGACTTCGGTGTGGACGTGATGCACCTGAACCTGCACAAGACCTTCTCCACGCCACACGGCGGGGGCGGTCCGGGCTCGGGGCCTGTGGCATGCAAAGCATTTCTTGAACGGTTCTTACCTATTCCGGTACTCGCCCAGAACGAGAACGGCACGAAGTGCTGGGACTATGACAGGCCGCAGTCCGTGGGGAGGGTGCGGGCGTTTTATGGAAATACCGGCATGTTCATCCGTGCGCTGGCCTATATTCTGGCCAACGGCCCCGATGGGCTTCGGCAGACGACTGAAGACGCCGTGCTCAACGCGAACTATATCCGCGCCAAACTTGAAGATCTTTACGAACTACCGTACAAAACCGCGTCGATGCACGAAGTTGTTTTCAGCGATAAGCGGCAGGCCGCGAAAGGCGTGAAGACGGGGGATATCGCCAAGCGGTTGATCGACTACGGCTTCCATCCTTATACGGTGAGCTTCCCCATGATCGTGCACGGCGCTCTGATGATCGAGCCAACAGAGAGCGAATCGTTGGAAGAGCTGGATCTGTTTGTGGATGCCATGCGCGCGATTGCGAAGGAAGTGGACGAGACGCCCGAGCTGGTGAAGTCGGCTCCGCACTCGACACGGGTTGGGCGCCTTGACGAAGTCCAGGCCGCGCGGAAGCCGATTCTGCGCTGGAGGCCAGCGAAATAACTGGAAGCCTACGAACGAAATCACTCAGTGCTTGGCGTGCTCCGAACACGTCTCGGCGACGTGCCAGGAACCCCGTTACCTCCTGCTGAGTTGGGCGCTCACGGAGTAGGATTGGTTGCAAAGAAACTGAGTCAAGCCTGAGGCCTGTCGGCGACACGCATAAGGCTTCGCTCGATGGTGAATCTGATCACGGAAAATTCTTACGACGTTTTCCTGAGCTACCGGCGGCGCACCGCTGGTGCGGAAGCGCGCCTGATCCGCTCAGACCTTAGCCAGCATGGCATTCGCGTCTTCATGGATGTGACCGATCTGGGCAAGGGACATTTTGACGACTCGCTGCTGAATCGCATCTCGGTTACGCCCAATTTTGTCGTGGTTCTCGCCCCACATGCGCTGGATTCTCGCCGCGACAAGACGGACTGGCTTCGTGTGGAAATCGCACATGCCATTGCATCGAAGTGCAACATTGTCCCGGTCATGCTGCCGGGCTTCAGGTTTCCCGAGGAACTGCCTGCGGATATCGCCGATGTTCTGCGCTATCAGGGCGTGGAGTACTCGCACACTTTCTTCGATGCGATGATCGGCAGGATACTGGAACTGGTGCGCAGCCCGCCCTTCACGGAGCCAACACCCAGGGAGCCTACGCCAGAGATTCTTGAGCAGCGGGCGATTTCGAAGTTTTCGATTGGATTGCGGAAGATCTGGCTTGGGATAGGGGTGGCGCTGTTGCTGATTGCAACGGCCGTGATCGGCTACCGATACGAGGCGGGCAAGGCAGAGCAGACGAAGATGCTGAATATCGTTCACGACCTCCGTCAGCAATACCACGAGTCCATGAACGCGGTGGCGCAGTCGGGGCATGGAGATTTCAGCGAATCTGAAAAAGATGTGAAAGAGATTCTCTCCCTCGATCCGGCCAACGGGCATGGGATTTACTACTCCGGCGAGCTGAAACGGATCGCGAACCGGAATCTCTTCAAAGGGGACTGTGTGATCCCCGGCGCGCTCAAAAGCGAAGCGGGAGAGCTTGAATTCTACGACGACGATTTCAACCATTATCTAGACGTGGAGCGCGGTTTGCCAGCGGAAGAACGCGCAGGCGGCGTAACGTCCGAAGCCTGTTACGCGCGCCCGTCTGGCTATTGCTCTGAGCGAACTGCGTGGATCAATCATCTGCTGGCGAACGATATGTATGGTGAGGCGATGATGTCGAATGATCCTATGGTTCAGGCGGAAGAGTTTCAGCGGGCGCTCGGCTACGCCAACAAGGCCGCGGAACTTCATCAGGATGAGCAACATAATCCTGGCTTCGCCAATTGCATCAGTACCAGCAGCCTGATTCGCCAGGTACAGGAGAAGCTGAAGCCGGTGCAGAAGTAGTCACAGGGGGCGAGGCTCGATAACCTCACTGATTCAGTCGGCTGCGCCTCACGCATAACGGTTCGTACCTTTCTGGCTACTTTTCCGCTTTTTCCAAGTTATCCTTTCTTTCTCCAAGACCCGAATTCGGCCTTAAACTTTCCTGATATGGCAACGATTCCCGACCTGAGACTTGACGCCGGACTGCCGGCGAACATCGACGCGGAAAAGACAATCCTCGGCGCGATTCTGCTGGACAATACGGCCCACGCAGAGGCAGCTGAAAAGCTCGAATCAGACGACTTTTCGCTCGACTCGCATCGTCGTATCTTCTTGCGGATGACGGAGTTGATGGATGGACAGCGGGCCGTCGACATTGTGACCCTGGCCAACGAGCTGGCCCGCTACAAGGAAGTTGAGTCGGTGGGCGGCGTTGCCTACCTGGCCAGCCTGACTGAGGGTTTGCCCCGCCGGCCGGTGATTGAAGAGTACATCCGGATCGTCAAAGACAAGAGCCTTCTGCGCAAGCTAATGGGGATCTGCTCGATGGCGATCGCGCGGGCGGCCGACCAGGGCGAGAGCGCTCTGGATGTGCTGGGCGCCGCCGAAGCGCAGCTGATGGAGGTCACTGAGAAGGGCATATCCCAGGGGCTCCAATCGCTTGACCAGATCGTCCAGCAGTCCTTTGGGACCATCGACAACCTGTACAAGGAAAGCCGGGAAGTCACAGGCTTGGCCACCGATTTTATTGAGTTCGACCGCATGACAAGCGGGCTGCAGAAGGGCGAGCTGATCATTATTGCCGCAAGGCCTTCGATGGGCAAGACGGCACTGGCCATCAACATCGCGCAAAACGCGGCGGTGACCCACAATGCCACGGTGGCGGTTTTCAGCCTCGAAATGAGCAAGGAATCACTTCTGCGCCGGATGCTGGCCTCGCAGGCAGGCGTGGACCAGCGCAATCTGCAGACCGGCTTCCTGGGGAAAGAGGACCAGGGCAAACTGCAAAACGCACTGGGCCAACTGGTGGAGTCCCGCATGTTTATTGACGACACGGCGGGCCTGTCCCTTGCAGAAATGCGCGCCAAGGCGCGACGCCTGAAGCAGAACGCAGGCGGACTCGATCTGATCGTGGTGGATTATTTGCAGCTGATGTCGGCTACGCTGTCGAGCGCGGGCGGCAAGCACTATGAGAACCGCACGCAGGAGGTCTCGGCCATCTCCCGCGGCCTGAAGGCATTGTCAAAAGAGCTGCATGTTCCAGTAGTAGCGCTTTCACAGCTTTCGCGCGCCAGTGAGCGCCGCGGCGATGACAAGCGACCGATGCTGAGCGACCTTCGCGAGTCTGGCTCGATTGAGCAGGACGCGGACGTGGTGGC
>Ga0181535_10004271_pt1 | contig 16029 bp, 11 predicted proteins | sample PEATcosm2014_Bin_44_FD_119774 | JGI IMG/M metagenome (GOLD analysis project Ga0181535, IMG submission 119774) | Peatland microbial communities from MTU Mesocosm Facility, Houghton, MI, USA - PEATcosm2014_Bin17_30_metaG | ecosystem: Environmental > Terrestrial > Soil > Wetlands > Peat | place... | reverse complement strand
TTCCCATCCGAACGGGCACATAAGTTGGCAGCACATCGCTTCACGGCGATCTACTTTCCCGCAAAGTTGACGCTCGTCCCCAACGTCCGGGGTTTCTGTTTAGTTCACTCGCAAAGCACAACAGGAGGTTAACTATGATTCACACAGGGCCAACCTACAGTCTTCTCTTTGCACGCACATCGTTTGTCCGCAACTCGACAGCTTTCCGGCGAATCAGCTTCAGCAACCCGCGCGGCCGAACCCATCGGCGAGATTGACGCAAGGACGAAGCTCAACCTGATCGTCCGCGGGCTGTTTGTCGGTGTTGTCGATCACCCCGAGTATATGGAGCTTTGGATTCCCAGCTTCAGCGACCACAAGTACGGATGGGAGGGCTGGGGCACACCAATCGGCGGTGAGAAAGGGCCGGTGGCCTGACCGCAGGCGTTGTCCACGAGTTAAAAGGCCTTTTGGGAGGGCCCGTTCCGTCGGTCGAGGATTTGCAGCCGAGCGTGAACACGGTGCTGCAAGATGTGGAACTCAACGACGCTGGTCTCTACGCCAAGGTTCGCCTGCCCTACCCACGCGGGATTTGGCCGCTGCGGAAAACGCAGGGGCACGGCGTGCCGTTTTATGAGGATGGAAAGGATGCGAGGCGATGCATGGTGCGCCAGCCGGAACAAATTGCATCGATGGTCGTTTTTGAATACCTGGTGGACGATCTCGACAAGCTGAAGGTTGAGGGCCGCAATCTGATTCCCGACCCGACCACCAACACCATCAACTTGCATATTTGGGTCGACGGCGTACCGGAGGACCATGTCGCAGAACCGCTCACGCCAGACGAGCTGACCATCAGGAATGTCATGGGGCTCGACATCCGCCTGAATCGGGATATGTGGGCCGACCAGACGATCGTCGACCCCGAAGAACCATTGCCCTTCGGCATGAGCCCCGGTCAACTGTATTCGCGACAGGAGCGGGCCCGTTTGGACGAGGAGACAAGGGCTCGACGGGGGATCAAGGCCTATGAGCTGGTAGAAGCCTGAGGAGAGCGCGGAGGAGCGGCTCTGGAGCTGCTCCTCCGGTTCTCGGCCGATATTGATGTCAGTCGGCTCTGCGAGCCTATGGCATCATGATGATCGCAGCGCCGCAGAGCCCACCCGTGTGAAGCCGCGGACGAATTGGGTCGCTAAGAGCAGGAGACAGCGTGGTCCTTTTGGGCAGCGGATAGTCCAACGCCAAATCCAGTCCAGCCAGATTCGCAATGGCAAAGATTGCGCCACGCTCATGCTGCAGCGTGGGAATGTAGGGGATCTCATCCTCGAAGATCAGTGTTCCGCTACCGCTCCACGGCGCAGGAAGCAGCGACTGGACGCTGCTGGGTGCACCGAGCAGCGCGACAGCAGTTACCCCGGTAAAGCTCAGAGTCTGCATCGAAGAGACCTGCCCGGTAGGCGCATCTTTGCCGCTAAAGCAGGGAGCTGTGTTGCCGTGCGGATCCATGGTTTGCGGAGCGAAGGTGTCGCTCGATACCCATGCGTCAGGGCCAATTGCAATTGAGGCTAGCAAATCCCAGTTCGATCCGATGGGACGGGCTTCTGTGACGCAATGATTGATGGATGTGTCAATTCCGCTGACCGGCATGCCGGCGGCTGCACGCGATCCGCACTGGATGTTGAGCGTGTAACTGTGGCTGTCGAGCTGATAAAAAGCAGATTGCGTGGGCCAGGGGTTGGGGTTCAATTGATTGGCGAAGTAGACGCCCAGCGGATGACCGCAAGCAGGCGAGTAGATATTTACGCCGGTGATTTTGCCGGAGCTATCGGCGCTGGGAACCAGAAGCCAGGTGCCGTCGAAGACCACGTCCAGTTGCGAACTAGTTGCTGCCGCCATGAAAGACCTCGCGCAAATCGGTTGCTCCCACACCGGAGGCGTAATACGCGGCCCAGTAGTAGGGGTGCCTGTATCGAGCATCGCGGATGAGGGATTGCCGCGCTGCAGTAAGGGCCTGGGGTACTGTGAGTCCGTTGGCCAGGCCGCGATAGAAAGCGTCCATCATGGGGACAGCAGAGGCGGAATCGATCTGCCACCGCGTGGCAACCACTTCCGGAACCCCGAGGGACGCGAGCGTGTCGACTATATCTCCCATACCGTGATCCCACCCCTCTTCCCTTTTTCCCGTGGAGCAGGCAGAGAAGACAACGAGCCGCGCGGCTTTTGGAGGATACTGCCGGAATAGCGAGGAATCGAGATAGGGCTTGTCGCCTCGCAATCCGGAGGGAGCCAGCAGAAGGCGGGTGGAGCCTTCATACTGCGTTGCGTGACCTGCGAAGTGCAGGACGGACGCGGATCGCATTAGCACCGAGACGCGCGCTTCCGTAGCCTGGTCCGCGAGCAGCAGGTTTGGGTTCGAACTGTTGCCGGCAACCGACCGCGCCTCATCCAGGGCCTCCGGCAGCAGCGGACTGCCGTCCGCCGTAACGGATGCGCCGACAATGAGCGGTCTGGCTGCCGCAGTCTGTTTGCCTTCACTCCTCGAATCGTGTCGATCAAGCAAGATAGACGGGACTTCGTCCAGATCGAGCTGCAGGCCGAGCGGCCCGTCGGCAGTTTCGACTGCCGACCACGGTATGTTTCCCAGCAGCGGATCGGATTCGATCGCCAGCGATGCCTTGCTCGCATGCGGGATTTGCAGGTTGGCAAAAAGGATGCCGCCAACGCGGCGGGCGGACTGATCTACGGAGATCTGGGAAGTTGCTGGCGAGCTTACAACGCGCTCCAGAGACGCCGCAGAGGAAAGAAGCTCGTCTCGATCAATCGATGTTTGGGTCCAGGTTAACCGATCGCGATTGGCCTGATAGAGCAAGGCGCGATCGCGCAGGACAATCTGTCCCACGAGCAATGTCTGTCCCGCTTTTTGACGCCAGCGGTTAAGGACATCCGCTACCTGGGCCTTCAAACAGTCTAGCTGGCCTCCCGCGCAGGCAGGGACAGAAATTCCGAGGATGCGTAACCGGTACCTTTCCCAAAGCGCCAGAATCTCAAGTCCCGGGCGGCCCTCCTGCAGCCACAGCCCAGCAAGCGTGGCATACAGTTCGCGATCCTGCCGCGCGAAGACAATGTTCCGCGCTCCCGCGCCTTTGGCCTCAAGTTCCTCCTTCAGGATGGCGGCACGCAGCGTAGCTTCTGCGATTTCAGGATGCGCTAATGCGAGTTCAAGTCCCCCCCGCGCTGCCGCGTAGCTCCGGAGTTGAACCGGGTTGTCCTCACCAGCCATATGTCGCTTCGCTTCATCGAGAGCTATCTCGGCCTTTGAAAAGTCACCGCGGTCGATGTAGAACTGCGCCATCGCTATTTCAGTCTCGGCCTGAACAACGATCAGGCCTGATTTCTCAGGGGTGAGCGCCAAATCCGTTTTCGCGTTAGTCAATTGCTCCTGTGCTTCCAACATCGATCCGGCGCGTAGCGCCGCTCGGACAAGAAGGGCCCGCTGCCGTTTCAGAAGTGTCGCGTTTCCAGATAAGTCAAAGAGTTCGGATGCTTCCCTATTCGCCAACAGGTCTACGCGAACTCGCAGGGTCGAATCCTCGACGCCTGCCAATCCGCTCATTGTGGTTGCTGCACGCAATGGAGGGTAGTCACCTTCATAGAACCTGCGCAAAGTGTCAATGCCCATGCGCCAGGCGGTTTCTGAGTCGCTGGACTCTGCTGCGGGTCCTATGAGCATGTTGCGGGCGCGCAATTCAAGGAGCACGTAGTGGTGAGCCTGTGCCATTTCGAGCCCACGGTCAAAGATTGGGTTATTTGTGGCAGCCGTACCTGGACTTATGTTGCATCCGGCGTCCAGCGCTACGGCTTGGGCCTGAATCCAGCCAAACTGTTCCTTTTTCTCTAGCAAAGAATCGACAGATTGACGGCACGCCGCCAGTGTGTACGACCTTTGCAGCGCAAAGGCCCGCTCCACTTCAGCCCGATCCGCTCCGGCGACATTGCCGAGCTTCCGAAACAGGTCACGACTCCGCAACGCCGCGCCTTGCGCAGCCCCATAATCGCCGCGCGTGTCGGCATCGATGGCCTGACCCAGCGTGTGCGCCGCAGTGAAGTACTCATCTCGGATGTGAGCAGAATCGGAGGGGAGGAATTCTTTGAGCCAGGGATCCTGATGATTGCGTTCGAGGGAGGCGGCGAGAGCATGCAAAAGGGACCGTGCAGCCAAGCAGTTTTCCGCGCACGGGGATCCGCGGGACCGATCGACAGGCAGGGGAAACGCGGCATCAAGCAGCGGGGGCAGCAGTGTGGTTGAGAACTCCTCATCAATGCCGGCGAGCGTTGCCGGATCAGCCGCCAGCGCGCGCATGGCCTGTGGAGTGGCGAGATGCTGCTGCATACGGCTCTCATGAGTTTTGACGCGGTTCAGCTTGTCCTCGAGTGACTGCAGACGCTGGCGCCCCTCGTCCTGCCAATGCGGATCGCGCTCAAATTTCAAATACCGATTCCAGGTTTCGACAGCATTCATCACCTGGCCGCGATCTTCCATCACAATCGCTTCGTTGAACAGGACTACGGGGTCGTTTGGAGTCAACTCGTCGGCTCGGCGTAGATTATCGAGCGCAGTGGCGCGATCGTTCTCGCTGCCTGTGGCAGTTCCGCGCATGTAGTAGGCCGTCCCGTCGTCCAACAGCAGGCTTGCAGTCACAGGACCGGCAGCGAGCAGACGATCCAGAATGTCGATAGCGCCGTCGTAATGCTCCTCAAGCGTTTCCGCGCGCGCTTGCAACTGCAGCCAATACGCATCCGTTGGCGACTGCTCGAGTTTGCGCTCGATCTGGGCGCGGGCGCTGAGCAACTGGGCCGGTTCGCGGTCGCTGGTGCCGCCGCGAAGATGAGCCTGAGGGTTCACTGGCGCGAAGCTCGCGCCAGGCACGCGCAGCTCAATCGTTCGCGATTGCGTATAGGCTTCCGCAAGTAGCTTCTCTGGCGCTTTTTGCCGCCACCAAAGTGCGGCACTCAATCCAAGAACCAGGACGGCGGCAACCGCGCCACTCAGCCAGGCAAAGTGGAACAGATTCCCTGCCCGTTGCGAGCTGTGCGCTGTTTGAGCCAGCTGTAATGCGAGAAGCCGCTGCCATTCCGGCTTTGTTGATGCCAATTGCTGCAGGGTGGCCGATTCTTCGGGCGTGATTTCCTCGGAGAGTACCTGCTGGCTGTCGCGGAGCCGCGCCAGACACTCCGTACAGAGCGCTGCATGCGCCAGCAGAGCTTGTCTCTCTTGAGGCGGCACGTCTCCGATGGCCAATCGAAGCCAGTCTCCTATCGCAGGGCAAGAGCCGGCAGCGGGCGAGGTAAATCCAATGGCGCTACTGATTCGCGTCGAATCGCGGGAGGGGGCATTCGTCACCAAAAACTCGAGGGTCCTCGCGAGTCCCTCATCGGGACTCTCAGCGGCCGAGCCGTTTTCACGATTTGAATTTGGATCGTTCATCCATTCACTTGGTTTATCGACAATTGGCGCCAAATTCCTTTTGTCCCGCTCGCTATTTTGAAACTAGCTTGTTTCTCCCGATGGTTCTACGGGAGCTTCCGACTTCGTGGGTTCCAACTCCTTGCGCAACCATAGGGTGATGCGGCGCAAGGCGCTCTCTACGCCCTTGGCCGACAAACCGGATGTTGGCAGCCTCGCAATTTCATCGGCAGTGAGGCCTTGCAAATAATAGAGCCAGAAGATGGTTCGATCTCTCTCCGCGGTCGAGCCAGGGGCCGAACGAAGCTTGTGATCGAGCTCCGAAAACAGCACAACGCGCTGGACCTCCGGGTCTTTTTCCGATGCCACGGGAACCACGTTGGACGACTCCTCATCAAGCACCATCATGGCGACTTTTCCGCCTCGTTTTTCCGAGCGCTGACGGCGGAAATAATCGTTTGCGACCGAAGCCGCGACGACACGAAGCAGGGCCAGGAACGAATCCTCCCCCCGTGGCCTGAACTCCCGAAGAATGCGACGTTCGTGTTCGCAAAGCTTGAGAAAGACTTCCTGAACGATGTCGTCCACGACTGATGCCGTCGTGTTCCCCTGCCAAATGCGGGTAACACGTATCGCAACCAATGCGGCCACTGGTGCGCATCGGCCCAGAAACTCGGCCCATTCCGCGGTGTCGGCAGAGCGGGCACACGTTCTGGCTAGCTCGTTGACGGGGGCCTTCAACTTATCCATTCTGGGGAGTCCAGTGTACTCCAAAGCTGCCGCTAAGTGGTCTGTTTCCAAATCGTCACAAACCTGCCGGAAGCCGTCACACAGCAGGCTCAAATTCGGCTGTGCTAGTATCCCGGCAAGGCGCTGCGAGCGTGCCCTTTGCGCTGAGCGGCGTCGACACGGACACCATGGAAACCCAGCTGCGACCTCTCACCCTCGGCGAGATCCTCGACCGCACGGCCCTGCTTTACCGAACCCACTTTCTTTTGTTTGCGGGCATCTCGTCGGTGTATGCGGGAGTGTTGCTTGTTCTCAGCCTCATGCAGATCGGAGTGCAGGAAGTCCTGCGGGCGCAGCACATGAGCAGCCAGCTTGTGTGGGTCACCGTGATCAGCATCCTGGTGATGTGGCCCGTAATCGTCGTGGTGGGAGGACTTGCCGTGGCGGCCAACAACCGCGCGGTTTCGTGGGTTCATCTCGGCGAGACGGCAACCATCCGCGCAGCATACCGAAGCATTTTGCCGAAACTGGGCCGCTACTTATGGCTCATGATCATCACGACTTTCATCGTCTGGATCCCGTTCGGGGTTTTGTATGCCGGCTACACCGTCTTCATCTTCCTCTACGCGCGCCCCAGGGGCATTTTCGTTCAGTCCGCGATGCAGCGCGATCCGCAGGCCTTTATCGTCTTCGGCCTGGTGACCCTGGCACTCGGCATCCTTCTTCTCGGTGCGATGGTGTATGCCATCCTCATGGGCCTCCGCTACTCTCTCGCGGTGCCGGCTTGCGTAATTGAGAACCTGAAGGCGCGGCAAGCCATTCGACGCAGCATCGACCTGAGCAAAGGGTCGCGAGGACGCATCTTTTTGCTTGGCCTTCTGGTCGTCGCAATTCAAATGGGACTCGGATTGATTACGCAGCTTTTTTTCATCGTGGCGACCTTCCGGCACCACGGCGAGCTGCCGGCAGCCATCCGCGTGTTGCAACAGCTGGTGGCATTCTGCACCAACACGTTTGTGGGTCCCATCTACGCAACCGGCTTCACTCTGTTCTACTATGACCAGCGCGTGCGCAAAGAGGGATACGACATCGAGCGGATGATGCGGGCCGCAGGCCTCGAAGCGCCTGTTACGGATTCTGCCTCGACCGCTTCCTTTGTGCCAGCGCCGACGCAAACTCAAATTCAATCTGAGGGCCCGCTGGCTTGAGCGTGCGCAACGCACTTGCGGGATGGAGCCGGACGACTGCTCTCGCCGCATTATTCTGGACGGGCTCGCTGGCCGACGCGGTGTCGCCGATTCCTTTCACATCAGCCCCGCCGCCCTCAGGGCGCTGGCGCGATGCCTCTCTCGACGACTATCGCAAACATCTCGGCGAGCTCACCGCGCTGGTCCAAGCGTGCGCGCAAACCCGCGACCTGAAGAACTGCGATCCACTACTGGTCGGACCCGACGATCGCATCCCCCTCGGAAGCGAAGCCAACGCCGGCCGCCGCTTGGTGCGCTACGGATGGTTGCGTGTTCTGTTCTCAAAAGCCGAAGAACCGGATGAGATCGCAGCGCCGTCGAGTCGATCGACAAAAGGCGCTTCAGGCTCCGCAGCTGAGCAACCTTCTCCGCCGACCACGAGTGTCCTGTTGCAACAAGCCGAACTGCGTCTGGCTGCTGATCTCGCACAGGCCAGTGCGGGACCGCTGACAGCACCTACTCATTCTTTGGAACGCGAGACATTGGCGCAGGTCCTGGCCGGTCGCGATTTTCGCGATCTCCAACAGCCCACAGTCCGCGATTCGATGCTTGAAAAAGTCGGCGGCTGGCTCAACCGTCTCCTCGAACGCGTCACCAGGTTGCGCGCACATTCGGCGTGGATCGGCCGCTTGGTCGTATGGGCGTTCATCCTCGGAGTTTCCGTGGCGCTGGTCTGGGCTCTGCTGCAATTGGAGCGCAAGTGGAGGGTTCGCTTGGTGCCGGAAGGCCGCGTTCCCGCGCCCAATGCTCCGTCTGCACGCAGCTGGCAGCTTTGGTTCGAAGACGCGCGGCGCGCCGCTGCGTCAGGAATGTGGCGCGAGGCGATTCACCTGGTTTATTGGGCAGCCATCGCGCGCCTTGAGTCGCGGCGCTTGTGGCCTGCGGATCGCGCACGGACGCCGCGCGAGTATCTTGCCCTGATCGCTCCCGAAGATCCACGTCGCGCAGGTCTCGCTGTACTCACAGGCAGCTTCGAACGCACCTGGTATGGCGGCCGTATTGCCGCCGAAAGCGACTACCGGCACGCCGAAGCGATTGCCTCGTCGTTGATCGAAGGCGGTGCGGGAGTCGTTTCCAACGAACGCAGAATTGTACCGGAGGGCGGTGTGGCATGAAGTTCTTTTCTTCGCTTGATGCCAAAGACCGCCGCCTGCTGCTCTGGAGTCTTGGCATCGCCGTCGCATTGGCCGTGGCGCTCGGTTTCCTGGTGCCAAACGGAAACGGCAACGATAATCCGCTGCCCTCGACCTATCTTTCAGGCCAGCACGGCGCACGCGCTGCTTACGAAACCTTGCTGCGTGCCAATTATCCGATCGAGCGTTGGGAACGGCCGCTTTACGAACTCGCTAACACTGCCGGCCCTGATACCGTCGTGATTTTCGCCGAACCTTTCACCCGCGAGCGAGATGATATTCAGGCCGTGCGGCAAATCTTGGAGCGCGGCGGTCGCGTGCTCTCGACCGGCTATTGGGGCGGGTCCATTCTCCCCGGCGGCCAAGCCGACACACCCAGGGAATTCAACTTCGCTGCATGTCGTCTCGAGCCTGAAGGCCTCGACGCGCTCGCCAATTCAGGCGAGGTATGGATGGTGCCGGAAGCATCGTGGCAGGTGGGCAATCCCACGCACCGCATTCAATACAGCTGCGCGGGACAGCCGGCGGTGGTCGAGTACGACTACGGCAAAGGGCACGTCGTCTGGTGGGCGAGTGCCATGCCGCTTGAGAATGGATCGCTCGCCCGCGCCAACAATCTCGACCTGCTGCTCAACTCGTTAGGCCCGCGCGAAGGGCATCACTTTTTCTGGGATGAGTCGCTTCACGGCGATGTGCGCTCCGACTGGAGCTATGCATCGGGCCCCGCGCGCAACCTGCTTTGGATTGGATTGCCAATTCTGGGATTGCTGATCGTCTTCAGTTTCAGCCGACGCCGCGGGCCGGTGCGCGAACTTCCCCAAGCGCCGCGGGCCGCGCCTATCGAATTCCTCGACGCGCTTGGCTCGCTTTATCGCGGCGCCGGCGCTTCGTCAACGGCCGTCGCCGTAGCCCTCGAACGATTCCGGCGGCACACCCTGCGTCTTTGCGGGCTGCGCTCGGGGCCGCTGGGAGCCTCCGAGCTCGCTGCAGCCATCCGACGGCGATTCCCGCACATCGACACAAGCCTTGAAGCGGATCTGCTTGCCTGCGAAGATGCTTCATGGAGCGAGACGGTCGAGCCGCGCGTCGCGCTTAAGCTGATTCAGGCTCTGCACGCACAACAGAGCAACCTGGATGCGGCGGCAAAGCCAGGAGGCCGACCTCCCGCGCGAGAGGAAAAATCTATCCCGCAAGAAAGGGCTTCATGACCCAGGAAGTAAATCCAGAAGCGAATCAGGTCTTACAAACGGACGCACAATCGGCTTCTCTTCAAGCGACGAATCAACTGATCGCGCATGCTCGCGGAGAGCTGGGCAAGGTTATATCCGGGCAGACGGTCGCGATCGAAGAAGTGCTGATCGCCGTGCTGTGCCAGGGCCACGCCTTGCTGGAGGGCGTGCCGGGCATTGCGAAAACACTGATGGTGAAGGCGCTCGGACGTTTGCTTGGGCTGGGCTTTCAACGCGTGCAGGCCACACCGGACCTGATGCCCGCCGACATTCTAGGCACCACCATCCTGCGGCCGGGCACAGACTCCTTTACCTTCCACGCGGGACCGGTCTTCACCGACCTGCTGCTCGTCGACGAAATCAATCGCATGCCGCCACGCACCCAAGCTGCGCTGCTCGAGTGCATGGAAGAGCGGCAAGTGACGATCGATGGCCAGCGCCGCCCGTTGCCGAGTTGGTTCACCGTCTTCGCTACCCAGAACCCAGTCGATTTCGAGGGCACTTATCCGTTGCCCGAAGCGCAGCTCGATCGCTTTTTGATGAAGATTCGCGTTGCATATCCGTCGGAGAGCGAAGAACTCCAAATCCTCGAACGGCATCACGGAAGTTCCGGTGCCGCCCTGCTCGACGATGCGGCGATCACGCCTATTTCTGAAGGACTGCTCGCGGCAGCGCGCGCAGAAGTCCGCGCCATTCGCATTGAACCGGAACTCTACGGCTATATTCTTGCCATCGCGCGGCGCACACGCGAATGGCCCACCTTGTCTCTTGGCGCAAGCCCAAGAGCTGCGTTGAGCGTAATGCTCGTGGCCCAAGCCGCGGCAGCGTTCGACGGACGGGACTACCTTGTTCCCGACGATGTGAAGCGAGCCGTGCCGCCGGTGCTTCGTCATCGCGTAATCCTGAAGCCCGAAGCGGAACTCGAAGGGTTCGACTCCGAGCGCGTGCTGGCCGATGTGGTTGCAGCCGTGCCGGTACCGCGGCAATGATTGCCGCCTCTCTCCAACCCGCGCCGGTGCAGGCAACTTGCGAATCCAGCCGACGCTGGGCTTTCGGCCTTACTCCGCGCACGATCGGGCTGCTGATTCTAGGATTCTTGTGGCTGATTCCGGGTTTCTGGGACGGCGAACTCAGTTACGCCATGGTGGCGTGGGACGCGCTCGTTCTGCTGGCCGCCTTTCTCGATGGGCTGCGACTGCCGCCTGCGACCGACCTTACCGCGGGACGGTCCTGGACCAACGCGCCGGCTCTGGACAGTGAGACCGAGATAGAACTCACCGTTGAAAACCGCAGCCGTACGATCGTGACCTGCCGGTTGGAAGACGATTTGCCGACTGCGCTTGTCACTCACCCCGCGACGCAGCAGTTGACAGTATTCCCACGCGTGCCCGCAACCGTTCGCTATCGCATCGAGCCCCAAGAACGGGGCGATTGCGATGCGCATTCTCTCTACGTGCTCTATCGCTCGCCGCTCGGGCTCGCCGAGCGCTGGGCCAGGGCGCGCCTCGATCAGAGAGTGCGTGTATATCCGGCACTCCGGATCGGCGAGGAACAGAAATTGTTCCTTGCGCGCAGCCGCCAAATCGATTTGCAACTACGCCAGGCTCGTCAGCGCGGACTAGGCCGCGACTTCGAAAGCTTGCGCGAATATCGCGAGGGCGATGACCTGCGTGACATCTGCTGGACCGCGACGGCGCGGCGCGGCACCCCGATCACGCGTCAGTACCAAACCGAGCGCAGCCAGCCAGTGTGGATCGTGCTCGACTGCGGCAGGTTGATGCGCTCGCGTGTCGCCGCGTTAGCGAAAGGTAAAGCGGTGCTGCCCGTTGCGGAACCCGGTACGCGCGTTCATTCAAAACTTGATTTCGCCTGCACAACAGCCGTCTCGCTTGCCCAGTTGGCGCTTTATTCAGGCGATCGTGTCGGTCTGCTTGCCTATGGGCAGGGAATACAACAACGCCTGCTGCCGGGACGCGGCGCAGCTCATCTCCGCCAGATCATCGAATCGCTCGCGCAGGTCCGCGCGGAATCAAGTGAAGCAGATCATCTGCGCGCAACCGCCACACTGAATCGTCTGCAACCCCGCCGTTCCCTCATCCTCTGGATTACCGACTTGGCCGAATCAGCCATGCGCCCCGAAGTGATCGATGGCGCAATTCAGCTTCTCCGCCGCCATGTTCTCTTATTTGTTGCCATGGCGCAGCCCGAGGTAGACATCATTGCCCGCGCCCGGCCAAAGAATGTAGAGCAGATGTTTCGCGCCGCAGCTGCTCAAGAGATGGCGGGCCGGCGTGAGCTACTATTAGCTCGCCTGCACGAACAGGGTGCGCTCACGCTCGATCTGAATCCGGAAGCGCTCACTTCGTCTGTCCTGAATCAGTACCTGACGGTGAAAGAACGGGCGATGGTTTAGACCGTCGATTGGCTGGCTTCGCTGACCGGCCTGAGCCGTCTCGCCAGCGCCCATTTCAATTCCTCGATCCCCTGACCAGTCACAGCAGAGATCGCGTGAAACTCCAGCTTCCGCCGCTTCGCGTGAGCGGCCAGCTTTTTGAGCTTTTCCGGATTAGCCGCATCGATCTTAGTCGCGGCAACGATCATCGGCTTTTCCTCGAGCCCGTGGCCAAAGCTCGCCAGCTCCTTGTTGATCGCCTTGAAGTCCTCTACCGGATCGGGACGGCCCGAAGCATCTGACACATCCACCAAATGAACCAGCAGGCGCGTGCGCTCGATGTGGCGAAGAAACTGCGTGCCTAATCCCTGGCCCAGGTGCGCGCCTTCAATCAGGCCCGGCATATCGGCCACCACAAACGATTCCTGGTGTGGCTCTTCCCCTACAGTCACTACACCAAGATTGGGTTCGAGAGTCGTGAAAGGATAGTCGGCGATCTTCGGCTTGGCAGCAGAGATGCGCGAGATCAGCGTGGATTTTCCCGCATTGGGATAGCCAACCAGGCCCACGTCGGCAAGCAGCTTTAACTCCAATCGGAAAGCGCGCTCCTCGCCCGCCCGCCCCAGTTCGTGTTCCCGCGGAGCCTGGTGGGTGCTGGTGGCAAAATGCTGATTGCCGCGTCCGCCACGCCCGCCCTTGGCCACGATGATGCGTTCGTCGGGCTCTTGAAAATCGTGCACCAGCTCGCCGGTCTCCTGGTCATAAACCGCCGTGCCGACAGGCACCTGCAACACCGTCGACTTGCCGTCCAGTCCGGTGCAATTCGAGCCCATGCCGTGTTCGCCGCGTTGCGCTTTGTGCTCGGGGTTATAGCGGAAATGAATCAGCGTGTTGTGGCGCTGCGAGGCTTCCATAATCACGTCGCCTCCGCGCCCGCCGTCACCGCCGGATGGGCCTCCACGGGGCACGAATTTCTCTCGACGAAAGGCCATGCAGCCGTTGCCCCCGTCGCCCGCCTTCACGCGGATCTTTGCTTCATCGATAAACATGGATCAACCGGAATCCCAGAATCCGTCTTTCTCTTGGTGTGGCCTCACGGATGATTCCGAAGCCTAAAGGACGTCCTTCTAGTTTATCAACTCGCCCGGAACGCACTATTCCCGATGCGTCTTTGAGGTTTCCCGAATTAGGAAGCAGGAACACAATGTGCTGTGATTAAGGGCACCTGATTACTTCCATCGAATGCCCTAGACTCCCAGTTGATCTTATTCATAGAGCAAACCGGATCGCGACTGGAAGCTTGCCGACGCTCAATTTCCTCAGCGGCCTGAAGACGGGCCAAGCGGAGTTTGGGAAGCCACTCGACGTGAATGCGACAGACTTTTATCGACCGCGCCAGATTCAGTTTGGAATCAGGATGAGGTCTTAAAGAACCTGCTATGCCCGGCGTTCAAACGGGCTGAACACATATACTGGGCGGGTTGAACAGACGGGAAGGATCATGATGTTCCGCTCACTTGCATTGTTGTGTGCGCTTATGGCGCCAGGCCTCGCCATCGGACAGCAACCAAAGCTGACAAGGCCGCCCATCACCGGTATCTCGCATGTGACGCTCTATGCAGACGACCTGAATAAGTCGCAGCAGTTTTATGGTTCTCTGCTCGGCTGGGAGCAGACCCCGACGGGCCCCGCGCACTCGGGCGTCCGCTTCTACGCAAATCACGGGCAGTATATCGAGCTGGTCTCCCCTTCGACGCCGGGACTCGACGATCGCCTCGTCCGCATAGCGTTTTCGACCAGCGACGCCGGATCCTTGCGGAGTCTTCTCGCGGCAAATGGAGTGGCTGTTCCTCCGTCCATCAGCGTCGATGAGCAGGGGAACAAGTTCTTTCAGATGAATGATCCCGAAGGACACGCGATCGAATTCACGCAGCAAGGCCCGTATGCGCCCGAGGAGTCCATTTCCGCACACCCGGTGAGCACGCATATCAACCACGCTGGATTCGTAGTGCGCGATCGCGCGGCCTCGGATCATTTTTATCGCGACATCCTCGGATTTCATCTGTATTGGCAGGGTGGCTCGGGTCCCGGTCACACGGACTGGGTAATGATGCAAGTTCCCGATGGCACAGACTGGCTGGAATACATGTTGTATCTGCCTGCTTCTCCATCGCGAGCTCAACTCGACTCCGCAAATCATTTCTCGCCGGGCGTGGTCAGCATCGCAGACCTTCAACAGAAGTTGAAGCAGAATGGCTGGGTAGGAACCGGTAGTGAGCATCCCCTGCTCGGCGTCGATGCAAAATGGCAGTTTGATTTGGCCGATCCGGACGGAACCAGGGTCGAGTTCATGGAATTCAAGCCGGTGAAGGAGCCCTGCTGTTCGCCCTACACGGGCACTCAACCGAGTCCGTCGCAGACCTGGTAGTCGCCCAAATTTGTCACGATGAAACGACGTCACTCGTTCGTTTACGGCCTTGGCCACAAACCACAAAGCGGCTCGGGCACAACGATCCTTCCATCCAGCTGAAAGCACGCCGCGCCGTTGATGTCGGTGCTGTACGTGCGAATCTTTGCCGCCTGCAATTCCGCCAAAACTTCCGGACGCGGATGATGATACCGATTGTGCAGACCGCATGAGATGACAGCCCAATCCGGCGCCACGCGCGCAAGAAACTCAGGTCGAGTCGAAGTGACACTTCCATGATGGCCGACCTTCAACAGGGAACTCTGTAAGCCTGACTCGGCCAGCATGGATTGTTCGATTGGCGCTTCTTCGAGTAAAACCGAGGTCCCGCCGTACGCCATGTGAAGAACCAGCGAGTCGTTATTGGCTGGCTCCGCGCCAGACTGGTAGTCACGGAACGGTGCAAGCACATGAACATTTGTGTCGCCAAGAGTCAGCTCGTCTCCAGCACGCAGAGTCCGGATTACGACGCGAAGCTGGTCCGCCTCACCGAGCAGTGCGTTGTAGGCAGCGACGCGCGGGTTATTGCCCACCCACAACTCCGCGCGGCGAAAGTTGCGCAACACTGAGGGGAGTCCTCCCATGTGGTCGGAGTGTGCGTGACTCAGGGCTACCGCATCGAGACGGCGAATACCGCGCGCCCACAATGCCGGTGAGACGACCTCTTCGCCGATGTCGAAATCCTGCGGGGCTTGGCGTGGGCCGGCGCCAAACCCACCGTCATCCACCAACGATGTCTTGCCGTCCGGGGTGATGAGCAACAAAGAATCGCCCTGCCCTATATCGATTGCCTCGAAAAACAGCGCATTCTGTGGGTGATCGATTGGCCGAGGCAGAACAGCGACGACGGCCGCAAGTGCGAGTGCCGCCCATGCACCAGCACCGCTAAGAAGAGACTGCCGATTGGAACTGCGATCGTGCCAGACTAGTCTTCGGCCTCGAAGAGCCAGCACCACCGCCGCGGCAAGCAAAACGCAGAAGGCCGTAGACTGCCACGCAAGCGGCGCAGGGATTCGAAAATCGCCCAGCGCGAAGGAACCGAATAAGCGAACCAGCCAGACTCCGCAATGAAGAAGGAGCGCCGAGATCGTCGCCGGCACAACCGCGGCCGCGGGCCACGCGAGCAGCGTGAGCAACGTCAAAAGCGCAGCCGGCATCAACACGCCGAGCAGCGGCAGAATGAAGATATTGACGGGCAGCGCAAAAACCGTAATGCGATGAAAGTAAATCGCCATCGGTAGCGTCATCGCAAGCTCTACCACGCATGAGACTACAAGCAACTCAATGCAGCGCGAAGCGGACCATCCACGGAAAGAGCTTCCATCCCACGCGGGGAGAGATCGCCCGCTGCAGACGGCTCGCGACCATGCGTAGCACGACACGAAACTG
>Ga0181535_10004268_pt1 | contig 16035 bp, 12 predicted proteins | sample PEATcosm2014_Bin_44_FD_119774 | JGI IMG/M metagenome (GOLD analysis project Ga0181535, IMG submission 119774) | Peatland microbial communities from MTU Mesocosm Facility, Houghton, MI, USA - PEATcosm2014_Bin17_30_metaG | ecosystem: Environmental > Terrestrial > Soil > Wetlands > Peat | place... | reverse complement strand
TCGTACTTTTCCGCGGGCGCAAGTTGCTCCAGCTGGATGGCATCCGAGCAGGTCTGCCCCAGTCCGCGCATCGCCGCAGCGGCCCGCGCCAGATGGTCGCGGACTTGCCGGCCCGCGTCGCTCCCATCGTCGCCTGCCAAACCCCGCGCGGCATAGGAAAGCGTGAACTCGTAGCACGACTCAATCGTCTCGCACTGCCGTTCAATCTCAGTCGCCATCGTTTGCGGCATAACCCTCTTTCGTCTTGGGCGCTGGCGCCTTCACCGCCCACCGACCCGTGTCGTGCTCCTCCAAATAGAAGTCCCGGCTCATCCAGCCGAAGATCATCGACTTCGTAATCGGCAGCTTTTCCGGCCGGATTCCCATATAAACATGCACCATCACCAGCGCAATCAATCCCACTCCGGCCAGTCCGTGCAGCACATACATCAGGCCCCATGTCATATCGCTGAAGAGATACGGATTCCGCATAAAGATGCCCGTCTGCACGCGCTTCATCATGAACAGCCCGGTCGCAATCACCGCCAGGCCCGTAAGCATGATCGCGCCGTGATACAGCTTGTTTTCGAGCGGATACTTCGCGAATTTGCTTGGGCGGGGCGCCTCCTTGCCGAAGAATCGCCACACCCTGTTCATCGCGTCGCGCAAATCAGTCTTGTCCGGCCAAATCGACCAGAAATCCAGAAAGAACGACGCATGGACGACGTGATAGAGAATCGAAACCGTCAGCACGCATCCCGCGATCCAGTGATACAGTACCCAGTTGAACTGGATCCCAACCTTGGGAAGGAACGCCGTAAACAGCAGCGTGAACATCGACGTCGCCATGATCCAGTGAAACAGCCGCGCCGCGAGCGAGTGCCTCGGTACGCGCTCCGGGACCCCTGCCGCGTCTGCTTCCGCCGCACGCTCCGCAAATCGCTTTGGCGGCTTCACCACGATCAAATAGAGCGAGTGGACGATCATGAAAAACAGTCCCGCGATGACGGCTACCCAGATCAGCCCCCACGCGATATGGATCGGCACCGATTGTCCCCACGGACTTGTCGCCCATGTGATGAACCTCATGCCGCCTCCTCAGTTCCGGTGATCGCGCGCTTCACCAGATTCCTCATCAGCGGAATCTTGTAGCCGTTGAACTGCAACGGCACCGCGCCTTCGACCGCAAGCTTGCCGGCCGTCTCGCCTGTTTCCGCATTTGCCGGCTTGCCGCGTGCTGCATCTTCCGACGCCCTGAGCCGCATCGGCTTGGGCGCCACGGCATTCACCGCGATCCTGATGTCGCTGATCGAGCTGCCCGACAGTTTCATTGCCGACGCCACATTCATCAACGGGAAGTCCCACACGTTGCGGTCGCGCACCTTCTCGAAGTAGAACTTCGCTCCTGCCCACGTCGCAGGAATGCGAATCGCTGTCAGCAAATCGCCCGGCTGCAAAATGTTCAGTCGTGTGATGTCCGTCTCCGGGCCAACAAAATAATCCTCCGCTGCCACTACTCTCTCGCCCTTCGGCGTCTGCATCACAAACTTCGCATCCAGCACAATCAGCGCTGGGGCCGAATCCGACGGATGCACGGCCACGCAGCGATCGGCGCCGAAAATCGCGTGCTCCCGGTTGCGTCCCACCGGTGTGTCCGCGTAACAAATGTTCCCGCCCGCGCGGTAGCACGGCCATCCGCCGCGGTAGTACCAGCACCGCGCGTCCTGCGACACGTTTCCGCCCAGCGTTCCCTGGTTGCGGATCTGCGGCGATGCCACCAGTTCCACTGCCTGTGCCAGCACGCCGTAGTCCTTCTGAATCGCCGGATGATTCGCAATCTCCGTCAGCGTGGTCATCGCGCCGATCTCCACGCCGTCGCTCGTCGCGCGAATCCCCTTCAGCTCCTCCACTCCGCTCAAGTCCACCAGCACCTTCGGCTTCTTGATGCGGTCCTTCAGCCAGTCGAAACTGTCCAGCCCGCCGGCCATCACCCACGCATCTTCGCCATTTTGCTCGAGCAGCTTCTGCGCATCCGCGGCAGAGCTTGGCTGCAGCAAGTCAAAAGCCGGCATTACATCTCGTATGACCGCCATCGCTCACTCCGTTTCACATCCTGCGTCAGATGTGGGCTAGCAAAGGGTTTTGCATCGGACGCCCTGCTTCATAGGACGTCAGAATAGTGTCAGCGTTCACCGGCGCGCGCTGGAAGATGTTGTCCCCGAGTGCGTCGGCGAGCGCGTTCAGAATCGACGCACATCCGCCGCCAACCGGTGGCTCACCGCAACCTCGGGCACCCACCGGCGTCTCCGGATCGGGAATGTTCAGCGCATTCCACTGCATGTTCACTGGCACATCCAGGATCGTCGGCGGTCTGTTTTGGTAAAAGCGCTCGGCGACGGAGATGCCATATTGCGGGTCGATCACCCACTTCTGCCCAATGGCGTGGCCGATCCCCAGCGTAGAGCGGCCAAGGATCTGCCCGCCCAGAGCTGCCGGATGGAGCACTGTGCCCACGTCTGCGTAGGCCAGGTAATCGACGATGCGGTACACTCCCGTCTCCACATCGGCTTCCACCTCGGCGAAGCAGGCCAGATAGGAATACGAATCTCCGTCGTGCGGATACTTGTCTTTCGCTGAGGCCACAAGACCCTGGCCCGCCAAAGCAGCCACCGACTGCTTTGTCGCTTTGTTCACGTCGGGATTCACGTCATGTCCGTCGTAGATTCCGCCCAGTGCGATTGCGTGTTGCGCGGCTTCCGCAAAGCTTAAGCCGGCGCCGCCGCCCTTGCGCGTGACACGCAGGTTGGCCACTTCAAATTCTTCCGGCTGTCCTCCCAGCTTCTTCGCCGCCACCTCCTTGAGGCGCTGCACACACTCAAGACCCACCGCGAACGCTGCCCGAGTCATGGCGTGGACGGTCTGGCTGCCCCCTGAGTCGCAGGTGTAAGGAAAATTCTTCGACGTATCGCCCCAGATAATATCGCATGCATCCCACGGCACATCGAGAATCTCGGCTGCTGCTCGATGGACGTCGATCACCGCTTCCGTTCCCAGGTTGCCGATGCCAGATTGAATCTGCACGCGGCCCTGGGGAGTGATGACAATCAGTCCATCAAATCCGGTGCTTCCGCCGTGGAAAACAGTGAGCGCTACGCCCACGCCGCGCACCTTGGAGCCAATCTGCTTCGGCCGACGAGCTACCCGCTCATTCCACTTGAACTGCTCGGCACCCAGGTCCAGTGCCTGTTTTTGAAAGCAGCTTGTGACATACGCGCGCTTACCCTCCTTGTTCGGAGGTCCGTATTCCGCCTTGCCCTCCGGACAATTCACGCGCCGCAGTGCCACTTGGTCCACTCCCAGTTGCCGTGCCGCCTTGGCCAGGATGGGCTCCATGATTGCGATGGCCTGCATGCCCCCCGGCGCGCTCTGTGCGCTCCGCGGCGGCGTGTTAGTCGCCACTGTCACATTGCGCCACCGCATGGCGGGAGCCTGATACTGCAACGAAGCGATGCTCCCGCATGAGCCCCCGTCTCCGCTCGAGCCATAGGATCCGGCGTCGGACACCAGGAACATGTCAACCGCCGTAATGCGGCCGTCCTTGGCAAAACCCACCTTTGTGCGGGCGCGAATCCCTGGTCGTGCGCGCCCGATAAAATGCTCCTCCTCGCGGCTCACGCGCATCATCACCGGAGCGTTCAGTTTCCTCGACAGCAGCGCGGGAATCACCAGGGTCAGAGCGCCGGTGATCTTGCTGCCAAATCCGCCTCCCGTGTATTCGCTGATGAAGACGATCTTGTCCTCGTCCATGTGCATCCAGCGCGCGATCGCGGCAACTGTCTGAAACGTGCTCTGCGTGCCGGTATAAAGAAAGAGCTTGCCGTTTTGCCAATAGGCCATCGTCGTTCGCGGCTCCAGGCACTGGTGGCTCACGTCCGGCGTCTGGAACGTCTCGTCGAGCACCAGCTCGGCATTCTTGAAGCCGGCCTCTACGTCGCCATAGGACCATTCATCGGGCGCATGTCCCATGGGCATGCGGCCCTCCCTCTCCGCGGCAAAGTCCTCATCGGTCCACTTTAGTACGGTCAGTTGTTCCGGTCCGCGGCCCGAAGCCGGCCTCACCCAAACGTTGCCGTCCTCGCGGGCATTCGAGCCGCCCGGACGCAGGCTCTCAAACGGATCGGTCGCGAAGGGCAGCGGTTCCATGTCGATCTCGATTTTTTCGATCGCCTCCGCGCACGTCAGCTCGTCCACGGCCGCCACCGCCAGAATTGGTTCGCCTTGGTACATGGGCTCATCCGCCAGCGCCAATTCGCCCCACTTGTCTGCCCTAATCATGGTTCCGTTGTCGTTCATATACGCGGCGTGGCCCGGAACATCCGCCGGCGTAAGAATCGCCTTCACCCCTGGCATCGCCAGTGCTTTCTCAGCGCGGATGCTCTTCACGCGCCCATGTGGCATCGGGCTCAGCACCAGTCGGCAAAACAGCATCCCCTCCGCGCGAAAATCCTCTGCATACTTGGCCTGCCCCGTCACTTTCGCGACCAGATCGTTTGTGGAGAAGTCTTTGCCGATCAGCTTGTATCCGGCGCCAAACGGCCGCGGCTGCTCTTGCTCGGCCTTCATCGCACTCTCTTGTGCTGTGTCCGCCATGGCTCAGGTCCTCCTCTGCGATGGCGCCGGCACCCCGGTCCTCATATACTCGGCGCCGCGCATCAACGAATCCAGAATCTTCGAGTAATCCTGGCACCGGCACAGATTCCCTGAAAGCCCTTGCGCCATCTCCTCACGCGTGGGGTTGGGATTCTTCTTCAGGAAACCCACCGCCGACATCACGAAGCCCGGCATGCAGAACGCGCACTGGAAGCCCTGCTCGTCCACCACTGCCTGTTGCACAGGGTGCAGCTTCCCGTTATCCGCCGCCAGTCCTTCGATCGTCACCACCTTGCGCCCGCGCACCGTGTTCGTTAGCACAGAGCAGCTATAGTACGGCACATCGTCGATCAGGACAGTACAGCTTCCGCATTCGGCGCGGTCGCAGCCCAGCTTCGTCCCTGTCAGCCCTAGCTTGTAGCGTAACGTCCACGCCAGCGTCTCCTGCTTCATCACTTCCACGCGGCGTTGCTTGCCATTCACGTTCAGAGTGATGAGCCGTTCGACGCCGAAACTCCGTCCATGTCCGCCGGGCGACAAAATCTTGTAGCTCGCCGCGCCCACAACGGCGCCTCCGGCAATCACGCCCAGAATGAACCGGCGCCTCGTGATGTGCTGTGCGTTGTTCTCGTTCGACTTGGAATCTTCCATTTCCGGCATGGCAGTTTCTCCGGCTTGTGGATCCTTATGGGAAGTCATTTTCGCCTTGCGGGAATCGTGCTTTTGCGCTTGCTGGGACCGCGCCACTGCGTTTCTAGAGGAGGGCCGCGGCTCGTGCAGCTATCTTAGCGCCGCTCCCTTCCCCCGTGCAAAACACTCGCATCCAACCTGCCTAACCTCAACCCCGGGCCAGAATACATTCGTTCCTGCCTTCTGTCATCTGGACTAAACTAAACTCGTTATGGCCATCGCAGGCGTCTCTCCTACCATCCAGCCACGTGCGCCTCAGGGCGTGTTTTCAAACGAGCCCTTTACCGACTTCAGTAATCCCGAGAATGTGCGCTCAATGCGCAGTGCGCTCGACCATGTATCCTCTCACCTCGGCGTGGAGTACAGCCTGATCATCGGCGGCAAGCGTCTCAAGACCGCCGAAAGAATTCGCTCCATCAATCCCGCGCGCCCGTCGCAAATCGTCGGTGTCCATCAGAAGGCTGGCGCCTCCCAGGTTGAAGCCGCAATGTCCGCCGCGCTTCGCGCCTACGAATCCTGGAGCCGGACCACAACGAAAGAGCGCGTCTCGCTGCTCCTTGGAGCTGCCGACATCATCCGCCGGCGCAAGTTCGAGTTCATGGCCTGGCTCACATACGAGGTCGGTAAGAACTGGGCCGAGGCCGATGCCGACGTTGGCGAAACCATCGACTTCCTCGAGTTTTACGCTCGCGAAGCGTTGCGCCTCGCCGCCGCCACCACTCCCATCCAGTATCCTGGTGAGCGCAACGAGTTGCTCTACATCCCGCTCGGTGTGGGCGCCGTCATCTCGCCCTGGAACTTCCCCTTCGCCATCATGGCAGGCATGACTGCTGCCGCCATCGTCGCTGGCAACACCGTCATCCTCAAGCCGTCGAGCGATTCGCCCACTATCGCCGCACGTTTTGTCGAGGTCCTCGAACAAGCAGGCCTCCCGGATGGCGTGGTCAACTTTTGCCCCGGTTCAGGCTCCTCTTTCGGCAACGCCATCGTCGAGCACCCGAAGACACGCTTCATCGCCTTCACCGGCTCCAAAGCCGTCGGCCTCGAGATTCATGAACGCGCCGCGCGCGCGCAACCCGGCCAGATTTGGATCAAGCGCACCATCCTAGAGATGGGAGGCAAGGACTCGATCCTCGTCTGCGCCGATGCCGATCTCGACGCCGCCATCGAAGGCGTCGTTGTATCAGCCTTCGGCTTCAGCGGCCAGAAGTGCTCCGCCTGCTCACGCGCCATCATTCAAGCCCCTCTCTACGATGTCTTCGTCGAACGACTCCGCGAACGGGTCGCAGCGCTCACAATGGGCGATCCGGCAACCAATCCCAACATGGGCCCGGTCATCAACCAGGCATCACTCGACTCCATGTTGCGGTCCATTGAGATCGGAAAGAAGGAAGGCAAGCTGATCGCTGGCGGGAGCGCACCGGCCACAGCAGATAGCGGCTTCTACCTTCAACCGACCGTCTTCGCCGACGTCCCTCCCACCGCCGTAATAGCGCAGGAGGAAGTCTTCGGCCCGGTGCTGGCTCTTATTAAAGTCGCCAGTTTCGAAGAGGGCCTCAGCGTGGCTAACAATACTGAGTACGGCCTGACCGGCTCTGTTTACACAAGCGATCCCGCAAGAAAGGCTGCTGCACGCAGTGCCTTTCACGTCGGCAATCTCTACTTCAACCGCAAATGCACCGGCGCAATGGTCGGCGCACATCCCTTCGGCGGCTTCAACATGAGCGGAACCGATTCCAAGGCTGGCGGTCCCGATTACCTCTACCTTTTCACACAGGCTAAGAGTATCGCTGAGAAGCTCTAGCCTCCGTTCAAAGTTGCAACAAACGGCGTACGCGCCAGCTTAATTGCACCCGGAGACCCGATGACAGCATGGGACTTTACAGCCGTGGTCTGGATTGTCTCTTTCGTTGCCGGCTTCCTTGGCGCGCTTACCGGCCTTGGCGGCGGCGTGGTTGTCGTCCCCGCCCTCACGCTCGCGCTCGGCGTCAACATCAAATACGCCATCGGCGCCTCGCTCGTCTCAGTCATTGCCACTTCTTCCGGGGCGGCTGCAGCCTATGTTCGCGAGGGCTTCTCCAACATCCGCATCGGCATGTTTCTTGAGATCGCCACCACACTGGGCGCGATTCTTGGCGCCTTTCTTGCCGCCCGCGTCGGCACACATGCTCTCGCCATCATCTTCGGCGTCGTCCTCCTTCAGGCCGCGGTCCAGTCTTTCAGAGGGAACATGGGCAACGATCCTCCCGCCGTTTCCGACACCCTCGCCGACCGCTTGCGGCTCGGCAGCTCCTACCCCGTCGATGGCAAGCGCCAGGAATACGGCGTGCGCAACGTCCCCGCCGGATTCGGCCTCATGTTCGGCGCTGGCACACTCTCCGGCCTCCTTGGCATCGGCTCCGGTGCCGTCAAGGTCATCGCCATGGACCGGGCCATGCATATCCCCTTCAAAGTCTCAACCACCACAAGCAACTTTATGATTGGCGTGACTGCTGCCGCCAGTGCCGGCATTTACCTCAGCCGCGGATTTATCGATCCTCGCGTGGCCATGCCCGTGATGCTCGGCGTCCTCGCCGGCGCTTTGCTCGGCGCCAAAGTTCTCGTACGCGCTCGAGTGCGCACTTTGCGGGCCGTATTCGCAATCGTGATTCTGGCTCTCGCCATCGAAATGATCGTCAACGGAATTACGGGGAGGATCTAGCTCTCATGGATGACCGCCGTCTTGAGACCATCATTGGCCGCCTTCTGCAAACCGGAGTTCTCGTCGCCGCCGCGACTGTCTTCTCGGGAGGCGTCCTCTATCTCGTTCAAAGTCACTCTGACCGCGTCGACTATCGCAGCTTCGTGCCCGGCAGCCCAGACCTCCTCACGCTCTCCGGCACCGTTCGCTCTGCCGCTCACTTTCAGAGCCTCGGTTTGATTCAACTCGGCCTGCTGCTGCTCATTGCCACGCCCGTTGCGCGTGTCGCGCTGGCCGTGGTGGGCTTCGCTCTCGAGCGCGACCGCTTGTACACTGTCGTCAGCCTCATCGTTCTGGTGATTCTCGCCTTTAGCCTGATTCACGCCACCTGACACACGAATGCCCTCATCGGCCGCGCATTGCCGGAAAGAGCGTGTTGCAGATTTTGGGTTTGAATGCAATCCGCAGTCTGCGGATCGTGTTTAGCTTTACGCTACGGCGCCGGGAGCTGGTTGGTTCGCGGCCTGATTCGCCGCCTGGGTCTCGGCTTCCAGTTTGCTACCCACTTCGGCTGCCGCCTTCGCCAGCACCCGATGATGGATGGTGAACAGCGCCAGTTCCAGCCGGTCGCCTACGCCGGTCTTGTCGTAAATCGACCGAAGATAATTCTTGATCACCTGCTCCGTCGTTTTCAGCCGGATGGCGATTTCGCGGTTCTTGCAGCCCTGCACGATCAGCGCCACGATGCGCATCTCCTTGGGCGTCAACCGATCGCGCACCCGCGCTCCTACTAGGTCTTCTTCGATCGCCTCTGGCGGCGCCGCCTGCGTGGGCAGCCACGAATCTCCGGCCGCAACCCGGCGCACGCATTCCACCAGAGCCGGTCCTGTGACGCTGCGGAATACGACCCCCCGGAAACCTTGCTGCAGATACGAGGCGGCATTGTCATTGTTTTCTGCGATCACAATCCCGCGGCTGTTCGTCGTCTCCAGCAGCATGCCCAACCGCGTGAAATCCGGTTGTAAAGAAGCCGCAAACAGAACGATGGAGTTTGGAAACGTGGTAACGGCATGGTACATCCGCTCAAGATCGGTACATTGCGCGATGATGCGCAAGTCCTCGTCCATGGCCAGAACCTTGGCGGTGCCGGCCCGGAAGATCGCCTGCGAATCAGCCAGTATGATCTTGTTCATTGTGTTTCCTGCTTACCCTCACCCTTCTGAATGAAACCCGGCCGCTCACATCGACCTTCTCAGGTTCATCGCGTGAACCCGTCGCCATCTAAACCGCTCCCATTCGTCCCTATCGGCAGTATGACCAATCTCTTGGCAATGTCTGCATTTGTTACATTTTTGGCCCTCGCCGGTCCAAATTGCAATACCCGGCGCCATGGAGATCTGCGGCCCCTCGTGGGTCTATGTCTGAGATTACAGCCTATGGACCCAAATAGGGTACAAAAACCTCTTTTCGGGGCCGCGAAAACCATTAACTAAATTGGGACCGGGAGGCTCTAAACTCTCCATATGGCGAGGCCGATCCTCCTTGCAGTTGACGACGACGTAAGCGTCCTTGAAGCCGTGGTCCAGGATCTGCGTCGTCAATACGGCGCCACTTATCGCGTCATGCGGGCCGCCAGCGGCCCGGCTGCCCTCGACACTCTCGCCCAGCTCAAATCGCGCGACGAACCCGTAGCTCTATTGATCAGCGACCAGCGCATGCCGGGAATGAGTGGTGTCGAGATGCTCGAGCGGGCGCGCACCACCTATCCTGACGCGCGCCGTATCCTTCTCACCGCGTATGCCGATACCGAGGCCGCGATACGTGCCATTAATACCGCCCGCATTCATTACTACCTGAACAAACCCTGGGACCCGCCGGAGGAGAAGCTCTACCCCGTTGTCACCGATCTTCTTGACGACTGGCAGGCTAGCTTCCGCCCGCCGTTCGAAGGCCTGCGCGTCATCGGCTATCGCTGGTCGCTCAACGATCACCGCCTGCGCAACTTCCTCTCTCGCAATCACGTTCCCTACCGCTGGATCGATGTCTCCGTCGGCGATGAAGCGCTCGCGCTTCTCAAGGACCGAGGGCTCGATCCCGAAAAACTCCCCGTGGTCCTCTTATCCGACGGTGCCGTCCTTGTCGATCCCGATCTCGAGACTCTCGCCGGCCACGTCGGTCTACGAGTTCAGGCGGCACAGGAGTTCTACGACATCGTTGTAGTCGGCGCCGGTCCGGCCGGCCTTGCCGCCGCCGTCTATGGCGCCAGTGAGGGCCTTCGCACTGTCGTCATCGAGCCGGAAGCGCCTGGCGGGCAGGCCGGTTCCAGCTCCCGCATCGAAAACTATCTTGGCTTTCCCTCCGGCGTCACCGGCGCGGATCTCGGCCGCCGCGCTTATGCACAAGCTTCGCGCTTCGGCGCCGAATTTGTCACCCAGCGCGCCACCGGCATGCGTGTTGATGGCCAGTACCGCTTTCTCCAGCTAGCCGATGGCCGCGAGGTCTCCAGCCACTGCGTTCTCCTCGCCCCTGGCGTCCAATACCGCAAACTCGATATTCCCGGCGCCGACCGCCTTACGGGCCGCGGCATCTACTACGGAGCCGCGCTCGTCGAGGCGTTGGCTTGCAAGGGCGAAGAAGTCTTCATCGTCGGCGGCGCTAACTCTGCCGGGCAGGCCGCCCTGCATTTCGCCAAATATGCCATCAAAGTAACCATGCTGGTGCGCGGAGAAGGACTTTCCGCCACCATGTCGAAATACTTGATCGATGAGATCGTCCGTACATCCAATATTGTGGTGGAGGCACGCACCCAGGTCATTGAAGCCATGGGCGATGAGCACCTCACCGAGCTGAGGCTGAGCGGCCCGTCAGGTGAAGTTCAGGTGCCCGCGTCCTCGCTTTTTGTCTTTATCGGCGCCGCGCCGGTCACCGCGTGGCTGCCGCCGTGCATCATGCGTGACGAGAAGGGATTTATCTTGGCTGGGCCTGATTTACGTAACGACGGTAAGCTGCCCGAGGTCTGGAACGAAAAGCGTGAGCCGTTCCTGCTCGAGAGCAGCGTCCCTGGCGTCTTTGTTGCCGGCGATGTCCGCTCCGGCTCGGTCAAGCGTGTCGCATCGGCGGTGGGGGAGGGTTCCATCGCGGTGCAGTTTATGCATCAGTATCTGGCGGGCTTCTAGGTTCTGGATTGAGTGCAGTGAGCAAGATGAGCGAAAGTACAAAAACCATCCACGTCGAGCCAATCCATCTCAAGGATCTTGCCACGGCTCTGCCCCACACGCGAATCTTCGCTTCCACTCCGTTTGATTCCATCGCTGGTGTCGATCGCGTTGAGCGTGTCACTGTCCAAGCCGGCACCGTGCTCGTCGAAGCCGGCGAACCATGGCATTATTACTGGCTCTTGCTCCGGGGTGAATCGCGGGCCGAGCGCCCGGAATCCGATGGCTCGCTGACCCTGGTCGGCATCGCCCAAGCCGGCGAGGCATTTGGTGAAGTGCCTCTTCTCACCGGCAGGCCAAATTCCACTTTTCGCATCACGGCTACGCAAGATTCAGTTTTTCTCCGCTTCTCCGAGCAGGACTTCTGGTCGCTGCTCGCTTGCTGCCCTGAGGTTCGTAGGACTGTCCTCGCCGACAGCGCGGTACGCGTTCAGGCCTATCAGGTTGAAGCTCTGCATCGCGAGAAGCTCGTCTCCCTCGGCACTCTCGCCGCCGGCCTCATGCATGAGCTCAACAATCCCGGCTCGGCGGCCAAGCGCGCTGCCACACAACTCCGCGAGAATCTCCTCCGTCTTCAGCAGCTCAGTCTGCGCAACAGTGGCAAAGCCAAGACCCCCGCTCAGCTCCAGTGCATGAAAGATCTCCTCGAACACGCTCTTCGCGGTTGCAATCTTCCCGCCATGAGCAGCCTCGAGCAGGCCGACGCGGAAGAAGCCATGAGCCAGTGGCTCGCCGACGCGAAAGTCGAGAACGCCTTCACCATCGGCCCTGTCCTCGTCTCCATGGGCATCGACCACGAGGAAATCGCCTGCGCCCAGGAACACTTCGATCCTGCATCGTTTTCTGATGCTCTCAACTGGTTTGGCGCGCTTGTCTCCAGTGTTTCGCTCGTCTGCGCCATCGAAGAAAGCATCTCGCGCATCTCCGAGCTGGTGATGGCCGTCAAGAAGTTCGCCTATGACGAGCGCACTCCCGACAAGGAGCTTGACGTTCACGACAGCCTGCAAAGCACCCTCACCATCCTCGGCCACAAGCTCCGCCTCAAGGAGATTCAGGTTGAAAAACGCTTTGCCGCCACACCCTCCATTATCCGCACGCGCGGCTCAGCCCTAAGCCAGGTCTGGACCAACCTCATCGACAACGCGGTCGATGCCTCTCCCCAGGGTGCGAAGCTCGAAATCTCCACATGGTCTGAGCCCGATTGGCTCGTCGTTTCCATCGCCGATCATGGCTCAGGTATTCCGGCCGATGTTCTCCCTCACATCTTCGAGCCATTCTTTACCACCAAGCCCGAGGGCTCCGGCACGGGCCTCGGCCTCGAGATCGTTCACCGTATCGTCACGCAAAAGTTTGCCGGGCAAGTTGAGGTCAAGTCCCAGCCCGGCGACACCCGCTTCATCATCCGCCTGCCAGTCAACGCCTCCATCGCCGCGCCGCAAGCCGAACGTTGAGAACCGAAAAGCTGGCAGCTTATTCACGGCCGGCCCAAGCACACCATCCAACAGTGGTAGGACCACTGGACCCTCATGGAATATGATGATCTGCGCAAGAAATCCACTTGTCCGAGGCAGCTTCCCGATGCATAAGAAGGCTCCATCCACTCGCAGGCTATTCGCCACGATTCTCGCTCTGGCTGTTATCGCCGCATCCACCGCGGGGCTCCACGCGGCCCCCACCTGTAATCCACGTGACTTCGGCGCCAAAGCCGATGGGACCACCAAGGACACCGCCGCAATCCAAAAAGCTATTGAAACCTGTGCGGCCAAAGGCGGAGGCACTGTTCGCTTCACCGCGGGCACCTATCTCAGCGCACCAGTCGTGCTCAAGAGCAACATTACCCTCCAGCTCGACAAAGGTGCCACGCTGCTTGGTTCGCCCGATCACGCCGACTATCCGGCAAAGATCGAGTTCCGTCTTCCCGCGCTCCAGGGGCTGGTGAGCGCCACCAATGCTGAGAACGTGGCCATCACGGGCGAAGGCACCATCGATGGCAACGGCGAAAGCTGGTGGCAGATGGCGCGCACCGTTCACGACGCTGGCGTCATGGGCAATCCCCATCCCCGCCCGCGCCTCGTCGTTTTCGACCACTGCAAAAATGTGCGCGTTGAAGGCGTCACCATCCAGAACTCGCCCTTCTGGCAGCTTGTTCCTTACTACTGCGACGACGTGCTCATCCGCAACGTCCGCATTCTGGCGCCGTATCCATCGCCAAACACAGACGCTGTCGATCCCTTTTCCTCCTCCAATGTCACCATCGATCATCTCTACGCCGACACCGGTGACGATGACATCGCCATCAAGTCCGGTGCCATCGACTCGCCCGGCGGAGACGATCCCAGCCAAGACATCATCATCTCCGACTGCACATTTCTCCACGGTCACGGCCTCTCTATCGGTAGCGAGATCGCGGGTGGCGCTCGCAACATCCTCGCCGAGCGTATTCATTTCGACGGCACTGACAACGGCATCCGCGTCAAGGCCAATCGCGACCGCGGCAATGATGTCAGCAACCTCGTCTTCCGCGATATTGACATGAAAGATGTCAAAAACCCGCTCGTAATCAGCGAGTACTATCCCCGCATCCTTCCGTCCGAGGGTGCCGTCGCGCCCGCGCCGGTCACGCGCCTCACGCCCCACTTCCATAACATCGTCATCGAAAACGTCATCGCAACCGGCGCTGCCATGGCCGGTGCCATCATCGGTCTGCCTGAAGCTCCGGTCACCGATATCGTCTTGCAGAATGTGAATCTCAGCGGTGAAAAGGGATTGTCCATCGGCTATGCAACCGTGACGGGCCAAAACGTGAAGGTTGAGGCCGCGCAAGGCGACTCGATCATCAAGATGGCCGGCGCCAACGTCACCCTGCAGTAACGCGCGACGTACACATTCAAAAGGCTGCGCTCCACGGCGCAGCCTTTTCGTCCACGAACTGTGAACTGCCTTACTGATTCACTCCGCTCGCCAGGAATCCCCCATCCACCACCAGGATCTGTCCCGTAACAAACGAAGCGCTGTCGGATACCAGATAGACTGTCGCCCCAATGAGCTCTTCCGTCTTTCCGAACCGTCCCATTGGCGTCCGCATCAATAGCTCCTGCCCGCGCGGTGTGCTGTCCAGCAGTTGCGCGTTCAGATCCGTGCGAAACACTCCTGGCGCAACCGCATTCACCGTTACGCCTTTCTTTGACCACTCCACGGCAAGCGACCGCGTCAGCGAAGCTACTCCCGCCTTGCTCGCCGCGTACGCCGCTACTTCGCTTAACGCCACAAAACTATTCAGCGACGCAATGTTGACGATGCGGCCGTAACCGCGCTCCAGCATGTGCCTGCCGAAGACCTGGCAGGCTCTCAACGTTCCCGTCAAATTCGTATTCAGGATGTTCGTCCATTCGGCTTCAGGCAAATCGAGGGTTGGTGTTCGTTTGATCATGCCCGCGCAATTCACCAGAATGTCCACTTTGCTGAACCGCTCCAGCGCCGCCGCCAGCACCGTCTCCAGCGTGCCGCGATCGCTCACGTCCGAGGCCATGCGCAGCGTCTTACGCCCGCGCGCTTCAATTTCTTTAGCCGTATCATCGACCTGCTCTTTGCGGCGCGCTGTTGCGATCACATCGGCGCCAGCATCGGCTAAACCAAGGCTAAGGGCACGCCCAATCCCGGACGTGCCTCCAGTCACAACCGCAACCTTGCCTTCAAGGTTGAATAGCGAATCTCTCATTCGATCTCCGTGGGGAATCTGTGCGGAACGGCGCGGCCCAGTCCAACTCCGCAATCAGGAACTGCTTCCTAAGAATACCGGTGCAATGTGCCGGGCATAGAGATTTTCCGTCACATTCTTGGCGATCACCGCTTCATTGGCTTCGAGCAGTGCCAGATAGCGCTGTCCCATCTTCGCCGCAACCTTGAATCCCACATGCAGCAACTGCCGCACGCTGCTGTTGTAAGCCGGTGAGCATTCCACGTGCCGCAAGGCCGAAGTGTATTGCTCTGAAGTCCATCCCCCTACCTCTTCGGCCGTAGGCAGCTTCTTCGGATCGATGTCGATGACCGTGGCATAAGGCGCGCACAGTTCCTCGCGATGCGCCAATGCTTCGGCATAAACTTCCTTGGCCAGCGCCAATCCTTCGCCGCCCGCCTCGGCCAGCCCGATCAACTCCTCCAGCCATGTCGTTCCCGCCGTTTTAAGGTGTACCCCGACGTCGAGGTGCTTCATCGTCGCGTGAATCGCCGGATAAATCGAGAACTTGTCGCTGCCCGAGTGGACGCTCAACTTCAGGTTCCCCGGTAGTCCATATTGCTTCACCGCGTAGGCAATGGCGGCAACGTCGAGCGCCATCTCGCGCTCGAACTGCGTCACGTTCCCCACATAATCCACGCCTTTGTTGAACCTTCCGCTGAACTTCGGCGCGATCGTCTGCACTGGAATGCCTTCGTCGGCGATCGCCGCAAGAATAATAAGCAATTCCACCGGGCTCTGCGCGCGATCGGTCTCGTCCATTGAAACTTCGGAGATAAAGTTCCCTTCGCCTTTCGCGCTCAGCACCCGCCGATAGACTTCCCCGGCCTTCTTCACCGCGGACAAAAACTTTTCCGCAGTTTGACTCAAAATCGATGGCGTAATCTCGAAGACTTCATCCGCCCCGGCCAGTTCAATGCTCCCTTGCAGCTCTGGATGCCGCTTCACAAAGCTCTCGATGTCCGCAGCCTGTGCCGGCTGCCCGATGAAATCGGCCACATCAAACGTAAAGAAATCGCACGGTGCAAGAAAACGGTCCACAGTGGCTGCAGTAATGTGGTCTGCGTCGCAGTAGTACGGCAGCT
>Ga0181535_10004267_pt1 | contig 16035 bp, 25 predicted proteins | sample PEATcosm2014_Bin_44_FD_119774 | JGI IMG/M metagenome (GOLD analysis project Ga0181535, IMG submission 119774) | Peatland microbial communities from MTU Mesocosm Facility, Houghton, MI, USA - PEATcosm2014_Bin17_30_metaG | ecosystem: Environmental > Terrestrial > Soil > Wetlands > Peat | place... | reverse complement strand
CTCGGGGGGCTGTTCCTCTTCTTCTCTACTACGGTTTGTTCGTTCATGTTAACACTCCATCTATCATTGGAGTGTCAACCACTTTAGGTCTTAAATCAGTCTCACGATCTGGTAGCTAGGACAGGGGAGACAGCGAGCCGTGCGCGAGAGTGCATTCAATAACCAGCGAAAGCTAAAACCGTGACAGTGGCGAAGTGGGAGAGGTGGCGACGCTGGCGCGGTTTTTGATCTCGCTCCCGAATGTCGGCTCGGTGTCGTACCGGTGAGCAGCAAACGGTGGGGTGATGGCGGGCGTAAAAGAGGCGAAGACAAACAACCTGTGCTCACATTCAATCTGATTCAAACCTTGCCCGGAGTCTGCGGAAAATTGGCGCGGCCGGGCTACGGTATTTTTCCCGGCCGTGTCAATTTGCCGCAGTCTCCTTCAAACCTGGGCAAGCGCGAGTCGGACGGTTTTTCAAGGCGTAGTCTGGAAGGGGAATGGAAAAACTAGCCGTCTCGCGCGCTGGGGACAAACTCCACTTGACTCTTTCCCGAGTAAGACTAGGCTTACCGCATGATTGCCAAAGTATCAGTTAAGGGGCAGACGGTCATCCCTGAAGCCATCCGGGAGCAGGCCCGAATCAAAAGCGGCGATGAATTGGATGTCGGCTATTCCGGCGGGCTGATTGTGATGCGAAAACGCCGGGCCTTGACGCCCGCCCGCGTCCGGTCCTTGCTGCTGGCGGGTCGGGGACTGCCCGCGATGACCGCCAAAGATGAAGCCGCTGTTTCCGGAGCCATCCAGCGTGTGCGCTCCCGCGTTCACGCGTGAAAGTTGTTTTTGATACCAACGTGGTGGCGAGTGCCAGTTTCTGGCGTGGCACACCGTTTGACTGTTTGGCCGCCTGGGCCGAAGGCCGGTGTGTCGCCGTGGTCAGCCCGGAACTGCTGGCTGAGTATCACGAAACCATTGAAGAACTCCGACAGGAATACCCCCAGCATAAAGCCGTGGAGTGGGTGAAAGCCCTGACCGAATCTGCCGAACTGATTTTCCCCACCGAACGCGCCAAAGGTGCGACGCCTGATCCCGCCGATGAAATGGTTTTGGAATGTGCGCTGGCCGGTGAAGCCGATTACCTTGTGAGCGGCGACAAGAAACACCTGCTTCCGCTGCGGCAATTCCGCGACATCTCCATTGTCAACCCGGCGGAATTTCTGCGCCGGTTGAAAGGCTCATAATTCTCCTTTGAAGGCATGGTCAAGGATCGCGGGGAGCAAGGCGTCCATAATTGGGTGCAGGCCCCGCCTGCTCTCGGCTTGCAGGTGCTTCAGCGCGTCCACCTCCGCCGGCAACGTGTCCAGCTCGGCCACGATCCGCGTGTTCATTTTTTGGAGCGGAGCAATGCTCGCAACCGCTTGGTTGTCTGCTCGCGGTCAAGGCGGCTGGCCGTCACGTCCAGCGTCAATGCCTCCCACGCATCCACGTCCAGTTTTTCATTCGGCAGCAAATTGTTTTCGCTCAAAAACACCAGGCACGTCGCCAGCGCCGTCCGCTTGTTGCCGTCCACGAACGGGTGATTGCGGCACAGATAAAACAGATACGCCGCCGCGATCTCCACCGGGTCGGTGAACAGCGGCTCGCCCATCATCGTGGCCTGCGGTGCGGCCACCGCCGATTCCAGCAACGCCTCTTCGCGCAGACCCGTGCCGCCGCCATGCACGGCCAGCACTTCGGCGTGAATGGCCTTCACCGCCTCCACCGCGGGATGCGCCAGCGGACGCTTCATGCCAGCCGCCGGAACAACTCCGTGTTTCTCCTAATCAACCGCTTCGCCGTGGTCGCCGCCTTCCCGGCGTTGATGACCGGGCGCACCGGTGTCAGCACAATCGAGCCGCCTTCATGCAAGCTCACCGTCACCAGGTCGCCCACCTTGAGGCGCGCCAAGTCCATCAAAGCGGAATCAAACATCAGCCCCTGCGAATTGCCAATCTTCGTAATGGTCTTTGTCATGCGGTTAAACTATGTTTTACCAACCGTCCTGTCAAGCCAGTTGCCCATTGAAGGCGCGGTCGAGGATGGCGGGGAGCAAGGCGTCCAGTTCGGCGACGGTCTCGGCTTGCAGGCGCTTCAGCGCGTCCACCTCCGCCTGCAACGCGTCCAGTTCGGCCACGATCCGGCGCTGCTCGGCGAGCGGTGGCGCTGCAAATGGAATCTTTTCAATATCCTTGTGCGAAATGTGCGGCACGCCGTTGCTGCGTCCCGGATCAATTGCGCCAGTGAAATGTGGCGAACGCAGCCAGCGGAAGAAATATTCTGGTAAAACATCATCGCCTTGAAATTGCGCTCTGGCGACACGCTGCAAAAGCAAACATGGCAAATCTGTCTTGCGAACTCGCGCGACTTTGACGCCGGTGGAAATTATCGGACGGTCGAGAGTTATCAGGATATCGCCTTCCTCAAGTTCAAAGCGCGGAAACTCTGCACGCCGTGATTCCGGCAGGCGGACCGTTTCGCTCCAGTCGAGCGTGCCGTGGCCGACGTTGGCATTTCGAGCAAGCCGCACTCCTGATCCAGAAAACCACTCACTCTTGAAAGCGTAGCCAGTCTGGAATTTTACCCACTCGCTAACGACGTTGTTGCTTGGTTGAGGAAACAAATCGCGCGCGACGTGCGACTGAAGCGCCTCGGCTTCTTCGTCGGCTTGGTGGCGGAGGGTGCGGGCCTCGTGGATTTGGGCGGCCAGTTCCTCAATCCGCGCCACCGCCCGCCGCTGCTCCGCCAAAGGCGGCAACGGAATTTCCAGCGCGAGAAAGAAATTCTCCTTGAACCGATTCCGCGTCAGCGGCGTGCTGCCGGAGCAATCCGCGTCCACCGTGGCAATCACGCTCGGCAGCCGAAACCAATATTTCAAATACTCGACATCAATCTTGCCGGGCACGGGAACAAATGCCGGAAATTCGCTGGAGACGAAACAGCCGTTCAACTCTTTGCTGATGACGCCGAACGCTCCGCGACAGGCAAACAACCGGCTATAAATGAAATCATTTTCGGCAACGCGGAAAAGTTTAGTTGCGGAGGTTTGCGTGCCCATGACGGTTTCACGCAAGAACGGCCCTTGCCCGTCGAGACGAATTCCCAGCAAGCAATATTCCTTTGAGGCGTCAACGCTTTCGGCACGCACTGTCGGCGTCAGCACGTCGCCCAGCCGGACGGTTGGAACGGTTTCATCGCGCGCCTCCCGGCGCATTCCGCCTCTGGCTGCGCACGCGGTAGAGCCTTTCGGTGAAGCCGCCTTCCTCCACAAAGGCTTTTTCCTGGGCCGCCAATTGGCGGCTCAGGAGGCTGCACGCCACCGCTGTGTGGGTCATGCAGTGGTTTGTTTATGAGGACAGCCATCAGGAACCGGGGAACATCTCTTTCTTGCGCCCGGAATGCGCCGAGGAAGAAGTGAAGGAAAGCATGGAACGGATGATGAGCTTCGCCAAAGGCACACACGAAAAGGCGCTTGGTATGCTTCAATGCTATGATGCGCCAGAGGAAGACCATCAATTCGTTGAAGATAATTTTCCAAACTATCAAACCGAACCGGACCCCAAAAACACGGATGAATATGATGTTTATCATGCCCGGTTAAAAGTGATGGCGGAATTGCAGCCGAAAACTGTGGAATTGATAAAAATCGCGAACGTGACCAAAGACCCGGTCAAGCGCCAGTATGTCGAGCGGGAGGCGGTGCAATCGTTCTTTGCAGAACTGGCCCATTATTTTACCGAAGAAGAAGTCTTGGCATGGCAGAAAAGCAATCCAGTGGGGACGGGTTGGATGTGCGAATTTGCCAAGGTGATGGGCAGTCCACGCAAGCAGCTTGATCCTATCAATCATGAACTTGCGTTTAATTGGCTGCGCCGCAAATACAATGATATGTCGGCAAAAGACCTTTCAAATACTGTCTTTGAAAGAGTTTGGAGATGGCTTGCACCGGGTTTCAAAATGACGGCTGACTTTATCAAGAAACGTCGGGAACGACTCGGTCTTACTACCAAACGCAAACCTGGGTTTCCTGAAAAATAACGGTTGTCAATAGATTAGGACACCATCTTCGGTGTCTTGTCCCAATACGCAGACAAAATAATTCTGCGGTGTCATGATTAGCACCGTAGAAGGTTGATCCCTTCACCGTTTTCAAGTTCGGCAATGGCAGCGATGAAGCGGATTCGAGCGCGCCTGCGTGAAGCCGGGGCCGAGCCGCTGGTGGTTCGGTGGTATGAGGCCGAGTGGGAAGCCAAAGGCCGGGACTGGCCAACGGCGGCGATGCCGGCGGCGGAATGGGTTTCATATCTGCTGGAAGATTTGAGCCTGGCGGAATCGGAACTTAACGCGTGCAGACGCCACTGATGAAAACCAACGAGCTGAAAATGTTGTGGCGGCTGGTGAAGTCCAGCGAGAAGCGAAAGCTCTCGGCGGCAGACCTGGCTTTGCTGTTGCGCATCCGGTTCGCTTTGCAGGAATACGAGGCGCAATCGGGCGAGCGATGGGCACAGTCCGCTGCTGGCACACGGGAGGCCGGCTGACATGACGACGGACAAACAACTTCGTATCAATCGCCCGGCGTGCGTCAGCATGGAGGCGGCGGCGGCAATGTTTGGCTGGCCGGATTATTACCTGCAGTTCCTGGTGCGGGCCGGGCATCTCAAGCCGCTGGGGAAGCCCGCGCCGAATGCCCGCAAATGGTTTGCGACGGTGGAAATCGAGCGGATGAGTGGCGATCCGGTGTGGCTGGACAAGGCCATTCGCATCGTGGAAAAGCAGATTCAGGAGATGAACCAGAAGCAGCGGGGCAGGGAACCATCGGAAATGTCCCTTGGTCAATGATGGTGGCGGGAAGTTGCGGGGATTATGAGGGCTTGGGGATTCGCACGATGAGCCGGCGGAGGCAACCGGCGATGGTCAGCAAACTGGTGAGGGCAAGGACCAGAACCACCAGCGAGCCGCCATCCGGCTTGGAATGCCGCAACACCTTCTCCACGATCACCAGATACCAAAGACTCACGCCGATGCCCGACACCAAGAGCCAGCGTGGTGATCCCGGCCCCCACATGCCCATGCTCCAGCCAACCAGATACGGCAGAATCAGCACGCCCCACCACATGGAAAGCCCGGATTTGCCGCCAATGCCGCCGGCCGCGGAGAGGATCCACATCGCGCCGACGCCAAAGGCAATCAGGAGGAAATCCGTCACCCGGTAGGCGATCAAGCGGCGATCAAACGGGCCGAGGCAGGTGCCGAGCGCGACGAGCAGGCTGCCAGGGAGGATGATGGCCGCCCCCTCCATCGGATCAATGGCCCCGACGACCATCGCCAGACTGCCAAGAATGATCAGAACGCGGGACCAAAGGCTGCGGGAGTGGAGTGCTTTCATGTCCTTATTTTGCCACAGTTGATGCAGATCCTGAAATTGATAAACTTTAACCACCGATTGATTGTTTCAATGCGAACGGGACTGGCGAGTCTGGCCGACGGTGAAGTCGCGGACGGTAACGCAACGCAAGTTGCAGGGGTTCTGAACACTGGCGGATTCCAAAGGGCCAAGACCTTTGGCGCGGTCTGGTGCGCGTAGCCCCAGAAAAGTCTGGCTGCGCGAAACGACCAGCAAAGGGCGTTTCGCCAAAATTTTTTTGCGCCTGAGCGGGCGCGGGATATGTTGCAATGACGACAGTGCTTCTGGTGTGAGCAGGCATCCCGGCCTGCCGCCAGTTCTACCAGTGCTGTGGTAAAAAAGAGGCGCGGGTGTGAAGCCTGCGCCTTGTTGTTTGGTTCAATCTTCGTCCGGCATCATCGCCGCTAGCGGCGGCACTCAGGCGGCTGGGGCAACCTTCACGGCGGCCCGCTGTTCGTAATCTTCCAAGGACGGAATTTTCATCAACGCCCGTTTCGCGTAGGCGCGATACACGGCCTTGCTGTTGTGGCCCAAAGCCTCCTGCGCGAACCGTTCGGGGTAGCCGACGGTCTTGGCGCGTTCGGCCCAGCCATACTTGACGTTAGCAAGTGAGGGTGTATCCTGTCCCGATGAAAGCACAAAGACGGGCAATCATTTGGGGCAGATTTTCGTCCTCAAAGCAGGAGGATGGCGACAGCCGGGAGCGTCAAGACCGCCTGAACCGTGCTTGCCCGACTTGCGGGAATTGCTATTTGAGGTTGCGGCGTGTGTGGCCTTCGGGGCTTCAACAGTGCTGGATACATTTTTCATAATCATTTGTCCGTTGTGGTGGTGTGGGGGCATTAGAGCATTGCGGCCTTCATCGTGAAGAATGCCAAGTCATATTCTTGGCCGTCTTCCGCCGTCATCGTGATGGTGTTCTTGTCAAACTTCCCCTTTTCGATGGCGGCACTTGAGAACACCTTGCCGCCAAGACCGTCAAAGCCTTCCGACTCAAGCAGGAGGCAGTCAGCCCCGTTTTCATCCTGAAACCAAGTGGCGGTATAGATGAACTCGAAATCCACCTGAACGACAACTACGCCCAAGCCCGCACGGTCGAAAAGGCGATGCAGACGAGCAAGGTTGGTCGTTGGTTGAGGATTTGCGTTATTAGCGTTTATGTTCTTTATGTTGTGCATACTGCTTACTTATTGTGTTGCGTGCGTAGCTCTCCTGTGAGAAAACGCACGGATTATTTTCGGCGGGGCTTTCGGCCCCGCCCGTCATCAGCGTGATTGCTGATAACGTGAGCAATATACAATGATTTCAAACAGATTGAATGCTGCCGAGTAAATACTGTTGCCACTGCGATTCTCCAAAGAAATTCAGGGAGGATTATTGCGATTATGACAAAATGTGTCATAATCCGTGGATGATTACTGGCAAGGTCTCGTATGAAGGCAGAGATTTTCAGTTCGGCAACCTTCGTCGCCTCATAATTCAGGCCGACGGCAAGTTGTGGCAATACGACCATCACACCAGCACGGAACTGAGATTTGCTTTATGCAAATTTGGCTATGACGGAGTTGGAAACTGGTTGAAGCAGTGGCGTAAAAGGCGGGACATTTCTCAGGCCGATGCTGCAAAGATGTTCGGGGTTTCTCAGTCCCTCATTTCCAAAATTGAGAAGAACAAGAGAACCATACCCGATGAGATGGCCCAGAAAATTGACGAGGACAATCGGAAATTCGGGCGGAAGAGGCCGTATTGAGGCCAACCTGAACGCCGTTCACAAATACTCCCCCTTTGCGACCGCAAAAATCCCCAGCTTTTATAGGGGTTTCATTTGACAAATGGTTGTGTTTATGATATAAATGTATTATGAACAGCACGACGGCAATCTACGCACGGGTAAGCAAAGCAGACGGTAGCCAGAAGACCGACTCGCAATTGCACGAGGTAAAACGCTACTGTGCCGCCCGTGGCTGGAAGAACCTTGAAATCTACACGGACAAAGCATCGGGTGCGAAGACGACTCGCCCAGCATTGGAAAAAATGATGCAGGATTTGCGGGCGGGAAAAATTGTCCGTGTCGTCTGCTTCAAATTAGACCGTTGCGGCAGGTCGTTGACCCACCTTTGCCTTTTGATTGACGAAATGAATCACCTTGGCGTGCCATTGGTTTGCACCAGCCAAGGAATTGACACGAGCGAAAACAACCCGTGTGCCAAATTTCAGTTGGACGTGTTAAAGGCGGTCTGTGAATTTGAACGCAACCTAATTCGGGAACGGGTAAATGCCGGGCTGGCGGCGGCGAAAGCCAAGGGCGTGCGGCTTGGACGCCCAGCCACATTGGACGAGCATCGGGACGACGTGATGGGGCTACGGAAAAAGGGCAAGGGCATCCGTGAGATTTCACGGGAGTTGAAACTGCCCGTGGCGAGCGTCTTCAAAATCGTCAATACGACGGCGAAAAAGTGATATGAAAATGTGTATTGTCCGCAAAGTCGCCTACCGTTTGCCAAAATCAAATCGGCTGGTTTGGGCATTGGTGTTGGCGGAGCGGCAGGGGTTGACGTTGCTTTTTGTGCGGAAGCCTGACAGCAAGCGTTCAAATGAACTCGTGATTGCGACGGAAAATGTTCCCGAAAAAGTTTTTGAACCCGTGAACGCATCCGCCTTCCCGCTGGAGCAATCCGATTTGACGGTCATCGGCGACAAACTCAATGCCTTGGGCGACGAATCGGCAGAGGACGAATTTGAGAGGATGCTAAAGTCTGAGGGGCTTTGGTGAGGAGCCAATGCCGCCGCAAAATGAAAGGAACAAAATGAGCGAGTTCATACGAGACGGTCGGGGCAAATTGCTCGGCCAGATTATCGAAAACGGAAACGTGACCTACATCCGTGATGCAAAGGGGCATTTGAAGGGCCAGCACATCAAGTCAACAGACAAGACGTTCGACGCAAAGGGGCATTATGCTGGCCCCGGTGACCAATTGTTACGGATGCTGGACGAGTAGCAGCGTGGCAATGCTATCTGGAGTTCTATAAAATATCGTCTCTATTTCGCTTGAACTCTTCATCAGCGGCACGCACTTTTCTTACATACGCTGCTGAATCTCTCTCTGTGAGCGGATAAAGAAAGTTCACATCTCCGAGAATCAAGGTCGGTGTCTTGACAGAGTATCTGTTGCCTAACGCAAGCTGACCGAAGCAATTTTTCCCCAATATAGTTACATTCTCGGCAGCGTCCAAACCCTCTGAATATGAAATGTATTGGGGTACAGCAAGGTTCAATTTATCTTCTTTCAAATATGGTGGAACGCCGAGGTTTGTCCTGACCATCGTAGGATGCTCGCCATTCAGTTGTTCAAATCTGTTTGACCACCAACCCGTCCAACTTTCATCGGGCAACTGAACAGTGCATTTTTCAATCAGCAAAAATACTTTGTCACCCTTGAAAAACGCTCGTATTTCCGACTGTTCAGTTCGGTAATTAGCAAAGGTCGCATTTGTTATTCCTTCTCTTCGGTATATCCACCAGTAATAATAATCATTCCAGCGTTCCGCCAATTCTGAGCGACTGTTTATGTTGACGCCACTAATGGAGTGACCAGCAGAATACTCCCCTTGGTCGTCTGGCGAGGCTTTGAATTGGTTTTTGTCCAGCTTATTGAGCCAATCTCTGAGTGTAGAGCCATTCTTTGCTGCGAAACTCGCTTCAACTTGGTCGCTTGTTTCATACGGCTTACCGACAATCTTTTCAAACGCATCTTTTGTTATTAACGCTGTTGAAGTGATTGCTGGTGCAGGAGTCGGGGAGTCCGGCCCCTGTGTTTGTTTCAGTGCAACCTCGACGGTGTCATTGTCATATAGGAAAGCCTCTTTGATGCTACCCGACTCAAAGGAAATTTCATTAAAAATGACATTTTGGAAAAGGTTTTTACCCGTCGCATCCAATTTGAACTTCCCCGCTTCCTCTCCCGATGATTTTGCCAATTCAACTGTTTCGCTTCTTGGTTCGTTCCAACCGGATTGGTCGTCGTATGAACGTAGAGTACACTTGCATTTCAATACTCCATTCTTGTGCTTGAAGACAGCCACAGTCCATTTACCTGTCATTAAGACTCCCATGACTCTCCGGGGTTCGGCTGTTCCCTCGTAAATACCTATCCGTGTTACATCGTTCACGGTCTTGGTTGTGTCCGTTGAAGACTCTGGGGAGCTTACGTCAGAGCTAGAACTGACAGGAGCGGATTCTTTGTGCCCGGTGGTGCCAGCAATTCCAAAGATGACGCAAACCACGAAAATTGCCCAAGTCAACTTTGGATTGATGTTAGGCATCGCCACGCCATTCTTGTCTTTGAATTTACCGAGGAGAATCATCACCATATCAATAAAGCACCAAATCCCCAAACCACCGCAGGTGAGCAGTTGGACTACGCCCGATTTAATCTTGCCCGTGTAGAATCTGTGAACCCCGAATACGCCGAGGAAAAGACCCAGAAAAAATGTCAGGTAGAAGTCCGACTTCGCAGGAACGACTTGTGACGGTTCGCTAGTGGATGGTGTATTCATATTTTGTGGTGTTATTCCTGTTGCAGCTTCGTTGCGGCTACTGCAATCGGAAAAATAGTTGGTTCCAATTGGGCACGTCAAAATACTGTGTTGAGACCATACTGTTATTCGTCGCTGTGAAAGCAGAACCAGAATTCGTCCAATTGACCAAGTCGGTTGAAATCTGCATCTGGTAGTTGGTGCCAATTGTGAGGTTGGAAAACGATGGCTTAACCGCCTTGATTAAGCCCACAAAAGGAACGCCAGACTCAATAGCATAAAGTTGCTGGACTTCCGAAGCAGAAAGAGCACGGTTGTAAATGCGAAAATTCTTAACATTCATCGTCATCCGTGCGGATGAATCGCTCCCGCCATTCCACCAATGTTTTCCTATGGCACGATTTGCGGTTGGGAATGGATTCACAGTGACATTTGTGCTTCCCACCATTACGCCATTCAAAAAAGCAGCGACGTGGCCTGGGCTATACGTCAATACCAACTGCTTCCAAGGCGTATAGTTAGTGATTGTCAATGGAAAATCCGCACTTGTGAGTCCGTCCTGTGCATAGACATCGTGTTGACCAATAGCCACATTTTGTGGATTGTTATTATCGAACCAAACGTAGTATTCAGCGTAAATGCTGTTGCCTTGGTCGGTTTCCCCGCCGACCCAGATGGATACTGTAAAACCAGAGTTCAAGTTGCCGTAGTCAGGCAATGCCACATATCCGCCACCATTATAGAAAAGTTGACCGTCTCCAATCAGATGCAATGTCCCGTTGGTGTAGTAATAGTTCCCTTGGACACTGGCGTCGTATCCATCGCCACTCGCATCATTGGCATTCCCGTTGAATGGATAGTAGGCGACAAGCCCGTTTGTCAGAAACGTCTGTGAATTTCCGTTGACCGCCAATCATGGCGGTAAAGAATGCCATGAAGAGGATCATGTAAATCAGCTCCCGTCCCTTGGCCCCGATGGCCTTCAACGCGCCAAATTTTTCCAGGTTTTCCAGGATGAAGGTGTAGAAAGTCTGGCCCGAGATGGACAAGCCGACGACAAAGGCGATGACGGTCATCAAGAGGATGTTGGTGCCAATACCCGTCTGATAGACGTAGAAATTGCTGATCTTGTTGTCGAATTCATCCTTGGTGTAGGCGACATAGCCGAGTTTGGCCACCTGCTTTTTAATCCCGGCGATGGCGGCGGCGTTCTTCGGCTGCACCAGAACGTAGGATAAGGTGAATCGCGTCGAAGGCAGGTATTCGACCGCGCGGTTGTAGGTGGTATAGAGCGTTGGCACACCGTTCAGCCCGTTGGAAACGACTTTGGCGATGCCCACAATCTTTCCGCGATGGTCATTGAGTTCAAACGTGGTGCCGATTTTCGGATCCCCCAGCTTGGATATTTCCGGATCGTCCACCACGAAGAATGTATTGTCAGCATAAATGTCCAGAATATTGCCCTGTTCGAGCGCGGGCCGGCCAAACAGGCTTTCGTCGTCCATGCCAACGACATTGACCCCTTGATAGGCGCCGCTGACGAGCTTGACCAGCGCGCCGCCCATGAATAGCGGCACCGCATAGCTGACCCCGTCCATGCTGCGCGCCGCGTCCAGCACATATCCCGGCATGGGAATCGGACTGCTGGCCGTGTTGACCGCCGGATCCATGATCCACATCGCCGCACCGATATTGGTGACCGGCGAAAAGGCCTTGTTGAGAATGCCGGCAAACAAAGCGGTCATTTCCATCATCAGGAACACGGCAAAGGTGATCCCGATCAACAACGCAAAAAACTTGCCGCGATCATTGACCAGCAGCTTGAAGCCGATCCGCAGGATGCCGCTGTATCTCATATCAAAAATTGTTCGTCGCGTTTTCTCCAGTTGTTTCCTGCCCGATGAAAACATCCACCATTTGGCCGGGATAGACCGGGGCATCCTTTTTCTCAAAACGGAAAATCACCGGGAGCACACGCAGATCCACCTGCTCCTGTTTTTCATTGGACAGCTCAATCTTGGGTGAGATGTAAGGCTGCACTCGGACGAACTCCAGCGGCACCTTGATGTCCGTCCCGGTAATCTGCATCTGCGCCTTAATATGCCAGTGCGACGGCAACCGTGAGACCAGTATCTCGTCCACATAACAACGCACATCCATGTAATCTTGTGGCCCGCTCATGACCACGAGCGGGTCGAACAGCTCGGTGTAGGTGTCATAGTTGCCCTGTGGCGACACATAGCCACCGACTGCCGTGTTGACCGCCAGCACCACTCCGTCAACCGGCGCTTTGACTGAATAGTATTGCAGCAGCGCGTTGGCGGCCTTCAGCGCGGCGGTCGTCTCAGTGACGGCATCTTCCGCCGTATCCAGCACGTCCTTGCTGACCGATTTTGGATCAATGTCATAGGATGCGCGGCGCTTGTCGTATTGGTCGCGTGCCGCTTTCAGGCTGGCTTTGGCCAGTTCCGTGTTGGCCTTCTGCAAAGAATCTTCAATGGTGAAAAGCAGAGTGCCAGCCTTTACCTGCTCGCCTTCCTGCACCAGCACCTTGGTGATCGGGCCGGAAACTTGCGGGAAGATATTGATGTTAGCCCCGTTCGGCTGTTCGCTCTCAATCATGCCATTGGCATAGATGGCCGTCTCGAACGGGTTGCTCACCGGCTTGAACACGGGCGGCTGCGCCTTCCGTTCCAGGCCAAAAACATAGGCGGCAACCAATCCGGCTAAAATGCCGACGATGGCGATGGCAAAAATGATCTTGTTTCCAATTTTCTTCTTGGGTGCGACGGCTTTGGCATCAAATTTGGCCTCGGGCTTAACTTCCGATTTAGTTTGGGCTTTGATTTCAGGCACGGATTTGGCCGCTTTGGCATCGTGTGTCAGTTCGATTGCTTTGGGGTCGGGCTTGGGTGTGGCAGTTTCCGACTTTGGCTCAACCGCTTTAACTTCGGGATTAGGTTGGTCGGTATTCATTCGGTCCCTTGTCTTCGGCGGTGAGATGTCCATCTTCCATGTGAAGGATTCGATCCGCATATTCATTGATGCGTGCATCATGTGTGACAATCAAGATGCAGCGCTTTTCGTTAAGAATTTTCTCTTTGACGAAGGCGATGATCATCCTCCCGGTGTCACCATCGAGAGAGGCGGTCGGTTCGTCGAGAATCAGAATCTCCGGTTGGCTGATGATTGCCCGCGCAATCGCCACCCGCTGCTGCTCGCCACCTGAAAGCTTGACCGGCAAGATTTCACCCCGGTCTTTCAGGCCGACGATTTCAAGGTATTGCCTCGCCTCGGTGATGGATTCGTCCCAGTTCCGCTGTTTCAAAATAAGCGGGATCGCGACATTCTCCGCCGTGGTCAACCGTGGAAACAGGTGGTAATCCTGAAACACGAAGCCAATCGTGTTCAGACGAAAATCCGCCAACTGGTCATTGTTCAACGTCCAAATATCGGCTCCCTTGACTTTGACGTTGCCGGCGTTGGGCCGCAGGATGCCCGAAATCATGCTGAGCATGGTCGTCTTACCGCTGCCGGAGGGGCCGACGATGAACAACATCTCGCCAAAATGCGCGACCAGCCCGACCTGATTTACAGCCGTCACCTTGGTCTCGCCTGCACCAAACCACTTGGTTAGACCGGTAGCAACAATGGCTTCAGATTTTACTGGTGTTTCATTGTCTGCGGTAATGACCATGGCGGGAGTCATTTCTCGGATGCCGCACTCAATACACCTTCATCCGACTCAAGCATCCAATTACTGTCCGGGTTGTATTCCTTAATCGCCGCCGCAATCCGGGAAGTCTTTTCCGCCAGATTGCGCTGATAAACTTTACCGTCCTGATTCACAATAAACGTCATTATGCCCGACTGGTCCCAATGTTCCGGGTAAGCCACCAACGCGAATCCTCCGGTCAAGTTACCGTCGCTTAAATAATTCATTTTACCACCGGGCGCAGCCTCACCTTGGCGGGTTAGAATCTTGAAATAATATCCATGGAAAGGATGCGGGCCGGCACTTTTATGCGTGACATAACCCTCGGCATGAGCGTCCGCCACCAAAGGTCCGAACGGACTGGCCGCTTCGCCCTCCACCACCGGCCAGTAGAGGCCGTCCTTCTTGCCGGCTGTGCTCTTGAATTTCTGCGCATAACTCACGACTCCGCCGGTGGCTGGATTCAGGTTCGCATATTGCCGTTGCGCGGTCACATAAGTCCGGCAGACGCCGATGGCGCAGAGTTCATCCTTGCCGATGTGGCGATTGATGATCTCTTCCTTCCCCGCCGCCGTGTCGAAATACCATTGGCCATCTGCTTTCACCAACGGAATCGGATACGGCCAGTTGTTCGTGCCCACCTCAAGCGTAATTTTATCGTCTGATTCTTTCACTTGATTACAGCCCTGCGCCATTGCGGCGGCGAACCGCTGCGCATTATTCGCATCCTGCACCTTGTCACCGGTTAAAAGCTCGGAGAACTCCGGGCCAAAAATTGTCTGCAAGGCCGCCTGATCTTTGGCTTCGGCGGCGGCTTGCAAGGCCTTTACGGCCGCATCTGGCGAAGCGAACAATTGTTCCGTGAGGGTTGGCTGCGCTGGTGTTACTTCCGGCTCCGCCGCCTGGAGTTTTGCGGGCAAAATGCCCAAAGCCAATGCGAACAGCGCGACGTTCAGCAAGTTGGAATTACTTTTCAATGCGTTCAGAATTTTCATAAATGTAGATTTGTCAGGTGTGATGTTGTGCAATTGCAATCCCTCGTAGAATTCACCGCTTGCCTCCACCGCCGCCGTGACCACCACCACTCGCATGTCCGCCGCCACCGTGCGCGGCTCCACGACTGGCTGCTCCGCGAGCACTATAACCATGCACATCGTGTCCCCGATCATAACCCCGACCACCGCCGCCCCACCACCCTCCGTCATCCCACCACCAGCCACCGCCACCATAATATCCGTCACCGCCCACGACGCCGATGCAACCCGTCAGTGCGGTCAGCATTGCAATGGCCAGCCCGATCTTGATCCGATCAGCCAGACTGTTTGCAAAATTCGATTCCTGACTTTGTTTGATTTTCATATTCGATAGAATACATCCGCCAACTCGTCTGCTGCGATGGGGTGTTCACCCCATCGCAGGAGTCGGAATAAGTTGTTTAACCCCTTCAGCGAGGGGCAGCCTCGATCACACTCCGGCGCAATTGGGCGACGGCTGATTTTAGGTCGCTGGCGCCATACAAACTTGTGCCGGCCACAAAAGTATCCGCGCCGGCGCGGGCACAATCGGCGCCGGTCTGGTCGTTGATGCCGCCGTCCACGCTGATGCGGTAGGATAAATTCTTTTCACGTCGCCACGTCGCCACCTGCCGAATCTTGGACAAGCCTTCGCGGTTGAATTCCTGTCCGCCGAAACCGGGATTTACCGTCATCACCAGCAGGAGATCAATCTGGTCGAGAAATGGCTCAGCAGCGGTAATTGCCGTGGGCGGATTGACGGCCAGACCAACTTTCTTGCCAAGTGCTTTTATTTTTTGGATGAGTGACGGGATTTGATCGCCGAGTTCGACGTGAATGATCATTTCGTCCGCCCCGGCCTTGGCAAACGCTTCAAACAAAATCTCCGGTTTGGAACACATGAGGTGAATATCGAAAAACAGTTTGGTGAGCGGACGCACCGCCTTGACCACCTGTGGGCCGAAGGAAATGTTCGGCACGAAGTGACCATCCATGATGTCGAGATGCAACCAGTCGGCACCGGATTTTCCGGCACGTTCTGCCCCCTCACCGAAACGGGCGTGATCCGAGGCGAGCAGCGATGGGGCAATAACTATTTCCACAATTTTATTTAACGTGTTCAGCCAGCGATTGGCACCATTGGCTGCGGATGACCGTGGAAAGGCCAGCGTAAGTCACCGGTCATCAGATAAACCACCATCGCCGCGAGCATCACAATCACGCTAAGCCAAATTCGCCAGTCCCGATGGGCACTTCGCCAATAAGGAGGTTTGCCGTGATGAATCGGGCCACCATTCGGATCGCCGTGTGACTTGTGATCGTGCTTCAATTCATTCATAAAATATTATGG
>Ga0181535_10004266_pt1 | contig 16036 bp, 8 predicted proteins | sample PEATcosm2014_Bin_44_FD_119774 | JGI IMG/M metagenome (GOLD analysis project Ga0181535, IMG submission 119774) | Peatland microbial communities from MTU Mesocosm Facility, Houghton, MI, USA - PEATcosm2014_Bin17_30_metaG | ecosystem: Environmental > Terrestrial > Soil > Wetlands > Peat | place... | reverse complement strand
TGTGGCCGCTGACGGCAAAGAAATGGGCGCGGTCGCGCCATTTGGCCTGCGTCTGATCGACGAGGCGAAGCCATGCTTCGTGGACCAGCGCGGTGCTCTGCAGGGTGTGGTCGCGCCGCTCGCGCCGGAGATAGCGGTGCGCCAACTTGCGCAACTCGCCGTAAATCAGCGGCGTCACCTGATCGATCGCGGACTTGTCGCCAGCGGTCCACTTCTGCAGCAGGCCGGTGACGTCGGTCGGCGGCATGTTGATAGGTTAGAACAGCTGGCGGAGGGGCGGCGAGGAGCGGATGTCGTCCCGGCCGGTTCAGCCTTCACTTCACGACAACGTCCGGCGCTCCAGTAAAGGTATTGGCGGCGATCAGGGCGGCTGGGTTTGCTGCTTTTGTCGAATAGGAAAGAATGTCGGCGCCGGAGCCTGCGCCCTTGACATCCTTATTCCGATCGAACTGGTTGCCGGTAACCGTCAGGACGGTCAGGTCGCAGTTCGCAAAGGTAAGGCCTGCGCCTTCATCGGCGTTGTTGGTGATGAACTTGTTGGAATCGACCGTGCCGCCGGGCGAAAAGTCGATCCAGCAGCCGCCCCCGAGCATTTTGGCTGTGTTCTGGGTGAATTCCGACTCCTCTACGTCCACCCGAGCCTGGTACGCGTTCAGTCCGGCTCCCATTTCCGCCTCGTTGAGGATGAAGCGGCACTGGTAGATCACCGTGGTAGCCGTCGAGCTGATCCCACCACCCGAACGGGGCGCGGTGTTGTGATTGAACTCGACCCGATCCACCTCCAGAACATAGTCTCCGGAATAGTCGATGCCTCCCCCGCCGCTTTGTGCGAAGTTGTTGAGGAATCTTGAGTCTTCGACGTTGATGGGGCAGTTCAGGCCAGAGATGCCGGCGCCGGAAGTGGCGCGGTTCTCGTTTACTACGCTGTTGGCGCTTATATTGAGGAAAGTGCCGTCATCGTCGCCGGTGATGAAAATCCCTCCCCCTGCGCTCTTGGCGCGGTTGTCATAAATCCTGGTGTCCTGGATCGTGCATTCGAGCGAGACGCCGAAGACGCCGCCGCCATCCTCAGCGCGGTTGCGGTGGATGAGGCTGTGCAAGACCTTCAGGGCCGGAAGGCTGCCCGCGTTGTCGCCGCCATCGACCGCAACGCCGCGGCCGGCGTCGGTAGCTTTGTTCGCCACCACGTCGGTCTGCTGGTCGAGCGTAACCGAGCAGTCGTCGACGTCACGCAGAATGAATATCCCTCCACCGACTTCGCCGGCCGTGTTGGAATCGATACGCGTGGGAACGTTGCCGGATGCCGGCAAGGGACCGATACCTGTCTTGAAAACGACTTCGGTACCGTCCCGGATTCCGACGCCGCCTCCCTTTTTCTTGGCCTGGTTCGGACCCACGTGATCCAGGGGGTTGGGACCGGGCGGCGCGCCGATGGTGCAGCCAGCGATCCGGACATCGTCGCACTCGTCAATGTAGAGCGCGCCGCCTGTCTCGTCAGCTTCATTCAGGTAGAAGAGACTGCCCGCGATGTCCGCGTCCTGGCACTTTCGCAGGGCGCCTCCGCCGCCTTCGAGCCGCGCCTTGTTGCACCAGACGCGGCATTGCTTCATTTCGAACCCGTCGCATTCGTTGAGTGTGAACCCGGCTCCATGGCGGTTCGAGATGTGGCCGTGAATGCAGCAGTTGTCGAGGGTGAGGTTCGGGGCGTGGTCGGCGTCGACACCACATTCGGCGAGAAGGATGGTCAGGTTGTGCAACACAACGCCGTCCGCCCGTTCGATTTTGAAGACGATGCCGGGACGGCGGGTGCCGCTTGCCGGATCGCCTCCCACCTGCGGACGCGCTTCGCAATACTGAGTCAGGATGGCGGGATCGTAGGCGATCGCAATGGGGTCGGACTGGATGGTGATGTTGGAGTACTTGTTGCCCACCATCGACGCGTTCTCCTGGAAGGCGCCGATGATGTTCAGAATGCCGGTGTCGCCGGGCTGCTTGTGATCGCGGAACCAATCCACGCCATGCTGTATGGTCAGCCAGGGTTGGTAGACGGCGTCATCGCCGGTGTGGCCGTCGTTCCCATTTTGCCCTGAGTTCACGTATTTTTCGATGGTTGCCATCGCCTACGCCCCTCACCAGGGCCCTTGACCTCGCTGCCAGTGTCGTTGTGGATGGCGCCGGTGGAAATCAGGACTGCAGATTCGCGGCTTGGATTATACACCACACGAACCCACGCCGCTGCCAGACCGGCTACTGCAGAGGATAGCCGTGGACCAGCTTCAGCGTTCGCGACCAGCGGGTCTTGGTGAAGAAGTGGGTGAGGACGTCGACGACGTGGTCCGCGCCGATATTGCCATTCGTCAAATCGGCGGTGGGGGCATCAAACGACCAGTAGATCACCAATGGTGTGCCCTCGATGTTCTGCCGCGGCACAAAACCCCAGTAGCGGCTGTCGGAGGAATCGTCGCGGTTGTCGCCCATGGCGAAAATGCAACCTGGCGGCACGACGACGTCGCCGTTCACCACGTTGCCGGCTAGCATGGCGATGGCCGGCGGCATGACGCCCGGCTCCGGGGCCGACGCGGGGAAGCTGTCGCGGTACGGGTCGATGTCAGGGAAGATATGCTGCACATAAGGCTCATTGACGGCGTGACCGTTGAGGATGAGTTGCTTATTCACGAGGTGGATGCGGTCGCCGGGAACGCCGATGGCACGCTTCACCAGGTCTTTCTTGAGGTCGATGGGGTAGCGGAAGACGATGATGTCGCCGCGGCGCACTTCACGGTAAGGCAGCAGGTGGCTGGAAACGCCGCCGGACGGCGCAAAAATCATTTTGTCCACCAACACGTGATCGCCAGTGAGCAGCGTGCCCTCCATGGAGGCACTGGGGATAACGAAGGCCTGCACCAGGCTGGTAGTGGCGAACAGAAGCACGACAAGGTTGACGGTCCACTCCGGAAGAAAGCTCCGGCGAAGGCCGCCGGTGAGAGCGCGGTAGCGCTCCAGAATCCTGCGCAGCCCGCCGGCATTGTCTGCCCGCGCCGTTTTGCCAGCCGTCTCTGTTATCGCCCGCCTTGGCTTGATCCGCATAGTTGTTATTGTAGCGGACGCCTTCGCCGTGAGAGTTTGAGATAAAGTATCAGCATGCGCCGCCGCTCATTTCTGCAAGCTGTTCCGGGAGCGGTTGCCGCGACGGCGATGGCCTCGCCGCCTCCCGCCGCTGATGAAATACCCATTAAACTCGGGTTCGACACTTACTCGGTGCGCGCCTTCGGGTGGAAAGCTCCGCAGCTTCTGAGTTACGCCGCGGGCCTCAAGCTGGACACCATACAGATTTCCAGCCTGGACGACTATGAGAGCCTGGACCCGGCCTATCTGCAGCGGGTGAAGGACGAGGCCGACCAGTTGCACATCCAGATCGACGGCGGGACCGGATGCATCTGCCCTTCGAGCCAGGCGTTTTCAAAGAACGGGCCACCCGCTCGCGATCGCGTGCTGCAAGGTCTTCGCGTGGCGGCGGCGGTGGGCGCGCGATCGATGCGCTGCTACCTGGGCAGCGGCGCAGACCGGATCGGAGAACCGGGAATTGAAGCGCACATGGAGAACACCATCCGGTTGTTCCGTTCGGTGCGCTCCGAAGCCCTCGATTTGCGGGTGAAAATCGCGATCGAAAACCACAACGGCGACATGCAGGCGCGCGAAGTGAGGGCCTTGATCGAAGAATCCGGCAAGGATTTCGTCGGATCGACGCTGGATACCGGCAACCCCTTGTGGGTGGTGGAGGACCCTCTGCTAGCCCTGGAGGTGCTGGCGCCTTACGTGATCACGACGCACGTGCGGGATTCGGTGCTGTTTGAGCATCCGCGCGGAGCGGCCGGACAATGGGTGGCGCTGGGTGACGGCCAGATCGACTTCGGGCGCTTTGTCGAGCAGTTCCGCCAGTGGTGCCCGCAAGCATCGATGCAACTGGAAATCATCACCGGGCGTCCGCCGCGCGTGCTCCCGTACCTGGAGCAGGACTTCTGGAAGGCATTTCCCAAGGCGCTGGCCTCGGAGTTTGCACGCTTCGTGGCGCTCGCCAAAACGGGCCATCCCTTTATGGGAGCGATGGTGATCGAGGACGCGACCGGCCAGCACCCGGCGATCATGGGCGAGGCGTTGAAAGAGCAGCAGCGTGTTGACCTGGAGCGGAGCCTGGAATACGCCAAGCGGAAGCTGAACGTGGGCGTTCGCTGGCGCGGTTAGCGCGGCAGGGGCGGGCGGCCGCTTCGGCCACGAACTTGCAACCTTCCGGAGTAACGAATTCCGTCACGCCCCAAGCAGGCGAAAACAAAGGCCCTATCGATGTTCGGTGGACGTAACAAACCTGCCATAACGTTGCCGTAACCGTTGTGAACTGGACAGCCTGCCAGTCCAGGGCCACCATCGCAGGGAGCGGTCAGGCAGGACACGCCTGGCGCTAGGCCTGACCAGGAAACCCCCATGAAGAGTCCTCGGGCGCCCGGCCGCACGCATCCCGCCCGGTGGGTGCCGACGCTGTACTTCGCAGAAGGCGTGCCCTTCTTCGCCGTCGCGTTGATCGCCGGGATCCTCTACAAGCGCCTCGGACTGCGCAATGACGTCATCACGTTCTACACCAGTCTGCTGCTGCTGCCGTGGTCGCTCAAGCCCTTGTGGAGCCCGTTCATCGAGATGTTCAAGACCAAGAAGTTTTTCGTGGTCTTTCTGGAGCTTGCGGGCGGGCTGAGTCTGGCGCTGGTGGCGTTGTGCCTGCCGCTGCCGAACTACTTCGGATACACGCTGGCCCTGCTGGCCGTCGTCGCTTTCTGCTCCTCCACCCATGACATCGCTGCCGACGGTTTGTATATCGCGAGCCTTTCCCCCAAAGAGCAGGCGGCTTACACGGGGTGGCAGGGCGGTTTCTACAACGCCGCGCGGTTCTTTTCACAGGGCGGCCTGATCATCCTGGCGGGTTTCCTCGAGATCCGCCTGGGCGTGCCCCGCGCGTGGGTGGCGATCTTCGCGGCGATGGGACTGATTCTCATGGCGATGAGCATCTACCACGCGCAGGTGCTGCCGAGAGGCGGGGAAGAGCGCAGGTCCGAAAGCATGCGACAGATGGCGGCTACCTTCCGGGAGGTGGTGGTCAGTTTTCTCAAGAAACCGAACATCTACCTGCTGCTGCTCTTCATCGTGCTGTACCGCGCCGGCGAGGGCCAGATCGTGAAGATCGGCCCGCTATTCCTTGTGGATAAGCGGGCGATGGGCGGCCTGGGCTTGACGACGGACCAGTTCGGAACGATCTACGGCACCTTCGGAACCATCGCCTTCGTGGTGGGCAGCATTCTGGGAGGCTACTTCACGTCGTGGCTCGGCCTGCGGCGCGCGCTGCTGCCGCTGGTCTGCGCGATGAACTTCCCCAACCTGGCGTATGTGTACCTAAGCACGGCGCTGCCGACGAATCACCTGCTGGTTACCGCGGCGCTGAGCGTGGAGATGTTCGGGTACGGCTTCGGCTTCGTGGGTGTGATCCTGCTCATGATGCAGGAAATCGCACCGGGAAAGTTCCAGACGGCGCACTACGCGTTCGCCAATTCGCTGATGAACCTTGGGCTTATGATTCCGGGCACGGTGAGCGGGAAGATCCAGGTGGCGGTAGGCTACCGGAATTTCTTTGTGTGGGCGCTGCTGTCCTCCATCCCGGCTCTGATCCTCTCGCGGTTGATTCCCATCCGCGGCGGAAGCCCGCCGGCGGTGGCGCCGGAAACGGTGGAGGAGGTGCCGCAATGGCGTTGACGCTGGATGACACTGCAGAGGCCGCCGCACGGGCCGGCATTGCGGACACCAAGGCGGTCATTCTCGCGGCTGGAAACCAGACGCTGGCGGAGGACGGCCGGCCGCTGGTGCTGCAGCCCCTGGGAGATCGCACCATCCTTGATTGCGTCGTGGAGAACGCGCTCGGCGCGACCGGCGCCAGCGACATCTACGTCGTGGTTGGATACCGGCAGGAGGAAGTGCGGGCGCACCTGGGCAACAAGGTCCGCTACGTCGTGCAGGAGGAGCCGCTGGGCACTGGGCACGCGGTGTTGCAGGCACTGCCGCTGCTGCGCGATTTCCAGGGCAGCCTGCTGATTCTCTACGGAGACACGCCGCTGTTCCGCCCCGCCTCGATTCGCGGGCTGCTCAACCGGCACCGCTTGCGCAAGGCGGACCTGACTCTGCTCACGGCGGTTGTCGACCGGGCGCTTCCCTACGGGCGGATTGTCCGCGACGCAGCCGGCGACATCATCGACATTATCGAGGACACGGAGGCGTCACCTGCGGTGAGGGAAATCCGCGAAGTGAATGTGGGTGCGTACGTGGTGGACACCAGCGCCATCGCGCCGGCCCTGGAGCGCCTGGCGGCCTCTCCTCACAACGGAGAGTACCGGGTCACGGACTGGGTTCACGAGTTGATCCGATCGGGCCGGCGCGTGGAGAGCTACCGCCTTTACGACCAGGACGAGGTGCAGGGGATCAACACGGCGGAGGATCTGGCGCGGGCCGAGTTCATTCTGGAAAAGCGGCTGTTCCGGCCGCGGCGCCAGGAGGAAGCGAACCTGGTCGCGTTCGGTACCGGCGGCTGGAGGGCCATCATCGGCGAAGGCTTTACCATGCACAACGTGCGCCGCCTCAGCCAGGCGCTGGCCAACGGGATCACGCGGCGGGGCGAGGAGAAGCGCGGGGTGATCGTGGGATTCGACCGGCGTTTTCTTTCGAAACAGGCCGCCGAGGCTTCCTGCGAGGTGTTCGCCGGCAACAACATTCCCACCATCCTGCTCAGCGACGATGCGCCCACACCGCTGATCACTTACGCTACGGCAAAGCGCGGATCCGCGTATGGGCTGGCGTTCACGGCCAGCCACAATCCACCCGAGTGGAACGGCCTCAAGGTCTTTCACGGCGACGGATCGCTGCTGCTGGACGACGAGACGCGTCTGATTGAGAACGAGACCAACGCGCTCACACCGCACGAAGTCATCAAGCTGGAGCTGGATCTGGCGCTGGAGGCCGGCATTGTCGAGCGGCGCGACTTCACCAACGAGTATGTAGACGCGGTGGAGAAGCTGATCGACCTGAGCGCGATCCGCGAAGCGGGGCTCAACGTGATCGTGGATCCGATGTACGGCGTGGGCCAGCTTACGCTGGGCACGGTGCTGACCGAGGCCCGCTGCCGGGTGACGTTCATTCATGAGCGCCACGATCCGCTGTTCGGCGGCCGTTCCCCGGCGCCGAATCTGGAGGCACTGCGGCTTCTAACTTCCCAGATGCTGGATCACAAGTACGACCTGGGGCTGGCGATGGACGGAGACGCGGACCGGATCGCAATTGTCGACGAGCGTGGCGAATACATCTCGATCAACGACGTTCTGGTGCTGCTCTACTGGTACCTGCACGAAGTGCGCGGCGAGCGCGGCGGAGTGGTGCGCAACCTGGCCACCACGCACCTGCTCGACCGGCTGGCGGCGCGGCTGGGCGAGAAATGCTACGAAGTCCCGGTGGGGTTCAAGCACATCACCGCCGCCATGGCGGAGCACAACGCGCTGCTGGGCGGCGAATCCTCCGGGGGGCTGACCATCCGCGGTCACATCCTGGGCAAAGATGGCATCTTCGCTTCGGCCCTGATGGTGGAAATGCTGGCGCGCACGGGCCAGAAGATTTCACCGCTGCTGGAGCGAGTGCGGGAACTCACTGGACGGCTCTACGATTTCGAGGAGAGCCTGCCGGCCACGCCGGAAATGCGGATCGTGGTGCCGCGGCGCCTGAAGGAAGCGCCCTGCCGTCACATCGGGTCCTACGCTGTGACCGGAATCTCGCACATGGACGGCACGAAACTGCTGCTGGAAAACGACAACTGGGCGCTGCTCCGATTCTCCGGAACCGAGCCGGTGCTGCGGCTCGCCGTGGAAGCCGATTCGCCGGCGAAGGCACAGGAACTGGTCGGCTGGCTGAGGCAGTTTGTGTCCGCTTGAGGTGAGACTTGCGCTACGGCTACTTCGACGACGAGAACCGGGAATATGTGATTGAGCGGCCGGACGTGCCCGTCTCGTGGACCAACTACCTGGGAGTGCGCGATCTGTGCACAGTGATCTCGCACAACACCGGCGGATATTCCTTCTATCAGAATGCGGAGCACCACCGGGTGACGCGCTTCCGGGCCAACGGCGTTCCGCTGGACCGGCCAGGGCGCTATGTCTACCTGCGCGACGACGAAACGGGCGAGTATTGGTCGGTTTCCTGGCAGCCCGTGGGCAAGGATCTGGCTAAGGCCAGCTATCAGTGCCGGCACGGTCTCTCATACTCGAAGTTCTCCTGCGACTACCAGAACCTGCACGCGGAGCAGACCGTCTTCATCCCCATCGGCGACGATGCGGAGCTGTGGGATGTGCGGATAACGAACACCGGTTCGCGACCGCGACGGCTCAGCGTGTTCGGCTACGTGGAGTTTTCCTTTCACCACATCGAGATCGACAACCAGAACCTTCAGATGAGCCTTTACGCCTCCGGCACGAGCTACCAGGACGGCGTCATCGAATACGATTTTTTCTACGAGCCGTGGACCTTTCACTACTTCGCCTCGAATTTCGAGCCGGACGGCTACGACTGCCTGCGGGACCGTTTCCTGGGGAACTACCGGACGGAGACCAACCCGGCGGCGGTAGAGCGGGGCGAGTGTTCGGACAGCTCCGAGCTGGGTGGGAATCATTGCGGCGCGCTGCAGAAACGGCTGACACTCGCTCCCGGCGAAGAGACGCGGCTGGTTTTCGTTTTGGGAGTGGGCCCGCGCGCCAAAGGGCGCGAAATCAAGGCGAAGTATTCGGACCAGGGCGAAGTGGACCGGGCGTTTGCAGGGCTCCGATGGTATTGGGAGGAAAAGCTCGCGGCGTTCCAGTGCAAGACCCCCCACAAGGGTCTGGATACGATGATCAACACCTGGACGCTGTACCAGGCGGAAACGTGCGTCGTCTGGTCGCGATTCGCCTCGTTCATCGAGGTGGGCGGGCGCACCGGTCTGGGGTATCGCGACACGTCGCAGGACGTGATGAGCGTGGTGCACACGAATCCCGGAAAATGCCGGCAGCGCCTCCTCGAACTGCTCAAAGGGCAGGTGAGCGAGGGCTATGGGCTGCACCTGTTCGACCCGGACTGGTTCGACCCAGCCAAGCAGCAGGCCCCCAAGTTCAAATCGCCCACCGTGACACGAACGCCTGACCGCAAGAGCATCATCCACGGCCTGGAGGACGTCTGCTCGGACGACGCCCTGTGGCTGGTGGTCTCGATTTGCGAGTACGTGAAGGAGACCGGCGACGATGGGCTGTTGGGGGAGGTGGTTCCATTCGCAGATGAAGGCGAGGCCAGCGTCTATCAGCACATGAAGCGCGCGCTGGATTTCTCTGCGCGCTACGTCGGCGCGAACGGTATTTGCCAAGGGCTGCGCGCCGACTGGAACGATTGCCTGAACCTGGGCGGCGGCGAAAGCGCCATGGTGAGCTTCCTGCACCACTGGGCGCTGCGGGCTTTCGTGGAGGCGGCGGAGCATTTGGGCTGCCAACAGGATGCCCGCGAATACGCGGCGCTGGCGGACAAAGTGAAGGCGGCCTGCGAGCGCGAGCTTTGGGATGGCGAGTGGTACCTTCGCGGCTTCACCGCCAAGGGCGTGCGGATTGGCACGCGGGAGAGCCAGGAAGGCAAGATCTTTCTCGAAAGCAACACCTGGGCCGTGCTTTCCGATGCGGCCTCCGCGGAGCGGGGCCGGCTGGCGATGGACGCGGTGGACCGGCATCTCTACTCCCCGTACGGCATTCACCTTTTGTGGCCGGCATTCTCGAAGCCGGATGACGATATTGGGTTTGTGACGCGCGTTTACAAAGGCATCAAAGAAAACGCGGCCATCTTCAGTCATCCCAATCCCTGGGCCGTGATCGCCGAGTGCAAACTGGGACGCGGCGAGCGCGCGATGAAATTCTACGATGCGCTGCTGCCCTCGAACCAGAACGATCAGATCGAGATTCGCGAGGCGGAGCCATACTCTTATTGCCAATTCGTGATGGGGCGGGACCACACGGCTTACGGCCGCGCGCGCCATCCCTGGTTGACCGGGAGCGGCGGATGGAACTACACGGCGGCGACGCGCTGGATCCTCGGGGTGCGAACGAGCTTTCAAGGCTTGATCGTCGATCCCTGTATTCCCGCCGAGTGGAAACAATTCCAGGTGTCCCGGCGGTGGCGGGGCGCGATGTTCGAGATCACGGTCACCAATCCCGGCGGAGTGCAGAACGGCGTGCGGTCGATTACGCTGAATGGTACAGCGGTTCATGGTGCGATTCCGCCTCAACCGGCGGGCTCGTCCAATCAAGTGACGGTCGTGATGGGTTGAATCATGCGGCATCGCGCCTCGGTAGTGGCCTGGCTATTTCTGTTGACGGTGGCAGCGAACGCACAGCGCGTGAACATCGCGTACTTCTACAACGGGGACAAAGCGTACCATCCGAAAAACATCGTGAGCAGCGGCGCGGCGGCACGGATCACACACCTGATGTATGCGTTCGGCAACCCGACCGCCACCGGGTGCGCGTCGTCAAACCCGGAAGCCGACTATGAAAAACCGTATGATGCCGCTGACAGCGTTGACGGGAAGGCTGATAGCGCCGAGCCGCGCGCGGTGCGTGGCAATTTCGGTCAATTGCTGAAGTTGAAAGCGGCCTATCCTCAACTGAAGGTGCTCATTTCGCTGGGCGGCTGGACGCTTTCTTCCCATTTCTCAGAGGCGGCTTCGAGCGCTGCTTCGCGGCAAGCGTTCGTGGCCTCTTGCATCGGCCTGTTCCTGAAAGGCGACCTCGGGAACGGAACGTCGATGACGGGTTTGTTCGATGGCGTCGATGTCGATTGGGAATATCCGGGCGCATGCGGCAACACGTGCGCTTTTTCTCCCGCCGATCCCCGAAACTTTACCTTGCTGCTGCGCGAGTTCCGGCGCCAGCTCGATCTGCTGGACAAGCGATACCTGCTGACGATCGCGGCGCCAGCGGGTCACGAACAATACTCGCTCCTCGAACTCGAAGCTATTCATCCCTACCTCAACTACATCAACCTGATGGCGTATGACTTGCACGGCACCTGGGAGAATGTCACCAATCACCAAGCCGCGCTGTACGCTAATCCGGCGGAACCGGCCGGCACCGCGAACCGGAATATCGATCGCGCGGTGACCGACTACCTGGCGGGCGGTGTTCCGGCGGCGAAACTCGTGCTGGGCGTGCCATTTTACGGCCACGGCTGGAGAGGCGTGCCGAACACGGCCAACGGCTTGTATCAGCCGGCAGCAGGGTCCGCGAAGGCGAGTGGAGGATCCGGCGAGTCCGGCACGGACGGGTTTCGCGCGCTCAAGAATCTGGGCTATCCCTCCTTCCGCGATCCGGTGGCGCAGGCGTTCTGGATCTACAGCCCAACCGCAGGGGTGTTCTGGTCCTATGACGACCCCGTTTCGTTGTTGAATAAGACCAACTACATCAAGCGGAAGGGCTTGGCCGGCGCGATGTCGTGGGAACTGAGCGACGACGATGCCGCCGCTACACTTCTGATCACCCTCGCAGACGGGTTGCGATAGGCGCCTACCCGGGGACTGCCTCAGTGCTGGGGTATCGCGACCGCCGCGCGTCAGCCCAGGCGTCAGCGATGCCGTAGAGGCCCAGCGCCCACGAGGACACTGACGCCGAAGACCACGGCGCCACCGCTGAGGCGCTCCATTTTCTGGTAGCGCCGGGGGCCCGCCGCCGGTTCTTTGCGGTCTTTGGAGCAGCCGGACGGAGGCTCACCGCGGGGTGTAAGTCGTGTCCGTAGTGCATTCAAGTGTACCGAACATGTTGCGAACGCTGGTGCAACCGTTTGGAACTGGACACAGATTCACTAACGGCACAGGATTGCGTGAAGCGGTCAGGGGACTACGACAGCCGGCACGGCGACACACCGGCAGGACAGGGCGCTCCTAACCGAAAGCGACACTTGAAGGAGTTTCCATGCAAAGAAAGCGCTACTCCACAGTTTGGGTTCTCACGCTGTGTCTGCTCGCGGCTCTCGCCTCGAGCTCATTGCTCCGCGCGCAGGACGTTACCGCGGCCGTAACCGGAGTTGTCAGCGATCCCACCGGTGCGACGGTCGCGGGCGCCAGCGTCACGGCGGCAGATCTGGATCGCGGCACAACATTCTCCACCGTCACCGATAGCGCCGGCTCGTACAACCTGGCTCGGCTTCCGGTGGGCCGCTATCAGGTGAAAGTGGCTGTCACAGGCTTCGAGACCGCAGTACAGCCGACGGTGGAACTGGTCATCAACCAAGTCGCCAAAATCGATTTCCAGCTGAAGGTTGGCAACGTCAGCCAAACGATGGAGGTGACCAGTTCGGCGCCGATCCTGCAAAGCGAGACGACCACTCTCGGCACGGTGATGCAATCGGCCGCCATTACTGCCCTACCGCTCGAAACCAGGAACTACAACCAATTGACTCTGCTGATGCCCGGCGCTGTCACGACCAGCCCGGGCGCGTTCAACTCCGGCCAATCGACCTTTAACTCCGGCCGACCCTATATCAATGGTAATCGCGAACAGGCGAACTACTACCTGCTGGACGGGATGGAGAACGTGGAGTTCGTGGACAATAACGTCGCCTACGCACCCAACGTGGATGCGATCGAAGAGTTCAACGTGATCACCAACAATCCGTCGGCGGACTACGGGCAGTTCATGGGCGGCGTGATCAGTGTGGTCACCAAGTCGGGGACCAACGCATACCACGGCGATGCCTTCGAATTCTTCCGCAACGACGCCATGAATGCCAACGAGTGGTCTCGAAACTTCAGCCTCGATCCGGCGGTCAGCGGCAGCCCGCAAAAACTGCGCTGGAACGATTTTGGAGGGACACTCGGCGGCCCCATCAAGAAGAACAAACTCTTTTTCTTCGTGGACTACCAGGGGTCGCGGTTCGACCATCCGACGACGGTTGGCACCTTTAACACCTTCACAGCCGCAGAAGATGGCCTGGACTTCACGGACCTTGGGGCAACGCTGCACTACCCGGGTACGAACGTGGCCATGCCCTCGAATCTAAACCTGGCGACGAAGTGCGGCGCCGGGCAGACCATGGGCGTCAGCCCCTGCATCACCGTCAGCCCGACGGCCCTGAACATTATGAAGGCCCTTCCGCAGCCCACCAACAGCGGGCTGGTCAACAACGTTCCCAACTCGGAACACGATGTCACCAATGGCGACCAGGGCGACGTCAAGATCGACTGGGCCCCCACCGACAAGGATCATGTGTCGGTGCGGTATTCCCAGCAAAACGTCATACAGCAGTTCGTAAACAGCCAGGCGGTACTGTACAGCACCAACGGCAACGAGAGCCTCCCTCTGTGGAACGGCGTCATCAACTACGCCAAGACGCTGAAACCGACTCTCGTCAACGAATTCCGCGTGGGTGTGAACTACTATCCCGCGGAGGGCAACATCCAACCTGGCACGAGCACGAACCTGGGCGCGCTGGTTCCCGGCGAGGCAACCAGTTACCTCCCCGGCTTCTCCTTCTCGGGCGCGCCGCTGGGAGGCACTGTCAACGGTCCCTTCGCCTTCGGAACGGTCGATGCACCGGAGATCTTCCACCAGACCTCGATCCTACTCGAAGATACGGCGCTCTGGACTCACGGCACGCACAATCTGAAATTCGGGTTCCAGTTCATCCGGTACCGCAACGATTACATTCCCTCTGTGGTGGCCGATGGCGCCGCCGGGCAGATTGGGTTCAACGGAACTTACACGGGAAATGCGGAGACCGATTTTGTTCTCGGCCTTCCCTCTTACATGGGTTATGGCACCGGGTTCGGCGCCACGGTCGGGCAGCGCAACGACGCGGTGGGAGCCTATGTCCAGGATGACTGGAAACTTACGCCACACCTGACGTTGAACCTCGGCATGCGCTGGCAACTATTCACGCCGATTTATGAAATTGGCAATCGCGAGACCAACGTCCAGGAACTGACGGGCGCGATCCAGCTCGCCGGCGTGAACGGCGTGAGCAGGGCGATGTACAACGAGTATAACGGCATCGCCAATTTCCTGCCGCGCATTGGCCTGGCCTGGAATCCCCTGAGAAACACCGTACTTCGAGCGGCTCTCAGCCGCTCCAGCTTCTCGGAAGGCACGGGCGAATACAACCGCCTGGCCACCAATGCTCCATGGAACGCCGACTTATCTGGCAATTTTAGCGGCACCAACGGCATTCCGGCGAATCAGGTCACGCTCGACCAGGGCTTTGCGGGGCTCGGCACCTCGGGAGCGTGCACCATCGCGAACGTGACCTCGGCCCCCGCGGCTTGCTTCGCGGGCGTACGAGTTCACCTGACCGATACGAACTACCGCCCTGCGGTGTCCAACCAGTGGAATCTCTCCATTCAACAGCAGTTCGGCAGCGCCACGACGCTACAGGCGGCCTACGTCGGACAACACAACGACCACCTGGCGGATATCGTCAACGCCGGGCAGGGGTTCCTCGCATCGCCGGGCGTCGTATTGCCCAGCCCGTACCTGGCTGGGAACCAGGCGCTGGTGCACGACGGAACCGGCCAGGTGAGGCTCAACCTGACAACGGGCCAAGCCAATTACAATGCCCTACAGCTTTCGTTCCAGCAACGGATGAGCCGCGGGCTGGCTTTCCAGGCCAATTACACCTGGTCCAAGTGCCTCACCAACAACAATGGTTACTACGGGCGCTATGGGGACGCGGGTGCGAGCCAGGCCAGCAACGACATCAGCTTCCCGCAGAACACCTATGATCTCAACGCCGATTACGGCTATTGCGACCACGATGTCACCAGCGTGTTCAACGGTTACCTCACGTACCAGCTGCCCTTCGGCAAAAACCGCATGTACGGCAAGGATTCGAGCCCGGTCGTCAATGCGGTCCTCGGCGGCTGGGATGTCAACGCAGTCTTCACCGTACACGGCGGCTTCCCGATCACCATGCAGGACTGGGCGGGCGACCCCGGCACCGGGTCGTTTGATCCTCGCCCCAGCTGCAACGGTCCGTCGATCGCGACTCCGTTCGCGCAGAATTCGTCGGCCAATGGCGGTGGGTATGTCTGGTTCAGCACCGCCAACATGTCCAATCCGCCGGCGGGCTACTTCGGCAATTGCGGCGTCGGCACGGAGCGGGGCCCCGGCTTGAAGCAGATCGACCTAAGTCTCGCGAAGAATTTTGCGATTCCGGGCCACGAAAGCCAGCATGTCGAGTTCCGGGCTGAGGCCATCAATGCCTTCAACACCCCGGTTCTGGATGTGATCGGGTACTCTGCCGATATCTTCGGCGGCTCGCAAGCGGGCGTAGTCAATACATCGCAGGGCGCTCGCAATCTGCAGCTCGGTTTGAAGTACGTATTCTAGTTCCCTCCTGTCACGGCCGCGCGGCTCAGTCCCCCAAAGGAGGCTGAGCCGCGCATCTTTCCAGTCATTGAATCCCACCAGAAATTCCGGATCGTCTGCCCTGCCGTTCCGGCGAGTTCACCAGAAATGGTGAATTTCGTAATTTTGGAGTCGAACACCTCACGGAAGCTCCCTCGAATCCTTAACCGTGTTCCAATATAGTGAGCGAGTCTGCATGCTTCGGCCGGCCATTCTGGCACTTCTCTCGGCGGGTTTCTCGATTGGGTTGGGCCGTGCCACGGCTGATCAGTCAGCCGCCGAGCGCGGCACCGAACTGGCGGAACAAGGAAACTGCACCGAGGCGATGCCGCTAATTCACCAGGCGCTGGAGCACGATTCCGAGATCCAGGATCGCGATCTGAAACGCCGCATGGGCGCCGCCGGTATGCGCTGCGCGATGATGTTGAACCACAAGGGCGCGGCCACCACGCTGCTGGCCTGGCTGGAGACGGAGTTCCCGCACGACCCCGAGATTCTGTTCATGGCCACTCACGTGTTTTCGGATTTGTCTGCCCGGAGTTCGCAGGAACTCA
>Ga0181535_10004262_pt1 | contig 16045 bp, 14 predicted proteins | sample PEATcosm2014_Bin_44_FD_119774 | JGI IMG/M metagenome (GOLD analysis project Ga0181535, IMG submission 119774) | Peatland microbial communities from MTU Mesocosm Facility, Houghton, MI, USA - PEATcosm2014_Bin17_30_metaG | ecosystem: Environmental > Terrestrial > Soil > Wetlands > Peat | place... | reverse complement strand
GGAGGGCTTCCGATGGTGCGATGGCAGCGGCGGTTTTTGCCGGCCAGTATGCAAACACCACACCGAGCACTGACGCCGCAAACAATGGAATTACTGTGCTGGCAATACCAAGTGTGACGGGAATCGAGAGGCTGTTCCGTGCCGCCAACAAGAGAGCATTGGCCACAGCCATTCCGGCCACGCCCGCCAGCACCGTGACGGCGCAGGCCTCCACGACAAACAACGCGATGATGTCGCGCGCTGTTGCGCCCAGCGCCCTGCGGAGCCCAATTTCAACCACCCTCGAACGCACGTTTGCAATCATCAGGCTCATCATTGTTGTTCCTCCCAGGATCAGACAGAGAAAGGAGATTCCACCCAAAGTCAATTCAATCGTCAGGCTCAGACGGCGGATATTCCTGATGAGCGAATCCGGCGTTACCCACGAAACGGAATCCACGCGATAACCGGGCTGTGACAGAAGACGGCGCGCCAGCCCTGCCACGTCTTCAATTTGCCGCGCGTCAGGTACCCTGATAAATATCCCGTCAAGAGGGGCTCCGCCATCATCACGGGTTGACAGGAGAACTCCCGCTGTCCGCGGCACAAAGGCAACACGTTCCCCAAGCATAAGCCCCGTATCGCCAAGTTCGGACTCCACCGGACTTCCCCCGACATCGGCAATGCCCACAACACGGAACGGCACACCACCAAGAATTATGACGTCACCCACATTCCAATTCCACGCTTCGCAAAGCCTTCGGCTTATCACAACATTACGCTGCCCGTTCTGCACATCCGCGCGATCAATGAACCTGCCGGCGTACATCCGCCATTGCCGGACATTCATGAGAGCGTCATCAGTCGCCACAACCATCACCTGCTGATCGCCGAGCGTCGGAAGATTACGGCGATTCACTCCTGAAACGACGCATCCGGCAAGGTTGGCGCGGAGAAATTCCAAATGGTCTCGCGTCAGCGATCCGCCCACATGACTGTTCTTCTGCTGATCATCCGTTTGTTTGAGAATGGCAACAACATTTGCACCAAGTTCCTGCACCATTAATTGCGATTTTATCCTCAACCCTTCCAGCATTCCGATGAGCATTGTAAGGGACGCAACTCCGATTGCTATAGCGAACAAAGACAATCCGATGCGTCCGGGTTGCGAGCGGATTCCGTCCCAGACGTCCCTGATGGTTGATCGCTCCAACTTCATGCTTCGCTCAACACTCCATCGCAGCACGTTGCCCTGTTGCTGGCATAATCAAGCAGGGCTTCGTTGTGCGTCACCATGAGAATCGTTATACCATCCTTGTTCAACTGCCGAAACGCAGCCATTACCCCCGCAGTCGCAGCGCGGTCAAGATTGCCCGTTGGTTCATCTGCCAGCAGCAGCCGCGGCCTCAAGACGACAGCCCGCGCTATTGCCACCCTCTGCTGCTCGCCGCTGGAAAGCAGTCTCGCCGGCGTTTCGGCAACACCAAAAAGATTGAGGGCTTTGAGAACTTCGTAACATTTGCGCCTGACCTCGCCGGTATCCTCATCAACATATCGGTATCTGAACGCAACATTCTCAACCGCTGACCTATGGGGCAGAAGATGGAATCGCTGAAAAACCATACCGAGCTTCAACTTACGCACTTCGCACAGTCGTTCCTCGCTCATCGATGCCGTTGGCTCGCCGTCCATTTCCAGCACTCCGGACGACGGCTTGTCCAGCAGGCCGGCCAGGTTGAGAAAAGTGGTCTTGCCGGAGCCTGACGGGCCGGTGACCACCACAAACGCTCCTTCCCTGACGCACAAATCGGCTTTCTTGAGTACCGGCACTGGACCCGTTGGCGATGAAAACTCCTTTGTAACTCCTTTTGCAGTGAGAACGGCGGCTGGAGAATTCATAGCCTATTCCAATGCGACCTTGTCGCCGGGTTTGAGGCCTTCAAGGACTTCGAACTGCGTTTCGTTGCCTCTGCCGAGGGTTATGTTCTTATTTCTGATTCCACCCGTCATCGTAACGACTTTGCAAAATGGCATATCCGACTTCCAGAATATCGCTGCCCTCGGCACGAGTACGGCGGCGTCCTTCCTGTACGATAGGACGTGCACGTGAACGGACATGCCAGGCCTCAAGCGCTGGTCGCTCGTAGTAACAGCCACGACCATGCGAAAACTTTTCTGCCAGTACGGCCTGTCTGGGCTTGCCTGGGCAATGGAAGTGACCGTCTCAATCTTTGCCGGTACCTTGATATCCGGATAGGCCAGTGGAACGACAGCCGCTTCGCCTCCGGGCTTTACGAGAGAGAATTCCGTCTCAGGAACGCTGCAAACCACCAACAGGTTGCTCAAATCAGGGATCATCATGAAAGGCTGATTCTGATGCACGAGATCCGCCACACGCACCACGCGATTTTCCTGATCAATCCACAACGGCTTGTAGTCCACCATCCCGTCTATCGGCGCTCTGATCACACAATTGGAATACTGCTGGCGGGCCAAGTTCAACGCCTGTTCAGCCGCTGCGAGCTCCAATTTGGCGCGTTTCAGCATGGCTGGGTGAAGTTGCTCCCTCGTCAGCTCCAGCCTCAGCTCAGCTGTCTTGAGCTTTTGTTCCAGTTTCTCCACCTTCAGTTGCTGATTCTCTACCTCCTCCTTTGACACGAGGCCGTCCTTGAGCAGGCCGTCCGTCTCGTCTAGATAGCGTTTTTCCATGGCATACGTCGTTTTATTTTCGAGCACATCGTACTCCAGATCCCTTATTTCCAACGGCTGCTTTGTCTTTTCGACATTCACGAGTTCGCACTCCGCAACGGCAAATTCCCGCTCTTTCTTGATCATTTCCTCCTTGATCTGTTCGTCCTCGAAATTGACCAGAACGTCTCCTTTCTTCACGGCTGTCCCTTCCGGAACGAGATCAACAATCGCGGCGGGGCCGTTCAGATGCGACATTATCGGCTCCACATGTCGCGATTCAACCTCCCCTTCGTAAGTTGAAACAACTGTGAACGGCCCACTTGTGACGGCGCAACTCGAATCCTGTCGGCCGGATGATTTGCAACTGCGCATGACAGCAAGCGCGGCAACTATCAAAACAAGTCCTGCAACGAGCGTTCTCCGTTTCATGATTTGGGAGCTTCATCCTTTCCCGTATCTTTCTGCGGCAACAAATCAGACGGCGTCTCCAGGAGAGTTCCCAATGTCTGCCGTAACCGGTACCCCGCAAGGGTCGTATCGGTTTCGGATTGCAGCAGTTGATTCTCTGCGCTCAAATAGGCCATTTCCGCATCCGTGACCGAGAAGTTATCCGCCCTTCCCAGCTCAAACATCTTTCGCGCAAGGACAGCGCGCGCTTTTGCCAGTTCAAAATTCCGATTGGCAATCTTCAATTCGCTCATCCCCCGTTTGTAAGCAAGCAGGTACTGCTGCGATTGTTTCCTGATGCTCGTTTCCACGATCTCAAGATTGCGGGCCGCAACTTCGCTGTTCACGACGGCCTGCCGGAATGCAATACGATCCTCCGTATGCAAGAGATCCGCGCTCGATGAAAGCCCGACAAACCAGATGTGCTGTCCCAATGCGGTTGCGTCTGACACCGCATTGCCGGTTCCAAAGCGTTGAAACTGGAGAGTCATGGCAAGATCGGGCAACAATCTCTTCCTGGCCACCAATCCGCCTCTTTCTGCATCCTCGAGATCCTGCAGCGACTGCGCATAGTCGAGCCGGTTATGAAGCGCTATTTCTTCAACCTTGTCAGGTTCCGGAAGGTCTTCCTCGACGAACGGCAATTGCTGCAGCGCGAAAGTCCTGTCCGTCCCGACTCCAAGCAATTCATCAAAATCCCGCATTGTTGAATCGTACTCCTCTCCATCAGATTCGACCTGGGCCAGCGCCTGGCCAAGCTGGAGTTCGGATCTCAACGTATCAATGTGCGTTGTCCCCCCGCGCCGTTCCATCGCTTTGGTCAACTTCGAAAGCTTTTCCATCCTTGCAGCGGATTCGCTGGCCGATTCCTTCTGGTGCTTCAACCGCAGAAGCGCCACATACGTTTTCACGGTCTCCACAACCAAGTCGGATTTCTGCATCTCGGCGAGACGCCGCACTTCCGTCGCCTTGCTCTCCGCAAGAGCAATTCCCTCAGTATTGACCAACTCACCTAGGCCACGCAGAAGAGGCTGTGTGATCCCAACGTTTACGCTGCCGCTATACAACGTTACATTATTCGTCTCGTAGGGAAAGACAGACTCTGAGGAATAGATGGTTTTCCCGATGCTAGTCGAAAGGTTTAACTCGGTGCCCCACGTAAACTTCTTCGTCGCGGTAAGCCCTATTCCCGCCTCCTCCTGCCCGGAATTAATACCGATGGAGCTGCCGTCAGGATGGATCGTGAGGGCAAACGGCGCTCTCGCCTCATCAATTCCGAGGACTGCTATTTCGGTCTGCAGAATGGATTTGGCAAGCGTCTTGTTCTGTTTCAATGCCATTTCGATGGCCTGAGGCAGGTCAATGCGGTCTTGTCCGAAGCAGACGGAAACGCATGTCCCAAGGCAAATCCATATCAGAACAGACACCCGCATGAAATTCTTCCTCGCCCACGAGTTAATGGGACTGAAATTGGATACTCACCCAGGCCGGCGACTACAACATATTGCGATTAATCCAGTCAAGGAGATACTCCCCTCGACATTGGGATTGACAAAAACTATGAGTTGATTAATTGTGCCGCCCAGTTCTTTTAAAAAGTTTCGTGAGAAGAGTACGGAAGTCCGTGAGAATCGGACGCGGTCGCGCCGCTGTATTCCTGCCCCGATGGAATCGGGGAACTCTTTCAGCGAGTTTGTGCCACTGTTCCGCCACGGCGGGACGGGAAGGCCGCTGAAAGAGAAGGAAAGCCAGAAGACGTTTCTTTTCACGCTCGCTGAGATGAACGACGAAAGTTGTTCCGGCTCCTTCGCAGATGGGGAGAGAATGAGATGGCATGATTATTGAAGCCTTCAGATTTCCCTACCGGGAGTCTGGAGGCTTTTTTTATTTGGTGGAAAAACATGAAGATTATACTGGTACTGGGCGGCGCCCGCAGCGGTAAGAGCACATACGCATTGCGGCTCGCCGAAGAGCTGTTCGATAAACCGCTGTATATCGCAACCGCTGAAGCGGGCGATCGAGAAATGGCCGAACGAATAAGAATTCACAAGCGGTCACGAAGCCGGCGCTGGAAATGCGTGGAGGAACCCCTCGACATTGCATCCGTCGTGGCTGCGCCAACGCCGCATTGCGACGGCATCCTGGTTGATTGCATGACGCTATGGGTATCCAATGTGCTGCTCAAGGAGAAAGAGAAAGCTTTCGAGAATCGTGCAAGAAAGCTCATAGCCGCCCTTCGTAAAGCCCACCGTCCTGTCATCATCGTAAGCAACGAAGTGGGACTTGGAATTGTGCCGGAACATGAACTGGGAAGGAAGTTCAGGGATTTGGCCGGCCGTCTCAACCAGGATCTGGCGAAGCTTGCGGACACTGTCGTGTTTGTGGTGTCCGGTCTTCCAATGGTTATCAAAGGTGAAATACGAAACAAAACGAAAGGCAGCAATTCATGAGTGATCACAACAAAACAATCAAGACCGTAAAACATGTGTCGCAGGAATGGATCGACAGGGCGTTCGCGCGCTTGGACTCGCTGACCAAACCGCGGAGAAGTCTGGGTTATCTTGAAGAGCTCGCCGCAAGATATGTCGCAATCCGTGAGAACGACAGGGCAAAAGTTGGCGGGAAGCGCGTATGCGTTTTCGTGGGCGACCACAAAGTTATCGAAGAAGGCGTCAGTGCCTATCCGCAGGAAGTCACGGGGCTGATGGTCATGAATTTTATCGGCGGCGGGGCCGGGATCAATGTTCTGGCGCGCAGAGCTGGAGCCGATGTGGAAGTAATTGATGTCGGAGCGGCAAAGGATCCGGGGGAAGTTGCGGGCTATCTCAGGCTCAACGTCAAACGCGGAGCGGACAATATCGCAAAAGGCCCCGCCATGACCGTTGACGAGGCGGCGAAAGCGATTGGAGTCGGCATTGACCGCGCCATTTGCGCGGCGGATAAAGGCGTTACGCTGATCGCAACGGGCGACATGGGAATCGGAAACACAACTCCGGCCGCCGCGCTCTTCGCAGCATATCTCGGCATGCCTGCATCGCAACTTGTAGGCCCGGGCACGGGGCTGGATGAGAAAGGCATCGCACACAAAATCAAGATCGTCGAGACCGCCTTGGAACAAAACAAAAAACGCTGCACCGGCCCGCTCGAAACGCTTGCCTCGCTCGGCGGACTTGAAATCGCAGGAATCTGCGGATTATGCCTCGGAGCAGCTTCAAGGCGGATGGCCGTCGTTGTCGACGGCTTTATATCAACTGCAGGAGCGCTTGCGGCAATGCGCCTGTGTCCGGCGGCTAAGGACTACATGTTCTTCTCGCACATGAGCGCCGAACCGGGACACAGGAAGTTTTTCGAAAAAGAAGGACTGCGGCCAGTTTTAGACCTCGGCATGCGGCTGGGCGAAGGTACAGGCGCAGCTATCGCAATGCAGATCGTTGAAGATGCGATGGCGATCTACAACGAGATGGCGACGTTCGCCGATGCAGGAATAAAGCCGGGCGCGTGAGCCCGAAATCCATGATCGGACATTTGAGATAATAGAGCAAATGCGCGGACTGATCACAGCGATAAGAACTCTTACGATTTTGAGGCTGCCGGGCAGGGACGCGGACAACTTCGCCGATGCCCTGCCGTGGTTCCCGGTGGTGGGAGCTCTGATCGGTTTCCTCGTGACTCTGCTTGCCTGGGGTGTGGGATGGCAATTGCATTGGGTGTTGGGCGCAGGCGCTTTGTGCGTGGCGCTTTCCACGCTCCTCACCGGCGGATTGCATCTCGACGGGCTCGCAGATGCATTCGATTCCTTCGGCGGCCACACCCGCGAGAAGAAACTCGAAATCATGAAAGATCCGCGCATCGGCAGCTTCGGAGTAATGGCTTTATGCATTGCCATGCTGATAAAATTCACGGCGCTTGTGCTGCTCTCTGGAATGCCGGATCCCAAGTGGATCATTCTTCCATTCGTGCTCTCCCGAACGGCGCAGGTTGCGCTCATTGCCGCGCTGCCCTACGCCAGAAGCGAGGGCGGGACTGGAAAGCGATTCGTGGAAGGGGCAGACATAAATCACGCCACGATTGCGGCGCTCATTGGGATCGGTGCAAGTGCGCTCATTTCCCCATTCTATGGACTGCTTCTTGCGGCCGTTGGATGCCTTGTGGTCCTTCTGCTCTGGGTTTGGATGCGACGCGCTTTTGGCGGAATCACAGGCGATTTGATCGGCATGGGCAGCGAGATAGTCGAAGTGTCGTTGTTCGTTGTATTGGCAATGTGCAATGCCGGTCATTTCGAGATAATAAAGACAATACTCTGGAAGACCCATTCTTAGCCCGCATTTCTCACGGCTTTAGGCCGGTGAGAAATCCGGGTTAGTGTGCTGAAACTGAAAACCTGCAAGTCAAAGACAAGAATAAGGAGGAGGAAAATACATGATCAGAAAAACACTAATGCTGGTAACGAGTAGTTTGGTGTTGGGAACTTCAATGTTACTGGCGCAGGAAAAAACAAATAAAGAAATCGTCGTAACTGTGACCGCTGCCAGGGTGACACGCGAAACGTGCGATGTTCCCGCGAACGTCACCGTGATCACTTCGGACGACATTCGGGACTCGGGCAGCGCCAGCCTGGTGGACGTTCTGAAGAATCAGTGTGATGTTGAGATGAGAGACACATCCGGACCGGCCACCGCCGATATTTCCATGCGCGGTTTTGGCGAGAATTCCGGCGGACGCGTTCTGGTACTGCTTGACGGGCGTAAACTAAACAACCCCGATATGGCTCCAGTTGATTGGCTGGCTGTACCGGTCAACAACGTGGATAGAATAGAAGTTGTCCGGGGTGGAGGCAGCGCGCTCTATGGCAACAACGCGATTGGCGGTGTAGTGAATATCATAACGAAGACAGGCAGCAGGGAGCCGCAATTCGACGTTTCAGAAGAAGCTGGAAGTTACGGCATGAATTTGTCACGGCTCGGATTCTCCGACTCAACCGGCAGTCTTGGCTACTCTATCAATGGCGACCGATACGTGTCCACCGGCTACCGTGACAGAAGCGCTTTCACATCGGGCGGCGGCGGCGGAAGCGCCACTTACGACATCAATAATTCGGTCAGCGCATCGCTGTCGGTATCGGCACAGTCTATTGATTATCAATTGCCGGGATCTCTCACAAAGCAGCAGATGGAAGACGATCCGAGGCAGGCGATCAATCAAGACGACAGCGGCGAAGATACATACTACAACGCCAATCTCGCCCTGAGCGCTGAATTGGGAAACGGCCAGCATGGAAACCTCAATCTCTCATATACCCGCAAGAATGTGACAAGCGATCTCACCAGTTGGTCCAGTTTCGATTATGCAACGGTCGACACTTTCGGAGTGACGCCACAATACTCGCTTGAGAGCGCAATAGCCGGTCATGCGGATAAAGTGGTGGCCGGTGTGGATTATTACGACGATATTCTCGACGTTGACCGCTATTCCGATAAAAACCATGACGAAGTGACAGGGACCGCAAAGGTGGAACGCGATACTCTCGCAGCCTATGCAAGGAATGAACTCACGACCATCGAAAGTGTCGTGCTTGCTCTGGACGCCCGCGCCGAGACCGCACGAACAGCCGCCGATGTATTCGAAAGTGGGGCCGAAACGGTTGATGCCAGCAAGACATTCAATGAGACGGCGGTTGACGCTTCGCTCATCAAGACGTTCGAGAACAAGTCAAAGATTTATGCGAAAGGTGGAACAATTTACCGCTATCCATTTGTTGACGAGCAGGTCAGTTACTACGGAATCGGCGACATGTTCGACCTCAATCTCAAACCTGAAAGAGGCTGGGATGCCGAAGTGGGAACCGAAATTAATGCAGCAAAAGGACTGGTGATCGGAATGAGCTTGTTCCGGCTGGATATGGCTGACGAGATTGCCTACGATTACGTCACCCAGGAAAACGTAAACCTGGATCATACTGTGCATCAGGGCGTGGAAACTTATTTCAACTATTCTGCACTGGAGTTCGTTAAACTGAGCGGCAACTACACGTTCAACGATACGCGGTTTACCGAAGGCGCGAATGACGGCAAGGATGTGCCGTTGGTTCCGATGCACAAAGCGTCCGCCGATGTCAAGTTGCTGCTCCCTCTCGATCTGGCTTTCGATACGGTCGCCACATACACGAGCGATTGCTTTCTTGGAGGCGATGACAGCAACGTAGGTCCTAAGTTGCCATCATACACTGTCGTCAACATGTTCCTGCGTTGCACGCCAAAGGTGGTGCGCGGATTAGAAGTATACGCCGGAGTCGAGAACGTCTTCAACGAGCAATACGCCAGCCTCGGCTATATGGGTGTGCCCGAAGCCGGCTATTACCCCTCCCCGGGCAGAACATTCCGCGGCGGTGCGTCATATAGGTTCTAGACAATTTTCGATTTCGGATCGAGGATAGAGCCGACTTTATGTCGGCTATGGATTAATTCATGTGAAATTTGAAATGGTAGGGCCGGTTTTACACCGGCCGTAGCCGACATAAAGTCGGCTCTACCTTTGAGTCAGACTTCCAGACCACGCGTAATCTTCCGCTTGCACAACCAATCCTGCCCGCACTGGATTCTGAAGAATATAGGAACACTTGTCGCGAAACCCTTCCGCATGGCGAATCCTGTGGTCGAAATAACCGCTTTGCCAGAGCGGCTGCCCGTCGCCGTTCCTCCGCCACCAGGTCGCGACACGCCCCTTGAATCTCATGACTGCCTTGGATAAACCCAATCGTCCAGCGTTAGCCACAAGATGAATGTGATCAAGCATGATGCAGTACAGATAAACACCCCACAAACCTTCATTTTGTATACGCACCATTTCGGCAATCATCTCTGTGTTCGCATCCGGTGCGGTGAAAGCCGATCTGCGTGGCTTGACGCAGATCGTGACGGCGAAGGTGTTATTGCCATCCGCATAATCAATCCGTGAGCAACGTTGATAACCGCGATATCGTCTTGATTCCATTCTGCATCTGGTAGAGCCGACTTTACGTCGGCTATGCAACTAGTGGGAGAAACATTCCGTTATTTTCACCCTTCTGTCAATGCAGCACATGGTCGACATAAAGTCGGCCCTACTCATCATCAGTGATTCGGTGGAGATTTCCACCGCATAAGACCATCCAGAATCTCGACCGGAAAATAATTTAAGCTTTGTGTTGCAAAGTTCTCTGTTCAATGTTATCGTGTTGGCGAAAAGATTGGAGCAGGAATGATTGCGAGTCATATACACGATGCGCTGGCGCAGGTAAGGAAGCTGCAAGAGGTCATCCTCTCGAAGCGGTTTTTCCGAGGATATTCCGGCAAGGCGCGCATAATCTCTGGAACCGTTGCCCTGCTCGGAAGTGCAATCATGGATTCGAAGTTCTTCCCATACAACTACGAATACCATCTTCTCGGTTGGTGCGCAGTCCTGATCATTGGGCTTCTTGTGAACTACACCGCGTTGTTCTGCTGGTTCTTCTTCGATCCGGAGGCGCGGCGCAACCCGGTCCTGCTTAAGCGAGCGCTTGACGCCGTGCCTGCGCTGATTGTCGGCGGCACATTAAGCGTGGCCATGATCATGTATGAACAATTCGACATGCTTTTCGGCGTCTGGATGAGTCTCTACGGTCTCGCTCAGGTGGCGTACCGGCAATCGCTGCCGAGGGGAATCTATTTTGTCGGACTCGGCTATATCGTCGCCGGCGCATTCTGCCTGCTCGCTGAATCTATTTACTTCCTTGATCCATGGCCCATGGGCATCGTGTTCTTCGTCGGCGAATGGATCGGCGGCATTGTGTTGATTTTGAACGAGACAAGGAAAGAGGAATGATGTGAGTTCAAATGTAGGAGCGGGTTTATCCCGCGACGGATTGTGAACTGACGTTGTTCACGTCAGAAGTCAGTCGCGGCGTAGAGCCGCTCCTATAAAAACAGTAACAGGAGAATAGTAATGAAAAACGAAAATCCCTACGACGCGCTGGAAAAGATATTCCATGAACCTAACCGGCTTTCCATTATGTCCGCCGTTTGCGCATCGGATGACGGGCTGACCTTTAATGAATTGAAAGCCACCTGCAAACTAACCGATGGCAATCTGAACCGCCACCTGAAGGTTCTGGAAGAGTCCGGCGCAATCAAGATCCGCAAGGCATTTGTGGAAAACAAACCGCAAACGACAGTTCATATCACCAAGACGGGACTCGACCGATTCAACGAATACCTTTCCGCCCTGTCGGAAGTCCTGGAACAGGCAAAACAATCTCTGCCAGCCGAACAACGGAAATCGTTTCCGCTGCTCGCCGGCAAACTCGTAACAACATAGGAGAATAATAAACAATGAAGCAGAATAAGGAGTTAACGCAACTTATACTTTGTCTTGCAGAGTCCTTTGCCTTGGCTGCGGCCGGCGTGCCGGTCCCTTTCCTTGGAGGAACCACTCTGCTGACGACAAATCAGAAGCATAACCCGTGCACCGCAAAACACAGGCGTCAGATCAAACGAGTTCTTTCGAAACGCATTGGGAAAGAGAGCAATACAATGAGAGGGAAACTGCATATATTCAATTACTTTACCTTAAGCAAGCAAGGGGATGCCCCATGAAAATCAAACTCATCTTCCCGGCAAGGCGACTGCGAGACACAGAAATGATTGTGAAGAACCATCTCGTGCCTTCCGAAACACTGGCGGCCATCGCCGCAATTACGCCGAAGAACCACGAAGTGGAAGTAGTGGACGAGAACGTGCAAGAACTTGATATGAATGACATGCCAGATCTTGTGGGAATTACAGTGTACACATTCTTGGCGCCACGAGCATATGAGATAGCTGACTCTTACAGGACGAAAGGTGTCTACGTCGTCCTTGGAGGTTTGCATGTAACCGGTATGCCAGACGACGCCATGCCGCATGCCGACACAATCTTCGTTGGCGAGGCCGAAGGCGCATGGTGCGATTTCCTTTCGGATCTGCAACAAAGACATCCGAAGAGCGTCTATCGGCCCGACTTTGTGAAAGATCTTGATCAATTGCCGGAACCTCGAAAGGACATCGTGCACAAACATAAATATTTTACAATCGCATCCATTAGTGGCTCACGCGGATGTCCACACAGTTGTGCGTACTGTTTCAACAGCGTAAAACCAAAGGCGCCGTTTCGTCACCGGTTCACTGACTCAATCCTTTCGCAGATCAAAAGAACTGGAGATAATTACCACATCTTCTTCGACGACAACTTTGTTGCCGACAGGGCATTCGCTCGTGAGTTGTGTCAGGGACTCAAAGGGCTCAACATCAAATGGCGATGCGCCGCCAGCATTGATTTGGGTTATGACGATGAACTCGTGCAGGAGATGGCCGAAAGTGGCTGCGACAGCGTTTTCATCGGCTTTGAGTCCATCAATTCCGGATCTCTCGATGAGTCACATAAATATCACAACCGGCGCAAAGATTACGAAAGGCTCATCGCGGCGCTTCACAAATACGCGATTTTAATCAATGCCGCGTTCGTGTTCGGCTTCGACCACGACAAGCCTTCTGTCTTTCGTGAAACTGTGCAATTCGCAATCGAGAACAAACTTGCATCGGTGAACTTCCACATACTGGTTCCGTTCCCTGGAACACAACTATTCGAGCGCATGAAGAAAGAAGGACGAATCTTGACTTATGACTGGTCCAAATATGATACGGGACACGTCGTTTTTCAACCGAAGCAGCTTACGCCGGAAGAACTCGAAGCCGGATACCGCTGGGTCTACAGAGAACTATACTCCTGGCCGAACATCCTGCGCCGCCTGCCCACTCGCAATCTACGGTATGCAGCTCGCTCCCTGATTTTTAACATCGCGCTGAAGAAGATGAACTGGGTTTGGGATCTGCTGAAAAAAATGAACCTTCTCTATAGAGCTTTTCATTTGTACTACAACAAATGGCACCGCTTTCCACGACTTAGCTTGTGCTTCGGCAATTCCTCCGCAGTTAAAGTGCAGAAGGCTGATTATGTTCTCTCGATGGAATTGATGAACAAAGGAATGACCAAGTGAACACCCGTGCGCCAATAGTTTTGCTCGTGTCATGGCTGTGCATCAGCCTGACACTTTTGGTCTGGTGTCTGTCTCATCCGTCGTTCTTAATAATAAGGATTATCTATCGATTCAATACTCTTGTCTTTCCATCAGCACTTTTATTGGCCGCAGTCGTTGGTCTGCGTCGCTGGAATCGCCGACCATATGAGCGGGATTTATTGAGGAGATCAGTCGCTTGGCTCGGACTCGCCATTCTTCTCTTCGGAGTTGGAATCTACGCCACCCATATTGAGTCTGCAAATCGTCCATCATCCTTCAACACCAACTCTAATGTCAGAACTAGCCAAGCGCATCGTAATACTTTACCCTGAGGAAGGAAATAGAGAGATGAACAAGGAAGACAAACGTCTGTGCATGTTAGATCTTCTGCCGATACCGTTCCTCTTGATCGGCTTGCCGCTTATCGGCATCAAATTCGCCGGCAGGTCACTGGCACAGTACACGGAGTTTCCGCCACTGGCTCGATATGTCGAACATGCCGGTTTCTCGTGGCCGGTCTTCATCGGGCTGACGCTTTTCGTTATGGCCATCGTGGCACCCTTCTTCATCCGAACCATCCGCTGGGGAATTTCGCATCCATCGTGCTCATTGCCGACCCGCGCCCATCCCTTCCCGCCGTTCGGCTATCTCGGGTTTATCTTCGGCACTGCGGCATGGATTCTTGCGTGGCACCGATTCCAGTGGTTCACGCCCTTTCAGCAGTTTACATTCACTCCGCTCTGGATTTGCTACATCCTCGTCATCAACGCGCTGACCTTCAGGCGGACAGGTCAATGTATGATGACCAGCCGCCCGGGATTCTTTCTCTCGCTCTTTGCCGCCAGCGCGGTCTTCTGGTGGTTCTTCGAATACCTGAACCGCTTTGTTCAAAACTGGTATTACATAGGCATCGGCGATCTCTCCCCGTTCCAATATTTCATCTTTGCCACACTCCCATTCTCCACCGTGTTGCCGGCCGTGTTGGGCACATTTGAGCTTCTCCAATCTGTCTCCGGCTTGGGCGATGGACTTGAGGATTTCCTGCATATAGAAGTTAAGAGCTCCAAAACGGTGGCATGGCTGATTCTCGCGGTCTCCTGCGCCGGTCTTGCCGGCATCGGTGTCTGGCCGGATATTCTTTTCCCACTGCTTTGGATCTCGCCGATCGCGATTATCGCTTCCATGCAAACGATCCTCGGACAGGAGACAGTATTCTCGCCAATCCGCAAAGGCAACTGGCAGCGCATCTGCCTTCTCGCGCTTTCGACGTTGATCTGCGGAATCTTCTGGGAAATGTGGAATTTCCACAGTGCCGCCAAATGGATTTACGCCGTGCCGTTCGTGAACCGCTTCCATTTCTTCGAAATGCCGATCCTCGGCTATGCCGGCTATCTGCCATTCGGCATAGAATGCGCGATCATAGGCGATATAATCGTCAACTCGTCAGGGCGCGATATCCGCCGCCGAGATGATGCGAAACAATGTTGATCTGGCCTGTTGCGTGCGACCGCGACGAACCATCGCCAGTCAGAACCGCAGAGTGCCGAATAATGAACAGCAGAATATCGAAGGGGATCCTTCGTAATTCATGATTCCGCGGTTCGTCAATCTGCTGTTCAATCGGATATCGGTGTCGCCCATCAGACCACACAGAACAATTTCACAAAGCCACCTCGTAACGATGGCTTTACTTTCCATCAATCCCGCCTGCCGGTGCAGCCAACGCTATGGACTGCTGTCTGCATTCATCCGCGTGCATCGGCGCCTCCCATTCAATAAGGCTTGGACTATGATTACGTATGATATAGGATTGATGCTTACTATTGAAGGAGGATGAAAAATATGAGTACAAACAATTGCCGTTCGCAAATTCCGATATTGATGAAGAACATACCCGTTCATGTCACCGGGCATACGAGACAGCGTTGTCTTGTATGCCGCGTGACCTCACGCGGCGCCAATCCGGTTTTTCGATGGGATCTAATTCCGGTATTGATGCTTTTGGCGTTCCTTGTGTCATGCTCGGCACAAAACGTATTTTCCCAGCAGGAAACGACCGGCACACCGGGATCGCGCATGACGCCCCTGACTGTTGCCGATGTCGAGACCCGTCTGCAGAAACTGGCGACGAGTCAACCTCCAGCCCATCTTTCAAAAGTCCCGTCGCCAGAGCAACCGCCATTGCCGGATAGCGTGACATATGTCTGCCCTGTTTGCGGATCGAAGACTGTGTACAAGCGCCCTGAGACTGAACAGCCAGCAAAGAAAAGAAAAACACCGGATAACCAAACCTGGAGTTGGAATCCCGCCACCGATGCCTCAAGATCACATTTGCAGGACGAAACAGAAAGAGAAGCGTCTGCTCCAACCGCATGGGAGCTCGGCGATCTGGTGGCCCGGCAGATTCCTGCTTGTCGGCAGCTTACAGCGGAGATTCGCAGTTTCGGCCTCTCCGCCAAACTGGATGAATCCCGTTTCTGTGAGAAATGCATGAAGGATCAGGCATCGACTACGCCCTATCTCACTTTCACCTTCCAGTATGCCGGAGTAAAGCAGGCACGCCGTCTATCCAAAATCAAGTCTGACGATCTGAGGCTGATTGCCGAATTCCTCGTCGGCAAGAAAGTCCATGTTGCGCCTGACGGCATCGAATCCCCGCTAAAGAATTATGTCCAGCGCCTCAGCTTCCTGCTCGGAGCGCAGCTTCCAACACAGCAGTGAGCGGGATTGAGAGAAGCAACGAGACTGTCGAAAAACTCATTTTCACAATGACCGATCTTTCGACCGGACCGATTTGTTGTTATGGAATCATTTTGACGACGAAAGAGTCAATGGGATCATGGAGCAGCGCGTTCTGAG